>BFBZ01000080.1_pt1 | contig 103386 bp, 106 predicted proteins | sample 1888401 | NCBI WGS metagenome assembly BFBZ01 (sample SAMD00112614, study PRJDB3348) | symbiont metagenome | host: Chara braunii
CGGCGGATCTTGCCGCCCACGACGTGCTGCGAGCGGTCATCGCACGGATCGCTCAGGCGCGCTATCTGCCCGTGGTCGAGAACGCCCCATCCGGCTGGCCGCACGCAGCCGGCTTCGTCACTGATGCGATCAAGGCCACGATCCCCGATCCGGCCGCCGCCGAGTTCTACGTGGCTGGGCCGCCGATCATGGTCGACGCGGTCAAGTCGCTGCTGCGCAGTGCCGATGTTCCGATCACGCAGGTTCACTATGACAGCTTCGGCTAGGACAGGCTGGCGCGGCGCGCTACCCATCTGGGCGATGGCGCCGGGCCTGCGCCGCCTCGCCGCGCGTCCCGGCGATGCGCCTCGGCTGGCACCGGCATGGCCCTGCGTCCAGCTCGACGACACCTCGCCCGTCGGCTACGCAGCGCAGCTCGCCTCATGCGCATGTGCGCTGGCCGGCGTCGCCGAGGTGGCAGCGCCGCTCAACGCGGCAGGGCGCGCTTTCGCGCTCGATGACAGCCATGCCATGGGCCAGCCGGAAGCCTTCATCGTCCCGCCGGTGTGGCTCATCGTCCGCCCCGATGGCTCGCTGCACCTGACGCTGCGGCCGGAATGGGGGCAGAAGATTGTGGCCAAGGGCTGGGGCACGGTGCATCCCTTCGCACGCTACATGGCCGGTGCCGTGCCGCCGCAGAGCCTCGTCATCTACGCGCCGCGCGACGACGGTGAGATGGCGGTTGCGGCACGCATCATCGTTGCTGCGCATTGCTACGCAACCGGCCGCATCGGCGAGGTCGCGTTGCCCGACAGCCGCTGGTAAGCGATGACGGAGCTCTCGGCCATGATCGATGAAGGCGGCGCCAGGCGGTTTCGCATCCGGCTGGAACGCCCGGACGGCACGTTCACATTCGACGCCGCATCCGACGAATATCTGCTCTACAGCATGATCGACGCCGGTATCGAGAGCCCCTACATCTGCGAACAGGGCTGGTGCCTCGCATGCGCCGCGCGCCTGGTGTCGGGCAAGGTCGACCGCTCGGATGCGCTGACGGTCTACGCCGAGGACGCCGAAGCCGGCTTCCTGCTGCTTTGCTCGACCAAGCCATGCTCGGATCTGATCCTCACGCTTGACGAACGTCAAACCCGTCGGGACATGGTGCAGCACCGGATCGAGCATAACCAGCTCGCGCGCGCTTATCCGCCAGGGGCGCGCCTCCGCTTCCGCCGGGGACGAGCCACGCCGCGAATGAGCTCCGGTGACTAGCCAACACACGCAACCATCCATTCGCACGGCAGGATGCTGCGAGGTGAACTGCGTGGCTACCGGGCTGATGAACCGATCCGCTCACGCGCCGCGCAAGGCGGCCGCGAGCGTCGCAGCAGAGAACGGCGCGACTGAAGCCGAGCGGGACGCGATCTTCGGATGGACCGAGCGTCGGATCCCGAGCCATTGCACGAGGAAGGCCAATCGCAAGAAGCTTGCGTATGGCGGCGTTGCAGAGCTCGAACGAACCGGCTCCACGAACGCATAAAACGAGCGTCTATCCCCTCACCAATAAACTGGGCGAGGGAGATCGAGCAAAAAGCTCAATCAAATCAGACGGTGGTCTGAAGAGTGGTGGGCACGACAGGGATCGAACCTGTGACCCCTACCATGTCAAGGTAGTCCAGAGCACAAATTCTCGTGTAAAATCAAAGCGAAAAGGCCGTTAGAGGTGCAAACGGAACACGAACGGGACTGGAACGAAGCGCTATTTGCTGTTGATGTGCTGTTGACGGGGTCCGGCCTGTCGTTCGGTCCACGCGTTCTCATCTCTCCCGCAGGATCAGTTGATAGATCGATACCGAGCCGGTCGCGTTCGACGCGTGGGAGCCGGTGCAACATGCCGACTTCATCCGTTTCCTACAGCTTGTAGCCGATCTTTCGCAGCAGGTCTTTCCGCCACGCAATGTCGGCGTCGGTTTCGATACCCAACGGCGAGGCGCCATCTACCACGCCGAGCACGCCCCGGCCCAGCTCCGTCTGCGCGATGATCACTTGGGTCGGGTTAGCTGTCGCGCAATAGATACGGCAGACTTCCGGCACCGCGCGCACTGCAGTCAGAACGTTGACGGGAAAAAACCCGTCGCCCAGGAAGATCAGGAACGTGTGGCCGGCGCCGATCGCCAATGCGTTGCCGCGTGCGAGCGCGAGGGCGGCTTCGTCATTACCTGACCAGCGGACCAGCCGCTTGCCGGAGGCCTCGCAAAAGGCCAGCCCGAAGCGGATGCCCGGAACCGCGCCCACCAGCGCCTCGTGGAGGTCTTCCACGGTTTTGATGAAATGCGACTGGCCGAAGATGAAGTTGGCGGCGTCTGGCTTGACGATAGGCACCACGGTGAGTTCCATGGCTCTGCTCCAGCTAGGTAAGCTATGCATCAATGGTAGACTGTCGCAAGGTGGCTGCAAGCCGCCACAGGCGGCAGTAGCGGCCGAAGCCAGCGCGAAGCGCGTCCCTTCAAGGCCGACGCAGCGTCGATCTTGGCCACGCCTGTCTGCGGACAGACTTGCGTCCAGTTTTTTCTTAGGAAAACTCATTGGGTGAGAGGAGCTGGACATGCAGAAATACCGACCGGTGATGCTTGTGGTTCTGGACGGCTGGGGCTGGCGAGAAGAGGTCGCTGACAACGCCATCCGTCAGGCGCGAACTCCCAATTTTGACCATCTGTGGGGCACCGGCCCGCACGCACTCGTGCCTGTCTCTTATACACATCTAGATGTGTATAAGAGACAGCCTCCGGCCTCGATGTCGGCCTGCCCGAAGGCCAGATGGGCAATTCCGAGGTCGGCCACCTCAATTTGGGCGCCGGCCGCGTCGTGATGCAGGACTTGCCACGCATCAGCGCGGCGATTACCGACGGTGAGATCAAAAGTGCGTCCGCCCTTATCGACCTGATGGAGCGGCTGCGGCGGACCGGCGGCACCTGCCACCTCCTAGGCTTGATCTCCCCGGGGGGAGTGCACTCGCATCAGGATCATGCGACAGCGCTTGCTGAGATACTCGCCGAAACCGGTGTGTCTGCCGTCGTTCATGCCATTACTGACGTCCGTGACACTCCGCCGCGATCGGCAGATGTGTATGTTTCACGCTTGAGCGCGGCGTTGCCGCTCTCCATTCCGATCGTGTCGGTTTGCGGCCGATACTATGCCATGGATCGCGACCATCGCTGGGAGCGTGTGGCTAAAGCCTACTGCACAATCGTGGAAGCGTACGCATACGACGAAGGCCGCCTGATTGACGCATGCGCGCGGGCACGACGAGGTCTATGATCGTGTTGGGTGAAGGTCAGGCGGCCTGCTGATCGGCGGGCTTGTCGGCCTGGCGCAGGAGCTTCCATTCCCAGGGCAGCAGCTCGTTCAGACGCGATGCGGGATGATCGGCGATACGGGCGAGGACGTCGGCGAGCCAAGCCTTGGGATCGACCTCGTTGAGGCGACAGGTCGTGATCATCGTCAGCATGGTGGCGGCACGGTCGGCGCCACGCTCGCTGCCGGCGAAGGTCCAGTTGCGCCGCCCCAAGGCGATGCCTCTCAATGCGCGCTCAGCGCAGTTGTTGGTCAAGCAGATCCTGCCGTCGTCGAGGAAGCGGGCGAAGCCGTCCCAGCGCCTGAGCATGTAGTTGATCGGCTTCAGAACCTCGGAGGAACGCGAGAGGGTTTCGCGCTCACGCAGCAACCAGGCTTGCATGTCCTGGAGAAGCGGCTTGCTCTGTTCCTGGCGCACGGCGCGCCGGTCGCCAGCACCATGGCCGTTGATGGCGCGCTCGATCTCGAACAGCGCGTCGAAGCGCTTGACCGCCTCCAGCGCGATCGGGGAGACCGGTTTGCCTTTCTTGCCTTCCCGCGCATTCTTCTCGATGTCAGCCAGTTCGAAGAAGCCCCGCCGCGCATGGGCAAAGCAGAATGCCGGCGCAATCGGCTGCGCCTTGCGCCTTCTTCTGCGGGTCGAACAGCGGCTCGAAGCCACTGTAGCAATCGGCCTGCAGGATGCCGGCGAAGGCGGCCAGATGCCTCTGCGGATGCTCGCCTCGTCGGTCGCTTGAGGCGTAATAGACCGCCGCAGGCGGCGCAGGCCCACCGAAGGGCTGGTCATCCCGCACATATGTCCAGATCCGGCCGGTCCTGCACTTGCCCTTCGCCAGGATACGGATGGTGGTGTCATCACCATGCAGGCGCTCAGCGGCGAGCACATGGCGTTCGATCAGGTGGAAGAGCGGCATGACGGCGAAGGTCCCGTGGCCGACTTGGTCGGCCAGTGTCGACAGCGGCAGGTCGATGCCCTCGGACTTGAAGCGCTCACTCTGGCGGTTGAGCGGGATATGCATGCCGAACTTGTCGAACAGGATCGTCGCCAGCAATCGCGGGCCGATGAAGCCGCGCGGCGTGGCATGGAATGGCGCGGGCGGCTGGCTGATCTTCTCGCAATCACGGCAGGTGAACTTCTCGCGGACCGTCTCGATCAGCTTGAAGCGACGCGGGATCTCCTCCAGCGTCCTGGTCACATCCTCACCGATCTTCGCCAGCCGCGCCCCACCGCAGCAGGTGCAGGTCGTTGGCGCCTCAACGACGACGCGCTCGCGTTCGATGTCATCTGGCCATGGCTTGCGCACCGGCCGCTTGCGCATGAAGGGGCGGACGTTCTGCGTCTTCGCCGCTGCGACTTGGGCAGCAAGCTCATCCTCGCTCGCCGTGGTGGCGAGTTCTTCGAGCTCCAATTCCAACTGCTCGATCAGGCGCGCCGTGCGCTCGGAGCGCTGCCCGTGCAGTTCGCGTTTGAGCTTCTCGATTCGCAGCTCGAGATGCGCGATCAGCACCTCGTTGTCCGACAGCTCCGCCCGCGCACTGGCAGCCACCGCCTCGGCTCGCAGCCGCGCCTCACGCTCGGCCTGCAGCGCCGCCAGGGCACTGACAAGGTCCGATGGAAGATCGTCCGGCTTCGATGTCATGAAGCCATTGAATCAGATCAGGCAACGGAATCAAACCATAAAGCGCTATCCGACCCGCGTCGGGCGCTGGGTTTCCTGAGGATTGCGCCAATCGATCCCGGACAGCAGATAGGAGAGCTGCGCCGGAGAGATCGTCACCGCTTCACCGGCGACCGACGGCCAGATGAACCTGCCTCTCTCGAGTCTTTTGGTAAACAGGCATGCTCCCTGACCATCGTGCCAAATGACCTTCAAAAGATCACCGCGTTTGCCCCTGAAGCAGAAAAGACCGCCGCCCATGGCGTCGCGCTTGAGCACTTCCTGCACGCGCAGAGCCAGGCTCGGAAAGCCGCACCGCATGTCGGTATGGCCCGTCGCCAGCCACACTCGCACGCCCGTCGGGATCGGGATCATCGCCGCGCCAGGCCCCGAGCAATTCGAACGACCGCTTCGATATCCGCACCGGGGCCGAAGACCACGCGCAGCCCCTGAGGGCTCACGATTTCGATCTGACCTGTCTCGACAGCTTCCGTCGTTGGCGGCGTACTTGCCGCAACTATCGCAGGGACGAATGTCGGGCCGATCGAATCCTCTTCGGCCGGATCATGAGAGGTCCAAGCCTTGCGCCAGCTCAGCAGAAGCTGACGTGATATCCCATACCGGCGAGCCGTCGCCGACACCAGTCGCGGCCCCGAGAAGCTCTCCTCTACGATTCTGAGCTTCTCCGCACGCCTCCAGCGTCGCCGCCGACCGGTCTCCACCAAATCCATGCGGCTCAGCACCGCACTGTCCTTATGTACGTCCATAAGGACAGTCAGCTACAGGTCGAAAAAACTCGCAAGACGGCCGCCCTCGGACGGATACGGTCGACCAGGGCATTTGGCTCGTCAGCTTCATGCACTACGATCTGGGATGTTTCGACTTGGAGCAGAAAACGTCACAGCCCCTCGACAACCCGTTCGGCACGAGGTTGTCACCCACGTCTTAGGTACGCTCTGTTACCCATGTGTCCGGGCTGGACAATTGATATCGCGGCGGAGGGAGAGGAGCTGGAATCCAACCGTCTCCACTTTTGGGACCGAGTTTGGCGGCCGGCAAGCTAATGACACCGCGATGGGCAATGTCACAACGGCCAAAGCGTCGGGGAGCTGCTGCGGGTACGCAAAGAACAAAGCGCTCCGCTTTTGACGGCACTGGAAGCACGGCGGCGCGAGCAGCGCGCCCGGTTGTTGAACTCCTCCGCGGTCGCTAAGCCTATCGACTACCTGCTGCACCGCTGGGACCGGTTCGCTCGCTTCGTCGATGACGGACGCATCTGCCTGACAAACAATGCGGAAGAGCCGCGCGCTGCGTGGCTTCGCCCTCGGCCGCAAGTCCTGGCTCTTCGCCGGCTCAAAACGTGGTGCCGACCGCGCCGCCACGTTGACGGTGTGTCAAACTGATGCCAGGTCTTGAGACGACAAGACGCCTTTGAAAGAATATACGAATCCTTGAAACTAACGCCCTTCGACCTGAAATGGCGATCAGATCTCCGCACATGTGCGTAGCTATTAGAGCGCCTCGTTGCCTGCAGGTTCGTCACGCTTTATCTTTGTCATGCCTAGCGTCGACATGATGGTTGCGGATGCGCCATGCTGGTGCACCCGTAGTGTGTCGATGAGCTGATCAATATCTTGACTGGTATGCCCAGCATTTAGTTGAATGCGAAGGCGCGCTTTGCGTAGGGGGACCGCCGGAAAGCGAACGGCATCGACGTGGATGCCCGATTCGCCAAGCGACAGCGCGAGGGCGTCCGCGGCATCCTCATCTCCGACCAGAATTGGGACAATCGGCGACCCTGTCGAGACGAGCGGATACGGCAGTTCCGACATCCTTGTAACGAAGTAACGTTGATTTTCCCACAAGCGGGCACGACGTTCCGGCTCGTCCACGACCATGTCCACTGCCTCGCTAAGGGCGACCGCTTGATCTGGAGGCAATGCTGACGTGAATCCATATGCCGAGCAGGCTAGACGAATAATCTTGGCGATGTGTGCTTCTGTGGCAATGAAGCCACCGATCCCGCCATAGGCCTTACTGAGCGTGCCCATGTAAATGATGCGTGCGCTCGTGACGCCGAAATGCTCACAAATTCCACCGCCGTTTTCACCAAGAATTCCAGTTCCGTGAGCATCGTCTACATAAAGCGCCGCGTCGTAGAGCTCAGCGAGTTGCAGTAAGTCGGGTAAGGGGGCAATATCGCCGTCTTGGCTGAAGACCCCATCAGTGACGATGATTTTGGTTGTCGCGGTCGATTTCTTGAGAAGCCCTTCAAGATGATTGAGATCAAGGTGACGATACGTCGCCCGCGCGGCTCCGGACATGCGGATGCCTTCGCGAATACTAACATGATTCAATTCATCGCTAAAGTAAGCGTAGGTATATTCCCGAGCGCCGGTAAATCCATAAATGCGTGCGTATTTTGACGTTTGCGGGAGAGACGACAAGACCCCCAAGTTGGCCATGTATCCTGTCGCGAATAGTACAGCCGCGTCTTTCTTCTTACAGCCTGCGAGCTTGTGCTCAAGCTCACCGTAAACTGCAAGGTTTCCACTCAGCAGCCGCGACTCGCAGTTTCCAACGCCGTAGGTTTCCAGACCCCGCCTCGCTGCGCCGGTGAAGCGAGCGCTTGTCGCAATCGACAAGTAATTATTGGTGCTGAAGGAGACATATTTTCTTCCATTGGCCTGAAAAGCCGGGGTGGGCAAGGATTCAACTGGATCGCCAGCCTGGAGATTTTGGTGGAGTAGCCATTCGGCCATTTCAATAAATTCTTGCAAGCAGACCCCTAAGTTTCTACCAGACCCCGACCAGCGCCGTGATTTTAGATTTGAGCATACGGAGTTCCGCCGGCTCGCTCTACTCGAAGTTACGGTCTCGCTGCGGTTAAGTTTCCTTGCTCGTTTCTCAGCGATCTCTACCTTAGCCACAGATCGATACCGCCAAAATTAGCCAAAATCGAGTTGCTCAATTGACATGGCATGGCGCCCAATGAGCCTTGCGATCTCACTGAGATCGCCGAAGTGCCCGCAGCCGTCCTAGATCCTACAACATAACTCCACTTAGAAGTCGAGGCTTTTCAGGCGTGTGCCCACAAAACTTGGTGGCGTGACGCGACGACGCCAGTCTGCTTTGCTCATAAGAAGACTGAGATCGTGCGGCATGCAATTTGTCGAGATGGGCCAGAACACAAAGTCGCTTCGCTCCAGCCCGCTGCGCGGGGCAAGAGCCGAGGGGCTGGTAGTCGGTCGAGAGGATCCCAATAGCCGTTGGAGAGCCCCGTCCTGAGAATCGAGATGTCGTCAACCTCACCCACAACGGAGCTCCCCATAAGCGAGACCAAAGTGTCAGTCCGGCGCGTCAGCCTATGATCGTAGATATGGCTGCGCGCGAGCTCACCCCGCACACGCAGCGCAGCCACGTTCATAGCTGCAAGCGGTTCGCCGCTTGGCTCAAACGCTCACCCGACACGGCAATACCCGACGAGGTGCATGCGATATTTTCAGCTGCACCTCATTGAGAGCGTTGCCTGCATCGGCAACCGCAATCGGATCATGACTGGGGTGCGGCTTCTGTTCCGTGTCACGCTGCACCGCCACGATTTAGCAGCCGAGGCCTGGCGCATTAAGGAGCCACAGAAGCTGCCGCCGGCGCTGAGCCGTCCCGAAGAGGTCAAGGGCATGCTCACCATCGCGATGAGCATGCAGGCGCAAGCGATGCTGATGGTCGTCTATAGCTTCTGGCAGCTCGCCGGCGAGTGGAGCGCGCCCGCTGGGCAGGTTACATCGGCAGCGCGCAGATGATCATCCGCATCCTGCAGTCGAAGGGCCGCAAGGACCGCCACGTGATGCTGCCGGCAGAGGTCCTAGGTCTGTTACGGCAATGGTGGAGGTGCTACTTAGGCATGACAGCGGCGTTGCGCCGGAACACCGCTGGCAGTTCCCCGTTCGCGGTCGACATCCGGCCGCTGACCACGTCTCAGTTCAGTCGACTGTCCAAGCAGGCGGCCAAAGCCTCGAGACTGCACACGGCGCGATTTCCCTTCTTGCGCTCCGTCATAGCTTCGCCACCCATTTGCTCGAGCGCGGCACGCGGGGTACTCTTTGGAGAACCCGCGACAGACTTAACGTTTGTCCCCGGTATGTAAGCCCTGACCTTGCTTCTTAAGACCGGCGCTCCAACCGCGGGAGCCTTATTGCTTTAGAAAGAGCCTGGCGATTTCCATCATGTATTGCAGCCGCCAGCTTCGCTGCAACCTGACAACCTGCTCAAGCGTCCGTGCTGTTGGGACTGGCATGGAACCTATGTTGAGTTGTTTCCGCGTCGGGCTCCAGGCTACGCAAGACTTATTCACAAACCGTAAACCATAAACTTGACCTAACTTCGGGATTCCGGTGTCAAAATACCGAAGACTACCATCGTAGGGGTCCCGATAGAGGTGTCCTTGGCGGCCCCTCAGGGGTAATTCTGGATCGCAATCGCAAAGGCTCTCTCGCGCGAGGGTGTTGAGGCAGTCGTCCACAGTCGCAACGAGCCGGGGAGCCCCTCGCTGATCCGATCGCGTCGGATGGTGGAATTCTTCGGCTCTAGCTACCACGTGGACGGCGGATGGCTTGAATCTTGGTCGTGCGCAGCGCGACCATGGCGCGGCGTTTGTAGGAATAGCCGCGCAGCTGAGAGCAGTCGTCGTAGTGAACGTAGTGCTCGAGTTCGTGGATCGGCCATCGGATCGACGCAGGGCGGGTAGATCAAATCGGGCCAAATGGCTTGCAGAAATCTTTAGGATTGGCTGTCATGACCGCTTCATGCGGGCCTTCAACCGCAGGCCTCGTTTCAACCCCGTCGCGTTCTCAGCGCGGCGGGGTTACTCTTTGGGCACGCTCGCCGCGTGAAACGAAGACGCTCGGGCTTGGACGCGGTCCCCGCGTCGGGATCTGCCGCTACGCTATGCCGAGAGCTCCGCGCCAGCTTCCGCCGCTAACACCGCCCATATGGACACATGCAACCGCCCGAACGAACTCAGACCTGGATAAAATTGAGGGCAAGGTCACGGACAGCCCTCCTCTGGGCATCGCCAAGTCGCTCAGGGGACTCTGGCGTTGCGGCCCGTTCCTGAACTGAATAGGTGGCAGGTCGCGCAAGCTAGTTACTCGGTTTGTCCAATGATGCTCCGGACTCGCTGACGGCTGGCGGTCGCGACCACGACCGTATAGATGCCTACCAATGCAAGCGCACCGTGCGCTATGAGTTCGCAAAATTTCTCGTTCCAGCTCGCGCCAACATGCCTGAACGACAGAAGAATCGTTACGCAAGAGGACAGCGTCATTAGAAACAGAACGATGCGCGCCAAAGTTCTCGCGATGCGGTCGGCCTGGAGCCGAGCCAGGATAATTCGAGGTCTTAGGTCGATACCGGAAAACCGGTTGCCGTAGGGTCGAACGGCCAGCCAGAAAATTCCAACGCAAACCAGAATGGCGGTGGCATAGCTAATGATCCGATCAGCGTATCCACTGCCATCGGTACCGACATGGGCAAGCACGAGCAAAACGAACAGAAGGAGCCCCGATGACAAGATCAGCGCGTCCCAACCCATGTCTGCCCGCCGGGATGAATCGATGGCCCCCATGATCCACGCCTCGTCGCATGTTGCACATGTTAAGGGGGTACCAAACCAGACCTGACAAGTTGCTGACGTGCGGGCGACAATCCCGGTGATCAAATGATATAGCAGGTATTTAACGGCCTCAGTTCGGGCACCGCCCCGCGACCAGGTCGCGGGACGGAGCTGTTGTCGCAGTCGTCTGAAACCTATCCCGTGCCCCCTCGACCGGCCCCTGCGGACCCGTGGGGGCAGTCGCCGTTTAATTCGTCGCCCGCGACGCGACAATCGCCGTTCCCGTCGAAACGCATGATGAATGCGCTCGGCTTCTCGACAAACTCCTTGCGCGTAACCTTGCCGTCCTGGTTCTCGTCGAAGTATCCGAAATCGGCATCGGCCAAGGCAGCGTCGGCTCTTGGCACCGTCGCGAATTTGGCCTTGCCGAGCTTTCCGTCTCGATTGCAGTCCGCCAGGGCGAATGTCCGGTTGGCAAAGGCCTTCCATTCGTCGCAAGTAAAGATGCCGTCGCGATTGGCGCCCCATGTCGCGGCCCGCTTCTTAGCAGGCCATCCGGCGCCGGCGGCGAGGTGGATGCGCGAGCGCGGGAGGTTCGACCGTCACCAACAAACCGACGCTCAGGCAAACCATGAGGATGGGTTTTTCGCGCCACAAAGTTCCCTTCCGGCTAAATCGCTGGACCGGCGTCGCGGATCATTTGCCCGGCCGGACATTGCAAATCCAGGTCGTTTCATTGCCGCATCCATATCAACCATATCCATCACGTTGGCTCCGACCTTGGCCGCGCCGGCTCTATGCCGCGCCTATGCGATCGTTAACCGCCACCCCTCGAATTCCTACCCGCCCGTCGGAGATATTTGGTCCAAGGCTCGCGCCGCCGCGCGCGGACACGACCGAGACAATCGGTACGAGTCTTGCTTAAGGAAGGGGCGCGGTCTCACGAGGCATCCACGAACGATGATCCGGCTATTGGCGATAGGCATTGGTGCTGCGACGTCACTCAGCGTCCTCGCGGTTCCGGCACTCGCAGAAAATCCGGATATTTGGAGCCGCCGCGCCGAACAACGGCGGACGTTCAGCGACGCCGAGATCCGCGATGGGTTCTTCAAGATCGCGCTCGACGCTGAACTGCAAATTGGGGCGCGGACGCATCGCATCCGCAAATTCGACGAACCGGTCCGGATCTTCGTCGACGGCAAGGTCCCGCGTGAACGCGTCGTAGCGCTCGACGCAGTGATCGCCGATATCCGCCAGCGCATCGATCATCTCGACATTGCGGCGACCACCGACCGGAAGGCCGCTAATTTTGTAGTGACGCTGGTGAGCGCACGAGACCTGCTGCCAACCATGCGCGCCCGCTTTGGCAATGAGGGGGCCCGGCAGATCGAGCATTCCCTCAATCCGCAATGCCTATCGGGCATCGCCAAGGACGGCGCCTATCGCATTCGGCGGGCGGAGGTGATCCTGCTGCCGGTCGACGCCGGCGATTTCGCCTTCTACGATTGCGCATATGAGGAATTGCTGCAGGGATTGGGAGCGATCAACGACGGCGCATCCGTGCCCTGGACCATGTTCAATGACGACGTCCAGATGGGCTTCTTCGACATCTACGATCAGCTTCTGCTTAACATTCTCTATGATCCGCGCGTCCGCTATTGAATGCACACATCTTTTTGGGTTGCGAGGCTCGTTGAGGACTGATTCCTTGGTGGAGGCAGGTCTTTACGCGGGGCATTTGCATGTCGATAGAGATTGGACTGGGGCGATTTGGCGATCGCCGCCTCGAAAAAGGGGGGCCTTGCTGCATGCGGCGCTTGTTCGACGGCCATGTTCGCGGATTCGACGTCTTGCCGGGAACCGTGCGCGAGAGATGCAGTTCACGCGCTTTCTGCGCAACGAACGAGTAGGCGTCGAAGAGATGGCGAGCCACGCGGCAGCGCGCACGGCGTTACGTGTTGCCGGTCGCGAGATCATCGTGGTTCAAGACAACAGCGAACTGATAATTGGCGGGCGACGCGCGAAAGCCAATGGATATGGACCTGTCGGCAAAGGAGGTGGAACACGTGGGCTGCTGCTGCATGCGGCGCTCGCGCTTGATGCCGAAAATGGTGCATTGCTGGGACTTGTTGATGCGCAGGTTTGGAATCGGGACAAGGGCAAGGTGACGGCCCGGCGCTCGCGAGCGATAGCAGATAAAGAGTCTCAATATTGGCTCTCGACGGCGACGAAAGCCGGCGAGACTCTATCTGCAGCGCAGAGCATCACCGTCATCTCCGACCGGGAAAGCGATATTTACGAACACTTCGTGCGACGTCCGCCGAATGTGGAGCTGCTTGTCCGAGCCAATTGGAACCGGAAGATCAAATTGAAATCCGGGACTTTTACGAGTCAGTTTGCATTCGTCGATGGCCTGCCGGAAGCAGCCCGGTTCAGCGTGACGATACCTGCAGCTCCGGGCCGCAAGGAGCGGACGGCCGAGCTTGCCTTGCGCTTCTCACCCGTAACGCTATGCAGGCCGCATCCAAGCCCAGCACCTGATCTGCCCGATACGGTCCGACTGACCATCGTGGATGTTCGAGAGGTGTCATCGACCCATGACGGCGAGTCGATCCATTGGCGGCTCCTCACCACTCACGTCGTGAGGAGCTCAAAGCAAGCACGTCGGATTGTCGATCTCTATCGTAAGCGATGGACGATCGAGGAGTTCTTTCGCACGCTCAAATCGGCAGGCTTTGATATCGAGGAGGCCGACATTGGTGAGCCAGAAGTCATGATCAAGTTTGTCGCGGCAGCCGCTGTGGCCGCGGTCACCATCATGCAACTGGTGCGCGCCCGTGACGGAACCACCGAGGAAAAATTGATCGAGGCCTTTGACCCCGACGATCGGCCTGTGCTCGAAGCTCTCTCTGCCGAATTCGAGGGAGCTACCGAGAAGCAAAAGAACCCACACCGAAAAGGTACGCTTGCCTTCGCTGCATGGGTCATCGCTCGGCTCGGAGGATGGACCGCCTACTACGGAAAGCCCGGCCCAATGGTGATGCGGGTGGGCCTCGAAGCCTTCCGCCGCATCAAATACGGCACCACTTTGAGGCTCAAAAATGTGTGAATCGAATAGCCGCGCGTCCGGCCGGGCATGACCGCAAAGGAGATCGATGACCTCCTCCCGGTCGTGCTGCCAACAGCGCGTGACCTCGTCCGCCGGAACAACCCTCTCGATCAGGCCAGCGTGCCCGCGCGCGCACACGCCGATTGACAGCAGGCGATCACCTCAAATCGATCAATCGGACGCTCGGTCGAGACTACTTCCGTGGCGACATCTTCTTCGCGGAGGAGGACGAATACTCCGTGATTGGGTAGTCAGTCTTCACCGGGTGAAGCACCTGATGCGCCACCACGACTTGGTGGCTCTGGCTATATTTCGACGGTGCGCTGGCGGATGCGCCCGCGGACACTGGTTGAGCCAGCAAGAGCGGCGAGGCGGCGATCGCGAGCGTCGTACCAACGAGGACGAAAGTCCTAGACATCGGCCCCCTCCATCTGAAGCGAGACAACTGCAACCGACGAGGTTCGGGCATTTCGACGACTCTCTCCGGCGTCGTGTTGTCCCTCGGGTCCGAATGCTGATCCCAATCTTCAGAATTCGCAAGAATAATTAGCAAATGCTGAAACAATGTGCATAGCGATCAGCCGATCAAAACAAGGGCAGACTAGAGCTAGCATCGCGTGCCGCGTGCGCAATCAAGACTGATACAGCTCGCACATCGCAGTGATTCAGATACCATCACCGGCGGCTCTCGCCGACGCGATTTCGAGTTCGAACTCGCGCGTCCACTCATCCGAGCTCCGGTTGCGCAAGCCCGCCGCGGCCGCCATGACCGACATGGCGATCGAGAGCAGATCCCACTCTGACGAAAGTTACCGCCGAGTTCGAACCGGCGATTTCGGAGACGGTTGAGCGTGCGCTCGATTCGACTGAAATCGCCTCCGGAGACGCGAGTCGCCATGGCGCGCCGCTGACGCGCGCGAGCACCATTCGCGCGCGATATCCGGTCTGACGGTCGCTCGCGGCGGTGAACGAAAAAAGCATGCCCACCCCACGTTGATATGACTGTCATAAAACTGTCGTAAGGTCATTGAACTCGGCTCCTATCCAAGGAGGCCGTTGTTTGCGCTGTTTATGCGTTCGACAGAAAAGGGGTTTTAGGATGCCGACAGGTAATGGCCAGGCTTCATTTTCGACCGATGAGGCTGCCCCGCGTGAGGCCGAAGCACATGAGGGACATGTCCGCGAGGGCGAGGAAGACAGTGGGCTGAGAACTGCCGTTGCCACCGTTGCGGTCGTCGCCGTCGGCGCGGCCGTGTTCGAGGCGGCGCTGTTGCCCGGCATCGCGCTTGGCGTTGCCGCGGTCGCTGCACCGAAATATTTCCCGCGGCTCGCCGGCGCGCTCAATCCGCTGTTCAAGTCGACGGTGCGGGGCACCTACAAGCTGGCGCAGAAATCGAAGGAAATGTTCGCCGAAGCGCAGGAGCAGGTGCACGATATCGTCGCCGAGGTGAAGGCCGAAAACGAAGCGGCAGCCAAGGAGCCGGCGGCGGACGAACCGCCGACGAAGCACGCGGCCTGAGGCCGACAGCTTGTCAGCGAGGCAAGCGGCCGATTGACGACCATTCGGCGTCCGGGACCCGCGCGCGGGTTCAGGACGCGTGGCAATGGTGCGGCCCGACAAAACCAGAGACCGCCGATGACGAAAATGAAGGTGCAGATCGCCCATCAGGTGCCTGGGCGCATTCGCCTGAAAGTGCCGAAGGTGAAGGAGAACCCTGAGCTGATCGAGCAGATTCAGCAGATGTTCAACGCAATCCCAGGCATCGAGGAAGTCACCGTCAATCCGACCACCGGCAGCGTGGTTCTGCACTACGACACCGAACGTCACGACCAATTTCATGGCCAGTTGCAGCGCCAGACCGGCGGTCAGTTCAAGCCGCCGACCAACGAGATCGACGTGCTCGCCAACAGGATCGAGCAGGAAGCGGAATATCTCGCCGAGCATTCGCATACGGCAAAGGTCGTCGTCGATTACTTCAAGGACTTCGACCGCCAGATCAAGATAGCGACTGGCAACGTCGTCGACCTGAAGATCGTGCTCGCCGTGGGCGTTGCCGGTTTCACAATCTTCGAAGTCGGCGCCAATGCCGCAACCCCGGTCTGGGTCACGCTGTCGATCTTCGCGCTCAATAACATGATCCAGGCCAATATGGGCGAGGCCGATGCTCCGGAGAAAGAGGAGGCTTTCGCGCCGGGCTGATTAAGCTCAAGGCCGGCCGCCGAAATCGAGAGCTTCATGGAATATTCCCTTCGACATGCGATGCGCGGACGCGTCAGGCTCAACGTCCCCGACCTCGGCCGCAATCGCAGACTTGCCGAGAGGCTGCTGGATTGGCTGCGCGCGCAGTCCGGCGTGCGCAGCGCGCGGATCAATTACGACTGCGCGAGCCTGGTGCTGGAATATGACCCGGCCCACGAGAGCATGCTGCTTGCAGTGCTGGAGCGGTTCAAGGCTTTAAGCCTGTCCGAGGTGAAAGCATTCTGCACACAGGCGCTGAAAGACGCTCCGCCCGCAAAGCCGCCGGAGGTCGCAAAAGACTCGCCGATGGCGCTTCCCACGCTCTCGCTCTTCATGGCCTTCAGCGCCAATCCCGTGGTCACCGCGGTCAACCTGCCCTTGATGCTCTACAACGCGCTGCCGATCGCAAGGCGCGCCTGGAAGGTCTGGGACACCGAACGCCGGCTCAATATCGACGTGCTCGACACGCTTGCCATCACCTCTTCGGTCATGCAGGGCAATCCGCTGGCCGGATGCATCATCACCTGGCTGATCAAGCTCGGCGACTGGATACGCGATCTCACCGCCGCCGGATCGAAGCGCGCGATCAGCGAGCTGCTTGAATTCCAGTCCAGGACCGCCTGGGTGCTACTCGGCGATACTGTGGTATCGGTCTCCGCCGCCGAGCTGCAGGCCGGCGATCTCGTTGTGGTCTATCCCGGCGAGATGATTCCGGTCGACGGCGAAATCGTCGATGGCCACGCGACCATCGACCAGAAGACCATCACCGGTGAAGGCCTGCCGGTCAGCCGCGGCAAAGGCGAGGCGGCATTCGCGGCGACCGTGATCCGCGAAGGCCAGATCACCGTGCGCGCGCTGCGCGTCGGAGCCGCGACCACCGCGGGCCAGATCGTGCGGCTGGTGGAGTCGGCGCCGACAGGCGACACGCGGATGCAAAATCATGCGGAGCGTTTCGCGGACCGCCTGGTGACGCCGACGCTCGCGCTCGCCGCCTCGACCGCAGCCGTGACCGGTGACTTCAACCGCTTCCTGTCGCTTGTCATTGTCGACTATGGCACCGGGATTCGCGTCGCCGCCCCGACGGCAGTGTTGTCGTCGATGACGCATGCCGCCCGCGCCGGCATTATCATCAAAAGCGGCGGCCATATGGAAAAGCTCGCCGAGATCGACACCATCGTGTTCGACAAGACCGGCACCCTCACCCACGGCCACCCTGCGGTGCTCGATATCATCCCCTACCAGGGTCACATCACGCCGAACCATCTGCTTGGGCTGGCGGCTGCCGCCGAGACCAAGCTGCAGCATCCCGTCGCCGAGGCGCTGCGCAGCAAGGCAAGGCAACTTGCCGTCAACGTGCCGCCCTGCAACGAGACCAAGTACCGGATCGGGCTCGGCGTCGAAGGCCAGGTCAATGGCTACTACCTGCACGTCGGCAACGAGCGCTTCATGCGCCAGAGCGGCATCCGGACCGAGAGGTCGGCGCGCGATCGCGCCGGCCTCGACCAGCGCGGTTTTTCCAGCCTCTACATCGCCGTCGATGGCAAGCTCGCCGGCCTCGTGCCCTATTCGGACAAGATCCGGGACGAGAGCCCGCAAGTGATCCGCACGCTCCATGAGCGCGGCATCAGGAACACCATCATGCTGACGGGCGACAATGCGGTGGTCGCACGCGCCGTCTGCGGCGATCTCGGCCTGACGCGCCATTTTGCCGACATGTTGCCGGCCGACAAGGCCAGCGTAATCCAGGAGCTGCAACGCGAGGGCCGCTGCGTCGCCATGGTTGGCGACGGCATCAACGACTCGCCCGCACTGTCTTTTGCCGATGTCGGCATCGCCATGAAACACGGCGCGGAAGTCACGCATGAATCCGCCGACGTGATCCTCATGGAGGATTCGTTGTGGAAGCTGGTCAAGGCGATCGAAATTTCGCAAGGCGCGGTCAGCCTCATCAAGCAGAACTATGCGATCGTCGCCGCGCTCAACACGCTCGCACTGGCGTTGGCATTGCCGGGCGGGCTGATCACGCCGGAGGTCACGGCGCTGATCAGTAACGGCTCGGCGATCCTCGCTAGCGGCAACGGCATCCGCCCAATCCTGCGCTACCAATGACCGATGATGTCACCCTGTTTGCCATCGCCCCGGCCGACGACGCCGCCCTAAAGAATGCGGTCAGGCAGCTGGAAGGCCGGAATTTCGCGGCCAGGCTCGCCGACTATGCCGGCGTGCCGGTGCATCGCGTGCTCGGCTTCCTGCCCAAGCCCGTGAACCGGCAGCTCAGCGGCTTGGTGCGCAAGGCCGTCATGAAGGGACTGGAAGTCGCCGTCGATACGCTGGACGAAAAGCCACCGCGGACGCCCGCGATCGGCTTCTCCTCCTTTCTCGCCGGCGTCACCGGCGGCGTCAGCGGCCTGTTCGGCTTTGGGGCGCTCGCGGTCGAACTGCCGATGACGACGACGCTGATGCTGCGGGCGATCGCGGAGATCGCCCAGCACCAGGGCGAGGACCTCGCCACCCTCGAGGCGCGGCTCGCCTGTCTCGAGGTCTTCGCTTATGGCGCCAAGCCCGACGCCGACAATATCGACGTCGGCTACTATGCCGCCCGCGCCTTGATCTCAAAATACACTCATGACGTCGCGGCGCTGGCGCTGGAGCGCGGCGCAATCGACGCCTCCGCGCCCGTCGTCGCAGGTTTCGTCAGCGAAATCGTCTCGCGCTTTGGCCTGGTCGTCTCCGACAAGGTCGCGGCCGGCGCGCTGCCGGTGCTCGGCGCGCTTGGCGGCGCCACGGTAAACATGATCTTCATGGATCATTTCCAGAGGATCGCACAGGGCCACTTCGCCTTGCGTCGGCTCGAGCGCCGCTATGGCAGCGCCAATATCCGGGCCCGCTATGACGAGCTTGCGGCGCGCAAGTCCGATGCCCTCCGCCATTGATCTTGCCGCATCGCGGCTGCGGCGCGTCCTTGCGCCCGCGCCGAGTGCCATGGCGGGCGAGCGGCGCGCCGGCTTGCGCCGTATGCGCTTCTTCGCCACCGCGCTGCTCGTGCTGATGCTGGTGCTTTTCATCCTGACGTCAATCGGCGAGCGCGAGTTGCCCTGGCTCGCTTATCTTCGCGCCTTTGCAGAGGCCGGGATGATCGGCGCCTGCGCCGACTGGTTCGCGGTGGTCGCCCTGTTCCGTCACCCGCTTGGGCTGCCGATCCCGCACACCGCCATCGTGCCACACAGCAAGGAGCGCATCGGCATCGCCATCGGCCGCTTCATAGCCAACAACTTCCTCTCGCCGCGGGTGCTCGCCGAGCGCATCAGAGATGTCGACTTCTCCGGCTGGGTCGCGCGCTGGATCCTGCGCGGCGGCAATGCGCGCAATGTCGCCCAACGCGCCACGCTGTTGCTGCAGCGGGGGTTGCGCGCGCTGCCGCGCGAGGATTTCAACGCCTTCATGGGCGAAGCCGTGCGGCGCGGCATCGAAGCCGTCCCCGCCGCCCCGCTCGCCTCCCGCCTGCTCTCGCTGCTCTGGGCCCATGGCGAGATGCAGACGGTCATCGAGCACCTGCTCGACCACACAAGCGCGGCACTCGGGAACAACCGCGAGCTCATCAAATCCAAGGTCGCGAAGCAAACCTCGCGCCTGATCCCGAAATGGATCGACGGCCTTCTCGCCGACAAGATCATCGCAGGCGTGAGGCGGATTCTGGACGAGATGCGCGAGCCCGGCCATCCCTGGCGTGTCGAGCTCGCCGCGACCGTAACCCGGCTGATCGACGATCTCGCCACCGACCCGGGACTGGCGGCCAGGGGCGAGGAGATCAAAGCGAATCTCCTGAGCACCCACCAGGTCACCGGACAGATTGATGCGCTCCTTCTCGCCATCGAGGACCGGCTCGACGATGCGGCAACACAGGCGCGGCTCACCGATATGATCGAACAGCTGTTGATCGCGATCGGCGAGCGGCTCCTCAACGATGCGCGTATCCACGATGGCGTCAACCGGTGGCTTCGCGTCGCGGTGCTACGCACCGTCGCGCCACGGCGCGCCGAGATTGCGGCGTTCATCCGCAAGGTGGTCGAGAATTGGGACACCGAAACGCTGGTCGAGCGGATCGAGCTGCAGGTCGGTCGCGACCTGCAATATATCCGCATCAACGGCACGTTGGTCGGCGGCCTCGTTGGCCTATTGATCTTTGCCGTCGCACGCGAGTTTCATTAGAGAGTGCGCGCCAACCTTGAATCGTGCCCGCAAAAGGTCGAACTCCGCAATACGGAGCTCTTGATGCGAAATACTCGAAGCACCCGGCAGCCCCCATTCGCCAGCACCACCGAGTTCGACAATCGCAGTTGACTCCCTTTCCCCTGCCAGGCGCTCTTGCTGAGAAGCGGCAGCGCGGCAGTCAGCAACAGCAGCAGTCGTTGCCGGACCATGCTTCGCGCCCTTCTTTGATCAAAAGCCAAACGATTGCCGGTGAGCCGACGGCGTCTGCTGGTGCTGGTGCGAGTCTTTCAACTCGCCACGGTGCATGATATGTCTCGCATGCCCAAGGCGACCTTGAGGATGAGGCTTGGCGCTTGAACTGGCCTACGCTCTGCATGTTGCCGCCAAATACGAGGCTGAACCGATCGACTCGATCCTCCTTTTTCGCGCACGCGGCCGAACTGCGTTTGCAGACCGCAGGAATGCCGATCGTCAACAGGTGGAACGGAAACGGTCATGATCGATCCATCTCCCGAACTTCCGGATGACACGCCGATCCTGAACGTCGAACTTCCGCTCAGGGTGCGAGAGGCGCTCGTTGCGGCAGGCTTGACGACGATCGGAGAAATACGGGAAACGCCGGACAAGGAGATTCTTCGGATCCAACATCTGGGAACGAGCTCGCTCGCCCTTCTCCGCAAGACCCTTGGATTGCCATCCTCCGTGGGCGTGCGCGGCGATGCCGTACCGATGCCCACCAAGGCCGAGGATCGCAACCACTGAACTGATTTTTAATTCGTGGCCGAAAGGGGCTTTCTCTCGAGAGCCGCGGCCGTTTCCGTCAAGAACATCAGAACATCCGCGGTATACGCCTGATGACGAGCGCCTCTTGCGGCGCTCGTTGAGGACCATCACAGGATGGCGACGACCGCGCTTTCGAGAGCATGGTCGAGGATAAAGTGCAGCGCTGCTTTGCCGAAGTAGGTCGCGGCGCGAAACTCACGCTCACGGCCGACGCCAGAAGACCGCGTTGGCAGGATGACCGAGCAGCCGAGTTCGCCAAGTGCCCGCAACACAACGTCCCGTGTGCCGACAAGTGGGTCATAGGTCACGACGAGGCTCCCAGTGACCGAATTGAAGTGCGTCGTCTGCACCGACCGGGTGGCGAGCAAGTGCTCGCACAGTGCCGCAGCTTGTGCATGATCACCCTTGAGAGCCGACACGACAAATCGCATCCGCCCGTGTACTTCATGCACCAGGACAGCCGTTACAGCGAACGAGCGCTCTCGGTCGGGAGAAGGGGAGCAGGAGCATTGACAAGCGAGCCGCGGCCGCGCGGGTCGACCAACGTTTAGCCGGTTGTCATTGGAGGCCGCGATCACGCACGGCACGTTGCGCCGTGGCTGAGGCATCGGGATTTTTGCGAGATTCTTTGACATCGCTCACCTCCAGGGCCGCCGGCGGCCGGCGGTGGTGAGCGAAACGCGGTCGCCTACGCGCGACCACCAACCCTCACGCAACGTCGGTCGTCGCGGTCGATCTCGATATGTTGTGGCAACGCCAACCCTGATCGGTTGATCGGAGTGGCACTGCCATAGGGTGTACTGCCCATGGCGCTTTGTTCAGGTTGAGAGACGATCCCCGCGCGCGAACGCTCGTCGGAACCGTAGGCGCCCACATAGGCCTAGCCGAGATCCGAGTCAAGCGTAATCGATCATCCTCCCAGGAGGATCAATAAGATCCTGCCTAGAGGATAGGGGGATGATACCAGAACACCCACAAGAGCCACAATGGAGCCCGGCTCAGCCCTGTCCAGACCAGAGAACTTGATCACGTGGCGAACGCCGGCTTCCTTGCACCCGTCGACGAAAGTGCACTGCTTCTCGACCATCTGCGGATCGGGTCCCGAAATCATGAGCACTCGTGCGACCCCTTCAAGCGCAGCGCGCAAGCTTCCTTTTTCCGACATGTCGCCCTCGACGATGTCGACTGTCGGAGTCGATGCAAGGTGCACAACCTTGGCCCGATTCCTCACCAAAATCCTGACGCGTTGCTGAGTACGAACGAACTCCTGCGCGACAAAGGAACCTGCAAGTCCTGTGGCCCCCGTAAGCAGTATCATCTCGAAATCTCCTCTCGCCTTGATAGACGCGATTACGTCAGTTCTGATCTTAGGGACTCGACCGGTCGCCTGACGGGTAATTGCCTATGATCGTTGCGCTGTGGGACTCGGGCGCGGTTAAGCGCCTCGCTTCCGCATCTCGGCGAAACCTTTGAAATGTGGAGAAAGTCGCAAGTTGCGGTGCGTTGTCAGCCACTGATGCCAAATGGACAAAGCTGTCATCTTCCAGGCGGAGCACCAGATATTGCAGCCCGACAGGGGCCTTGGCACCGAGCTCCGCGAAAACCTCTTGGATTAGCCTCTGGTTTTCTTCGGCTTTTTCCGGCTTGACCTTGTACCGGACGACGACGGTTTTCATGTTTGTCTCCCGAAGTTGCAGGCCTAAGCGGCCGATCCGCAGCGGCCTGTGGTCTGCTTCGACGAGAGCCAGGTCCAACTCATCGGCGAGACCCGTCAACCGATTCCCGCCAAGCCGGGCCGGATCGAGCGTTACGATTACGAGTACCGACGCAACGGCACGGCCAACCTGTTCGTGCTCATTGACGTGAACCGGCCCTGGCGCAAGGTGAAGGTGACGGAACGACGCACCGCGAAGGACTTTGCCGAATGCATGCGCGAGCTTGTCGACGTGCACTATCCCAAAGCCGAACGCATTCGCGTTGTGCTCGACAATCTGTCGACCCACAAGGCCGGCGCACTCTATCAGGCATTCCCGCCCGACGAAGCTCGCCGCCTGCTCCGCCGTCTCGAATTCCATCACACGCCAAAGCACGCCAGCTGGCTCAACATGGTCGAGATCGAAATCGGCGTCCTCTCGCAGCAGTGCCTCGACCGACGGATCGACAGCCATGCTCGTCTCGTCAGAGAGACCGCAGCCTGGGAAAAACGCCGCAACGCCGAGCGCTCCAGAATCAACTGGATGTTTACGACCGAGAAGGCCAGGGCCAAACTCGGCCGCGCCTATCCAAAAGTCCCGGCTAAACCGACGAAAAAACAAAGAGTCAAAACCTCTGTGCAGAGGTACTAGTCCAGCATGGCAAAGCCGAGCGAACCCGCCATAAATGCAAAGAAGCCGATCTGCGGCGCGAATCCCGCCGAGTCGGGAGGTCGCCATCTGCTCGGGTAGGCAATTGCGGCCAGAGTCAAGCCGGCCATCAAGTCACTGGGCAGGAGGCCAACACGATAACGCGCCAGCGATTGGAAAAGCCGCCAGGACGCCTCGGCCGCTCCATCCAGGGCCTTCAGTCAGAATCCCTCTTTGATTGCCTATTCCATAATAGGATTGCTCCATTTCCGGGCCTGTTTGGACACCCATAACCGACAGCTCTTATTCAAGTCGAAACATGTCCCGCATGCGGTCCCGCACGATTGGGCCTCTAAGCAGGCCCCCAGGATCGGCTACGGCCGCGCTGCCGCGGGCAGGACCAGAACCACCTTCATGCCGGAAGGAGCCCGCACAGTATTGCTTCCGGTTAGAACGGCGTGCATTTCTTTGACCGAGAGGTTCCTTTCATCTTGGGGAGAGGTTCGCAGCGCACCGCATCTTTGATCCGGGGCCGGAAGAGAAGTCCGTCTCTTCTTCGCCCCTGCAGCCTCCTCCTCTCCCAGATCAGAGGCCGCAATTTCAAACGGATTATTCGGCGAGCGGCTCAACGCTCCAGCCCGCGGCCGAAACTGTGGGCTCGAGGCTGAGCCGCCCAATCACCTGCTCCAGAACCGTATCGCTTGGCGCATGGGCGGTCAGGTGAGCATGCACCTCGACCCGGTCGTTGCCCTCGATGTCCGTGCTTTCGAGGTTGCGCAAGCTGAGTTGGCCCGTAGCCGCTCCCTGGAGAAGCAGGGCACGAACATGGGCTTCTTCAGGGCTCCGGCAGACGATCCTGACTCGGTAACGAAAGTCGGTTTCCGCCTGCGCGATTGGCTGACGATTGATCAGGCGTACGATCGGCCGTAGCAGCAGGTTGACCAGAATGACGAACGCTGCGGCAACGCTCGCATGCAACGGATGACCGGAGCCCGCCAACAGTCCGATCGCCGCCGAGCACCAGAGAGTGGCCGCGGTGTTCAGTCCGGTGACCTGCATACCCTCCCGAAAGATGATGCCGGCGCCGAGAAAGCCGATCCCGGAAACAACTTGCGCCGCGACACGAGTGGGGCTCCCGTCTCCCGGGATCAGGCTCGCAAAAACCACAAAACTGGCGGCTCCAATCGCCACCAAAGTATTGGTACGAAGCCCGGCCATTCGCTGCCGCCACTGGCGCTCGAAACCGATACCGGCCCCGAGGAGCATTGCAACCGCCAGATTGATAAATGTCTCCTCAATCGATGCCATTTGGGCTTCCTCTGCTCGATGCTGGACGAATACCGTTTTCTTTGCCGACCACCTACATCTTGACGCCCCAAGGGCCTAACGCAAACTGGACGTGCAGAATCCGGCCTGCGCGATATCGCGCGTAGCCAATACAAGGTCATGACGGCGCGAGCTGGGAAGCATCATTGGATTGCAGGGTAGAGATGATAAGTGCCAAACGAGCAAACATGCCTTGTTGGCACAGATCCGCTACGCGGCGAAACCGGGCATCGGCAGACCGAAGATTTGCAAGATGAAGAAGATGTTGAGCAGCAACACCAGCGCCGTCCCCAGCAGCGCCGCGAGGAAGGTCAGCCGGCTGTTGGCGAACTGACCCATGATGTCGCGCCGGCTGGTGAAGATCAGGAGCGAGATCATCGGCAGCGGCAGTGCGATCGAGAGCACGACTTGGCTGATGACAAGAGAGCTCGTTGCATTCGCTCCGACGGCGACCACGATAAATGCGGGCAGCATCGTGACCAGTCTGCGCACAACAATCGGGACGCGAAACCTGAGGAAGCCCTGCATAATCATCTGACCCGCCATCGTTCCTACGGTCGAACTCGAAATCCCGGAGGCGATGAGCGACAGCAGGAACACCGCCGCGGCGCCGATCCCGAGCAGCGGAGTCAGCGTGTGATAGGCGGTTTCGATTTCCTCGACGTCGGTATAGCCGGCATGGAATGCGCCTGAAGCCATCATGACCATCGCGATGTTGACGAGGCCGGCTACCGCCAAGGCGATGATGACCTCCTGGTTGGAGAAGCGCAGAAGCTTGCGCCGCTCGGCGTCGTTATGAACCGGCGTACGGGCCTGCGTCAGGCCGGAATGAAGGTAGACCGCGTGCGGCATGACGGTGGCACCGATGATGCCGACCGATAGCAACAACGCCCCGCCGTCGGGAATCTGCGGCAGGACCAAATGGACCGCAGCCGCCGCCCAATCGACCGGGGCGATGAACAGTTCGACCACGTAGCAAAGGGCGATGACGCTGACCATGCCGCCGATGATCAGCTCGATCGGACGGAAGCCCGATCGCTCGAACATCAGCACGCCATAGGTGACGACCGCCGTGACCGCCATTCCCGCCAGAAGCGGCACGTGAAACAGCAAAGATAGACCGATCGCGCCACCGAGAAATTCGGCGAGATCCGTCGCCATCGCGGCGATCTCGCTCGCCGCCCACATTGCCCACACGACCGGCTGCGGAAAGTGGTCCCGGCACATCTCCGCAAGATTGCGTCCGGTCACGATGCCGAGCTTGGCCGAAAGTGCCTGGAACAGCATTGCGATCAGGTTGGCGGCGAGCACGACCCACAGCAGAGCGTAACCATATTTCGCGCCGGCCTGGATATTGGTCGCGAAATTGCCGGGATCCATGTAGGCGATCGAAGCGATCACCGCGGGGCCGGCAAAGGCCAAATAGGCCCGCAAGCCGCTGTGCCTGCCCTCCAGCACCTGGCGCGCCGCAGATACGGTCCGCTCGGAAAGCGATCCCCGCGGGACGACGGTTTCTGTCACTCGGCTCATGCAGCCCTTACATGAAAATGTAGCTCAGGCTACGAGTTGGGGAACGATTTGTAGATGTCAAGACAGTCCAAGGATATAGCTTCTGCTACATTTTTGACACGACGATCAAAATGTGTTCTCACTGAAGCGGAATCCTCAGCCCGTCAGGACCCGTGCCATGGTGTCGCCGACATCAAATAAGGCGCGACAATCGAGAAAATTGCCCAGCGAGCTCATTCAGGCGCGTCGCTTCGGCAAGACCCGGTCGGCCCAATCGACGGCCTTGTTTGAAGACTATGTGGAGCTGATCGCGGAGCTGTTGGCGGGTACGGGCGAGGCACGTCCGACCGACATCGCAAGACGCCTTGGCGTATCGCACGCTACCGCAATCAAGACGATCTCTCGCCTGAAACGGGCGGGTCTGGCGACGTCGCGTCCGTATCGCGGGGTGTTCTTGACGGAAGAAGGGCGCTCCCTGGCCGAGCGCGTGCACGTTCGCCACAGGCTGGTCGTCGATCTGTTGCGCGCCGTGGGCGTTCCCACCGAATCCGCCGAGGCCGACGCCGAGGGCATCGAGCATCACGTGTCGGAAGTCACGTTGCGTGCATTCGCGCAGTTCCTGAAGGCCCGTCGCAGCAAGCGCTAGCCGCTGCTCCTGCGGCAGGCGCCCCGTCTTTCACACGGAATGATCGCGGCCTCGCTTGTCGGGTGTTTTCGCCGGGACTCCCGCGCTTCCCCATATCGTGGCAGCCGCCCTGGCTTTGAGCTTGCGCCACGGGCGACTTGTTCAACCGTTGTCCCGCGCAGGACCAGGATCGCGCGGCTGCTATTGCGAGCTATTACGAACATTTCAAATTCTTCAACCAAAACACATATTTCGGATTGACATCATCAAACTAGAGGCGCACTTGCGAAACATCACTTCGGGAGTCGCATCTCGGGTGAATCGCAACACAGAAAGAAACATGGGCAGTAGCAGCTTTGGCGTCGTGACCGCGTCTGCGCGATCGACGTCGCCGACATATCCGGTCCGCGGCCTTGAGGATCGTGTGAGAGGCTTAGCTCGAGCTTAGGCTCCTGTCTGCCGCTCGCCTCCGGCCGTTGACCCCAACGAAGATCGGAGGTGAGCGATGTTCACGGCATTCGCTCTTTTTATACTCGCCTTCAAGGTGTTTCCGAGCCGCGTCAGCCTGCCGACGGCCCGCGAAGTGCCGCTGAACGCGACAGCTCCGCAGACGGCTCGCCGCCGTCCGCCGAGCCGCCGCCGGCTCATTTGCACCTGGGTGCCGGACGCACAGACCGGACGGCTTTCCTGCGTTTGGACCCACGAGCCTTCGCTTGGTGGTGGCGCGCGCCGGTCACCATCAGCGCCTGGAGCGTCGTGGGATCCTGGAGACGACGCCCCGCGGCGCCGCCTCGTTGCGGCCTGATCACCCGAACGTCTGCGCTCCACTTGTGGAGCGTCGGTTTCGCACCCCTTCCTTTTCCATCGAGCGCCCCGAGCGTTCAAATCAATCGCAGTGAGACGATGATGAACATACACGTGCACACACCCGATGAGACCGAAACCGCGGTGCTCGACGAGGCCCATATCGGCCATATCCACGGCGCGCTCGGGACCATCTTGCACGGCGATGTCGGCCCCCGTACGACCTGGCGACATCGCCTGCAGACGCTGCTCGCGATTCTAGGGCCCGGTCTCATCGTGATGGTCGGCGACAACGACGCTGGCGCGTTCGGAACCTATACGCAGGCGGGTCAGAACTATGGTACCGCGCTGCTATGGACGCTGGTGCTACTGATTCCGGTTCTCTACGTCAACCAGGAGATGGTGCTGCGTCTCGGCGCGGTAACCGGGGTCGGGCATGCCCGCCTGATCCTGGAGCGGTTCGGACGCTTCTGGGGCGCTTTTAGCGTCATCGATCTGTTTCTGCTCAATGCGCTGACCATCGTCACCGAGTTCATCGGCATTTCGCTTGGCCTGTCTTATCTTGGCCTGCCGAAGGAGCTCGGCGTTGCGCTTTCGGCGGTGGTGATCATGGGCGCCGCGAGCACGGGTAACTTCCGCCAGTTCGAGCGGTTCGCCCTGGTGCTGGTCGCGGGCAGCCTGGTCCTCGTTCCGATCGTCATCATGGTTCACCCGCCGATGACCGAGATCGTGCATAACCTGATCGTCCCGCAGTTCCCGCAGGGGGCCAAGCTCAGCGAGGTCATGCTGCTGATCATCGCCATCGTCGGCACGACGATCGCGCCCTGGCAGCTGTTCTTCCAGCAGAGCTACGTCATCGACAAACGTATCACGCCGCGCTTCATTCGCTATCAGCGAGCCGACCTGTGGATCGGGATCGTGCTGGTTATCGTCGGCGCAGTCGCCATGATGGCGTTCACCGCCCAGGCGTTCACCGGGACGGCCGAATTCGGCCAGTTCAAGGATGCTGCCGCCGTATCCGCCGGTCTGGAGAAGTATGCCGGCCGGCTGCCGGGCGTGCTGTTTGCGATCGCGCTGATCGACGCGAGCATCATCGGCGCCGCGGCGGTCTCGCTGTCGACGGCCTACGCCATCGGCGACGTTCTCTCGCTCAGGCATTCCCTCCACCGCAAACCGAAGGACGCCAAAGGGTTTTATGCGGTCTACTGCGGCCTGATCGTGGTGGCGGCGGGCCTCGTCCTCAGCCCCGGCGCCCCGCTCGGTCTCCTCACAAACGCGGTCCAGACCCTAGCCGGCGTGCTGCTGCCGAGCGCCACGGTGTTTCTGCTGCTGCTGTGTAACGACAAGGCCGTGCTCGGCCCGTGGTGCAATGGACGCGGCATGAACCTGTTTACTGGAGCGGTCATCGCGGTGCTGGTGATGCTTTCCGTGGTTCTCACCTCCTCGGTCCTGTTCCCGGAGGCGACCGACGAGACCGTCATCCTGAGCCTTCTTGGCGGGGGCACCGTGCTCGCGCTCGTGGCAGCAGTAATGAGCGGGGCGCTCGGCCGAAAGCCGGCCGATTCGGCCAACCTGGCCGAGCGCGAACACTGGCGCATGCCGCCGCTCCATCGCCTCCCACCGGCGCGGCTCGCCGCCGGCAGCAAACTGTGGATGCTCGTCCTGCGCGGTTATCTGATCGTCGCCGCAGGGCTCGTCCTCGTGCGCATCGCCCAACTCGCCGTCTCGGCGGGTTGAGCGACGGCCAACTTCGCTGGCCCGGTTCTTTGAAGGGGGGATCGATGGACGAACACCCTAGCAGGCCTGCTGTCGCGGCAAGCGGCGCAGGCATTCCGATCTCATTCAACCAACTAAAGAAACACACGTTCGTCGGGACGCAGTGAACGAGAAGCCTTGCGCTCTCGGCATGCGTCGAGCGCTGGGGCCAACCAATGTCGTCGAAAGTCTCTAACGATATCACTGCCAATCACAAGATCAGCCGCCCCTTGGCGGTGTTTCGAGAAATCATCGCTGAAACAGTCGCTGTCGGAATTGCGCTTGGCGCTCTCTCCTGCGGAGATCGCGCTGCGGCGGCCGATGCGCCTGCGCTGCCGGCGAAAGCGCCTGTGGTGCCCCCTTATTATGATTGGAGCGGATGGTACGGTGGCGTGAACCTCGCTTACGGATGGGGAAGCGCGAAGTCCAATCCGTCTTTGCCCCCCTTCAAGTCGTCGGTCGGATCGCTCTTCGGCGGCCTGCAGCTCGGCTATAATCGTGAGTTGCCCTCCCGCGTGGTGCTCGGCGTGGAAACTGACTTGTCGTTCCCGAACTATCTCGACTTCGACGACATCATCTGGTCGGGCGTGAACGCAAATGGTCGCGTCACGGAGAAGGTCGATTATTACGGCAGCCTTCGTGGGCGGATCGGATACGCGCCAGCCCGATGGCTTATCTACGCGACCGCCGGGCTCGCCTACAGCCAAGGCCGTCTCACCGAGGATCCGTTTGATCCGGCGACCCAGAAGAAGATCGGTTTTCGCGCCGGCTGGGTGGCGGGCGCGGGCGTCGAGGCGCCCGTTGATGGCAACTGGACCGCTCGGATCGAGTATCTCTACAGCAATTTCGGCTCGTTGAACGTGATGCTGCCCTCGGGCACGAGCTACGGTTCGACCTTCGATCTGCACACGGTCAGGCTCGGCCTCAACCGCAAGCTCGGCGGTTCGGCCAAGGAACCGAGTGGCGCGGGCGACACGATCACCTCGCCCATCTACTGGGAGATGCAGGGCCAGTCGACCTACATCCAGCAAGGCTATCCGGCATTTCGCTCGCCCTATTACAGCACCAACAGCTTCACCCCGGGGGCGCAGTCGCGAGAGACCTGGAGCAACAGCCTGTTCCTCGGCGTTAAGCTGTGGGACGGCGGCGAGTTCTACTATAATCCGGAATTGATCCAGGGATATGGCCTGAACGCGACGTTCGGCGCCGCCGGCTTCCCGAACGGCGAGGCCCAGAAGTCGAACTTCTCCTATCCTCATTACATCACCTCGCGCCTGTACCTGCGGCAGACCTTCGGCCTCGGTGGTGAGCAGGAGACGGTCCAAAGTGACTACGGCCAGATGGCTGGGAAACGCGACGTCTCGCGCCTCACCTTCCAGATCGGCAAGTTCGCGGTGCATGACATGTTCGACAACAACACCTACGCTCAGGACCCGCGCACTCAATTCCTGAACTGGTCGATCTGGGCGGCCGGCGCGTTCGACTACCCCGGCGACATGGTCGGGCTGACCTACGGCGCGGCGGCGGAATTGAACCAGCAGGCATGGGCCGTGCGCGCCGGCTATTTCCTGGTTGTCGTCCATCCCAACACCAATGACTTCGACATGGAGCTCGGGAAGCGCGGTGGCTATGTCGGAGAGTTCGAAACGCGTTATGAAGTCCTGTCGAGGCCGGGCAAGCTGCGCGTCATCGGCTGGATGCATGACACGCTCTCGGGAGGATACCGCGACGCCTTGAATCTGGCGGCTGCAACGCCCGGGCTGGACCTCACTACCGCGATCGACCTGACCCAGCAGGGCCGGATCAAGTACGGCTATGTCTTTAATGTCGAGCAGGCGGTCACCGATGACATCGGCGTGTTCGGGCGCTGGAGCTGGAACAACGGCAAGAACCAGATCTCGGCGTTTACCGATATCGACTCTAGCCTGTCTGGCGGCGTATCGATCAAAGGCACCTCGTGGGGCCGTCCCGAGGACACAGTCGGCCTGGCCGGGGCGGTCAACGAGATTTCCAAGGATCACCGCGACTTCCTTGCGGCCGGTGGCATGGGAATCCTGGTCGGCGACGGCCGCCTCAACTACCGGCCGGAGCGGATTCTGGAGACCTATTACACGGTGAAGGTTGCGAAGGACGCCACCTTCACCTTCGACTATCAGTTCCTGCAGAACCCCGCCTACAATGCCGATCGCGGACCAGTCTCGGTGTTGTCCGGCCGGGTTCACGCGCAGTTCTGAGGCCGATGTCTTGGCCTTTGTTGCTCAAGCGCTCTGGCTGCACACCTGGGTGTCAGCCTTGGCAGGCAACAAAGGCCGCTTGCGATTCACAAAAATGGCAGCCCGTCATCGGGTGGCGGCATGGTAAACTTCGCCGTGTCGCCTCGCCATTTTGCTCACAGCCGGAGTGGCTCAAATGACGAGCGATCGGGCCGCTAATCCGGTCAAAGGGTAAAGGTACAAAGTGATCAGGACGATCATCGCTGAAGTGCGACGCTGGGGGGCAATTGCAGCGCTTCGCCTTGCAAGCAGAACCCTGCGCTATGCGATGATGCTCAAGCGACAGCGCGGAATTCCACACAGCAGTCTTCTGGTCGTCTTGTCTGCCACGCGATCGCTAGAGCGTTTCGGATTGTGGTTGGGCCTCGGCGATCGACAAAAGCGAAGACAACGGGACCAGCGCAGTAATCACATCATCTGACCAGGCCATTTAACAGTTTTTGTGCAAGGACCAACCTGTCGAAATCCGAGTCGATGTCCGTGACAGCAGTTTGCGACGAGCGTCATGATCTGGCGAGGGCGTGATGCCGATGGCGCCCAGGCTCGTTATCTGACGTCCCCCGGACCACGGCAGGCATGGGTTTGCGGATCGCGTACGCGCCACTTTCCGCAACCAGGAAGAAAATCGCTCGGAGAAGCGGCGGGCTCCGAACTCTGCGGCGCGGGAACTGCCACATCGGCCCTCACGACGTTCTGGAGAGCTGCCTTGGTCTGAAACGATCCAGCGGCCCAGCTGTCCGACGAGAATGCGGCCGCTAACGCCACTATCAACGTTAGCAAGCTGGCGCGGCACATTGCAGTTCTCGTAAAAGCGAAAGTCAAACAATTGTAATCGCATATCGGGTGAAAGTACAGGATCCCTCGCGGATGGCTTTGCGAGTATTTCGCAAGAAATGCCGATTGACGCTCATCCGTCTTATTTCGAGGAAACATCCTCATCTAAAATTCACACGACCTAGTATGGGAACGGGAATTCCCGGACGCGGTATCGGCGCTCGAACCCAAGCCCCACTGCCGGCCCTGCCCGGTAGTAGTTGTTGTAGTAGGCCCGATCATACTGTCGAACGAGACAAGCCTGATCATCACGATAATCAAGCATTGGCCTGCGCTCTTGATAACGCGTCCGCCAGCAGGTGCAGTATTGGTCGCACACCAGCCTGACGAGCTCGAGAGGCGGCCGCAGCCCGCGATCCAATGCCGGCTCGGCATGACCAGCGAAGGTCAGCAAGGCGGCTTGAGCGAGAGAAACAAGCAACGTGGCCATGGGCGATCCCGACGGATTTCGGCAAGATAGTTGGTCGGTAACACGGCCGTGCCCTCAAATAACCTGAGACAAATACGAGCATCTAGCGGGACCATCCCTGCTTCGAGCCAACTGCCAGCCTGAAATCAATTCCAAGCTGAACCCTAACTGTCACAAATCCCGTATCCGGGATGTCCATCGTAACAGTTTACAATGGCGCTGGCGGCACGCTGAATGGGGTCCAGATTCATGCTGCCGCCCTAGCTGTCGAAAGAGAGCCGCCCGTGAGCCGTCGAAGAAGAGCTGCTTGCTCGACTGCGTACACGAATCAAACGATCATTAGAGCTGCGGCGGAAACCGAGGTGATCGCCGGCCGGGCCCCCACCGCGGAAAAGTTCAGGTTCGTGAAGGGAGAAAAAATTCGGTTCGAACGGTTCGCGAAATCCAGTCTCCGTGTCGGCCTCCTGGTCACCAAGGCCTCTTACTTTCGCTATTTTAGAGACCAGGCTCGGGCAAAATCCAAATGACCCCGCTCACCGACTTGCTACCTATCGCCCAATGTTGCCGGCCGAAGGTTCGCTTCAGGAGAGTTCGGATGGTTATCTACACGCAACGAAGGCAGGCGAACCGTGAAGCAGGATCCTTCGTCCTCGATGCTGTCTACAACAACGCTGCCGTTATGCAGTTCGGCAACAATCTTGACCAGGTATAAACCTACACCAGTGCCCACGATCCCTGAAGCATTGCTGCCGCGGGTGTAGCGATCAAAGATGTTCGCGAGGTCCCTTTGAGGAATACCCATCCCGCGATCGCGGACAGAAACCGCAATCTTATCTCCCTCCGTCGCTGCGATGACCTCAATAGAACTGCCGTCGGGAGAATATTTGAGAGCGTTTGATATGAGATTGCCGAACATCTGAAACAGCAATTTGACGTCGCCGAACACAGGCAACGGCGAAGTGCCCAGCCTTTGCGATATGTTCGCCTGCGGAGCGACCTCACGATGGACGTTACAAACCTCTTCCAAGACTCCCCGCAGATCGGTTTCAGCGGGGTGAAAATAGAGTTCCGCCTTACCTTCAACCAGACTCGAGGAATTGAGGAGTTTGTCGATTACCGTAGTCATACGGAACACCGCTTTGCGGATCTTTCCCGCGCGCTCGACGATGTCAGCGCTCGTGGCATCTTTGCTCGTTTTGGCAAGACGCTGCGCCTGCCCGTCGATTACGGTTAGCGGCGTGCGGAATTCGTGCGAGGCCATCGATACGAAATCCTGCCGCAGCTGGCTTAACCGCTGCTCCTCCGCGAGCCTCTCTTCCAGCATGCTCGCCTGTTGTRACAACGAGCGTTGACTGAGCATTAACTCAATAGCGTTCGTGCGGAAGACACTTAGCGCGCGGGCCATTTCGCCGATTTCATCGATGCGGTCGGCACCGCGTATCTCAATGTCGGCGTCGTTTCGCGCAAGCTTTCGCATGCCGGCCGCAAGCTCGAGCAAGGGCGTCGAGATAAAGCGCTTCACATAGAAAAGCGCTCCCATGACCAACACTACTGCAATACTCATGGCGAGGATGATCAGGGCCCTTGAATGCCGGTAAGCAGTATCCGCCGCATTGCTTGCGGCAATTGCACTCTCAATATTGAGGCGCGTAATACCGTCCAGCGCGTCGCTGCTCGCGTCATAGGCCGATTGCGAGGTGGTGCGGTAGAGGTTGACGGCCTCCGAAGTACGGCCCGCTTCATGCAGCTGCAGGACGCGGCCCACCACTTCGCGGTAGACGGTCCAATTCTCCTTGAACTTGGCGTAGAGCGCGGCGGCAGACGGCGCCTGGCGGAGGCTTTCGTAGCCTGTTTGCGCCTGCGTCACCGCTTTTCCGAGGCCTTCGATCTCCTTCCTGCCAGGCCCCGACTCCTGCCTTGGAGAGAGTAGATAGCGCCCCTCGGCGGCCCGGAAGTCCGAGGTAAAGTTGTTGAGATCCCCGACGAATCGGGTGCTCGGCAGCCAGATGTCACGCACGTCCGCCGAGATCCCGTTGAACTCCCGCAGCCGCTCGATGCTGAACAAGCCCAAGGCGACGATCAGCAGAAAGAAGAACAGGAATACCAATGACAGAACAGATTTCAGCGAACGCGCGCGCATGCCGCTCTTTTCGGTTGTGACTAAGCCTCTTGAACTTCTCGGATTTTCGCTTTCAACTGCTACTGTGATTTATCACATTTGCGTCGGTTCCGGATACCTTTTAAGGGCTGGTGGAACTACAGCCTCCCGTGGGCGAGCTAGGTCAAGAGGTCAGTGCTTTTCCGCGATCCAGAGACGCAGCGATGGCGACTAATAAGAGGAAAATTCTCTGTATCGAGGATGATCGCGAGACGGCAGCCCTGATCGTCGAAGAGCTGACGGAGCGAGGATTCGACGTCACGCTGGCCTATGACGGCGGAGAGGGTTTCGCAGCGATTTTCAGAACAATGCCCGATCTGGTCCTGTGCGACATCAACATGCGCGTGATGTCCGGATTCGAGGTTCTAGAGCACCTCACGAAGATCGCGCCTCGATTCAATAACATGCCGTTCATTTTCCTCACCGCCCTTACCGATCGAAGAAACGAACTGAAGGGGCGGCAGCTTGGTGCGGACGATTACGTCACCAAGCCCATCGATTTCGACATTCTGGTGTCGATCATCAACGCACGCCTCGCCCACGTTGCGCGAACCGACGTCTGGGTCAAGGAGGTAAATCTGAACCATCGCGAGATTGAAACCCTGACATGGGTCGCGCGCGGCAAGACCTCGGCCGAAATCGCCAAGATTCTGGGACTGAGCAAACGCACGGTCGACTTTCACATCGACAACGCCCGGATCAAGCTCGGGGTCGCGACCCGGACTCAGGCCGCCATCAAGGCGGTTACTGGCAAGCTGATCGAACCTTGATCTTCCGATCGGTTGGGAGACTCCAATGGATATGCGCTCCTCCTCGAGCGCAAGCACTCAGACCTTCCGTTTGTTAGCCGTCTGAAGCGAAATCCGATCGGGGCATTGGACCAACACCAGCCGTTGCACATATTCGGCAGCGCTCTCAGGAAACCATCCAGAACCAATATTGCGAAGTTCGTCGGACGATGTGCCGGGAACGATGTCATCAAGCAATTGCGCATAAGCCTGTAACACCGATACGTCCACGTGCCGTGTCGTTTCAGCAAGCTTCCGAAGGATCTTTGCGGCGGTCAGGTTACCCGTTCTCAGTGAGGAGTCGGCCGCACAATCGAGTTCGAGTCGAAGAAGTTCTCGTATCTTTTCCCGTCCGCTTTCTGCCGTAACTGCATCCACCTTCTTCATTGTCCTGGAACGATCCAACGATAGCGCTTCTCTTGGCGACAGCGCCAGTAGTGCTCGTCCACTTCCCATCATCCGATCGAACCATCTGGCCATCGTAAGCTCTTACTGACGCTTCGTGAGGCTACTCCCGCTCAACACGCCAACAGCGGTTTTGGTCGGGCCCCCCACGGCCGCTGTTCGGTCGGCTGGCCGGACCATGCTGGTGCCGTTGACGCTTGAACCGTTGGCAGCCGCGGCATTTCTCGATGAACTGGACGCCTGATCGCCCGGAGGCGCTGCGATCGGGGCACGCGCGGCCGTCGAGGCCTTCCCCGGGAGCGTCCCGTTGTTCGAACTCGCAGTCGCGGGGCCGGCGGTTTGCAGCTTTGCGCTTGCAGTGGGCTGGATCGGGCCCACGCCTGCTCCCTGCACCTTGCCAAACCCGCTCGGTGGTGATCCCTTGCCACCCTTGCCTTTCGGCGCAAACAGCATGTTGACATCCGGCCCGCCGCCTTTGGCCGACCCACCGTTGCCTTGATCGGCTCCTGTGCCCGATGCCGGCGTTGCCTCAACCCCACCCCCGGCATCCTGGGCGATGGCTGGACCTATGACTGAAACGCTGAGCGCGATGCCAACGAGCCAGACGAAGCGGATTCCACAGGTACGGCCTGCAACCATGAGAGCCCCTCGCTTACTCGGCAGGTGCGAAGCTACTGGCATCGCCTGCCCCCGACGCCTCTCCTTCTCTGCCAAGCAACATCACTCGAAGTGCCGGCACCACCACCAGGAGCATGATCGGCCCGATCAGCATGCCACCCACGACCACGGTGGCGAGCGGCCGCTGCACCTGGGCGCCGATGCCCTCGGAGAGGGCGGCCGGAAAAAGTCCGATGCAGGCCGACATTGCCGTCATCAGCATCGGCCGCATCCGCTGCGTTGAGGCCTGGAACATCGCTTCGACAGAGTCCGCCACTCCTTGCCGCGCCTGGTTGTAGTAGGTGATCATCAGAATGCCGTCCATGACGGACACGCCGAATAGCGAGACGAACCCGATCGCCGCCGAGATGCTGAAATCGAGGCCGGTCACGTATAGCGCAATGATGCCGCCAGCAACGGCGAATGGAATGCCGGCCAGCGCCAGCAGACTGTCGCGCAGCGAATTGAAGAGCCCGTAGAGAAGAACCAGAATCATCGCCAGGCTGATGGGCACGATCACTTCGAGTCGCTTCTTGGCGAGCTGCAGCGATTCGAACTCGCCGGCCCATAACACCCGGTAGCCCGGCGGCAGCTTCACGTTCTCCGCGATCCGTTCCTGGGCTTCGGCAACGGCGCCGCCAAGATCGCGATCTCGCACGCTGAACTTGACCGGAATGTAGCGCTCGCGACTCTCGTGATAGATGTAGGATGAGCCGGTATCGAGAGTGATGTCGGCCAACTCGCTCAAAGGTATATAGGCATTTGCTGCTGCCGGAGTGTTGATACCGACCTTGATGTTGCGAACCGCCTCAAGGCTTTCCCGGTACTCCGCCGGCAGACGGACCACGACGTTGAACTGACGGTCCGCTTCGAGCAATGCGGTCGCATGCGCGCCTCCAAGCGCCGCCTGGACCAGGGTGTTGACGTCACCGGTATTGAGTCCGTACCGGGCCGCCCGCTCCCGATCGACCTTGATGTTCAGATTGGGCTGACCGCGCACCCAGAACACGTCGAGATCCTCGATGCCCCGGACCTGGGCCATTTCGTGCCGGACCTGTCGCGCAAGCTCCTCGAGGGTCACGAGGTCGGGCCCGACTATCTTGGCCGAGTTCGCGCCTTTGACTCCGGACAGCTGCTCCTCGAAATTGTCCTGAATGTACTGCGAGAAGTTGAAAACGACCCCCGGAGCCTCGTCGGCGAATTCCTGCTGCAATTGCTTCGTCAGCTTGTCCTTGGTCAGACCGGCGGGCCACTGGTCAAACGGCTTGAGCGGCGCAAAGAGTTCCAGATTATTGAATCCTGCCGCATCGCTGCCATCGTCGGGGCGTCCGTGCTGCGTGACCACCGTGGTGATCTCGGGATGACGTAGCAGAATTTCGCGTGCCTTGTGAGCCACCGGTTCGCCGGACATCAGGCCGATGGTCGGCGGCATGGTCGCGCGAATCCAGAGATTGCCCTCTTCCAGGTGCGGCAGGAATTCGCTACCGAGGCGCATCATCAGCAATCCGGTCACACCCAGCATTGCCAATCCCAGGGACGCCACCAGCTTGCGATGGCCGAGCGCCCAGCGCAGCGCTGGAGCGTACACCGCCCGCAAGGCACGCACGACGATGGTTTCTGTCTCGGTGACGTGTTCGGGCAGCAGGAAAGAGCCCAGCACCGGCGAAATCGTAAAGGTCGAGATCAGCGCTCCGACCAGCGCATAGCCGTAGGTTCTGGCCATCGGATTGAAGATCTGGCCCTCCACGCCCTGCATAGTGAACAGCGGAACGAAAGCGGCGACCGTAATCGCAGCGGAAAAGAACACCGCCTTGTCAACCTGCAATGCACTGGCCAGAATCAGCCGTAACCGATCGGTCCAGAGATTGGGAGAGCCAGGTTTGGGCCGGGTTGGATCCGGACCCCACTGACCTTCGGAGAGGTAGCCCAGAGTTTCCTGCTTGTGCTTGTCGCTTGCCTGGAAGTTCCGGAAGATGTTTTCGACGAGGATCACGGCGGAGTCCACGATGATCCCGAAGTCGACGGCGCCGACCGACAGCAGATTCGCGTCCTGCCCCAGCAGCACGAGGACAATGACACTGAAAAACAACGCGAATGGAATATTGACGCCGACGATAATTGCGCTGCGCAGATCACCGAGGAACAGCCACTGAATCAAGAAGACCAGTGCGCAGCCAAAGATCAGGTTGTGCAGCACCGTGCGGGTGGTGACCGAGATCAGCGTGCCGCGGTCATAGAATGGCACCAACTTGACCCCGGGAGGCAGGGTGCCGTCGCTGTTCATCTTGGCAATCTCCGCCTCGACGCGCGGCAACACCTCGTTCGTATGATAGGTTCTGCCCATGACCACGATGGCCATCACCACGTCGTCATTGCTGTCCCGGCCGGCAATACCGAGCCGCGGCACGAAGCCGACCGAGACCTTGGCGACGTCCTTCACCTGCACGGGGACGCCGTTCATCTGGGTCAACACGACGTTCTCAATATCGCTGACCTTGTAACCCTGGGTCAGGTCCTTCTCGCCGCCGCTGTCAAACAAACCAACGCCCCGAATATTGACCGATTGCTGTCCGACCGCGATCTCGCGTCCACCGACATTGATATTGGAATTGCTGAGCGCAGTCGTGACTTGCTGGAGCGTGAGGTTGTAGGCGTCAAGCTTGTGCAGATCGACTTCGACGTCGTACTGCTTGGTCGTGCCGCCCCACGAGTTCACCTGAACGACTCCGGGAACCGTCAGAAGGCGGCGCTGTACGATCCAATCCTGCACGGTACGCAGGTTGGTCAATCCGAAATGCGGAGGTCCGGCCAGTTGATAACGAAGGATCTCGCCCGCCTGGCTGGACTGCTGAATATTGGGCTGCGTGTTGTTGGGAAGGTTGACACGCTGCTGAAGGCTGAGCGCCGCCTGGGTGTAGGCGAAATAGAATTCGACCCCGTATTTGAACGTGACTCGCACGAACGAGAGGCCATAGAACGAGGTCGAGCGAATGACATCGACGCCCGGTGTGACGGCAAGACCCACCTCCATCGGAATCGTGTAGTAGCGCTCCATTTCCTCGGCCGACAGACCCGGCGCCTGCGCGGTGATTTCAAGGATGACCGGCGCGGGATTGGGATAAGCCTCGATGTTCAGGTTGCGGAACGCGATCAGCCCACCGCAGATGAACACCAGCACCCCCAACAAGATAATGGCGCGCCGGGTCAAGCCAAATGCGAGGATTCCCTTCAGCACTTTTTATGCCTCTCTGATCGAGTTGCTGTTGGACGGATGGATGCGATCCACAACTTTTCAGCCGCCTGCCTGGCCGATAGCCAGCATGTTGCTCAGAAACAGCGCGCCTTCGGTGGCAACGAGTTCATCCGGCTGCAGCCCTTCCATGATCTGCCGCAGCCCGTCCTTCTGGTCGCCGATCTTGACGACGCGTTGAGTGAAACGCTTCCTGTCGATCGTGACCCATACCGTCATGGTGCCATCGCCCTGGCGCACCACCCCGTCGAGCGGCACGGCAGGTGATCTGACGGGAGCGCCGATCACGATCGAGAAGCGCGCGAACATGCCGGAGCGCAATTCGTGATCAGGGTCCTCGATCTCGGAGCGGACCAGCATCCGGTGCGTGTTGGGATCGACGTTCGAACTGATCGTTGAAATGTGCCCCTCGAAGATCTTGCCGGGATACGACATCACAGAGACCTTGACGCGCTGGCCGACGTGGATGGCCGAAACGTCGCTTTCAGCGACGTTGGCGATCATCCACATGGTCGAGGTGTCCGCAACCGAGAACGGCGCCGGCGCGCTGCCAGGTTGGACGAACAACCCGGGAGCGGCGTTGCGCGCGGTGATGCGACCGTTGATCGGGCTTTTCACCACGAGCGTTGAATCGGCCCGGCGCTCCTTGATGATTGCGTCAATTTCGGCGTCAGTCTTGCCGAAAATACGGACAGCATCACGCGCAGCTTTGTGCGCGCCTTCAGCGGTCTGCTGATCCGAGATTGCCTGCTCAACATCCTTCTGGGCGACCGCCCGGCTTTCATAGAGCGTCTTGAGCCTGTTCAATGCCCGCGTCGTCAGCTGCAGCACGCCGGAAGTTGCGATCAGGCTTGACGCGGCTGAAAGCAAATCCGGACTATCGATTGTGAAGAGGACTTGCCCCTTTTTGACCTCGTCGCCGACCTTGGCGAACGTCTCCAGGATGCGCCCCTGGTACGGCGTGAAGACCTGAAGGGTCATTTCTTCGTTGAAATCGATGCTGCCGACCGCCGCCTTCTCGAGCGGGAACTCCTGGTCCTTGACCGCCTCGACCTTGACGGTCAGCATTTGCTTCTCATTAAGTTCGATGCTCGGCATGCCGCCGACGACGCCCATTTTGGCTTCAGGAGAATCCGTCTTAGCGTTTGCGCTCGGGCTCACGATCTGGGCGCTCGACTGCAACCAGCCGTTGACGTAGCTGACTGAGGCTGCTCCAGCCAGGAAGCACAGCGCGCCACCCGCAACAACGACGATCACTCTGGATTGGACCACTGCCATCAATGCACCCATGCGAGAGCCCGGGCGACACCAGCACGCAGGCTTTGAAATCCCCGTAATTATGCCTCTGACGGACTTGGCATTTCACTGTGACAAACCCCGAGGAATTGCCGTGACAAATCACAGTTCCCGGCGAGGCCAAGTGCTCTAGCGTTCAGAGATCGTTTACCTCAGGCGATGGGACCGGGACCAAAAGCCCTTCGCTGTTCGGAAATGATCGGGGTTGGAATGCTTAGGTATCGTTCGGTGTTCGCGGCATCCTGCGCGGCGCTGCTACTGTCGAGCTGCGCGGTTGGACCGAAGTTCTCGTCGCCGCCGACGCCGGATGTCGCGCGCTATACACCCGAGCTGCTGTCCTCGCCCCACTCCAGCCCGGAGTCGCCAGGGATCGCCGGCCAGCGATTCATCGAAGGGGGCGATATTCCGACCCGTTGGTGGGCGGCGTTTCGCTCGCAGCCGCTCAACGACCTGATTAGGCTTGCTGTCGACCACAGTCCGACGCTGCAGGCCTCGGAAGCGGCGATCCGGGTAGCGAACTACAACGCACTTGCCCAGCGCGGCTTGTTCTTCCCGCAGATCAGCGGCAGTTCTGGCCCCTCACAAACCCTCCTGACGAACGCCGGAACCGTTTTCGGAGTCCCTCTCGATTCGGTGCCGCAGACTCGATACTCGCTGGTGACCCATCAGGTGACCGTTAGCTTCCTGCCGGATGTCTGGGGCGCTAACATCCGGGCCGTGGAAAACCTGGATGCGCTGACCGAGCAGGCCCACTTCCAGCTCGAGGCCGCCCACCTGGCGCTTACCGCCAACGTCGTCACTGCAGCCATTCAGGAGGCTTCGCTGCGCGGCCAGATCGAGGGAATCGAGCAGGTCATAAAGGTTGTGCGCGAGATACTCGAGCTCCTGAAGAAGCAATTCAATGCCGGCCAGGCTGCGCAGACCGACGTGCTGACACAGGAGGCGGCGCTCGCTCAGGTGGAGCAGACCCTGCTGCCCCTAAGGAAGCAACTCGCGGTACAACGAGACCTGTTGACGGCACTTGCCGGCCAGTTTTCCGCCGACGAGGTTCTCCAGAAGTTCGATCTGAAACACATCGCATTGCCGAGAAACCTGCCGGTGAGCTTGCCGAGCACGCTTGTGCGCCAGCGGCCAGACGTCAGGGCCGCGGAAGCGGCAATGCATGCGGCAAGCGCACAGGTCGGGGTTGCGATCGCCGCCCGTCTGCCTAGCTTCCCGTTGTCCGCGAATGGCGGATCGACCGGCTACAACTTCGCCCAGAGCTTTACCCCAGGCACAGGATTTTACGTGTTGGCTGCGAGTGTCACCGGCCCGATCTTCGATGGGTTTACGCTGTACCACAAGCAGAAGTCGGCCGAGGCCGCGCTTGACCAGGCCGATGCGCTGTATCGCCAGACCGTCATCACGGCGTTCCAGAACGTCGCAGACGCTCTGCGCAGCCTCCAGCAGGACACACCGGCGGTGCAGGCCGCTATCAAGTCGGAAATGGCCACAAAGAAAAGCCTCGATCTGATCAGAAAGCAGCTTGTCCTAGGTCTGGTCAATCAGGCAACGGTATTAACGGCCCAGCAAGCGTATCTCTCCGCCGTGATTGCGCGAGTTCAGGCGGAAGCCACACGACTTTCGGATGTCGCAGCCTTGTTTATGGCGCTGGGCGGCGGCTGGCCAACCAACTGCCCCACCACCGACTGGCGCGCCTGCGTGTTTGACGCGGTCCAGCTGCCCAAGGCTGAAATGCCGAAAGCCGAAATACCCAACCCCGAAATGCCCAAAGACACCACCAAGTCATGAGCCATCCCGGATTGAGTTCGGAGAAACCGCAATGACCAAACGAGTATTGATCGGCGCAGCAGGGCTCCTGGCGGCCGGCCTTGTCGCGAGTCCTTCGTTCGGCGCCGACCAGACGGAACGGGTGTACTACAATTACAGCCGGCCGAAGCCGGTGTTCGAGCCCAATTACGACTGGAGCGGCTTCTATGTCGGAGTCAACGTCGGCGGCGGTAAAGCCCACGCCTGCTGGGATGATGCCTTCAGCTTCGGTGTCTTGAACAGCCCAGCTATTTCCGAGGGATGTCACAGCACGTCGGGCGCAATTGCCGGCGGCCAAGCCGGATATCGCTGGCAGAGTGCGTTCGCGGTGCTGGGTGTCGAGGCGCAGGGCGACTGGGCCAATCTGCGGGGATCGAATATCAGCCAACTCGACCCTACGCTGACGAACCGAACCATTACCGATGCCATCGGCTTATTCACTGGGCAGGCCGGCGCGGCATGGCAGAACGTACTTTGGTACATCAAAGGGGGCGCGGCCATCACGAACGACAAGTATGATGGCCTGATAACCGGAACGAGCGTCCTGAACGACAGGGCCTCTGGAACACGCTGGGGCGGAACGATCGGAACGGGTATTGAAATCGGCTTTGCGCCGAATTGGTCGGTTGGTATCGAGTACGATCACCTCTTCATACCCAGCCGGAGCATTTCGTTCACCTCGCTCAACGCGGCTGTTGCGCCGATCGGAATGCAGACCCGCGTCGATAACGTTCGAGAGGGAGTCGATATGGCCACGGTGCGCGTGAACTATCGATTTGGCGGGCCTATCGTCGCAAAATACTGATCGGACCAGCCTGCAGCTTCGCGTCTTCGATGCCGAGCGAAAAATCAACGCTCGGCGAGCCATGTTCGACTGCACCCGAGGATTTGACGTGACCCAGCCGCGACGTACGAAGGCTGCAATATGGCTTGCACGCTCCGTGGCGCTGCTTTGAGGAGCGCGATGGGCAAGCGTGCCGCCTCCTGGACCGCGTTCATTTCGGCGTTCGCCGCAAGCGCCCTTGCGCTGCGCGTCGCCCTGAACTTGGGGCTCTTTGCAGCAAACGGTGAATCGGTCGGCTGCGATCTGACTCTGCAATCGCGGTGGGCTGCGGTCGCGGCACTTGCCGCTCTCGTATCGGCGATCGCGCAGATAATACGAAGGGCTTCGAGGTAAAAGGCAGGCGGATTCGCCAGAGCGGGGACCTTGCGTCCTTCGTTCTGCTCAAGTTGTGCGCCGATCCCTCCCTATTCGCGGCAGCAGCAAAATGGCAGCCATTGGCTTTCTGCCGCCCGGACCGATATATGCGCCGCGCCGAAAATCAGAATACTATTTCAATAACATACGAGTTCGCAGTTCTGTTCTGAATGGCGCGACGTTTCGCAAGACGCGGGGTCGCCGCTCTGGGCTGGGTGGGTGCGGCCGGGGCAGCTTGGCGAATCCGAGGTGCCCTCAGCGCGGGGGTGAGCGACCTCCTATGTGTCAACACTGCTCTATGGGAACCGCCAAACGCGCGATCAGCGTGACGATCTCATCAAGGTTCTTATTGTCCGCGTCCTCAATGAGCAGGGCAAGCCTCCGAACGCACTCGTCATCACTGAAGACTCGAACACCTTGCGGCGCGGTTGCTGATGTTTGGGTGTACGGCATAAAAGAATTCCCCCAGATTGATTCGCGGGGACCATCATAAGCAAGCCGACGTAACCCAATGTAATGTAAAAGGCCGGTCCGTAAAACTACGAAGGCGTTCGTCTAGAAGAGAGCTCGGATCGTCGCGCTGCTGCCGGACGGCTGCTCGCTTCGAACGCTCCTCGACGCCGGACAATGCACGACCGGCCTGAGTGGCGACCACGACGGAGATGCTACGGACGGGCCGCCGCCGTTTGCCAGTGATGTTCGCGAACATCGCGCAGCGGAGCCACGCAAAAAGGCAGCGAAGACAGGATCATCCGATGATCGGTATTGCTGAGTAAAACAAGAGGCCGCCAACTGAAGCGGCCTCAAATTCACCGTTGAACGGGGAGAAACTACTTTTTGCCGTGTTCCTCCATGTGAAGCTTGGCAGCTTCGTCAGAGTGATGCCTGGCGTGAAGCGCGTGCCCCCTTGCGGTATGTGCATGATGCGCCGCTTTTTCGTGCGCTCCACTTTCATGATGCTTAGCGGCTTCGCCGTGGTGGCGGGCGGCATGCGTATGGTGTTCTGCCGACTGTTTGTGGTGCTCAGCTGCTTTCTTGGACATGGTGTGTTTCCTCCGTTTGTCGCCCCCGCCGGCACAGACTACTCCCACGGAAAGTTGGGAATGCTCACATCTGCGAAATTGTGCTTCTTGCCACAAAACCTTCATGATGACGCTGATCACAATGCTCGTAGGAAAACGAGCAACCCCGCCCTGGGAGTCTCAAACAGGAGGCCCACTTGGAAGGCGGTGCCCGGCCTGGGAGATTGGAGGTTAAGGCGCCATGCAGTAGGGTATAATCTGAAGTGGACCCCAGGAGCAGGACCACTGATGCCGCTTTCTTAGTTGAATTTGAGATACACGTCCTCGTGCTTGAGGCTGCGCCACAGCCGCTCGATGAACACGTTGTCCATCCAGCGGCCGCGGCCGTCCATCGAGATTTGGATGCCGGCGGCTTCCAGCACGCTGGTGAAGGCCGCGCTGGTGAACTGGCTGCCCTGATCGGTGTTGAAGATTTGCGGCTTGCCGAACCGCGACAGCGCCTCCTCCAGGGCGTCGACGCAGAACGACACGTCCATCGTATTGGACAGGCGCCAGCTCAGCACGGCGCGGCTGGCCCAGTCGATCACGGCCACCAGGTAGAGGAAGCCGCGCCCCATCGGAATGTAGGTGATGTCGGTGGCCCAGACCTGGTTCGGCCGGTCGATGGTCATGGCGCGCAGCAGATAGGGATAAATCCGATGACCCGGCGCGGGCTTGCTGGTGCGCGGCTTCGGCCCCAACGCCTCGATCCCCATCTTGCGCATCAGCCGCTGCACCCGCTTGCGGTTGATCCTGACGCCATCCTCGCTGATCAGCCAAGCCATCCGCCGCGAGCCCAGGAACGGCCGGGCGGTGAACAACTCATCGATCCGGCGCATCAGCGCCAGATCATCATCGTTGGCCGGCAGCGGCGTCCGATAAACGCTCGAGCGCGACAGCCCGAGCAGCCGGCACTGGCGGCGGATCGACAGCACGCCATGGGCGCGGTCGAGCTTCGCCCTGCGGTCCGGGATGCTCATCTTCCGGACCTCTTCGCTAAAAAATCCCGCTCCACGATCAACTGGCCGATCTTGGCATGCAGCTTCTCGATCTCACGGTCGCGACCAGCTTCCGCGACCTCTCCAGCACCGGCGTCAAAAGCCCTGGCCGCCTGGTCCAACAGCTGCTTCTTCCAAGCGTAAATCTGGTTGGGGTGCACCTCGTAGCGCTGCGCCAGATCTGCCACGCTCACCTGTTCACGCAGCGCTTCCAGGGCGATCTTCGCCTTCAGCGCCGCGTCGATCTTCCGTCTCGTCTTCTTCGTCATCGTCCGCTCCGTTTACCAAACGGAACGGCTAGATTCCAACTATGCTTCTGGTCCCAAATCTGGGGTCCACTTCAAGCATCATATGAACATGATCGGGCATCAAATGCCCCTCCTCGACCCTGCACTCCTTCTGCAACGCCAACCTGCGGAAAACATCCCCGAGATGCCGCCTCAGCTCGCCGTACAGCACCTTCCTGCGGTACTTGGGAATGAAAACAACATGGTATTTGCACTCCCATTTGCTGTGACTTAGGCTCTCTAAATCGTCCATCGCGAAATTCCCTTTCGTGTGCGTGGAGGCTCACGAGTCGAGAGTTTCGACGATGGGCAACTGAAGGAAATGTCAAACTTCTGCTGCCTCCCCGGCAGAGCCGGGGGACCTCCCTTGTTGGGTTAGGTGTTTCATTGAGCCGGAGGTGGGCGATGAAGAGACGGAAGTTCAGTCGCGAGTTCAAGGTCGAAGCGGTCAAGTTGGTCGGGGAGCGCGGGGTGTCGGTGGCGCAAGCCAGGCGCCACCGTCGGCATAAGCACGCGCGTGCCTTCTGACCGTGCGCCGTCTTGAAATTAACTTGCCACTATACGCTCGAGGGTCGCAATCGCATCCGCAACTCCGTCTTCCGCGCGGATCGCTTCACCCAAGGTCCGTGCGCGGCTGCGCGCCGGAGCAGATCCTGCGAAGTCGAGAGCGCTTGCAAGCACCTCCGTGTCGGGCCGTCGGCTGTTGACAACGTTCGGCGCGACGCCGGCCAGACGCAAACGTTCAGCTCAGAAAAGCGATCGAGATCTACCATTCTGCCTGAGACGGACAAGCCTTCAACCGCATGATTCGCTCCGAACCAGATCGCGATTCAATGCGGCACAATTGCTTTGACTCTTGGAGAGCAGGATATTCAAGCCGCCCGCACGACGTCGAGAAACTTGCCTACCTCCGTTCTCAGATAGGTACTCTCGTTTGACAGCGACTGCGCAGCCGACAGGACATGAGATGAGGCGGCCCCGGTTTCGCTGGCCCCGCGCTGAACATCAACGATATTCGAGGAGACCTCCTCCGTGCCCCGTGAGGCCTGCTGGATGTTTCGAGAAATCTCCTGAGTGGCGGCGCCTTGCTCTTCCACGGCCGCTGCGATCGCCGAAGAGATCTCCGACAGGCGCTCGATCGTCGAGCTGATCTCCTTGATCGCCATCACCGAATCCTGGGTTGCTGCCTGAATGCCGGATACTTGCTGGCCGATTTCGCCAGTGGCTTTGGCGGTCTGCTCGGCGAGGGCCTTTACCTCGGACGCAACCACTGCAAAACCTCGTCCGGCCTCGCCGGCGCGGGCCGCCTCAATGGTGGCATTCAAGGCGAGAAGATTGGTTTGTCCGGCAATGGTGTTGATCAGCTCAACGACGTCACCGATGCGTGCAGCGGCTTTTGACAATTCATTGACCCGCTCATTCGTCGTGCGGGCTTGTTCGACGGCCCCGCTGGCAATCCGGGCCGACTCCTGAACCTGACGGCTGATCTCGTGGACGGAAGAGGTCAGCTCTTCGGCGGCGGAAGCAACCGATTGGACGTTGGTCGAGGCTTCCTCGGAGGCGGCCGCCACCGCGGTCGCAAGCTGCTGGGAACGAGTTGCGGTCGAAGACAGCGTGGAGGCTGATGATTCCAGATCATTTGAGGCAGAGGACACGGTCTCGATGATGTTTCCGACGGCCCCCTCGAACTCGCTGGCGAGCCGCGCCATATCGAATTTGCGTTGCGCGGCCGCCTGCTGTTCGACGGCCTTCACCTCTGCGGCATTGAACCGGACGATGGCCTGGACGTTCTGCATGTTGCGCAGCGCCTCGCCGAGTTCGTCGTCGTGCTCGACTGGAATGCGGTTGTCGAGCTTGTCCATCGCTATATTGAGCATCGTTTCGTTCAGGACTTTCAATGGCCGCAGCACGCTGCGAATGGTTTGCGTTCCAATACATCCACCCAACAACAGGCCGACCAGGAGAATGATGGAAGCTATCACGATCGCGACAATATATTCATGGATGGCCGTATCGTACTCCCGCTGGGCTTCCTTGACCTGGATCTCCACGAGCTTGTCGAGATCCTGCTTGGCGGCCGCAAAGAATTCGCCCGCCTTGCCCGCCAGCAGCAGATTGGCTTCGTCGAACTTGCGTTCGCCAAGCAGAGCAAGCGCAGGCTTAACGGCGTTGTCCGCATAATTCTTGCGCTTCGAGGAGAAGCTTTCTGCAAGGGCTTTTTCCTCTGGCGTGAAATAAGTCGTCAGATAGTCACCCCAGACCTTGGTAATTCGTTCGATGTTCGCGCTGACCTTAGACGCGACGTCGCCAACCGGCCTCTCGGCACGGCCGTTGGCAGCTGCTTCGTATTGCAGCGTCGCGTTTTGCAGCATGCGATCATTGATCTCAAGCAATTGAGACAGCGGCACCGTTCGGTCTTCGTAAATCGATTTCATTCGGATATTGCTGGCGCGCGTCGACAGGATGCCGGTCAGCGCCGCAACGACCATGAACACAGCGAGTACGGAAACGAGCATCGTCAAGCGCGCCTTCAATGTGCCGGTGAAGAACGACAGCCGATCGACGACCGACCGGCGCCGGATCACACCTGCGCTAATCCTGTAGTCCTGCGCCTTCCTGTCGCGCAGCAGCTTGTAGACCTTTTCAGCCTCCTCACGCTGGTCGGCGGAAAGCCTGGTTCGAATTGAGGTATAGCCGACGATCTGGCCGTTCTCACGCACCGGCGAGGCGGTAGCCAGAACCCAATAGAAATCCCCGTTCTTGCGGCGGTTCTTCACCGCGCCAACCCAGGGATTGCCGCCCTTTAGTGTCTCCCAGAGATTAGCGAACGCTTCCGGCGGCATGTCGGGGTGGCGGACGATGTTGTGTGGCTGCCCTATCAGCTCCGCCTCGGTAAAGCCCGACGCAGCGACAAACGCCGCGTTGAAATAGGTCAGTTTCCCTTTCAGATCCGTCTTGGAGACGATGATGGTTTCATCGGAGATCGGATATTCGACGGTCGTCACAGGAAGATTGGTGCGCATCTGCAGACCTAGCTTACGAATTTTGTGACCGATGGAATCAGCCGGTTCCTGATATTCTGATTGGAATGCTTCTAGATTGTTTAACTGTTGAGCACCGTAGGAACACGGAGGGCGCGTTCGGTTTCCGCGTGCATCGACTGCGTTGGGAATTCGCTTTTGCCTAGATCCCAAGAATGCTTCGGTGCACCGTCGGTATTGCCGTGTTGTTTGAAAATGCGACCCGTTGGCGAGCAGTCACTCCATACCGTATTTGTGCGGACCCGAAACTTAACGGGAGGGAGAATACTCAGCGGGTATTCGGCTAAAGAAGCCGCCGAACACGTATCGGCACTGTCGCGGAGTAAACGCCGAGCAGCGGTTGCGTGGAACGCGTTTGAGATTGGTTCGCTCCAGCGCAGTCCGTCTGCCGTCTTTGGGAAGACTCATGAAGACATGCATGGTCGTCGATGACTCCAGTGTCGGGCGGAAGATCGCACGGCGAATTCTAGAAGAACTGGAATTCCGGATCATCGAAGCCAAGGACGGGGAGAAGGCAGTGGAGGCGCGCAAAAGTGATCTTCCCGACGTTGTGTTGCTCGACTGGGACACGCAGGTCACCGACGGATGCGAATTGTTCGGAAACTTGCTTCGTCTGTCGGGCGGCGATCAGCCGATCGTGGTGATCTGCACAACCGAAAGCAATATCGATCACATCTCGGATGCGCTGCATGCCGGATCCGACGAGTACGTCGTGAAGCCTTTCAACAGGGACGCTGTCGTGGCCAGATTCCAAGATATCCGAGATTCCAAGATATCCGACTGATTGACCAGAATTCGCGGATATCTCCGTGATCAATTCGCCTGCTTTCGAGAGCACCCATGATCCCTCCTGACTACGAATTCCTGCGCAAACTTCTCAAGGATCATTCAGGTCTCGATCTGTCGTCAGACAAGCAATACCTGCTTGAAAGCCGGCTGCTCCCATTGGCGCGCAAATCTGGGATGCGCGACGTTAGCGACCTCGTGCAGAAGCTGAAGGGTGGCTCGAGTCCCTTTGTCGCTCAGGTGGTCGAAGCAATGACCACCAATGAGACGTTCTTCTTCCGGGACAAGACACCGTTCGATCATTTTCGCGATGTGATCATGCCAGAGCTGCTTAAGACGCGCGCGGGTCGCCGGAGCGTTCGGATCTGGTGCGCGGCCGGCTCAACCGGCCAGGAACCTTATTCGATCGCGATGTGCTTGAAGGAGATGGGGCTAGCTTTGAATGGTTGGCGAGTTGAGGTTCTTGCAACCGATCTCTCGCAGGAAGTGCTCGAGAAGTCCAAGACGGGACTCTACAGCCAGTTTGAAGTCCAGCGCGGTCTGCCAATTCAGTTACTGGTCAAATACTTCAAGCAGACAGGCGAGCTTTGGCAGATCAATGCCGATCTGCGCGCGATGGTTCAGCATCGCCAGCTCAATCTCCTGCATGACTTTTCAAGGCTTGGTATCTTTGACGTCATTTTCTGCAGAAATGTGCTGATCTATTTCGATCAAGAAACTAAGATCAATATCTTTAATCGCCTGGCCAAGGCGATTGAGCCTGACGGCTTTCTAATGCTCGGCGCGGCTGAGACTCTCGTGGGGCTGATGGACGCGTTTAAGCCGGTGACGGAACGACGTGGTCTCTACAGGCCGACCGGTGCCATGAACAGGCTGGGGAAGATGTCAACCCGAGGCGCGCCTGCATTAACGGCTGGTACCGGGCTTCGATAGGTACGCAACCTTCAATCGCCGAAACTCGTAAGCAGGCACTGCCTTTCGGGTTCGACCAACGCTCGATCAAGTTCACACCCCTGCTTCCGGATCGCGGACGCATCAAACGGCTGCCGAGTCTCCCGAGCGGAAAACCGCGACCTTTCGCCCACACGCAGTTTGCAAGTCTGGCTTGGCCTTATATTCGCACTTTCTCTCGCTGACAGGGGCATCCACAACGCCGCAAACGCAACGCACGCGGACACGCCAACCGAGCCGATAAAGCCTCGCCATGGGTCTCGATTGACAAGTGAACAAAATAGGACACGACCGTCCGGTCAACACGGAATGCGGCCCAATGTTCCGTCCCTCCGCGCAAATTTGCCAGATCGAGCCTGACGCTCTTGAGCTGGCGGGCGGACCAGGTTATCGCAGTGTGTGATGGAGACGTACGAGCGGCGGTCTGCGCGCTGATCGTTGCCGAGGGTCTGCTCGAACCCGAGCGAAACCTACGCTTCGTCTTCAAGAGAATACGCGCGAGGGCGGAGATCTCCGGTATCGAACCAAGTTTGAGCCTGCGGGAATTACGTCCTTTGGCACACCAGCATTTAGACAGAGCCGGCCGGGGATGCACTCATTGAATCGTTCCAGACGATTACGCGGTTCCTTCCCATCGCCTTGGCGACGTAAAGAGCGTTGTCGGCGCGATCAATGGACTGCTCTACGGGTATGTCCGGGTCCAAAAGGGTCAACCCGAACGAGACGGTGACTTGAAACATCTCCTTGCCATTCGCGTCAATTCGCAACGCCCCGAGTTCCTCCCGCAACCGATCAACGACGTCGCGGCCTGCCTTCAGGTCGGCGTCCGGCATAAAGATCAGAAACTCGTCGCCGCCAAATCGAAATATCTTGTCGTAGGGGCGCAGGTGCATGATGATGTGGCGCGCAAAATAGATCAGCACCTTGTCCCCGGTGGCGTGTCCATACTTATCGTTGATAGCCTTGAAGTGATCCAGATCCATCATCGCCAGGGCGCACGGTTGCACGCCGCGCCTTACCAGTTCCCGTTGCTCGCGGAGGCCTGTCAGCAACGATGTGCGGCTCCGCGTCCCCGTCAACGGATCAAGGTTAAAGAGCGTATCCGCGAGTTCACGCTGGACGGTCGCGAGTTCCAGACGCAGACGTTTCACCGAGGTCACGAAGCGTTCGAAGTCCCCGATCTCGATCGGGTCGCCACTCGCGGACGCCCGCAGGAGTCTCGCCGCATGCTGATGCATCCGCTCATGCTCAAGTCCGATCTCTGCGACGCCGGGATGGTATTCAAGCTCGCTTATCCCATCCTTTTAGTACCATTGGCCAAACCGGCACATGCGATGCGCGTCGTCGCTGATATCCCGTTGATCCGGCGCCAGATCACGGTGCCGAAATTCATTTCGGCCCATCGCTCGTGGTTTTAAGCGGCCTGCTCCAGCTCCTTCAGCGCAAGGCGCATTTTCTCGTCGGGCATGGTGGGAATGGGCATCTTGCGCTTCCTCATATCCTGCCGTTGATTGGCTGATTATCGCGCAACGGCACAACTAAGGTTGAAGGAACTGCATGGCGTTGTAAACGATGACGCCGCCCAGCACGGCCACGGCGTAAGGCATAGGATATCCTCCACCGATCCTGATACGCTCCGCCTTGAGCGTCCGGACAAACCCGCTCTTCTTCGCCGAAGGAGCAGCTTCCGCCGCGGCGGATCGAGGCTCGGGCAGACGCTTAAGCCCGTAATGCGCCGCGAGATAGAAGCAGCTGAGCAGCCCGCCGGCCAGAACGATGTCGATCAAGAGCTGTCCAACGCGATCGGGCGGGACAAGAAGTGTCACGGCGCTGATGAGCTTCAGGTCGCCGCCCCCAATGATCTTGACGTGAGCGACGATCCATAGCCCGAAGAATACAATGATGGCAACGAGCAGGCTAAACCAAACCAGCCCGGGTCTCAAAGCAAGACCCTGAGCAAATCCGATCACGGCGATAGCCACCACAAGCTCATTTGGAATGACTCTGTCCTTCAAATCGATGGCAGCGCTGATGCCGAGCACAATCAGGCTCGCCGGCTGACAGATAGCGTGGACCAGAAACAGAAGGCTCATGGCTTCTGTCCACCCGCAAATGCCGCGCGTCCTGGCGCGCGGCGACGACGCCAGCGTCGCTGGTGTAAACTACTAGGCATCGGTACCATTAGCTTGCCACTAATGTATTTGGATATGGCCTCGAGGTTGGCGCCGATGAGCGTTACGCCCACGATGATCACGACAGCGATCGGTGCGGCGAGAAGCCCCTATTCGATCGCGGTGACACCTGACTAAAACTCCATCGAAAGCCAGCCGGCTACCCTTGTAGCGAACTTACGCATCGCATGCCCCATTGTCAAAATCGACAAAATCGGAACGCGCTCATGACGTCCTGATGCGGTTCAACACCGCAACGGCAGTCTGGCGATCACCACATGGCGACGGCCACGGCGTCGCCGGCTGAGACTACTAGGTGCCAGGTACCTTCAGCTTGCCGCCGATGTAGTTGAATATGGCCTGGAGGTTGGTGCCGATGAGCGTCACGCCCACGATGATCACGACAGCGATCAGCGCGGCGAGAAGCCCATATTCGATCGCGGTGACACCTGACTCAGAGTCGATCGAAAGCCAGCCGGCCACCTTTGTAGCGAACTTACGCATCCCATGCCCCTTTGTTCCTGAATACAGATACAATCAATGGTATTGATATTACAGATTGACAATTAAGCGTTGACATAGCTCAACACCCCAAAAGAATACGGTTCCCAAACCCTTGCGCGTTTTTGGACAGCACGTGCCCCGATGCGCCAAGGGCAAGAGCAACGGTATCGGTAACTCTGGCATTATAGTTCATGACGTTGCGCGATTATCGATCGGCGCTCGACGGCAGAGCATTTCGCATCGCGGAACGTTCTAATTTCGAGCAGCCATGTCAGGTCGGCTCGCGTGGAGCGAGCCGACATCGAGCCGTTATGCAACTGACCCGTTTTGCGGCTTCGTCATGTGGCCGCATCGCGGACAGCATCTGTATGGGGTACATTAGGATGCGTATTCGGATCGGCGCCCTGGCACGAAAACTTCGCTGGTCGCACCAGGGCAGCGTCGCCATACAAATGGGCCTGTTAGCGGCCGTGTTGATCGGCATGGCCGCGTTGGCTGTCGACATCGGTTTCGCCATTTACAAGCATCGTCAAATGCAGTCGGCCGCGGACGCGGCGGCGTTCGGCGCCGCAACCGCACTGGCAACAGGCCATCCCGCCGATTTCAGGACCGAGGCGTATGCGCTCGCGGCCGCCGTCGGCTATGTCAACGGCGTCGATGGCGTCGTGATCACCGTCAATCATCCGCCGGTCAGTCCGCCGGCCAGCGCCGCGCATGCCGCGGATCCAACCGCGGTCCAGGTGATCATCACCCAGCCTCAGACTCTCATTCTCGTTGGATTGTTCGGCTCGGGGATTTTCAAGCTGGGCGTAAGCGCGGTGGCGCTCCAGGGCAATGCGGGCCTCTATTGCGTTTTTGCGCTGGACCCTACGGCCTCCGCGGCGGTTTATCTCAACAACAACGCCGCCGTGAATGCTTGCGGCGTCGGCGCCAACTCCAACAGCAACAGCGCCCTCACGCTCAACAACAACGCCTTGATCACGGGCCCCGTTTCGGTGGTCGGGAAGTGGTCGCTGGCGAACAACGCCAGACTTACCGGCACGCCTCAAAAGCAGAATGCCGCGGCGATGACGGACCCCTACGCCGGCGTCCCGCTGCAGCCGCCGCCAGGCCCTTGCACAAATCCGCCTGCGTCCGCCTCCACCGTGCATATCCTCAACCCCACCGGGGAAGTCCATTTATGCCGTTTGAATTACAGCAATAACGTAACGCTCAACCTCGACCCCGGCGCCTATTACATCGACACTCAACTAAGTCTGCAAAACAACGTGACGGTGAACGGAACCGGCGTCACGCTGATCATCAATGGCAATTACGCCATGTCCCTTGGGAATAATTTGACGATGAACCTCACGGCCCCCACAAGTGGAGAATATACCGGTCTGGTCTTTGCCAGCCCCCGGACTGCGACTTCAACGAGTACTCAGAGATTCAGCAACAACACGATCCTGAACCTAAATGGCGCCGTCTATTTTCCGAATCAGATCCTCCAGTTCGACAACAACGCGACGCTGAATGCCCGCACCTGCGGTCAGCTGATCGCTCGCAAGATCGCGATTTACAATAACGCCACTCTCGGCTCTCAATGCGCCGTTCCGATCGGTGGCAGCGCGTCTCGGCTTGTCGAGTAGACGAGGAGCATTTATGACCCCGACCAAGACGAGATTTGGAAAACTGTCCGGACGCCGGAGTGAATCGGGCACGGCGGCCATCGAGTTCGCGCTGTTTATCCCATTCCTGTTCATTCTACTGGTGGGGACGGTCGATCTCGGGTTCGCCATGTATGAGGCAATGCAGGTGAGCAATGCGGTCGAAGCAGGCATGCTATATGCGGCCAAGAACGGTTGGGATTCCGCGGGCATTACCAATTCGGTACTCAATGCGAGCAGCGTCTATCCGGGCGGCACGCCGGCCCTGACAGCCACTCCGGCTCCATCGCAGTTTTGCGGCTGTCCACAAGCAACCGGCATCGCGGTGGCGACATGCAGTTCGACTTGCCCCGACGGGAGCGCTGTGAGCCAATATGTTCAGGTCAACGCGGCGCTCAATCACCTGAGCATTTTGTCCCTTCCCGGTCTGCCGGTGCCGAGCACATTTACCGCGAAAGCGGTGGTCAGGGTGAACTAGGCGATGGCGCCAATCCTGAAATCGCGAACTCGGCCTCGTCGGAGCGGCGCAGTCGCCATTGAATATGGCTTCGTCCTGCCGGTGCTGTTGCTGTTCATCTTCGGAATCATCGACATCGGCCGCCTGCTATGGACATTTACGACCTTGAGCCGGGCGACCGAAGCCGCCGCGCGATGCGCCGCCGTCAATAGCACGGCGTGCGCCAACGCGGGCCTGATCCAAAATTATGCCGTAGGCGAGGCATGGGGGCTTGATGTCACGGCTGCGGCCTTCACGGTCACGCAACCTGCCTGCGGCAAGCAGGTGAGCGCAACCTATACGTTCCAGTTTGTCATCCCGTGGTTTTATGGGACTTCAACGTTTGGCAGCGCCAACACCATGACGTTGAGCACGACGGCATGCTATCCGCCGCAATATCCGTAGCGGGCGTTGCGCAAGATCGCACACCAGCGCGTATATCACCCGTTCCAGGCCGGGATCTGTAGTTGATCTGGATCAAGCCGATCCGCGTCCGAGATTCACATCACGGTAAGCACCGGAATCTCATTCTGCGATCCGGCGATTGCGGAACCTGAGACGATGCTAACCCAGGCCGATCTCGCACTCTATCGGGCAAAGGACGAAGGCCGTAACCGCTATTGCTTCCACGCCGAGGAACTCGACCGGGAAGTGCGCGAACATTTCACGCTGACCAACGAACTGCGCGCCGCGCTCGATAACCATGAGCTCGAACTCTACTACCAGCCACAGGTCGAGCGTACCTCCGGCCGGATCGTCGGGCTGGAAGCGCTGGTTCGCTGGAACCACCCGCGACGCGGCCTGCTATTGCCCGATCTCTTCATTCCCCTTGCGGAACAAACAGGGACGATCTGCCCCCTTGGTCACTGGGTGTTGGATCAGGCATGCCGGCAGTTCAAGGCCTGGCGGGACCAGGGAATCGCCCCATCTCGCCTGGCGATCAACGTCTCCGCGGCGGAGTTGTGCATTTGCACGGGGTTCGAGGAGGATTTGGCTGAGGACCTGAAACGATGGAGCATTGGTCCCGGCGAAATCGAACTCGAGCTTACCGAGTCCGTCTTGATGGAAACCACGCAGATACATGGCGATGCCCTGGCACGGGTCCCGCGGCTCGGGGCGAGTATTGCGATCGACGACTTCGGGACCGGGTACTCCTCTCTCGCCTATTTGAGTGCCTATCCGGTGGACCGTCTCAAGCTGGCGCAGCGCTTCATCCTCGGCATCCCGGAAAACGCCAGCGCTATCGCGATTACCAGGGTGATGCTGAGTCTGGCGCGTGAACTCGGCATCAATGTCGTTGCGGAGGACGTTCAGACCAAGGTCCAGCTCGATTTCCTTGTCTCCGCCGGCTGCCTGGTCGGGCAAGGCTTTTACTTCAGCAAGGCCGTGCTAGCCGAACGCGCCACCGAGTTCCTGCGCCGGGGTCTCGTCGAAACGGCTGCCCTCTGATTCCGATTGAAGCGTCGGTCATGGCGAGATGATTGTGTTCGATGCAACGCAACGCTCCGCGCCGCCAGCCCCGCTCGATACAGAATACATCTACTGCGGAGGCAGCTCGCGCTCAATGAATCGATAGCTTGAATTCAGCAGATTGATGTTGTTGAGAACCGTCGGGTTATCAGGTTCACGCCGGTAAGCTTCCATGAATTTCGTCCGAGCGGCGGTCAGTTTTCCGCGCAGCATGTAGGAGTAACCAAGGTTATTGAGAATTTGCGTGGTTTCTCCACCCAGCTTGATGGCTTGGCCATACGCGTGGTCCGCCAGATCGAAACGCCCAAGGCGGTCATAGCTAGCGGCAAGTCCGATCCATGCACTCACGTCCTTCGGAGCCTTTTCGACCGCACTCTGGAAATACTTCTCGGCTGTTCCGTAAATCCCGCGATTGAAATATTCCTCGCCCAACCGCAAGGGTTCATCTGAAGGATAATATTTGACGTCCCCAGGCTCTGAGATCGTCACGGTGGTTCCTGCATCGTCGACGACCGCGACCGAGCCCGCTACGGTTTCGCACCCTCCAAGCGCGATTGTGAGCAGTCCTGCAGACAACAAATGAAAAATGCGCGCCATATCGATTCGAAATGCCCTTCGTCCGCCGATCTGAAGTTCGTGCACCACCTGCCGCGAATTCGTCTCAGGGACATCTCGAAAAGCGGTGCTAGAACCATAAGCTTGCTAGTACCCATGACTTTCCGAATCTCGTGTGGGAATACGGTAGCAACGACTCACGAATTTCGGAAAGCGGATGCTAGAGTCTGTAACTGGTGCCCGGGCGCTTCAACTCGGGAGAGTTCCGGCTAGAGCTGCATCCGGGTGATTGTCCCGCGCGCCCTACTGCCCGCCGCCATAGCCTCCCCCGCCGCCACCGCCACTACTGCTCGCGGTTGGAATAATGATCGGGGCGAGGGTCGGCGCAGCCGCGGCCGTACCCGGACCACCCGGGTTCCGGTAGCGTGTGACTGCACCGACCATGCGCTCGCCATTTGCGGGAATGCGCCGGTTACGGACATGGCGCGGCCAAGGGGCGATGATGTGGGTGACCGCATTCACCTCTCTGGCGTCACCGGAGGTCACCGAAATCGTATCGATCCGCTGAAAATACCGAGCCATTTCATCCCAAAACGGGTAGTCCGCCGCCCGCGCATCGCCAGAGGCGATCAGGATCAGGAGTGCGACCAAGCCGGTCATTTTCGTCATTCGAACCTTCCTTCCCAACGTCGCGCCATCATTTCGGTTCGAGGGGCATCATGTGACCATAGGGCCCTACATTCGCCCCACCAGATGTCAGGTAATCGGTATATTGCTTGCGGACTTCCGGTCGGCCCATCAGGAACAGGTCGACATCGTTGCCGGGAAGCTGTTTGTCAAATGGCGTCGCCAGGGCCTGGCCCGGAGCCGCTGGCGCGACAAGATGAGGCGTGACGATCACCACGAGATCAGTCTCTTTCTGCTGGTACGACGTGCTGCGGAACAGCGTCCCGAGAACGGGCACCGAACCGAGCCAGGGCAGTTGTCCGACGTCCCGCAAATTATCCGACTGAAGAAGACCGGCAATCGCGAAGCTCTGCCCGTCGCGCAGTTCGATCGCCGTCCGCGCCTCGCGTTTGCTCAACGCCGGGACAAGAGTACCGGAGATCGCAACGGCGTTCGTGTAATCGAGCTCGCTGACCGAAGGCGTCAGGCGCAGATTGATAATTCCGCTAGCGAGCACGGTTGGAACGAACGTCAACTGCACGCCGAATGGCTTGTACAATACGGTGATGACAGGGGTCGTGCCCGACGAGGACTGCACGGAAGGCACGGGATATTCTCCGCCCGCGAGAAAGCTCGCCGTATCGCCGGAAAGAGCGACGAGATCCGGCTCCGCGAGCCGCCTTGCGAGTCCTTTCTTTTCCAGCGCAGTGATAAGAACGTCGACGCTGCCGCCCTTGTTAGCAAGATTGAAAAGCCCAACGCCGAAGGGCGCGCTCAAGGTGCTTCCAGCGAACGTTCCGATTGTGTTGAACACGGGAACCCCGGCGCTCGTAGCCGTGGGGCCAGCCTGGCTGATGGCGCCCGTTCCGGTATTGATGCCACGTGTTCCGCTGGCATTGGCACCGAACCAGTTCACGCCGATTTCCCGCTCCGCCTGGCGGCTCACTTCGATGAAACGAACTCTCAACATCACTTGCTGCGACGCAGCGACGCGCATCGCGTTGATGACGTATTTTTCTGGATCCTTTCCTTCCGGCGGCGTCGCCATTCCCCTGGCGATCGCGACTGCCTTTTCGGCATCCACGGCATCCCTCGCCTCGCCGCTCAACACAATCTGGTTGTTGCTACTGGAGACGCGGATGCCGGGGCTGTTCGTTCCGGAGCGAATCTTGCTAGCGATATTCTGGATATCGATCGTGACTTCCAGTCCGATCACGCCGATCACATTCTTGTCTTGATCGAATAGGGTAACGTTGGTGGTTCCGATTTTTTTTCCCTGAATGTAGACTATGCGATCGGACATCGGCAGAACATCGGCAATATCTGGAGCTCCAACGAGCGCCGAGGCAAATGGCTTATCCAGTTTGATCGTGCGCGACTTGTCGCGCGTCACCGAAATCTGCCGCGCTGGCACAGGGTCATCCTGAACCACGCGCACCTGCGACCTCGCCGGACCGATGCCGTAGATCCCGATGCTGATGGTCGCAGCCATCAAAGCCACGGCTGCCCACGTGTAGCCCATCACCACGCGGCCCGAAAAAAGTCCTCTGAACACCGATGGCGTTCCGCTTTGTGGGGCCAGGCCAATACCGCCTACCAACCTGTGGAACATGCCTGCCTCTTTCGGGATATTAGACAAAGCCATTTTCGGAACGTTCGGCGCGGCTGGCCAAGTCCCATGCATCGTGATCCCTGGCGCCGCCATCGAACACGGAACGAGCGCGCCAGCCATTCAATTGCCGCCCAACCAAAATAACAGCCATCCCCCAAGCGGCGGATTCAATTGCGACTCATTCGCTCGAAAGCGACAAACCTCATGCTCCAGCTCGAAGCAAATGCCCAAAAGCGATTTTACAAAGAGATGCAACCTTTTGTTGAAATTAGATTAATGTCAATGGCGGACGAGGGCGCACTTGACGCTATCATCGCAATACCGTCCAGGTGTTGCCCAAATGCCCCGTCGCCCATCGCCCGCGGTTCGATTTCGCCGGCATGGCCGGACGCTCCGGCTTTCCCGTCGCCAATGACCGCTTCAATGAAACCCACGCTGGAACATATCGATCAATCGCAGGGCAGCCGGTCCGCCGACGAGCAGAAAGACCGTAGGCATGATGAACAGCATCACCGGAATGGTCAGCATCGCCGGCAGCCGGCTTGCCCGCTCTTCCAACAGCATCATCTGGTCATTGCGCATTTCCACTGCCCCCACCCGCAGCGATTGGGCAAGTGGCGTTCCGAGTTGCAGGCTCTGGGACAGCATGCTCACGACTGATCGCACGCTCGGAATGTCGTTGCGAGCAGCGAAATTGGTGAGCGCCTGCGCGCGACTGGGCAGGACATTGATTTCCGCCCAGGTCAGAACGAGTTCATCGGCGAGCGCCGGTTGCGCCTCCCTGAGCTCGTGAGCGACCCTATGAAGCCCTTCCTCGAGAGACAAACCGGCCTCGACGCAGACCACCAGCAATTCGAGCGCATCCGGCAGCCCTGACGCGACGGCCTTGGTCTGCTGCCTGACAACGTGATCGATATAGAAGATCGGTGAAATCCAGCCCACGATCGCGGCTACGATCGCAGCCATGATCGGCAGCCACCAGCGCGCCCCAGAGAAGGCCCAATGCACCGCCGCCGCGGCTGTCAATGTGGCAAAGCTCAAGGCAAAAACAACCCTGGCGACGACAAAATATGACATTGCCCGATCGGCCGGCACACGGAGGTACGAAAACAGCCGGATGATCTGCTGCAGCTCCGTCTTCGAGACGCCGACCGCCAGCGAAGGAAGCTGCTGCACGATCGTTGGATGTGCCTCTCCCGGCGCTGCAGCCTCTGCCATCGCGGCTTGCGGCAGGGCCAGATTGACGCGCCGCGCCAGCGCGTCCGCATGCACCAGAATGCTGGAAGCAATCAGAACCGCGCCACCCGCAGCCAGCACAATTATGCCAAACAGCCCCATCAGGTCAGCGAAAGTCAGAGAGTTCCAGAGCTGCCACGCATTCATGGCTTCGCCTCTACTTCCGTCACGCGTTGGTTACGCTGCGCATCATCTTCCGCATCGTAAGGAACGATAGCAGCAACAGAGCGCCAGCCAGCACGAGAATCAAATGGCCGCGCGGGTCCGTCCATAAGGGGGTGAGATAGCGCGGTTGGACGACGAGCAACGCTCCGGTGGTCAGAATCGGTATCGCTCCGAGAGTATAAGCGGTGAGGCGAATTTCACCGGTGGCGGCTTTGGCCTTGAGGCGGGCCGCGCGGCGTTTGCGTATGATGTCGGAAAGACTTTCCAGCGTCGCCGTGAGGTTGCCTCCGGTCGCAAACTGCAGCGTCATGGCTACGGCAAAAAAGCGAAAATCCGGCAGCCCTATTTCCCGGCTGTTTGTATCCAGGGCTTCCTCGAGCGGAACGCCAATTCGCAGCTCATCGGCGATCAAGCCGAATACTCTGCTGACGGGTGGGGATCCGTCGACAGCGACAGTCCGCATCGCCACCGTGATCGGCAGGCCGGCCCGGAGCATGCGAGCGACGGTGTCGACCGCGTCCGGAAACAAGTCGACGAACATGCGTTCGGTCTGCTTCTGCTCCCGGGAAAGAAGAAGGCGCGGCGCGAAGAATGACGCAGCCGCGCTCGCCGCCACCGCGAGCAATGACGAGAGACCGAGGAGCTGCTGAGTCAGGAACCACATCCCGCCGGCCGATAGGGCGGCTATTAGCAGGAGCTTGAGCGCGCCGGACCGCATTGCCCAAGTGTATTTGATTCCGATCGTGAATATGCGCCGCACCCGCGCGTCGAATTTTCTGGTTTTCAACAGCTCGCCGAGCCCGTCCGCGAACCCCGGCGTCTCCCTTTTGCCAGCGACAAGGTTCACGCGTTTCTCTATCTCCAGGCGTGTTCTTCGGCCCATCAGCAGCGCCGCCGTCAGTACGACCCCGCCGATCAGCAGCAGAACAAGCGCCAACCCGATGACGGACGACATGAGTCTATTCCTCGGTTGCTTTCTCCAGAACGCCAAGCGACCGCAAGAACGCAGAGGCTAATCCGAAATATTCCAGCCGCGAAAGAAATTGCGGCCGGACCTGCGTCGGTTCGAAACCTCCGCGGAGGGTGCCATCCGGGTTTTCGCCCTGGTATTTGTAGGTGAACAACGAACCGAGGGTGATGACCTCCCCTTCCAATCCGACAACCTCCGCAACTTCGGTCACCCGGCGAACCCCATCGCGCATGCGCTCGGCATGCACCACAAGGTCGAGCGCGCTGACGATCTGGGTGCGAATCGCCCGCATCGGCAAATTGCCGCTTCCCATCAGGATCATGTTCTCGATACGTCCCAACGCATCGCGCGCGGAGTTGGCATGAACCGTCGACATGGAGCCGTTATGCCCTGTGCTCATCGCCTGCATCATGTCAAACGCCTCTGCTCCACGAACCTCCCCCACGATGATCCGGTCCGGCCGCATTCGAAGGGCGTTGCGCATCAGGTCACGCTGGCTGATTTCGCCGCGCCCTTCGACATTGGGCGGACGCATCTCCAGTTGAATGACGTGAGCCTGCTGAAGCTGGAGCTCGGCAGCATCTTCTATCGTGATGATGCGCTCGCCCGGATCGATCATGCGCGAAAGAGAGTTGAGCAGGGTCGTTTTACCGGAGCCGGTACCGCCGGAGATGATAATGTTCAGACGACAACGCGCGGCGATCTCGAGCGCGCTTGCGAGCTCCGGCGAAAGCGTACCTCCGGTGACAAAGCTTGCGAAATCCATCATGGACCTGGAAAACTTGCGGATCGAAATACAAGGACCTCTGAGGCTGAGCGGCGGAATGATCACGTTGACACGACTGCCATCCGCCAATCTTGCGTCCAGCATGGGACTTGATTCATCGATGCGCCTGCCGATCGACGATGCAATGCGTTGCGCCACATGCAGAACGTGCGCATCGCTGCGAAATTGCAGCTTGGTCAACTCCAGCTTGCCCCGCCGCTCCACATAGATCATGCGCGGCCCGTTGACGAGGATATCGGCTACCGACAGATCCCGTAGGAGCGGCTCGATCGGTCCGAGTCCGACCATTTCGTCGACGATGCTGGCGCTGAGAACGCGCTGCTCATCCTGGTTCAGGAGGATTTTTCGTCCAGTCGCGATCTCGGCCACCAATTTATTGACGGAGACCATCAGGTCTTGCTGGCTGATCCGCACCGCAACCAATGGCTCGATACGCAGAAAAATCTGGTCGCGGATGAAGTCCTTCGCCTCGGAGACCGTCGGCCTCGTCGAGGCCTTCATCAGGGCATCGGCGACCGCGGTTGCCTGCCGCAGGTTCGTCGGAGCCAGCTCCGCGGCAGGCGTTTCGCTGGCGGTTTTTCTGCCGAACTGGCCCATGTCAACCAAAGATCCGACTGAATATCGAACGCGTTGGCCCGTCAGTCTCTCCCGTAAAGTCGCGGAGCAACCGCGCCAGACCACGGTTGAGCACAGCGCATTTCCGTGTGGCCTTCACACCAAATTTTGAGGCAATCGCGATGTCCCGATCATACGGGATGATGATATCGGGGGCCTGGCCAACCGCACGAATGAACTCGGCTTGCGGTAGCGCTCCGTCGGCTCCGTTCATGTTGAGAACATGCAGCGTCCGGCGCTCGGCAGAATTGGGCCCGATCCATTCGCGCCAGCGCGATAGTTCTCGCGCCGACGCCAGACTGGCATCGCTGACCAGGACACAGACGCTCGGCTGATGCAGCACCTGAGCCAGCCCCAACGCGACGATCGACGGCAAGTCGACAAAGACGAAACGATACCGGTGCAGCAATTTTCCCAGCAGCGAGAGCACGGCGCCTTCGGCTAGCGTCGTGCTCTCGCTCAGCGGTTCAAGAGACGCCAGCAAATCGAGACGCTCGCGCACATGTATCGTTCCGCGTTCGAGAAAGAGCCTGTCGACGCGCTCAGGCTTTTCGAACGCTTCGCTGAGCGCATGGCCCGGCGTCGAATCAAATTGCAGCGCAGCGTCGCCATTGTGCAGGTCGAGATCGACAAGCATGACCCAGCGTTGCTTTTTCTCAGCCAAATACCAGGCCGCGTTAGCTGCGATCGTGGTGGCTCCGACGCCGCCGCGGACGCCGATCACGAAGACGAGCTTGCCGGTGCGTTGACTCGGCGAATGTTCGCGCCCGTCGTTCAGAATGCGGTTGCAGGTTGCTTTAACCGCGTCGATGATCAAAGGCTTGAAGAAATATTCGCTCACACCGGCGTTTTTTAGGTCGCGGTAGAGAATGATGTCGTTCCTGTCGCCGATCACCACGACGCTGACGCTCGGTTCGCATCGGTCCGCAAGCTCATAAATATGCACGACCGGGTCATCGACGCCGCTCAGGTCCACAAAGAGAAGACGCGGTGACGGTTGCGTGGCGAGGTAGGCAGTTGCGGTTTCGACCGTACCTTTCTTGAACTCGGCATCGTCGATACCAAGATCGCTGAGCGATTGACGGATGACTCCCTCGGAGTCCTGATCGGATACAAAAACCGTCGCAACCGGCGCAGCTTCCTGGGCGTGGGTCAGGCCGGGATCTTGTCCGGGCGTATCCATCACTTTGGGCCTCTCTCGACGTTACCGGGCGCGATGACTTGCCGGGTCAAAAAAGGGCGCGCTGCCGCCAGACGAGTTGGGTGGACGGCGGACCAGGCATTCGAGCGAGCTCCCGGAAAGCGACTCATCCGGATTGCATTTCCGTAGCGCCGGTGGCCCGACCTCCCTGAGAGCAGGCGAGACATCCGATGCCCAGACTGGCCCGGCCTCCGTCTGTTCTTCAGGATGCTCGACGGCTACGCGCTCAAGGGGCAGAACCGCAAGCTGAAACTTGCCCAGCTGCGCGGCAACCATGAGCGCCTCCGCTTGCCGTTCAAGCAGCTCGAGCGTGACTGTCTTCGGAATACGGGCCTCGGTGCTAATCGCAGCCGCTACGTTGGTCGACGGGGTCAGAGACTGATCGATGGCGATCACCCGTACGTCGCGCAGCATGGTCTCGCTGACCGTCTTGCGCCCGGGATCGGTTGCTTGTTCGCCGAAGCTTTGCGTCAATATCACATCCACACGATCGCCGGGCAAAGCCATCCCCGCCGCGCTTTGCGCCGCATCAACGAAAATCGATATGGCGCGGCTCCCCGGCTTGAGCACTGCAGCGAGAAATTGCCGATCGCCGGGCTTGACGAACTCGCTCGCAATCAGCGGCTCGTCCTGGGCAAAATTGCGCCGACTGATCGCGCCCAAGAATTCCGCTTCCGAAACTTGGCCACGCATGAGATATCCGGGGCGAACCTCACCCGGCATCACGTCCTTCCAGGCGATATCCTCTTTTCGCAACAATGTGCCGAGGGCGATTGTACGGGCCGCCACCAGAACTGCCGGTCGGCTTTCGACCGATCTTTCGACTACCGCGACGGGGCGGCTTCTCATCTGGCTGAACCACGCGATGAAGAGTCCAGCTCCGACGAGCACCAAGACACCGCCTAAGGCAAGCAGGACGTTGCGCAAAAACATTGAAAGGACTTTCTGGCGGCCCCAGCATCAATGCAACTTAACGTTAGGTTGCAATATATTCACTACTAGGAAGATGATTTTGATTTGAATCAAGGGGTCCAGCCCCTCGCGAGAACAACGAGGCGGTTCACCCTGGCCGCCGCCAACGCCGATAGCGGCGTGCAATTCAATCGAACTTGATTCAATTGAACTTGAAGCCCTTCTGGCGGAAGAGGGCGACGCAGGCGTCGACAGCCGCGGGGTCGTAAATGTGGTTTTTCCCGGCCTCGATCTCGGCCAGAGCCGCATCGAGACCGAGCCCGGCGCGATAGGGACGATGCGACATCATCGCGTCGACTACATCGGCGACCGCCAGGATCTTGGCCTCGATCAGGATGTCCTCGCCTTTGAGGTGGTTCGGGTAGCCCGAGCCGTCGAGCCGCTCGTGATGCTGCAGGATGGCTTGGGCGACGGACCAGGGAAACTTGATACCCTTTACGATGTCATATCCGGTTTGCGCGTGGGTCTGGACCATCTGGAATTCGAGCAGCGCAAACTGCCCGGCTTGGTCAGTATCTCGGCCGGCACGTTGATCTTGCCGACATCGTGAATCAGGCCTGCAAGGAAGATGCCCTCGACCTGCTCCTCTGTCAGACCGATCGCGCGCGCGATTGCGACCGCAAGATCAACCACGCGGCGCTGATGGCCTGCCGTGTAAACGTCGCGCATCTCAACTGCGGCGGCGATCGCCTGGACGGTCGCTTTCAGGTTTTCCTGCACGGCGGAGAGCGCCGCCTCGTGCCCGACACGGTCGCGCCGCGCTGAAATTCCGAACGCAAGATCTCCGGCCAGCTCCTTCAGCAGGCCGACCTCCTCCGGGCCGAAGGCATCCTGTTCTCCTGCATAGAAAGCGAGGTTGCCGAACACTTCCGATTTAGTCTTGAGAGGCAGCGAGATGCTGGCGTAAAAACCGAACCTGAGTATGTCCTCGCGCCAGGGCGCCATGGCCGGATTGGTCGCGACGTCCTGGTTGATCTGCGCTTCACCGGTCCAAATCGCGGTCCCGGTCGGGCCCCGTCCCTTCTCGGTGTCCGCCCAGGTGATCTTCGCCGTTTGAACAAATTCGGGATGCTCGCCAGCCCATGCCACCGGCCGTACCGACTTGGCCTCGTCGTGTTCGGCAAACCCGATCCAGGCCAGGCGATAACCGCTGCATTCCACGCCGACCCTACACATTTCATCGAGCAATTCCTGCTCGGTTGTTGCGCGCACGGCTGCTGCGTCAGCCGCGCCGAGGGTTCTGAGCGTCCGATTGAGCCGATGAAGGGCGCGTTCCGTCTGCTTGCGCCCGGTGACCTGATCGATGGGAGTACCGCGGCAGCCGAAACGGCTTCACCCCGAGCCGGGCTACAAACTCGAAACTGCGTTTTAGGCGAAGGCGTCGAGTTGCCAGGTTGATTCAATTTTTGCCTATGTGTTCGCGTTGCGCCAACGCAAATCGTTGGTCAATGCGTCCGATATACATTTGACTTGGCGAACAGACAGGTACCCAAACATACTGCTGACGAACGTCTATCGACTGCACAATATGAAGTCATTTCCGGACACGCCCGGCTCCGTTCGATCGTCTGATGAAATAAGCTGAGCTATTCAATGCTCGACGATCCCGCTCCTTCATCACCTATCCAGTAGACCCCTCGGTTACTCCTCCCATGGCCTATCGCACAACAAGCGTAGCGCTGAAACGAACCGTCCCGAGCGACCTGGCGATCCGCGAAGGTCGCATTTTGCGATCTCGCAGCGACGCCTCTGCTAGATGACCGGGCAACTTGAAAGCAGTCCGCGAGCACTGAAATTTACTTACAATTAAGTTTTTGGTATCTAATTACCATTAAGAGCCTTAGAGGCCATGCCGGAGTTTCAGTTCTCCTACTCGCGGTCACAGCGCTCAGCGCCGCAATCGCTAGGACTCGTGGTGCAATTGTTGTGGTTTCGCTACAGCACCGACGTATTTTTATGCCCTATTCCAATAATAGGCCGCACGGCGGCAGCGCAATTTCGGGTCTTGACCTTCGGCAGCTCAGATATGCGGTGATAGCAGCGGATTACGGCAGCATCCGACAAGCCGCCGAAGCATTGCTGATAAAGCAATCCACTATCAGCCGCTCCATTCGTCAACTCGAAGACACGCTTGGGGTAGCGGTGTTTGCACGAACGAGCGGCGGCGTTCAGGCAACCGACGCGGGACGTCAATTTCTCCGCATGGCGCGATCCGTACTTGATCAGATGGATATGATCATAGCGGTGTCCCAAGCAAATGGACGGGGCGAATCGGGGCGACTCACCGTCGGATTCTGCACGTCACTGACGACCGGCAACCTTCGTGCGACGTTGCTCGAATTTCGAACGAGATTTCCGCATGTGCAGCTTGGGACTATCGAGCGATCGAGAGCGCGGCTTGTGACCGCGCTTCGCAACGGAGCCATCGACATTCACATTGTAACAGGTGACGCACCTTCCTTTTACAGCAAGGTAATGCGACTTTGGAGTGAGCGCATCCTGGTCGTTCTGCCGGAGAGCCATGCCCTTGCTGCGCAGGATGTCGTCTACTGGACGGATCTGCAAGACCAGACCATCTTGCTAAGTCAGTATGATCCGGGCCGCGAGCTGGAAGGACTGTTGACCACAAAGCTTACGTCAACAAGCGATCGCCTGCGGATCGAACGGCACGACGTTAGCCGTGGGGTCCTCAAGAGCCTGGTCGCCATGGGGCTAGGCTTAAGTCTTGTGCTCGAGTCAGACATCGGCGCCAATTTCCCCGGGTTGACGTATCGAGAAGTCCGGGACGGAACCGGACCAAGCCGCCTCGAGTTCGCCGCAGCATGGAGGGAGGATAACGAAAGTCCGCCGCTAAGGGATTTCATCAAGTTATTGAATGAACGCTATCCGGCATCTTTCCCCGTCTGAAGTTGCTTTCTTCTGGCTCGGGCAAACGCTCGATCAGTGGCCATGAAGCGCGTCAGCATGGGCACTATCAGTGATGTCGGATCGACCGCTTTTCCACTTTCGAGCTTTAGAATTTCGGCATAGGCGACCAGATCGCGATGAGTGCTGGGCGGCATCCGCACGGTCAGACTAACTGGCATATCATCTTCAATGGCCGCGATCTTGAGCTTAGTCGGTTGTATCATTCGCTTCATGGTTCAATCACCAGGTCACGATTGACGATCACTCGTATCGGGAAGCCAGGCCGAATTGTCAGGGTTGGCTGAATATTGAGGTTCCTTCGAACGACTTGTTGTCCAGTCTGGTTCAAGGAATTCGCCCCGGTCAGGCGGAGCGCGTGAACAATATCGGTGTTGCTGCCGCTATCCGCACCAGAGCCAAGCTCCGCTCCCACGCCAAGGGTGGTTGACAGCAGCGCCGCCTTGAACAGCTCAGCCCAGTGATTGTCGACGTCGTCCTCGAGACCGGAATACCCGCCCGCATCCGTTCCCTGTTGCCGTTCCAGCACGATCGATCGACCATCCGGCATGATCAGACGCGTCCACACCAACAGCACCCGAGACTGGCCAAATGCGACCTGGCTATCATAGATTCCTATGAGTCTTGCGCCTTGCGGGATAAGTTTTGCACGGCCAGAAGGAGTATCATAGACCGCCTCTGTCACTTGTGCGGTGATTTGGCCGGGGAGATCAGAGCGAATCCCGGTCATGAGCGCTGCCGGAATGATGGTCCCCGCTTGAACGACGTATGGAGATGCAGGACGCAGAAGCCTGTCGGGCGCCGTGGTCCGCCGATCGATGGGAGCATTGACGAACAGTTGCTTGCGATCCTGCCCATTCTGCGTGAAGGTTTCGTCCGAGGATGATGCCGTGGCGTTGGTGGCCGTCTCCTGAGATGCAGCATGCGGCGACGTCGGCGGCGCGGTTGTCGATGCAAAGACTTTGCTGGTCCGAGCTGCCTCGGTTTCCTGGTTGGCACGTTGTTGTTCAGCGTCAAGGCCGATTGCTGATGCCGCCGTTGCGCTGGCGGGCGCCGGGTCACCCAGCTTCGGCGGTCCAGATCGGGTGGTCTCGTGTGAAACGCCGCCATAGTCTTGCGGTAACTTCGTCAGACCGTCTGCCACGTTGTGATGGTCTGTGCTGTAGAGTTCGCCCAGTGCGGGATTGTGCGGCGGGTTGCCCAAGGCCCATAGCACCGCGCCGGCGACGAGCAGCAAAGCCAGCGTGCTGCCGCCTGCAAGAATTTTGCGGGAGAGCCGCGTGATCTTGGGACGCTCTGTAGCCAATCGTACGGCCTGCGTATGATCAGTCGACGCCGATCTTGGTCCAGTTGAAGGACTGACGCGCTCGCTTGAACCATTGTCCGTCACGATCGGCCTCCGTCGTTCCTCGCAATCCGCACTATCTGTTGCTTCTCTCCGCCAAGGCGCAGTTCGGCCGCGGCAAACAGACGGTCGGCAATCAGGATATTTTTGTAGACGCGATAGTTGACGAGCTCCGGTTTGCCGTCCTGGCCGACGACGAACAGCGGCGGCATTTCGCCCTGTGCGATCCCGGGCGAGAATTCGATATAGACCTTTCGGCCGTCATCATACGCATTGACTGGCCGCCAGGGCGGGTTGTCGCCCTCAACGACGTAGCGGTAGCGGCGCTGGTCTATCGCCGGGATGAGCGGAGTTGGGGGCAAAGCCTTGGAGCGGTCCCTTCGGTCTTCGGGGTAAAACCAGGCGACCGACGGCATGTATGGCCTTTCGCGGGAGCGCAGCTCGATGAGGTAAGTCCGCCGGTCGGTGTTGACGACGAGATTTGTCTCGATAGCGGTCCGCGTCGGCTTGACCATGATGTGGACGCGCCTGGTATCTCCGTTGCCGCTTTCGGTATCGCCGACGATCCAGCGTACGGTGTCGCCGGCGGCAAGTGGTCCCGAACCGGTCAGCTGCTCGCCCGGCTCGAGCGCGATATCGGTAATCTGGCCGGGCGAGGCATAGATCTGATAGAGCGCGCCGGGGCTGTAAGGAAACACCTGGACGGCGTTGAAGTACCCTGCCCGCCGCGGCTCGACCCGCGCGGCATCATTGGCCGTCGCGATCCGGTCCGCCGGCTCGTTGGCCTCCTCATCGCCCTTCTTACCGCCGCGGGTTGGTGTCCAGGGCGGCGGGACGTGCAGCGGGCGCGCGCGTTCGTCCGCCGCCATTGGGAGATCGGGGGACGATTGTAGGTCGTTATCATAGCTGACCTGCGGGGGCTTGAACGTTGTGCAGCCGGAGAGCGCGGCCGTTACGAGAACGACGAGACCAACGGGGCCGCTATTGCGCTTCAGACCAACCGACAACGGTGCAGGCTTTCTCACTGGCCAAGCTCCTTCGACCAGTTGATGGAATTGACATAAACGCCAAGCGGATTCTTGCGCAGGCGATCGGTGTCGCGCGGGGTTTCGATGATCACGGAAAGGATCGCGGTCCAGCGCTCGGTCGCAGCGAGCTGGCCGCTGTCGTAACGGCGCTCGGTCCATGCCACTCGAAAGCTTTGCGGTGAGGCGCGGATGACGCTGGAAATCTCGACCGCGACCTGGGTGTTGCCGAGCTTGACAAAGGGATCGTTCGTTCGGGCGTAATCGTTCAACGCGGCGGCGCCACGATCGGTCGTGAAATCGTAGGCTCTGAGCCAGTCCTGCCGCAGCACGATGGCGTCGGTCGGCAAGCCCCGTACATCCTCGATAAACCGCGCGAGATGAAACGCAATTTGCGGATCAGTCGGCTGATAGGAGGAACTTGCCGGCGCAACCGCCTGGGCCTGGCCGAGATGATCAACCTGCACGACCCACGGAGTGATCGTGCCTTGGGTGGATTCCCAGACGAGAGCCGCGGCGAGCCCGCCGGACAGCAACAGGCATCCAAATGCCATCAACCGCCAGTTCCTGGCTTGGACCCGGGCCGAACCAATCCGCTCATCCCAGACTTGTGCTGCCTTCTGATAGGGCGTTACGGGCTGCGGCGTGCTGCCGTAGTGCACGGATGGCCGCTTGAACATCAGTGTCCTCCCTCGGACAGATCAACGGAAGCCCCGCTACCTGCGCTATCACCACTGCGGACAGCATGAGTGGCAGCGGATGCCCCTTGATTGACCGTCTGCGCACGTTTCATCCGGCGCGCCCAGGCCGGTGCTGCATCACTCGTTGACGAGCTGCTTGCGAAGCTCGCAGCCATACGGCGCAGCGGGCTGACAATCGCCGAGCCGCCTGCGCTCGCGACACCCGACAGTCCTCCGGCTCGGTAGGCACTGGTTGCCCCGCTCGCAACCGAGGCGACCCCACGGGCTCCGCCCAGCAGCGCGCCGCCGGCCATTCCGACACCACCGGTGGCAAGACCCGCGCCCGCAACGACGGCACCGCCTGCGGCCAAGCCGGTGCCGACTGCGGCGCCGGCACCGAGCTGTGGTCCGCCCGACACGATGCCGTTGGCAATTCCCGGTCCAAAGATGCCAAGGCCCAGAAGGGCAAGGGCTCCGAGCACGAGCGCCATGGCGTTATCGATGGTCGGCTGATTGCCACCAAAACCGGCCGTGAACTGGGTAAACAGCGTCGACCCGATACCGACGATGACGGCCAGCACCAGAACCTTGACGCCCGACGAAATCACGTTGCCCAGCACGCGCTCGGCGGCAAAGTCGGTCTTGCCGAACAGACCGAATGGGATCAGCACGAAGCCCGCGAGCGTCGTCAGCTTGAACTCGATGAGGGTGATGAAGAGCTGGATGGCCAGAATAAAGAACGCCAGCAGCACCACGATCCAGGCAAACAACAGCACCGAGATCTGGACGAAGTTCTCGAAGAAGCTGACATAGCCCATCAGCCCTGAGATCGAATCGAGAATCGGTCGTCCGGCATCGAGCCCAACCTGAGCAATCTTTCCTGGCCGCAAGAAGTCGGCCGTGGAAAGGCCAGTGCCGGAAGCTTTCAGCCCCAAGCCGGCAAAGCTCTCGAAGACGATGCGTGCGAGGCTGCTCCAATTGCCGATCAGGAACGCGAAGACGCCGACAAACAAGGTCTTCTTGACGACCCGGGCCAGAATGTCCTCATCCGCCCCCCATGCCCAGAATAGGCCGGCAAGCGTGACGTCGATTGCCGCGAGCGTCGTGGCAAGATATCCGACTTCGCCCCCGAGCAGGCCAAACCCGGAATCGATGTACCGGGTGAACGTCTCCAGAAACTGATCAATGATTCCCGTGCCACCCATCGTTCACTCCTTGTCGGTCGGCTGGATCGGAGGGGAATCAGATGGCAGACGGCTCTCGTCCTTCGGGGCAACGAACAACGAGGAGCCCGCTTGGGCCGCCCTGGTATCGGACGTTGCTGGAGCTTTCTGCCCGTGAAACTGGCGATGGTTCTCATTCGAGGCTTTCAGACACTCGGGCAGAGCGTCATTCTCCTCGTTGGTTACAGAGCGGCATTCCGTGAGCTTCGGCAGCAATGGAACGAATGTCAGGTCGGCGGACACGGGTTTGTTCGTCTGCTCCCCGCCGCCGTGTAGCCGAATCGCGCAGGCAGCGACGACAAGGAGAACCAGCACGACGGCTGAGAAGGTTGGAGTTCGTTGGACCATTTTCGTTTTCATCAGTGAAACATCTGCACGGTTGTGGGTTGATAGCCGGCGCCATGGGTCAGGAAACGCCGCAGTTGCTCCCTGCCCTGGTCCTGGGCGGCCGCATGCTGCGCGGACTCCAGGTTTTGTGCGCGCGAATGAGCCGCGATGACCGCCGTGAGATCGGCAAGCTGCTGGGCCTGCAGCGCCAAAAGCTGATTGCCGGCCTGGGCCGCTTGCAGCGCGCCGGTCGCCCCCTGGCTCGAGGTGACAAGAGCGGACATCTCGGTGCGGTTGGTGTCGAGGTTGCCGACGACCGTGGCTTGTGTCCGCAAAGCATCCTGCAAGCCCGCCATTGCATTCTGCCAACGGCTTTGCGCGTTCGCTATCAACGCCTGGTCCGAAACGCTCGATGATGCGGACGCATAGGTCGTAGAGAAAGCACGATCGATCTGCTGGATGTCATAGGCGATGCGCTGAGCTTGGGCGAGAAGCTGCTGGGTTCGCAGGATCGATTGCTCCAGCTGCAACAACGACGAAAACGGCAGCGTGGCCAAATTCTTCGCCTGGTTGATCAGCATCTGCGCCTGATTTTGCAGCGACACGATCTGGTTGTTGACCTGTTGCAGGGTACGAGCTGCAGTCAGCACGTTCTGCGCATAATTGTTGGGGTCGAACACAACCAACTGCGCCGAACAAGGCCTGCAGCCAACGATTAGGGTGACCGCAATGACGCCGACGGCGGCAAGACGACACAGGCGCTTCATTTGGACGCCTCCAATTGAGCAAGATGAGGGATGAGGTCGGTCGCCCAGGCAATATCGCGTGCCTTCAACCATCCGGACGCAAAACCATCGCGGCCGTGTTCGGCAAGGACTTGTTCGATCAGCGCCTGATCGGCCTTTGAAGAAGCCGCGGTGAAGGCAAGCGCAACCTCGCCTAGACCAAGTTCGAACAGACGATTGCCGCGACGCGACTGGCAGTAGTAGTCGCGCTTGGGTATGGCGCGAGCCAGGATCTCGATCTGCCGGTCGTTCAGCCCAAAGCGCCGATAGATCGCCATGATCTGTGGCTCGATGGCGCGGTCGTTCGGGAGCAAGATCCGTGTCGGACAGCTCTCGATAATAGCCGGCGCGATCGCTGAGCCGTCGATATCCGCTAACGATTGGGTGGCGAAGATGACCGAGGCATTCTTCTTGCGCAGCGTCTTCAGCCACTCGCGCAGCCGTCCGGCAAAGTCCGCGTCGTCGAGGGCGAGCCACCCTTCGTCGATGATGAGCAGGGTCGGCCGACCATCAAAGCGGCTCTCGATCCGGTGAAACAGATAAGCCAGAACTGCGGGCGCAACAGCGGTACCAATCAAGCCATCCGTCTCGAAGACCTGGACGGATGACGCTCCCAACCGTTCATTTTCGGCATCGAGCAGACGATCATAAGGGCCGCCGATGCAATAGGGCTGCAGGGACCGCTTCAGAACGTTCGATTGCAGCAGAACGGAGAAACCAGTAAGCGTGCGTTCTTCGACCGGCGCGGAGGCTAACGAGCTCAAAGCCGACCAGATATGCTCCTTGGCTTCGGGGGTGACCTCAATGCGTTCACGGCTTAGGATTGAACCGATCCAGTCCGTCGCCCAGGCGCGCTCGCCGATATCATCGATACCGGCAAGAGGCTGAAGAAAGACGGACTCAGAAGTCTCCCCAGTGACAGCTCCACCGAGGTCATGCCAGTCGCCGCCCATGGCGATCGCGGCAGCACGGATGGATCCCCCAAAATCGAACGCAAAAATCTGCGATTCCGGATACCTCCGAAACTGCAGCGCCATCAGCGCCAGCAGCACCGACTTACCCGCTCCTGTCGGCCCGACCACCAGCGTATGCCCGACGTCACCAACGTGGAGTGAAAATCGAAACGGGGTCGATCCTTCCGTTTTGGCCAAGAATAAAGGCGGAGCCTTAAAATGATGGTCCCTGGGCTCGCCGGCCCACACCGCGGACAGCGGGATCATGTGCGCCAAGTTCAAAGTCGAGATCGGGGGCTGACGGACGTTGGCGTAGACATGGCCCGGGACGCTGCCAAGCCAGGCCTCGACAGCATTGACCGTCTCGATCATGCAGGTGAAATCGCGTCCCTGGATCACCTTTTCGACCAGGCGGAGCTTCTCGTCGGCGCTCGCGGGCTCGCCATCCCAGACTGAGATCGTCGCCGTAACGAAAGCTTCTCCAATCTGGTCGGAGCCCAATTCCTGCAGCGCCGCGTCTGCATCCATTGCCTTGTTGTGGGCATCGGTATCGAGAAGAGCAGAAGCCTCGTTGGTCATGATCTCCTTGAGGATCGCGGCCACCGACTTCCGTTTGGCGAACCATTGCCGCCTGATCCTGGTCAGGAGCTTTGTTGCATCGGCCTTGTCGAGCATGATCGCGCGGGTCGACCAGCGATAGGTGAACGGAAGCCGGTTCAGGTCGTCGAGAATTCCGGGCGTGGTCGCCGTCGGAAACCCGACCACCGTCAGGATGCGCAGATGCGCCGACCCGAGCATCGGCTCAAGACCACCGGTTAGCGGCTGATCGGCGAGCAGCGCGTCGAGATACATGGGGATCTCGGGCACCCTGACCCGATGTCGCTTGGTCGAGATCGTCGAATGCAGGTAGGTGAGCGTCTCCTCGTCATCAAGCCAGGCGCACTCCGGCATGAAGCCTTCCACCAGCTGCAGAACACGATTAGTCCGATCCACGAACCCACGGAGGATTTCGCGCCCATCGGCATCGACGGTGCGGTTGCTCCCTTCGTAGAGCAGCCGTTCCGTTTTCGCCGTTCCTTCTGGCGGCGGCAGATAGAGAAACGTGAGGAAATAGCTCGACTCGTAGTGGGCGCCGGCCTCCTCGAATTGTGCTCGCCGCTCTGCATCGACGAGGGCGGAAGCCGCATCGGGAAATGTATTCGGGGGATAGCTGCCAGTGGAATGGCGTTGCGCCTCGACAAAGATCGCCCAGCCTGATTCCAGGCGCCGCAGCGCATTGTTGAGACGGCCGGCGACAGCAACGAGCTCGGCCGGCACCGCACTATCGAGGTCCGGTCCCCGAAATCTCGCCGTGCGCTGAAACGACCCATCCTTGTTCAGGACGATTCCTTCATCGACAAGAGCGGCCCACGGCAGGAAGTCAGCGAGCCGGGTATTGGATCGGCGGTATTCGGCGAGATTCATCATAGAAGACCTCATGTGTTGAGATAACCGGGGATCCGGAGATGCCGGCGGACGACCTCGACAAAGGCAGGGTCGCGCTTGGTCACCCAGACAGCGACCATGTGACCAACGAACCAAAGCAGGAGGCCCGCGACCCAGAGGCGCAGACCAATACCGAGGGCAGCAGCGAGCGTGCCGTTAACGATGGCGATCGAGCGTGGCGCCCCGCCCATCAGGATCGGCTCGGTCAGCGCGCGATGGACCGGTGCTTCAAATCCTGGGATCTGTCCGTCCATCAGATCACAACTCCCCCGCCGAATGAAAAAAACGACAGGAAGAAACTCGAGGCCGCAAACGCGATCGACAGGCCGAACACAATCTGGATCAACTTGCGGAAGCCCCCGGACGTATCGCCTAGCGCGAGCGAGAGTCCGGTGACGATGATGATGATGACGCCGACGATCTTGGCGACGGGGCCCTCAACCGATTGCAGGATCTGGTTGAGCGGTTGCTCCCACGGCATGTTGGAGCCGGCAGCCGATGCTGAAGTGATGGTAAGGTAGGTGATTGCGAACGCGGCCGCCCCTACAATCCCTCGCATGCCCGATTGATTGAACTTCATGATGGGTCCCCTATGGCTGAAAGAACGTAGTCGCCCGAAGCTCCGAGACCTTCGACACTGGCGAGCTCGGTGAGCCGGCGTTCGTTGCCGCGGCCGGAAAGCACAGCGATGACGTTGATGGTTTCCGCAATCAGGTCGCGCGGCACGGTGACAACCGCTTCTTGAATGAGTTGCTCGAGCCGGCGCAAAGTACCAATCGCGCTGCCGGCGTGGATGGTGCCGATGCCCCCGGGATGACCTGTGCCCCAGGCCTTGAGCAAATCGAGAGCCTCCGGACCGCGCACTTCGCCGATCGGAATCCGATCGGGGCGCAGACGCAGCGACGATCGGACAAGCTCCGATAACGAGATCACGCCATCCTTGGTGCGGAGCGCCACCAAATTCGGTGCCTTGCACTGCAGCTCTCGCGTGTCTTCAATGAGGATGACCCGATCCGAAGTCTTGGCAACCTCCGCCAATAGCGCGTTGGTCAGCGTCGTCTTGCCGCTGGAGGTACCACCAGCCACGAGAATATTCTTGCGTGCCCCAACCGCGCGACGCAAAGCGTCGGCTTGGCACGAGATCATGATTCCTTGGGCGACATAGTCGTCGAGCGTGAACACGGCGACCGCTGGCTTGCGAATAGCGAAGGACGGGGCCGCGACCACCGGCGGCAATAGTCCCTCGAAGCGCTCCCCTGTCTCCGGTAATTCAGCCGAGACGCGCGGGCTGCCTGCGTGAACCTCGGCACCCACGTGATGAGCGACCAATCGGACAATGCGCTCCCCGTCCTGGGCCGACACGAATCGTCCGGTGTCTGCCAAACCGACAGACAGGCGGTCGATCCACAATCGCCCGTCGGGGTTAAGCATCACCTCGACGACGGTCGAATCTTCAAGAAAGCGGGCGATAGCTGAGCCGAACGCGGTGCGCAGCATGCGCGCTCCACGCGAAACCGCTTTCGATTGAATGGGATGATTCACCAGTGCCGTCCCCACCAACTAGGCCGTCCCGAGCGGCCTCAGATGGGATGATCAGAGAAGGCAAGCAGCGAGCCGCTGCAACGAGGCAATTATCGCGTGAGTACCCTGGCGTATAAAAAGAAATGACAAGGAGTGTTCGGCATCGTCAATCGGCAACGCAAAGAACGCCAGGGCCAGTGAGAATCCCTATCGCTGCTCAGGTTGCCGCCCACAAATCCGTCCTGTCCGGAGAGGAAAGCGCGTGCGGCTTTGTCAGGTTCTGAGCAGACTACTAGGTTCCGTCGCTTGGGTTCGGCTCCAGTCGATGCTGTTTGATGTCTACCGCAAGCTCGGCCGTACGTTCGATCATGTTGTGGACCATTGTCTCGCAATCGAGCTGGGTCAGCGTGAGAATGCCGTGCTCTCGCAATTCATCTTCGAGAATCGCGGCCATGATCGATACGATGCTCATTCGCCTTCTTCCATTCCCGGCGCGCCTTGCAAGGAGCTTCGACGTGTGGCGCAATCATCGTTGTCGCCCGCATGGCGAAATGGCAGTGGCGTGCCCCCTACGTCGCAGACTGCTTCGATTAGCAGACGGACCGCTTGCGCATCCCAATCAATCTGGTCAAGAGGGTCTTCCCAGTACTGGGACATCACGTGGGCTGCATGACGTGCTTTTAGACCCAACCCAGCGATTGTGCGCGCTTGCGTCTCCATGATCGCCCGTTCGATTGGGTAGAGACGGGCGAGAACAGGTTCGATCCGACGTGCTACGGCTTCCTCACAGGCGTGCTCCTCGAGGCTCGTCTGGCCGGTCGATTGCTCCGGTCGCTGCGGAGCAGCACCTTGACGTGTTTTCTGATTGTGGCGCAACCGATCCAACGCAAGCAACTCTGCGAAGATCGCGTTGAATTGCCTTTCAAGCGCGAGCAGCCGGGAGTCGTCCTCTAGCGAGGAGGCCGCGGAGCCGACCGGCAGCTGATCAAGGCTGATCTCAGCGGAGTCATTGCTCATGACACGCTCTACATTGCACACTCGGCCACGAAACATCTTATTGATCTTCATGGTCAAATTGGCGCCATGCGCCGTCGACGCCCCCACCGATATCTGTGGGGCGCGCACGCGGCATTGTTTGCCCGCAAGGGCATCGATGTTACGCTACCAGAGTAATCCTTTGCCCCTGATGTGTCAACACCTCGGGCGCAAAAACTTACACTTGGGGCGTAATGTTGACCAGCGAACAAATCAGAGCGGCGCGTGCCATGCTTCGGATCGAACAGCGCGACCTCGCGGAGAAATCCGGCGTCTCGCTGGAAACCATCAAACGGATCGAACGCACTCCCGGACCGATATCGGCCTATACCGGGACCGTCGACAAGCTGCGTCGAGCTTTGGAGTCCGCGGGGATCGAGTTCAGCAATGGTGATCGGCCTGGCGTCCGTTTGACGTCAACAGCAGCAAAGCAAATCGATCGCACTGAATGACCTGGCGCCAATGCGCTCAGTTGCCGCAACGGTGTATTAAATCGACCGCGCGCCGACGGCTTGGCGTGAGCCAAGTGCCTGTGACCATCATGTAGGCCGAGCGAAAGCAGTCGGGCTGCGGCAGCTATCAAATTCGATGGCTGCAAACCCGGTGAGCGCAGCCAATCGCTCAAGTGCGTTCCGGTCTCGCACTGGCGGGCCTTGGTCAACGGGCTCTCACGCTCCATTCCATGCGAAAGAGCCTTGGCTTCTTCGCGCAGCCGCAAAATATGAGACCTATATTTTGTCCGCACCGGGGACAATCCCGGGTGCTCGTCCGTTTTCGGGTTCTGATCGGAAATCGCATTCAAGCAGCCGACATTCTCTTACCAATCGCCTCCTGCGCACGCCTCAAGGATCGGCTCTTCAACAGAAGAGCCACGAGATCCCGCGAGGCTTCCAAGAGGATCTCCAAAGGCATTCCGGCCTAACGTTCGAATCCACGGCATCGCAAACCACACCAGTGCGGCCGCCTGAAATACAAGGCAAAGACCAAACGCGGTCTGATAGGCCACGACTGGATAGTGTCCCCCCTGAGATGGCCATTGCGCCACCAAGAACCCGATGCCGTATTGGATCGTAAACGCCCAGCAGAAGTGCAAGAGGTTCAAGGCGCCATTGCTGCGCGCGGCAAATTCCCTTGGGAAATAATCGGCTACGACCGCAAAGCTTAGGACGGTTGCGGCTCCGGCTATCGACACGATCGACCAAGGTAGAAGCGACGGCAGTGGGATGCGGAGGAGCAGAGCGAGTTGGGCCACGATGAACAGCGCTCCCACGCTAGCCAAAAGGACCTCTGTCCTCGTATTGAGTTTGCGCAGGCGATCAGCCAAGCCGCAGAGCTCCAAAACTTAGGCCAACGGCCATGAAGAGCATATGAGAGACCCGGCTCTGCCCGTCGAGCCCTTCCACGTCCGTGAGCCAGGCCGAAGCCCACAATGACTGCAGCGCCCAGGCCGATCCAATGCAGGTCGCAGAAAGCGGTGCTATTCGCAGGAATCGCGGATCTGAATAGACCGACCACAAGGTAAGCGGCTTTCGGGCGGTGGTGGCGGTCTGTGAATCGCCGACGCGCTCCGGAACGACCATGTAAATGAGCCCACTCACCGCAAAGGTCCCGATCGTCAGAATCTCAAAGAGGCTGCGCCAACCAACGTAATTCAGCAACCAATCGGTTGGCGCGGTTGCTGTCACTGCGCCAAGCGAGCCCAACATGATCATCCAGCCGTTGGCAAGCGCGACACGTTCTCTCGGAAACCAGGTGACAATGGACTTGAGTCCGGCCATCAACGAGCCGGCGACGCCAAGCCCAATCATGCCGCGCGCAAAGAGGAGTTCTGGGAGGCTCGAGGCATTACCGAACAGCGTGGCACCGCCAGCGGCAATGACCAGTAGCACGCCTTGGACCCGACGCGGCCCAAAACGATCCAAAAAGATTCCTACGGGAATCTGGGCCACCCCGAACACCAGGAAATAGACTGACGCGAGCAGCCCAGTCTCGGCGGCGTCGAGGCCGAACTCAGATGCTAATGCCGGTGAGATCGCGGCATTAATCGTCCGAAACAAGTAAGCGAGGTAATAGCCCGCCGCAAAGGGAATAAACACTGAGAGGACTATGCGCCATGTAGGAAGTGATTCTTTTCTCGATACATCAGACGTGCCTCTTGGGTTCGGATTGGAATTTGGCGGCATCGGACGTGAGTTTTGCCGCGAGTCTCTCCGCGCGTCCGGCGAGCTCTCGCCATGATCGCGGTCACCGCGCGAACGGCTTACTCCTTCTCCAGGGTTGAGACCCTGGGCAACATCGGAGCGTTCAGGGCCAGCTTTTTGACCGTGTTGCTGCGGCTCCGCGGTCTGGGTAGCCCCCTCGCCTGTCTCGTGCTCCACTCCGCCCTGGCTTTGGGAATGCAGAGATTCGATCGTCTCCTGCATGAGAGGCCGGCGCTGTTGGACGCGGCGGTCGACCTGCTGCGCCAAAACTCTGAACCGCTCGTCACCCAGGCGGATCGCCTCTTGTTGCCGCTCTTGCGATACAGGTGGGGTCACTGCCAACTGGTATCGCGCGTGTAGCGCGACGGTCTCAGCGATCATCCGCATATCGCGCTCGAGGTGGTCGAACCGGGTGTGCATATCGTCTAATCGTTCGCGCAACAGGGATTCGAGCGATGGCGCGGGACTCATGAAATGCTCGAGAGCAGCTTCAACCAGCATGCTCTTGCCGACGCCCGGTCGGTCGCTCGCGACGTCAAGCCGACCACAGACACTTTCGCTGAGCCGAACCGTTACCTTGCGACGCGCGGAGGTTTTGCGCTTGCGCCCAGCTTGAACGTCAACGCGATCAACCTGCGTACCCAATTCGGCGAGTTGTTGCATCCGATGTTCCCTAACGTCCCCATGATCGAGACCGCGGCTTCGCGAGACGATTGAGGAGGTGCCAATCTGACGGGAACGACAGAAAAGGCAGGCTGAGCCTGGGCTCAACAGAGCAGAACTGCCGATCATGCTCTGGCGTAAGAAAAGAAAGGAGATGCGGAGTCGCGTTGATCGGCAACGGAGTATCAGCGGAGGGATGATCTGTTTGGCGCATTGCGGTCTGAGCGATCACCAGAACCGGCGGCGATCGCTTCTCAAAATAGTTGCAACGGCTTTCGCGAATGAGGCTGTCTGGGCCCGCGGCTCTTCTTCAGGGCGAAATCGTATCATCCTTAGGGAGAACGGGCCTAATCTTTGACTTGCGCCGCGCTTCCGAGTTCAGGAGATTCGATACTGACTTCGTTGAGAACCGTCGATCCACTGGAGAGACGCCGGCCGAGTGCTTCGACAAAGCGATCGTAGCGTTCGGCGCCTTTGGCACGCGCTGCTTGGCTCGACTGCTCTGGGAGAGCCGGCGTTGACGTCAGCCAGAAGCGAATGAACAGGGCTATGGTCTCGAGCGTGATGCCATCATTGCGTTCGAGCCGCTCCAGCACCCGCACGATCCTGTCCAGGCGCTTGGCGATCACAGCCTCGCGCCGATCGGAATCGTCAGGGGAAAGAAACGACCCGATCGCGGCCTCGGCCACCAGCGACTTCGGCTTGCCCTGATGCTTGGCGTAGGCGTCCAGGCTCGCGAATATCTCTGGATCGAGGTAAATGCTGAGCTGGGTCTTTTTCATCTTGCCTGCTTACAGGCCCATCTTGTCGTCAGGATCGAGGCTGACAGCGCGTGCCAGGCCCTGCATTGATCGATTTAACGCTGATGCCTGCACGGCTTCAGCGTCACCCTCATCGGGCGCAGCATCAAACTCGTTCTCGGCGAGTGGCGCCTTCACGATGACCTCTTCTTGCTGCGGCAGCTCCGGTTCGCGGCGAATGCCGCCATTCTGATCGCGCGCCTTGTTCTTGAGAGCGGTCAGCAATTTGACCGATGGAGGAATTGGCCCACGTCCTGACCACTCGTCCGATCGCGCGGCCCGGTCGATCGGCATCGCGTCCGATGGCTTCAAGATCCGGCGTTGGAATTGAGGATCTTCATAGTAGCGGACCTTGGTGGCGCGGATCGGATGCAGCCCGGAGACCATCACAATTGCCTCGTTGGGGGAGAGTTGCATAATCTCTCCAGGCGTTAGCAACGGACGCGACGTCTCCTGGCGGCTCACCATCAAATGGCCGAGCCACGGCGAGAGGCGATGACCGGCATAGTTCTTCATCGCGCGCATCTCGGTTGCGGTCCCGAGCGCGTCCGATACGCGCTTGGCGGTGCGCTCGTCATTGGTGGAGAACGCGATCCGGATGTGGCAATTGTCCAGAATCGCGTGGTTCGGGCCATAGGCGCGTTCAAGCTGATTTAAGCTCTGGGTGATCAGGAAGCTTCGGATCCCGTAACCTGCCATGAAGGTTAGCTGACTTTCAAAAAAGTCTAGCCGGCCGAGGGCTGCGAACTCATCGAGCATCAGGAGCAGCTTTTGCCGCCGTCGGTCGGTATCCAAGCTTTCGGTCAGCCGCCGTCCAATCTGATTGAGGATGAGGCGCATCAGCGGCTTTGTGCGGGCGATGTCGGAGGGTGGTATCACAAGATACAGAGATATCGGTTGATCCCCATCAACCAGATCACGGATGCGCCAGTCGCTTCGGCCCGTCACCTTGGCAACCACAGGGTCGCGGTAAAGTCCCAGGAAGCTCATGGTCGTCGACAACACGCCCGATCGCTCGTTCTCACTCTTGTTGAGGAGCTCGCGTGCCGCCGAGGCCACCACCGGATGGACGCGCTCGCCGAGGTGCGGTGTCGCCAACATGGCGTTCAGGGTTGCTTCGATTGGGCGTAACGGATCCGACAGGAAGTTGGCGACCCCCGCCAGCGTCTTGTCGGCCTCGGCGTAGAGGACGTGCAGGATGGCACCGACCAGCAGAGAATGGCTGGTTTTCTCCCAATGATTGCGCCGCTCGAGCGCTCCTTCGGGGTCAACGAGAATGTCGGCGATATTCTGCGCGTCGCGTACCTCATTGTCTCCTTTACGGATCTCGAGCAATGGATTGTAAGCAGCGCTCGCGGGATTAGTCGGATCAAACAGTAGCACCGACCCGAGCTGGGCTCGAAAGCCGGAGGTCAATTGGAGGTTTTCGCCCTTGATGTCGTGGACAACAGTGGAATACGGCCACGTCAGAAGGGTCGGGATGACGAGACCAACGCCCTTTCCCGACCTCGTCGGCGCAAAACACAGCACGTGTTCGGGACCGTTGTGCCGCAGGTAGCGATCGCCCAGACGACCGAGCACGACGCCATCGGGCCCAAGAAGGCCGGCACGGCGCACCTCCCGCGCATCGGCCCACTGCGCCGAACCATAAGTCGTAACGTGCTGAGCTTCCTTTGCACGCCAGACCGAGAGGATCATGGTAACGGCCATGGCTGCGATCCCGCCGCTTGCGGCGATGCACCCACCCTGAAGGAAAATCGTTGGCGCATAAGCGTCGAATTTGAACCACCAGATGAAGAGGGCCAATGGTTGATACATGGGCCAGGGCCCGATCATGAACCAGGCCGGCCCGAGTTGCGGCTGAAAGCCGAGCCGCCAAGCGGTCCACTCGGTGGCTGTCCAGAGAAAGGCAAGCACGAGCAGCGACGCAAAGAAAAGCTGGCCCCAGAGGATTTTGGTTGCGGACATGCACAGAGGGATGCGCAAGTCCGGCTGACATTCAACAGCGATCCAGTCGCTGTCGTGATCACGCGCGCCGTGGCGTAGAAACCGGATGGTCAGACCGCGAGGTCCCGCTTGCGTCCGAGACTCCATTCAACGCCACCGGGACCGGCGATGCCGTTGACGTGCCGGCCAAGCTCGCGTTCCAGGGAAGGTGTCCAGGGTACAAGCTGAAATCCCAAACCATTGTCGATCATTGCGAAGCGGCCGGAAGCAAGGGATAGCCGTTGGCGATAAACTCCTGTGACTGTCTCCCCTGCCTCGGCGGGCAAATGCGACAGTCCCGTTTCCGAAGCGAGACGCCGTCCGATCACGTCGAGCTCGCGGCTGCGCAGCGTAGCGACAAGGTTGCGCCCGATTGTGACCTTGTCTCCGTCGCGGCGGACAAGGCCCTGCTCTGCCAAAATATCGATCCGCCGATCGAGCGCAGCACGAACCTCGGCGCCGAAACCGGCCCGCGAAAGCTCTGCACCTTCTCGGGCCACCAGCCGGCGGTCGAGCCAGGTCGCCCCCTCCGCTACCACCTGCTGGTCGAGACTGAGATCCGAGCGGACCGCGAGTGCGATCCGCTGACGGCCCCTTGCATCATCGAAATGGCGGAGCTCCACGATCCCGCCGATTGGACCATCCCCAGCCGCTTCAATATCGGGGAGCTTGAGATGATGAACGCGCCCGTCGATGCCGTCGACGACGGCGAATGCTGAGCCCCTCAACTCGTCATCCAGCCCGCGGGCGATGAGGCGGCCGATCACGGGCTCGCCATGGCGTTCGCCTTCGAGCGCCCAGGATGACGGGGCGCGTGTGGCACCATCCTTCGTCAGGCTCTTGTGCAGCCGCTTGATGATATCGCCGCGCTCGCCTAGCTCCCGCAAGCGGAGTTCTGCGTCAGGCGCGAGCACCCAGCGTGCTGGCCCCGCAGGTTCAGCCAGACCCAGCCGCTCCAGGGTCCGCATCCGACCAATTCTAAGCTCCCGCAGCGGATCGGCCGCGACATCCCGGCTCGGCCTGACATCAATGACCCCATCCGCCGCCCCCGCTTCCCGGGCAAGCACCCGATCGATCCGTGTCCAGCGTTCGGCCGTCGTCTCATTCTCAAGACCACGACGGACCTCAAGCTCCGATCGCGGACCGAGCTCGCGAGTAACGAGATCGCCAGCGCGGGCACGCAAGCCCGTCGAAATATAGTCGCGGCTGATGACGAGGTCTTGGCCGTCATCGGCGCGGCCTCTCACGAGGATATGGACGTGTGGGTGCTCGGTGTTCCAATGGTCGATGGCGACCCAATCGAGCCGCGTGCCGAGGTCGCGCGAGGCCTGGTCCATGAGCTCGCGGGTGAAGGTCCGCAAGCTCGAGAGCTCGCCGGCATCATCGGGCGAGACGATGAACCGGAAATGATGCCGGTCGTCCTTGCAACGCTCAGTGAAGGCTCGGCCGTCGGCCTCGTCTCCGGCGGCATCGAACAATTTGCCGGGCGCCCCATCGCGGGTCACCCCGTCGCGCTGGAGATATCCGATATGGGCGCGCAGCGCACCCGGCGATCGCATCCGCCGGACCACTTGCGCCTTGATGACAGCGCCGCGAGCACGGCTGCCTAGGAGTCTTGACGCGGCAAGGCTCGCGGCGCGGCCACGCCCAAACGTACTGCCGCGTCTCTGGCCGGCCCGCGAGAGTCCGCCAGCCTTCTGCGCGGCTTGGAGCGCCTGCGCCAGGAACGGTTTTGTACGCGCCGCGCGCGTCGAGCGGATGCGACCTGGACGGATCCGAAAATCGTCGCTTCTGGTCATCTTGGGCTCATAGGGTGTGGATAGATGAGCGGCGATAACGCTTTGCCGAAAGTCGCAAGGTGTGCCTGATATTGCGCAATGTTTGCCGGATCGCTGGAATTTTCAGGCAGTCCCCATCCCAACCGACCGCGCGCACCTTGTGCGCTTTATCCTGCCCTCCTCGGTCGCTCGTTCCCAGCGTCCAACTTCCAAGCCAACAGACTCTCGATGCTGGCGGCGATTTGCGAGATGCGCCCCACTGTTTGCGAGCAAAGCGAGCGCTTGCGATAGCGATCGCTACCCGAAGGGCCGAGACACCCGTAGGGTGGCTCGGTGAGGAGCGAAGCGACGAGTAGAGCGCGGGCCAAAGGCATCGCCCGTGCAGCGTTTCGAATGCAAACCGAACGTCCGTCACGGTGCGCCCCCCGCTCAACAAACAAGGGCGCCTGCCGCCAAGGAAGTGCATGCCTGCCGTCAGCTGCGGTATGTTCACGTTGCTCGTTGTCCGGCAATGGTGTGACCGCCGCGACGTAGGCCGTAGTTTTGGGTGGAAGCGGCTTTCCCGTTACGAGATGCTGCTCATATCGCGTCGGACCGGCATGATAGGCTGCAAGAAAACCCGCTTGCCCGAAGCGATCGTGCAACTCTTTGAGGTACGCGGTGCCTGCTAAGATGTTGTCACGGGGATCGAATGGATCGAGGCCCAAGCGATAGCGGGCGCTGAGCTCAGCCCAAGTTCCTGGCATCAGCTGCATCAGGCCCATCGCCCCCCGAGACGACGTCGCACGTTGGTCGCCTGAGCTCTCCACCTGCATCACAGCGCGGATCCAGCTTACCGGCACGGCGAAGCGAACGGATGCTTCCGCGATGCATCCGGCGAACCGATCGATGCCGCCCGGACGCGGCGCGGTTTGCGCGTGTACGGTCACGCCGAAGGCCACCGCGACGGCCACATGGCACACAAATGGCGCGATGGCGACGATGACGTGCGCCATTGACCGGCGCGAGCGGAGCAGCCCAATCGCGCCCGTCAACGCACGGGAATGGCTCTTCCGTTGCGAGGCGAGCGCCGGTTTTTCATCATCGAGACTGCTCCGGTAAGGAAGGATTCGAGCGGGTTCGGACGAACCCAAACCAGTCGAAAGGGTGATGCCGCCCCGCACGGTCACTCCTCCTCGGTCCACAACGGTACCGCCCTGCCGATGACTGAGGATGCGGGGATCGGTCCAAAGTATCGACCATCTAGCGAGTCTGCGGACTGCCAGTTCATGACAAAGATATCGCCATCAGCGATCGCGCGGCATCCATGCCAGGCGGGAAGCGGACGGCCGCGTCTGTCGCGCTCGTGTGCCTGCCCCACATCGACGCCATCGACAGTGACCGTCAGGCCTATTCTGCAGACGGTTTGTCCAGGAAGCGCCAACACGCGCTTGAGCATGGGGACCCCGGTCGGGAGATAGCCATTGAGGTCAAGGAATGCGGCAAGAAGCTCAGGCGGCTGTACTGCAACGAGGTCAGTAACGGCTATCTGTGTCGCAGGTTGAACGCGATAAAGGCCGATCGGAACGCTGTTTGATGCGTTCCATATGAAGTGCGGCGGTGCTCCGCCGAGCGTCGCGAGGAGAAGGCCTGTTGTCGCAATTGTCGTGAAAATCGTCGCACACCGCGCGTTCATGGCATCACCCGCCGCCGATGGAGCCAGGCCTGATGACGCGACCGGGTGTATGGCCGGGGTGCTTCGTTGACCGACACTCGGTTATGAACGTGGTGCCAATACTCAGGTGCTGCGTCGGCAGGATCGACGTCGAGCGCCTCGACGATATCGATCATCTGCAGCACCCGTTCGACCTTCGGCCAACCGGAAAGTCGCAACAGGCTCTCACCGCCCGGCGTGATCCAGGGCACGGTGGAATAGCGCTGTCCAGGCGTCGCTGCGCGCAGGATATCGATGCGGGACAGCATCGTCCCAAAGTCGTTGGACGTCCAACGCACAAACGCGAAGATGCTGCCAGGGGCGAATGACAGCACGCGTCGATTGCGGTCGATGATCTTCTCCACAACGGATCGACCGAACCGAACGCGGTTTTCGATGCGTTTTTCGAGCCACAGGATTTCAACGGTCGTGAGGTCGCCGACTCTGACCTCTTTCGTTGAGTTGCTCTCGGGATGATGAACGTGTTTCTTCATGGGTCAGCGCCGCTCTTTTCCTGCGTAAGCGATGGGAGCGTGCCGCTTGGCCGGCAGTACGGTGCCTGTACCTGGATCGCTGGTTGACTTTCTGGTGCCGACGTCTGCCCAGGCTTTGAGATCAGCAACCGCATAGATGACGCGACCGCCGATTTTCCGGTAAGCAGGACCGGTACCGTACGTACGGTGTTTCTCGAGCGTGCGGGGTGAAAGGCTCAGGTATCGCGCTGCTTCGGACGTTCGAAGATATCGTGGCGATGTAACGAGGTTCAGATCGGACATCTGAAAGGCTCCGTGGCCGTGTGGAGCGCCAACGAGGTTGGTGGCGCGCTGACGGGGACAATGACGGAGAAGAACCTCGAAGGGGGATGCCGAACATGAGGGGGTGCAGTTTCGATACCCCCAAAGGCAGCGCTACTTCCTTCGCGAGGGTGGTCTTAACAGGGCGCGGTAGCCATCTTGCGCCAAGGCGAAACCTGTCTTGACCAGGCGGACGATCTGGCTGCGCAAGTCGTGCGTTCGCCAGTCCCGCTTGCCAATGCGGTGAGCGGGCAGCAGGACTTCAGCGATCTCGCGATAAGTGGCGCCGTCCGTCCGGGCGTCGAGCGCGCGCAAGGCAAGCGCGAGCCGCCGGCGGCGGTAGACTGAGAGCGCATGGAGCGGCGCTCCCTGCGGTCTGCCGTTGAGGCCTCGCCACAAGCGCCTGCCCGCATCGACCCTGAATTCGAAGTCACGATCGAGCGGGTATTCAACAGTGTAGGCAGCCGAGACGAGCGGCGCCTCTTTGCACCAGATGCGGTGCTCTACGCCGCGCAGGTGCATGACCGCGTGCCAGCCGTCAGGGCCCTGCCGCAACTGACCATCGTCCAGGTTGCTGAGGTCCAGGCGGACGGGCGAATACGGGCCGGCGATCAGCGCGGGACGTACGGGTATGACCGTCGCCAGCACTTCTGGCGCCCAGAAGATCGTCTGCTCAAGATAGGACTGACCGGGATCAGCTGCGAAAAACCAACCCCCATTGCTGTCGAAACTCGATACTCGCGCTGACACCAGGCGGCGGGGCCGCCCGCTGGAAAGCAGGATTGCGGCGCAAGCACTCCCAGGCCAAGCCGGTCATTTCCGCTCCCTCAACACGACCGTAAAATTCTGCAGACGATCTCCAGTTGATTTTCGACATGTACGCGTCCCACTACACAGCTCGATTGCGGCGCAATAATCGTGACGAGCAGGAGTTGTAGCTAGCCCCCGATCGTGCATCGCGTGATGCAATAGATCGAACCCAGCGGCCAGATAGCAAATTGTTCTACGCAAGACTTCAAAGGTTTGGGTTTGAAGCACCACCTCGGAGCAGATGGCGATAACCATGCTCCGTCATCCACTTTGCGCGGGTCAGGTGACTATCGAACGCACGTCTAGCGCGGTCGTGCTCGAGCTCTGGATCGATGTGGAGAACGATTTGCGCCACCTCGCACCAGTCGGCTCCCTCCGCGTCTGCATCGAGCATGCGCAAATAAGTAACGATATGCTCTTCGTCGTAGACCGTGAGCACAGGATCCGTTGGCGCAAGGTCGGCAACGTCCGGATCTGCCGGTGGCTTTTTCATGAGCGCTTCATAAAGCGAATGATTCTAATTCCCGCTGATCTCAAGGACTTACTTTAGCCTCATTCGGGCCAGCGCCGCCAGCACCATTTTGGTTGCCCTTTTACACTGATAAGGGCGGGCCATCACCGCGTAATAAGTAGAATAACATGTTCTGCGACGAATAGAACGATCGTTCCCGGAACGATCGTTCTGGCTCGGATTCACATACTGCCATGGATCTCAAGGAGATCATGGCAGTGAACCTGCGTCGCAAGCGCCATGATCTGGAAATGACGCAAGAGGAGCTGGCTGAGCACGCGGGCCTAAGCGCCCATTATGTCGGCGCGATCGAGCGCGGCGACGTGTCGGCAAGCGTCACGGTGCTCGGGCAAATTGCGGACGCATTGGGAATCGAGCCGGGAGACCTGCTTAGGCGCGCCGGGCGGGCGACCAAGTCGTAGGCGCTGGTCAACGTGCTTTGTTCTTCAATCGGCGCGGCCGTTTGCTGAGTATTGTGTGAAGCAGAAGCCCCGCCCGCTTGTCTCGGGCGGGGCTTTGAGAGCCGGTCTTACTCGCCGTTCTTTCGCGGCCGCGACCACAGCAGGTTGAAGCCTTCACCACCCTCGTCGTTGAACAGGTTAGCGTAGATCGGCGCCGTGAAGGAGGGATCGTCCAGCTTGAGCGAGAGGTAGTCGCGACCTTCCTCTGAGCGCTTCGACCAGGCGGCGCCGATCTCGACGTCGCGGCCCACGAAAACACGGTGGCTCGGAGCCTTGTCGTTGGAGAGGTTGGATTCCGCGACGATGCGAACGCCTTTGGCCTTCAGGCTGAGGGTAGCGATTTCGCCCTGGTAATCGTTTCCGACCTTCTTGAACGAACCGATGGTAGCCATGTCTCTTCTCCTGTTTGTGTTTCAAGCCCGCGACCACCGCGGCCTCGATGGCGATCTTTGAGGCCGGGGACGATCGGCGACGCACCCGAAGGGCCGGAGCGCAGCGGAGGATGCTGTCGCAGCGACCCCCGCCTTCGCGGGGGCATGCTTTCTTGGCTCGCGCGAGGAATGGGCGAAGCCCAGGGGAAGAAAGTCACTGCGACAGCGTTGCGGCTCAGACGATCGAGGCGCAGCCGGTCTTCGGCCAGATCGAGCCATCACGGAGGCCCGGTGCGTCGCGTGCTGAAACATAACCTCGGGAGAAGAGTTGGCTAATCTCGGTTCTGCCGTACAAGAGGTCGAAACGGTTGGGCGTAGAGAAAGAAACAGAATGCGGGAAATAGCGGCATCGGCGCCGAGAGAGACCTCCAGAGAGAGGCCCTTCCACTTCGAGGACGGAGCGGGAGTAATCGCCAGCTGGCCCGAAGTGCTCTGGAAAGACCCGATATTCTTTCGCTCAGCTCCCGAACACCCCGCGCGTTGATCTGCGCAAACCTGTTCGACGACGAGGGTCAGCAGATCATCATTCGCGCGCGGCGGCCGTGAGAACTGGGCGAGGACTGTCGCTGACCGCCCTGCCCGGCTCAAGCGGGCCGGGCTCTGTAAAGACAGTTAAACGCGTCCAAGCCGTGCCGCCGATGAAGATCGCCCCAAAGCAAGCGAAAAGCTCCCGCCAGACAAGCGAAGGTGCTCCGATTTGTGCCATCGCGAGAGTGACGTGATAGCCAGCAAATGACGCCGGCAAAGCAAACACCGATGCTATGACCGCACGCAAAATCAACGACTGGGTCGTGGCGAACGCGATTCGAGCGATCGCCAGCGTCATGACGCCGACGGCGACGGCAACAATCAACGCGCCGGGAACGCCGGCACCACTCTGTAGAACTAACATGCCGGCATTCATGGCTACAAAAAATGGCAGAGCGTATACCGCCAGCGTGAAGGTCAGCCAGCAGAACAAGCCGATGCCAACGATATTGAGAAGAAGTCCAAGGGCGAGCATGGTGGTGGCTCCATGTGCAATAGATGTCATGGTCGCGCCTTCCACCACCACCGCGGCGCAGGTTTGACATATGAGCGAAACGAGGCGGAGTTGCGGCGCTGCAACTCCACCTGGGTGGTAGGATCCGAAGCGTGTCAGGGTGGCGCTCACGCGCCACCGAATGTCCAAACAGGGATGCCGAGCCGCTTCGCCTTGTCAGCGAGATTGTCCTGGATTCCAGTGCCCGGGAAATGCATGACGCCGATCGGCAGCAGTTCGAGCATCGCGTCGTTGCGCTTGAATGGTGCTGCCTTGGCGTGCTGGGTCCAGTCCGGCTTGAACGCGACCTGTGGCACCTTCCGGGTGGTCGCCCATTTGGAGGCGATCAGCTCCGCGCCTTTTGGCGAGCCGCCATGGATGAGGACCATGTCAGGATGTTTGGCGTGAACTTTGTCAAGGCGATCCCAGATGAGGCGGTGATCGTTGAAGTCGAGGCCGCCGGTCAGTGCGATCTTCGGTCCTGCTGGCAACATGACCTCGGTCTCGGCCCGGCGTTTGGCGGCGATGAAGTCCCGCGAGTCGATCATTGCTGCGGTGAGCGTGCGATGGTTGACGAGTGATCCCGATCGAGGACGCCAAGTGGAGCCGGTGTGGAGCTCAAAGCGTTCGATTGCCTGGTCGCGGAAGAGTTCCAGGCAATTGCGCCGTTCGATCAGTGTGATGCCTTCGGCCGTCAAGCGCTCCAGTTCGACGGATCGCACTTCCGAGCCGTCTTGCTCGCGCTGGCTCTTGCGTTGCGCCTGTTCGTTATCGTCGAGCTGACGGTTGGTTCGGTCTGCGGCGCGGTGAAAGAGGTTGACTGCCGACCAGAGCAGATCTGGAAGGTCTGGCTCGAGCCGGGTGTCGTTCAGTGTGGCGACCAAGGCGTCGAAAATGTCGGCAACGGCGCCAGCGATCGTCTTACCTTCGGGCAGCGGTCTCGGATCGGGCTGGTCGTCGAATGGACGGTAGCCAAAGAGCTGCAGTTCGTTGAGAACGAGGTCGGTCGCAGATGAAGCGTGCGGCGGTTCGATGTCGTCACGATCGGTCATGAGGAGGTGTCCCTTTGCCGGATCGGCCGCGCCCATCGCGGCCTTCGTGGCGATCACTCAGACGGCGGGCGGAACGGGCCTGCACCCGGAGCAACGCGGAGGGCCGCAGCGCCAGCGGAGGATGGCTGAGGGGCGGCTATTTTGCTTCGCGATGCAAAGGCCCGCAGTCGGGGTCCCCACGCGACTCGTCGCGTGGGGTGGCAAGGGCCGGCGGAAAATAGCCGCCCCTCAGCCATTGCCGGCCCGAACCGCCTGCCGTCCGATCGCCCTCTAGAAGGCCGTGGTCGCGTGCCACTTCGGCATCGGGCCGCCGCGACCGAGCCGTCGACGCCGAGAGACGCCGCTCGCGCCTATCCGACGGCATCAGCCGGCGCGAGAAAAGCGGACGATGTCCTCCGGTACGATTTGCCCCATGATCGATGCGCGAAGGGCGTCGAGTCCGAAGGTGTGCAGATCCTCGTTGAAGTCGCCCAGCCGGGGCGATAACGGGATCGCCTCAATGCCGGCAACTTCTGCGCGTTGCGACAGAACCGCTTGCACCATGTCGCCAGCAGCATCGGCGTCACGCGCGATATAGAGCCGACGCAAATTCGGCGGCTGTGCCATGGCTGCGAGGTGATTGGCCGACAGTGCAGCGGCCATCGGCAAGGTTGGGAGCACGCAACGTAGCGACAGCATGGTCTCGATACCCTCGCCAGCTGCGAGCACGTCATCCGCCATGCCGAAACGAACCGCATTGCCGAGAAGATCACCCATGGCGCGGCGGGGCGTATCGATCGGCGCCTTGCCGAGCCGATGAGGTTCGAAGCCCTCAGGATCGAGCCAGGTACGGTGTACGCCCGTGATCGTCCCATCGAGATCCGTCACGCGAGCAATCATCGCCGGCCAGATCTCGGGCGCATCCTGGTTGGGCGGATGATAGTAGCAACGCGGCTGATAACGCAGACTGCCGCCGTGATGCACATCATCAATGCCGCGACGGCGCAGATATAGCTGCACGAGAGTACTCTCGATCGGTTGCGATATGGCAAAGAGCCGCCTTGCCGCCTCTCGCGATCCACGCTGCACCGCTGGGAGAGCGACTTTGGGAGTGACGTCCTGATTGGGACGAGGCAATTTGAGAAATCGCCGCGCTTCCTCGGCAACCTCGCGGAAATTGCCGAAACCGCAGCGCTCACGGATGATATCCAGCAAGTCGCCGTGCTCGCCCGTCGCCGCGTCAGTCCATTTACCTGCCGGGCCTTTTGGCGATTCGTAGAGCCGCACAAACAGAGAGCGGCCCGGAGTGTTCTGGACATCGCCAACCAGCCAGTACCGTCCCTGGCGCTTGCCATTGGACAGATAGTGACGGCATACGGCCTCGGCCTCTCGCGCGAGACGGTGTGCCAATTCAGACGCATCGCGGGGCATCATGCGGACTCCCGCTCACTGATGCGCGACCGGATAGTGATCGAGCACTTTCGACAGGATTTCGATGCCGCTTTCATCTGTTGGCACGAACATGCGCAGCTTCCACGAGATGATCTCGGCGAAGAGCCCATAGCTGCGCAATCGGTCGCGCATCGCGTCCGTGAATCCCGACAGCTCGATGCGGTATGCGCCCATGATCCGAACGCGGCGCAGCCGCAGGCCTTCGGCGAGCTCGAGGACCGTTCGGCCCTCGATCAGAGCGGCGAAGGCAGCGTCCGATGCCAGCTTGGGCGCGTCGCCCTCAAGGACGCTCGCGACCCAGGTAGCTGAAACCTTGCGACCGATGACTCTTTCTCCGGCATCGGTCTGCAGGCGGTAGACCCGCGCCGACTCGTCCGGCAGCCGCTTCCAGATCGGCAGCAGCAAGCCCGCCACGATATGGATCGTGCTGTCAGAGAATTCAGGGATATCCGCGAGCTCCGCCCGCCAAGCGGCGGAAAAGCGTTCGCGGTCGGCTTCGACCCAATGGCTCTCCGCCATCATCTTCAAGGGAACGCTGTGCTGCTCCATCGGACGGATCAGCCGGACACGGCTTTCGATCTCGCCGTCATCGAGCATGAAGCTCGGCGCCGGGATCTGCAGGGCGGCTCGATTAGAGCGCTCGTTGATCAGCAGGACGGCACGTCGATCCGACAGCCGGCTCAAGGCCTCATCCAGGCTGACCGGGCGATTCCGCTCGCGCTGGGTAATCGTGAGCAGCCTGGTCTCGGCACCGGTCGCTGGATGAACGTAAATCGCGCGGCGGTCGGTGACCACAAAGCTTTCGGCGCGAAGCGTTTCCAACCCGACGTCGTAGGTGCCGGACGCAATGGCGCCCTCGATGCGGGCCGACAATAGCTGCTCGAATGCCGTGAAGAGAATGTTCTGCAGCTCGATAGCGAGGGCAAGCAGCCTGTTGAGGAAGGTCGTGATCGGCGGAAGCTCGTCCTTCAGCCCACTGGCGTCCACGAGCTTCAGCCCGGTGGCGTCTTCAAACGCCTCGAGCGAGCAGCCCTCGACCTTGCCCCGCGCAAGCAGCGTGTAGAGCTGGCGCAACGCATCACGGCCATATTGGCTTTCGAGGTTGTCCTCGGGACGGAATAGTCCCTGCCCTCCGGTCTGGCGTTGACCACGGGTGATGGCACCCAACGTGTCGAGCCGGCGAGCGATGGTGGAGAGAAAACGCTTCTCCGCCTTCACGTTCGTTGCAATTGGTCGAAACAGCGGCGGCTGCGCCTGGTTGGTCCGGTTGGTGCGGCCGAGTCCCTGGATGGCAGCATCCGCTTTCCACCCAGGCTCGAGCAGATAGTGAACCCGCAAGCGGTGATTCCGTGCCGACAATTCGGCATGGTAGCTCCTGCCGGTGCCGCCGGCGTCGGAGAATACAAGGATGCGCTTGGCGTCATCCATGAATGCCGTGGTCTCCGCGAGGTTCGCCGACGCGGCACGGCTCTCGACGACAAGGCGACTGCCCCTGCGGATGACACGGCGGGAGCGGCCGGTGACTTCGGCGACCATGTCCGTCCCAAACCGCTGGACGATTTGATCGAGTGCACCGGGCACCGGCGATAGCGATGCCAGCTTTTCGATGAGGCGATCGCGTCGCGCGACAGCCTCCCGGCTCTCCACCGGCTGGCCGTCGCGATAGACGGGCCGGGAGCAGAGGTTGCCCTCCGAGTCGGAGAAAGGCTCGTAGAGCTGGACCGGGAAGGAATGGGCGAGATAGTCGAGTACATATTCGCGTGGCGTGATGTCGACCTGGACGTCGCCCCACTCCTCAGTCGGGATCTCGGCGAGGCGCCGCTCCATCAGCGCTTCCCCGGTCGAAACGATCTGGATGACGGCGGCATGTCCGGCATCGAGATCGCGCTCGATCGAGCGGATCAGCGAAGGTGTCTTCATCGAGGTCAGCAGGTGCCCGAAGAAGCGCTGCTTGGCGCTCTCGAAGGCAGAGCGTGCTGCCGACTTCGCCTGGGCGTTCAGGATCCCAGTTGCGCCGGTGATGTTGGCGGCCCGCATCGCCGCGTCGAGATTGTTGTGGATGATGCCGAAAGCATCTGCATAGGCGTCGTAGATGCGCACCTGCTCAGGCGTGAGCTGGTGCTCGACGAGCTCGTATTCGACGCCCTCGTAGGACAGGGACCGCGCAGCATAGAGACCGAGCGCCTTGAGGTCCCGGGCCAGCACCTCCATGGCGGCGACACCGCCCGCCTCGATCGCCTCGACGAATTCAGCTCGGGTGGCAAACGGGAAATCGGCACCGCCCCACAATCCGAGGCGCTGGGCGTAGGCGAGGTTATGAACCGTGGTAGCGCCGGTCGCCGAGACATAGACAACGCGGGCATTTGGCAGGGCATGCTGGAGCCGTAGGCCCGCGCGTCCCTGCTGAGAGGCGGCCTGATCACCGCGTTCGCCCTTCCCACCCGCTGCGTTTTGCATGGCGTGGCTCTCGTCGAAAACGATGACTCCGTCGAAATCGGAGCCCAACCATTCGACGATCTGCGCAACGCGCGAAAGCTTCTTTCCGCGCTCGTCGGTGCGCAGCGTAGCGTAGGTGGTAAATAGGACGCCTTCCCCAAGCCGGATCGGCGTGCCCTGCCGGAAACGCGAAAGCGGCGTGACCAGTAGGCGCTCCATGCCGAGCGCCGACCAGTCACGCTGCGCATCCTCGATCAGCTTGTCGGATTTGCTGATCCAGACCGCACGACGGCGCCCCTTCAGCCAGTTGTCGAGCAGGATACCAGCGACCTGCCGACCCTTGCCAGCCCCGGTCCCATCCCCCAAGAACCAGCCGCGACGAAACCGAACAGCATTCTCCGCATCGTCACGCGCGGCCGCCACGACATCAAAGGTGGCATCGACCGTCCAGGAACCGCTAAGAAACTCCGAGTGCGCCTCGCCAGCGTAGATGATGCTTTCGAGTTGAGCATCCGACAGGATCCCGTTCGCGACGACGCTCGCTGGCAGGTGCGGCCGGTAGGATGGTTTCGGCGGGGCGACCGAAGCCATCGCCGCTGACTGCACAAGCTTGGTCGGATGCGCCTGTGCGCCGGGTATGCGGATCGACTGCAGCGCATAGGCCTCATAAAGCGCATCGCTGATCTGGCGGGCATCCGTGGGCGCCCAATCGACTGGCTCGTAGGCGACTTCCGTCGCCACGGGCTCGATTGCCGGCACCGCCGCTGGCTGACGTTGGCCGGCGTAGGCGCGCACGGTTCGAGAGGGGCTGGCAATTGCCGGCACCATCGATGCCGCTTTGCCGACAAGTGGGTGCCGTGCTGGCACGTGCTGTGTGACCCAGGCGAGCAGCGTCGGCAGGTCAGGTGCAACGCCGGGGAATGGCGGTAATGACGCAACATCGTCGGCCGGCACTCTATCGATGACGGTCAGGCGGGTGTCGACGGTGGTGCCGTGCTTGGCGTAGACTGCGCCGTCGATTGCCGCCGAGAACACGACCCGGCCCTGTTCCTGCAGCCGCTTGAAAGACTCAGACCACACTGGGTCGTCAGGTGCCAAGTTGGCGCCTGTGATGGCGACCAGCCGCCCGCCTTCGGGAAGACGTGCAAGTGCCGAGGCGACGTGCCGTAACGCTGCATCCGCCATCTTTCGATCGACATGAACCGCGGCCGAGAATGGCGGGTTCATCAGCACAACACTCGGCACTATGCCGGGGTCGAGATGGTCGTTGATGTACGCAGCATCAAACCGGGTCGTGGCAACGCCGGGGAAGAGCTGGCCGAGAATACCTGCGCGGCCGTCGGCAAACTCGTTGAGAACGAGGGATGCCCCGGCCAGTTCAGCTGGGATGGCAAGAAGGCCCGTGCCAGCCGATGGTTCCAGCACGACGTCCGCCGGAGTGATTGCGGCAGCAACGCTGGTGACGAATGCCAGCCCGATGGGTGTCGAGAACTGCTGAAGCGATTCACTCTCTTCGGACCTGCGCGTGTGGGTCGGAAGGAGCTTCGTGATCCGCGCCAGCATCGGCAGCATCGCGGCGGGCGACCTCGCCTTGGCCAACATGGCGACGCCATACCGGCGCAAGAACAGGACGGTCGCTGCCTCGCAGGCGTCATAGGCGGTCTTCCAATTCCAGGCACCACTCTTATCGGAGGCGCCAAACGCTGCCTCCATGGCGGAGCGTAGAGCGGTGGCGTCGATGCGGCGGCTGCGCTCGAGGTCGGTGCAGAGCTGTCGTGCAGCCCTGACTACCGCGGAAGCGACGACTGCGGTGGCACGCATGGAGGCCGGCGCGGCGCTGGCGCCGCCGAGGAGAGATTCGGTCATGGGAGGATTTCTTTCGGAGAGCGGGAATGGGCTGAACCGCCCGGCGCTCTCTCAAGACCGCGGCGACTCAAACCCTTCCCGGCCCGGCTCTTCCTCTTGGGTCCTCGCCAAAAAAATAGGGACCGGCGCCGTACGCCGATCCCCATGTCACTGTCATCAACGCGGGCGGCTGGAGCCGTCACGCGGCACGATGCTATTCGGCGGCGTCAAGTTGTTCCGGCCGATCTTCGTCGGCTGCGGGCTCGCGCTCCTCGTCATCGGAGAGGAATTCGGGCAACGGTCCTGCTTCCCCCTCCTGCTCGGCCGGCTCCGAGGCGATTTCAACCGGGCGCAGCGGCTCCGGCAGCCAGCCGGAGCCATCGAGAAGACGCTCGGCCTCCTTGGCCATATCGCCCTTCTTCAGATGGTCGATGAGTTGAGCCGACGTCTCGCCCTTCGCCTCCCGAACCGCTTCCAGAATGCGCGGCTTGGTGACACGACCGAGATAGTTGTCGACCGTGGGCTTCCAGCCGGCCCGAACCATGTCGAGCCCGACGGCGCGTGCCAGCACGTCGGCCTGGTCAATACGCGAGCGGACGCCGTGGGCTGAGACCCGTCCCGTGTTGTAGCGGTTCGTGGGCTCATAGACGGCGTTGACGGCAAACGACGCACAGTGGGCGAACAGGGACGCTTGAGCCGTGCCGTCGAGGGCAGTGAGCGCATCCCAGAGGTCCTTCTCGTCCTTGGGCAACCGTGCTTTCCAGGACTCATGCCGCACCTCGACGGCTTTCGCCGATGCGCTTTCCCTTAACCCTGGAGCTTGAGCGGGAAATGTGGGTGTACGAAGTCCGATCTCAAGACAGCTGCCGGAGCTAGCGAACCGATAAAAGGCCGTCAGCACGAAGTTGTGCAACACGGCCTGGAACGCGATCGCGGGATTTTCTGCCAGCGCGTCGCGCAATGCCAGCGTCCGGTGCGCCGTCAGCTCGATGATGAGGCGGTCCGGAAGCGGACGCGCGGCATCCTCGTCATCATCCTCGGTATCAGTGGCACTCCCTGCAACCGAGATCGCGGTCAGTTGCACACAGCGGGGACCATCAGACCCTCGGCTGTCGCTGGACGACGTATCGTCGCCCTGCTCGACGGCCGAATCTTCCTGCCGCGCTTCATCCTCGGGGCGAACATAACCCCGGTCCACCGACAGGCGCCCTTCGGAATCAATGCTGACGAAGACGCCGGCGCGGGAGATGTCGGCGGGATCATAGATGATTGAACGCTCTTCGAACGCTATCAGGGCTGCTTCGATTTCGCCAAGACGCTGATCGACGTCGTCAGGCAGCTCGTCCGCGTCCTGATAGTCGAGCTCCAGCTTGGCCTGCTCAGCATTGAGCGCATGGATGGTCGCCTGCTCCTCGGTCGTGAGATCGGCAGGTTTGCCATCGAGCTCACGTAGGCCCGTGGCGTGGCCGTAGGGAAACTCCACGGCGGCCGAGATCCATTTCCAGCCTTCCCTGGCGATCGTCTCGGCCTCGCTCGTGAGCTTTTCAGTTGCGAGACGATCGAGCAAGGCGACGTCCCGCAGCCAACCGCCATCATCATGCTGAAAGAGGTCACGCTCGATCGCACCGCCCGCCTGCTCGTAGGCATCAACGCCAACGAAGCGGGCACGCCGATCCGAGGCTCGGACAGTATTTTCGGTGAGCATTCGGCGGATTTGATAGGGCTCGTCGTGACCGGAACGGCTCACGTTGTCCCAGACCTGCTCCTGTCTGGCGTGGTCCGCAGTCACGGAAAATGCCATGAGCTGTTCGAGGGCCATTCCGTCTTCGGCATAGACCTCGTGCAGCTTCGGCGACACTGATGCCAACCGCAGCCGTTGCTTGACAATCGCTGGCGTCACGAAGTGACGCGCGGCGATGTCCTCCTCGCTCAGCCCGGCGTCGCTCAAGGCCTTGAATGCTCGGAACTGGTCGAGCGGATGCAGGCCTTAGATTATGCGTCAAGTGTCCTGTTAGCTGGATGACTCTGATTCTGTGGCCTTTCTGGCTGCATCCTGCATTTTGGGTGTATTTTTGGCTTTGAATCGCAGCCGGTGGGAGTCAATCCCGATGTCTTTCTCGACGGAAGCGATAGTCGCGCTTTGATGCGCGTAGTGCTTTGGCGATAGCCTTGTTGATGTCGTCGAGATTGCAGGACTCCGGGTGGAACTTGCGGCCAGCCCATCGATGCATGGCTTCGTGTTCTTCATGATCGGGGTCGAGCCAGGCTTCGAGGAAGTTGGCATAGCCTGAAGGCCCACCAGAGTCTTCGGGAGGACCTGAACGTTTGGCGGCGACGCAGCGCGGATATTTGGTCCCCTCCTCGCGCGCGACGCGCTCCAGCCGCAGCCGATGACGCCAATTGTCGCCAAAGTCGTATTCGTAAAGGATCGTAAGAGGGCTCTCGTCGGGATCGTAGGGAAAGTGAAGGTCGATCATCCTGACCTCGGTCGCCTCGAAGATCCGGCTGTCGGACAGGCCGTCCTCATTGAACTCCGGGGCCCCGTAGATGAGACCGCCGATATTGAACTGATGCAAATGGCTGTCGGTCCAGCCGAAGGCGGCTTGCAGCACCTCGTGGAGTTGGGCGAGGTTGAGAGTGATTGGCAGCTCGAGAGTGCGGCTGATCCTGGGCTCGATGTCGAGGATATGAACCTCGGCGCGCACAATGAAGCTGTCTGGATCGAAGGGGTCAAGCATGCCGCAGATCATGCCGCGCATGATTGTCGCAGGCAATGGATGGGGCGACAAATATCCTTCGGCGAGCGCGGCGACACGAAGCGGCAACGTAGACAACGTCAGGATTTCGGCCCGCGAGCGAGCGGCACTGGCTTCGCAGCGCGATCGCGCTCGGCGATCAGGCGGGCGTTATGACGCTTCTGCCGCTCAACCTCCGTTTCGGCTTCGAGGATGCGCTTCAGCAGTGCGGCATTTTCCGTCACCATGCGCCGCTCTTCGATCTGCAAGACCTGGATCAGAGTGCGCTGCTGGGCGAGTTTGTCTTCCCAGGCCGCCAACTTTTCGGGGACGATCTTGCGATCGCTGGCGCGACGCAACTCATCGATCATCGAGCGATGGTTGGTGTAGATGGCGTTACGACCGACACGCGCCTCGCGTGCAAGCGTCGCGACGGTCAGCCGGTAGGATCGCTTTTGCAGGTCCGTGTGTGTGGGCAGACCCTTCACCAGCCGTTCCAGAGCATCGCGCAGCTTGCAGTGGGTGTTGCGCAGGCGTTTTTCGGCAGGCGTGAGGGCCGGCATTTTGCTGGTCTTACGCGTCATGGCGAGCATCCTTTCCATGGTCGAGTTCGCCAAGGATGCGATCGCATTCGGCAATCCGTGTTTCAGCGAGTTGCCGGCTGACCGGGTCCAGGTCAGGATGGCCGAGAAGATCGGCATTGCGATCGCGGCGGGCCTGCCAGACAGGCCTGTGCCTGGCGGTGACGGCGAAGTTGGCGCAGGTGAGACACGTGCTTTCGGTTCTCAGCACAGGATTCGGGCCACGCTCGTCGCCAAAGCAGGCAGCCGTTTCGACGCGATAGACGCAATAGCCCCA
>BFBZ01000112.1_pt4 | contig 102912 bp, 86 predicted proteins | sample 1888401 | NCBI WGS metagenome assembly BFBZ01 (sample SAMD00112614, study PRJDB3348) | symbiont metagenome | host: Chara braunii
GAGACCCTGAGCGGATACATCATCAATGCCCATGAAACCATTCCCAAGCAGAAAGAGACCATTATCATAGGTGATTACCGTTTCGATATCCTCAATGTAAGCGATACCCGCATTGAAATGGTTAAAATGAAAATACTCCGGTAATATATCTCGCTTCCCTTTAACTTTGCCCACTCTTAACAGTCAAAGCAAAGCAATGGCATTATTGGATAGAAACAGGGGTGGCGGATTGGCCGATATGACCTTCATCGATCACCTCGAGGAATTACGGATGCATATCATCCGTTCGGTGATTGCCATCCTCATCATGGCAATAATAATATTCGTTTACCGTAACTGGATATTCGATTATATCATCACTGGCCCCATCAACCCTAATTTCATCAGCTACCGGGTACTTTGCCAGTTCAGCCATTGGGCCCACATGGGCGATGCGCTCTGCATGCCCCCGGTAAAAGTGAACATGCAAAGCAACTCCTTTGGAGGCCAGTTCATTGGCAGCATCAGCATGTCGTTCATCCTGGGATTTATTATGGCCTTCCCTTATATATTCTGGGAGTTCTGGCGTTTTGTGAAACCGGCCCTTAAAGAAAATGAACTGCGCACCACCCGCTTTGTGATCTTTTGGGTATCCTTTTTCTTTTTCCTGGGYGCTGCTTTCGGGTTCTTCCTGTTAGGCCCCTTTACCTTTAACTTCCTGGCCGGCTTCCAATTGGGCACACAGGGCACTTTGGTTACTTTCCCTACCCTTTCTGACTATCTAGATAACCTCACCAATATCATCCTCGGCTGCGGACTGGCTTTCGAGCTGCCGGTACTGGCTTATGCACTTACCCGYATTGGACTGATCACGCCTTTTTTCCTGAAGAAAACCCGGAAATACGCTATTGTGGTCATCCTCATCATTGCAGCTTTTATTACACCCAGTCCYGACTGGATGAGTCAAACCATTGTATTCCTGCCGCTTTATCTCCTGTATGAGCTGAGCATCGTTCTTTCTGTAAGGGTTTACAAGGAAGAGCAGAAGCGCGAGCAGGAGGACGAATGGAGTTAATAATTGAGTAACTTTGCTTTAGAAAAGATAAGAGATCATGAGCTTTGTTTTTGACCCCTCTAAACCGATTGCGATCGGTAGCGACCATGCCGGCGTTGAATATAAGACCGTATTGGTTAAATGGCTGGCCGATAAAGGCTTTGAAGTGAAGGATTTCGGCACTTATACAACTGATTCGGTAGACTATCCCGATTTTGCCCATCCAACAGCCGCCAGCGTTGAGAGCGGCGAATCTTCATTTGGYATTTTATTGTGCGGCAGCGCCAATGGCGTGGCCATCACAGCCAACAAACACCAGCACATCCGTGCCGGCCTCTGTTGGGAGAACGATGTAGCCCGGCTTGTCCGCATGCACAACAATGCCAACATCATCTGTATCCCTGCCCGTTTTGTAGCCCTGCCCCTTGCCCAGCAGATGATCGAGAACTTTATGTCTACCCCTTTTGAGGGTGGACGGCACGCTACCCGCGTGAACAAGATTGCTTGTGCCTAACAATAAACTACCATATGCGAAAACACTTACTCGTACCTGGGTTGCTGGTCCTTGTCTTGACCRGCCACGCCCAAAACAATGCCGATCCTGAAAAATATGCTSAAAAGATTACCGCATCAGGTCTGAAAGAAAAACTGACCGTGATCGCCAGCGCTGAAATGGAAGGACGCGAGACCGCTTCTCCCGGACAAAAAAAAGCCGCTGCTTATATCGAAGCCCGTTTTAAAAAAATGGGACTGAAGCCTGGTAACGGCAACGCTTACCAGATGCCCTACCCGGTTTATAAAGATGAAATCACTGCCCAAACTTTTTCTGTGAATGGCAGACAATTCAACTGGGATAAAGATTATACACTGAATATCGGCACCATCGCTTCTGGCGAATGGACACAACATAATACTGTTTTTGCAGGATATGGTATTGTAGACGATGCCAAAAGCAGGAACGATTTTGCCAACCTCGACGTAACCGGCAAAATAGTGATCGTGCTCGATGGCACCGATGACCCCAACCCTGCTCCGGTTGGCAATAGTACACGCGCCCGCAACGCAAACCCCGCTTCTGTTTTTGCGAAAACCAATGCAGCAAAGAAAAACGGRGCCATCGGCCTGTTCGTTGTTACAAAGAATTTTCCRCTTACAACTGCTACACCTACCCAGGGTAATATGTACCTGAAGCCCAATACTGCCAGCTTCATCAGCGCTTCTATTTCGGAAGAAATGGCATCTGCCCTGCTGGGAAGGACTTCCCAACTTTCCTCAGATCAATTGAAGCAGGTGAATAAAGGAAATTATGTAGCAGAAGTAGCCATCGCCGTTACCAAACACACCGAAACACTCGAAAGCAGTAATGTGGTAGGTATCATTCCCGGTACAGATAAAAAAGATGAATACCTCTTCATCACTGGCCACTACGACCATTTGGGTAAAAAAGGCAATGTGATCTGGTACGGCGCAGATGACGATGGATCTGGTACTGTAAGCGTTATGCAGATGGCGGAAGCTTTTTCTGCTGCTGCTAAAAAAGGCGATGGCCCGCGTCGTACTGTTGTGTTCATGACAGTAAGCGGTGAAGAAAAAGGATTATGGGGTTCTGATTATTACTCCGAGCATCCCATCTTCCCCCTTGATAAAACTACTGCCGACCTCAATATTGACATGGTGGGCAGGATAGACACCGAGCGCAAAACAGCCGATACACTGAACTATGTATATGTGATYGGTCACGATAAACTGAGCAGCGACCTGCCCGTGATCAATGAAGGGGTGAACAACAAATACACCAAGCTGACGCTCGACTATAAATACGATGATCCGAACGACAGGAACTTTATCTATTACCGCAGCGACCATTTCAATTTTGCCAAGAAAGGCGTGCCCATCTTATTTTTCTACGATGGCATGCTGTTAGCCGATTACCACCAGCCCACTGATACTGTTGAGAAAATCAATTTTGAACTGATGGAAAAACGTGCAAGAATGATCTTCCACACAGCATGGGTAATCGCTAATAAAGATGACATGCTAAAACGTGATACGCCTTTGAATATGCCAGGCAGATAAACCAGTCAGACGTCCAACAGTAAAAGAGATACAAAGAAGTTGCTCAAAAATGAGCAACTTCTTTGTATCTCTTTTATTTTACTAGTTCTACAGCAGGCCTACTTGATTTTTATTTAATCTTTTCTGATCCAGCTTCATTCATGTTAAATTTCGAAAATACAGCATTCTTTGTCATCAATATTAGTAGAAACACCAATTACATTTTGGTAGTTTTTCTAACTCTCAAACGTAGTAATGCAATTCCTTTCCTAAAAAAAGAGCAATAAATTTATATCGATTACTCAACATTTATAAAACCATAAAATTTTAAGACATGAAAAAGAAAATCTTATCAACATTTACATTTTTGCTATTTCTCGGCGCTTTTTTCCTCTCTGTTTCTTCAAGTTCGAATGGAAAAATTTCCTTTATTAACAGAGCAAATGCAAAGGCAGCAGACACAATACAAAATTCACAAGCATATTTTCTTCATTGTCCCGACCAAAGTGTCATTGTAGTTTGCGGGTCAGGCACTGGCACTTGTTCTCCATATGGAACCTGTCCTCAATACTAAAATTTTAAGTTCATTTACCACTTTTATAAAGAAGATGGTGGAGTCATAATTGATCAGATCGATATGATTTCTATAATTATATAATTGAATAAAACTTAAAACTATGAAAAAGAAAGTTTTAATTGTAATGACAGGAGGTCTATTCATCGGTGCCCTTTTCTTCTCCTTCTCTTCAAGCTCCAATGGAGAATTCTCTTTTATTAAATCAGCAAAGGCAGCAGTAACAGATGGAACTCGACAGCCATATACTGCCACCTGCTCCGATGGTACTACTATTACGCTTTGTGGACAAGGTACTTCAAACTGCACTCCTTCTGGAACATGTCCTTAGTAGAGAACAGAGACCCCCTTTGTAGCCTTCCGTGTTTTAATTCTTCGAGTCTAATCTCACTCCGTCTTAAATTCAGGGAAGGCTACAAAAACACGGAAGGCTACACAACAGTTCTAAAGTGTATGGGACAATCAAATTATAACTAAGAATAAGAATATCTGGAGAATGAGCTTGTACGTGTTCTTTGATATATTGCATGTTTTCCATCACTTCAAGAATTTCAATATCTGGTAGCTCAGAACAAATAGTTTTAACGCCCTCAACGAATATTTCATTATCATCTACAATCGAAATCTTTCTTTTAACACTGGAATCCATAAGAAGATAAATTGAATTAATACTCTTTTTACGCACCTACCTAATATCCAAACAAGAGAATATCAGGTAAAATTTGCGCACACTCAATGATTTAGTTTGAATCAAAAGATTATTTGTCATCTAACCATAGATTAAAGACAAATCAATACACTACCTCTCAAACTTTATTCAAGATTGCGAAAATCAATTAAGTTTTTCGATATAACAGCCTCTGTAATTGGGGGGGACTTTGCAAAGGCTTAAAAAAAACATGATTTCAAATTATAAATTATTATCAAATAAAATTCAATTCCCTGCTTAAAATATTATTAAAATAGCTCCCGCTTCTTTGTTTCTGTCTAGTAAAAATATGGAACTATATTTTAGTATTTTTTCTACCCTTAAACCGTAATAATACATTCTTTTTTGTTAATAGGAGGCAATAAATTTACTCGTGATTAATAAATTGATTTTATCAAACCCGCTAAAATTTAAAGCTATGAAAAAGAAAGTTTTAACTGTGCTTACTTTAGGCTTGTTTCTAAGCGCCATTTTTTTCTCTCTTCCTAGAGTAAAAGCAGAGGTAGTAGAGGTAGTAGGTACTAGAAAAACAATTAATGCCCTTTGCTCAGATGGTAGTACTGTTATTACCGTCTGTGGACAAGGCACTGACTACTGTACCCCCTCTGGAACATGCCCATAATGTTATAGAATATCCTTAGGATATATCTTCGTTGATGACCGTTTTCCATATTCCATTACATGCAAACTATTAAACAGAGCGTTCGGGTCAATGGCGGAAGCTCTGTTTTTTTTCTTCTCCTAAAGTCAAAAATCCTTCTCTGTAATGCGATAATTGCGTTTATTATTGTCTTTTCATTCTCACGCTTTGACAAAAACATATACACGTCGAACCCTCAACGAACTCTTGATTCTGCGACCTCTCAATCCTTTTACAGCATTAATCCCTCTGCTATGTAGCCATATTGAGCTGCTGAACGCCTTGAAAGGACTATTCTTTAGCTTTACTATTTTTTCCAAATTTCCTTGGGAAATAGGAAACCGTCATCATAAAATATTGATGCAGAAGATTAATCGTTCCATGTGTATAAGAATAATTATTGCCGAAGTTGATTATACCTTTATTTTGATTCAACAAATCCATGGCTGAAAATTTTATCTCTAGATTTTTTGCACTTAAAAACCTATAAGATGTGAATGCATTCCATATGTAATAAGTATTACCAAGCGTATTTGAATTAGCAAATCGATTATATGAAATATTGGTATTCAACGAAAACTCCTTTGTAACATTTACTCCTATTCCTATTCTTGTCGAGGTCTGAGTATTTTCAAATATTCCATTTGTAAATCCAGATTGACTGGATTTATAATATGTCACATATTCTGCTATGTTTATCGCAAATAAATCTTTGTAAGTATAGTATAAAGAAAGAGTATCTGATTGAGTAAAAATATCTGATATATTAAGTGCTGAATTAATATTGCCCTGATATCCAATTATTCCTGGATTTCTAGATTTCCCAACAGATGTTCGGAAATTTACTTGTAATTGATGAGCACCTAATGGAAAGGCCTTATTAAGAAAGGCAGATAGTTCCATATATTTATATCCACTAAGATTAGTAGTAAAATGTATATAACGTCCAGCATTATCAATTCTTGTGCTATCTCCAAAATAATCCCTGATGGCTCCGGCAATCAATGAAGCTCCATAATTAAGTGCATTTTTTGAGCCATAAGTATCATGCTTATACCCTACGATAAGTTCGTATTTTTTCGAAGGCTTTAACATTATGTTACCTCCTTTCATATAGTATAGTTCTGAGCTGTCAACTAATTGAAACTGCTGGTCTTGAGTTGGGTAAATGTTTGAAATGCCAAAGTTTAAATAATACCAATTGACATACTCTCCATATTGAAAGTTATAGTATGTTAAATTTACAGAAGGAATAAAACTACTATACGTGTGACTAAAATTTTGGAATGGTTGCGAAGAAATATTGTTTTGGCTGAAAAACTGTGCTTTTGCATTCACCGAAATGACGAAATCTTTCTGATATCTGTTTGCTAAAATATTTGAAAAGCTTCGTCTTATTAAGAACCCGCCAATATTATTTAGTATAACGTACTTGCTAATCTTACTAAGATAGTTATTTTGGAAATAGTGGGTATTTAAAGTATCCCCATCATTTATTAAATTATTTTGCTTTTCAATTACCCATCTGAGGTCGTTTTCAAACTGAATATTGAAAAGAGATAATGTTCTATTATTACCAAAAAGCCACGAAGAAAAATTTCCTAGTTTAGTAGAAAATTGCTGTATTACTCTATTGTCATTATTATTATATCTCCTATTATAATAAGCACTCATTCCAGTATTTATGTTATTAATAAAGTTGGTCTTTAATATCCTATTTAAGTTATTATTTTCTGATGAGATAGAATAGAAAATGTTCCAGTTCGTAAGTTTATTTACAGTTGAGTTATAAAAACCATGATGATTGTAATTTATACTGAAAGAAACATTTTGTGCAATATTATTACTGCTGTCGTATTGTTTGGACGTACTTAATATATTTGATTGCGAATTGAATGTTTCGTTCTGGAGAAAATTTTGTTTTTCAATTTCTTTGTAGTTGTAGATTCCAGAAAATGTCAATGAGTCTTCCTCTTTTCGCTTATTGTAATTTGTACTTAAGCTAAATCCGGTGACGTCTTCTCTGTCATTACTAGCGGTGTTTTGTTGCAACGTACTATCTATTCCAACTGAATTGACCGTTTCAATTTGTTGTGCAGTACTATTATAATTGTGATTAAAGAAAGAATTCGTCGAAAATCTGTTTTGTCTATATTCGTTAAAGTCAGGAATAAAATCATGCAAAAATAACAACCCGCCTGAAGTTTGATTATTTACACCTTTAAGATCGAAATCCGGTTGATATTCGACCCGAACGCCTCTGCCTTTATATGTGTTATTTCGAAGCAATGTATTGATATCATTTCCCATTTTATTAGTGTTATTACTCTGTCCAACAATTGCAAATTGAGTCCTTGGAGTGAATACGTTATTATTTGCACCTAGCTCGTATTTTTCGTCAGACCCTTGTCCAGCAGAAAATAATCCAAAATAACCGGACTTATACCCTTTTTTTAATTTGAAGTTAATAGACGTAATTGAATCATACGGATTATTTAGGTCTATAGCCTCCTGATACACTTGTACTTTGTCTATTGCCGTCTTTGGAATATTCTGCGTTGCAACTTTTGACTCCCCTCCGAAAAATGGTTTCCCGTCAACTAATAGTTTATTTATTTTCCTTCCATTAACTGTGACGGTACCATCTCCCCAGACAATTATTCCTGGCAGTTTTTTTAATAGATCCTCGGCAACAGCATTTTTGTCAAGCTTAAAAGCCGCTGCATTAAACTCCAAAGTATCTCCATGCATTCTAACCGGTGAAGATGTTACTGAAACCTCCTCTAGTAAATTCTCACCTCTGTTCATTATAATTGTACCGATGTTAATATATTTTTCTCCTGAAGAAATCAGGAAAGTGCTAGAGTATACTTCGTAACCAATAAAGCTTGCTTTGACTTTGAGCTTTATCCCTAATGGAAGGCCTTTAATACGAAACTCCCCCAATGAATTAGTTAAAGTATACGCCAGAAGCTCATCGTGTGCATCTTGATAAACAGACACAGTTGCGGCTTGTAGAAAGTAATTATGACTGGAATCTTTAAGGTAGCCAAAAATACCTCCAGTCTCAATTGAATCTTTTATTTGGCCATAAATACTAACATGAGATATCAAACTAACTAATAGAACAATAGCTATTCTTAATAAGCGCAAAGACATTATTATAGATTTTCTTTTAGTCTAGCTATAATTATAACAGGATTATTATTTTTGCTTCCTGTAGAAAGGTATTCTTTTATTCTAGGGGGGTATGAAATTTGCTTATTGAGGTTATTTTTTGTTGAGAAAATTCTGAAAGATGCAAGGGAAGTATATATCCTGTTTTTATATACTGCATCAACCCTTTCTAGTAAACTTGAAAGTATTGGAAAGTAAAGAGATGCACTATCGCCTGTAACACGAGCGAAAGATAATAGGTTGTCATTTGTAAGATTGTATAAATAATTTCTTTCAGCAGTCAAACTTAAATGATTATTCGCTGCACAAAAAAGAAGGTAATCCCCCACTTTGAATACAGAACTTATACTATTTATTTTTTTATAATTTTCTTGATCTGTATAAATGTATTTCGCCCTGGAACCTTGAAAGGAGCTATCAGATGAAAACTTAGGGGGTAGTGAATACTGCAACGGGAAAATAAAATTGTATTGATGTATGATACCCGTGTCATTTAACTGATATGCTTTGTATTCAAACGGAAGTGAAAACATACAAGAATGCTCCTCACCTGAGAAGTTCATCGGATTTCGATCGATATTGTACTCACCATCTTCACATTTAGGGTTATATGGATTACAATACTTGGAAATAGAATTAAAACCTACGGAATAACATAAATCATACGGAATTTGAGGGAGTTTTTTAGGGTTAAAGGGTCGCCTTATATTGTATATAATTTTATTTTCCTCAAAAAGGTAAAAGGTTCCGATATTCTTAGGCGCTGTATGCTTTTGCAGGAACTTCCCATTAAAATCATAAACTAAAAGGCCATTGGCATAGTTATTATCTATTATAATTCGGTTTGCCTTCCTATCTAGTGCGAAGTATCCAAAATATTTGTTAGGTCCATCTGAAATTATTCTGGCATGCAAACTACCGTCTCTTCTAAATATTAGAACGGACCTACTTCGAATGTCAAGAATAAAAAAAAGTGAATCTGTTACTTCAAGTTGATCAATCGAGCCAAACAAGCTTTCTTTAGTCGTTTCTAATGGGATAAATTGAAGGGAGTCGAATATTTGACTTGCTGTACCACCTCTCGCATTGTCAGGATCTATTCTCAATGTAGTAATGTTTTGTGCTGATAAGTAATTAATAACAACTACAAGTAAAAATGTGCTTGATATATGCTTTATCATAAAAAGTATTGCATTGTGGTTTATAATAGTTGTTTAATCTTTAATGTAAGTTAAGGTTAAAATGCTTATAAATGATGTTAAACAATTTTAGTTGAACCCTTGATGTGTCTTTAAGACTATATTCTTAATCGGATAAGTGGCAAAGAATTATTGAGTTAAAATCAATCTTGCATACGTAAAATTACGAATCACGTTTAGTGGTTTTACGAAGTTGTTTTAGTGATAATGCAATTCAATTCATTGAAGAATAGTGCTAGGTTTATATTGGTTTATTTAATCAGTTAAATTTAAAAAATTATGAAAAAGAAAATTTTGACCATGGTTACCTTTGGGCTATTCGTCTTTGCTATTTTCTTCTCTTTTTCTCAGGATTCGAATGGAAAAGTTGCTTTTATTAAAGCAGCAAAGGCTGAAGTTAGTGGATTTGGCTACCAGTCGTACTATTATTGGTGCCCTGACTGGAGTAAACTTATTACCGTCTGTGGGCAAGGAAACTCTAATTGTACTCCTTATGGCATTTGCCCTTGATTCAGTTGTAAAAGAATTATGGGCATCTGTCAATTGTCGGGTGCCCATCTTTTTTCTAGTTTATTATATCTGTCAATGTTTACTTATAACTCGTATTATGTTTTTAAATTTTAAACATTTGTATTTTCTTTTTTTTACAGCAATATCGTTTTCTTGCAAAAATGCTAAAACTGGATACATCTCGAATGACAAACCAATCGTTATCAATCTAGATTCAAATACCTCACATTATTCTCTTATCCGATGTGTTGATGATGCAAAAATTGTCAATTTAGAGACAAATAAAGCTTCCTTAATTTCTGGTGCTTGGAATATTCAAAAAGTTCTTTATGTTGATAATAAATACTTTATACTGGATGGCAGATACATGGCTGTGAAAGTTTTTGATTCTTTAGGGAGATACCTTTACGATGTCGGAAAACTTGGAGTTGGCAAGGGTGCATTTGTAAAAATAGATGACCTTGAATATTATTCACCGCATAATTCGTTAATTATTTTATGTAATTCTCCTTCAAAGATTTCTGAATATTCGATTAGTGGTAGTCCTATTAAAGATTCTAGATTAGACTTTTATTCTACTGCAGTCGCCTTCCCTTCTGCTAATTCAAGGATATTTTATGTTAATCAAAATAAAAGCGAGAAATCGAAGAATAAGAATTTGTTACTAACCGATTCCTTAAACTTGATTGGGTCGACAATATTTGATATGCCCAAAAACATTTCTAATGTGATAAAATTTTCTGGAGGCCTTTTTTCTACAAGTGATGGCATTTTCTTTAACCCAGCCTTCTCTGATACTTATTATTCAATTGTTAATGACACAGTAAAACCAGTTTATCAGGTAAACTATGGGCATGGAGCTAAAAAAATAGCAGAAAATGTAACACAAGAGGTATTATTAAACGATATCAAGAGATATAGCTTTCAATATAATACGTTTATTAAGAACAAAGACTATATCGGATTTACCTATTTTAACAACAAGAAAGTATTATCCGCTTTTTTTGATATCCATTCAGGAAATACACTTGTCAGCGATACTGAAAAAGATAGTTTGAATTTATTATTTAGCAATTTAGTATTTGAATGTGGTGAAAAATATCTTATAGTTCTTGATATGAAAAAGTTATCAGGATTTATTAAAAGACATTCAAATTCTATCAAGCAAAACTTCCCAGGCCTTTATGAACAAGTAGATTTTAATAATACTAATCCCAATCTTTCATTGCTCATTTTTAAACTTAAACCCAATCAATTAATAAAATAACCATGCTAAAACGATATATTTTACTCGGAGTGGCTTTAATTTTATTCGCTTTCTCTTTAGTGACCTATTTAAAAAGAAAAGGGGGAAATGGCAGAGGTTCTATTAATTCTGAATTACAGATTACTGTAGCAAAATTTTCCGAAACTTTCCTAGATGTTGGTAAACGAAGTCCACATATTCCAGTTAAAGTAAGGTTTGTAGTATATAACACAGGATTGAATAATCTTTATATTAGAAAAGTTGAACCTGATTGTCATTGTACAATTGCTAATTTTTCATCATCTCCAATATCTCCAAAAGATTCGTCAGTTATTGTATTGCAGTATGATGCTTCAAATCAAGGCCCCTTTCAATCTTCTGCAATGGTAACAACTAACTCTGCCTCATCGCCAACGCTATTGATTTTTCGAGGTATAATTGAATGATAGGTTAACACGGAAGGCTACACCAGTATGTTTCAACTTTTAGTCTTAGTACACTCATATATGCCCCGTTACAACAGCTGAGTTCTTAGTTGTTGACTGACTGATAGAGTAACACATATAATGTCAAATGAAGAGGTTGTCTCAACTTGCATTGAGACAACCTCTTTTATGCTTTTGCATTATTATTAGCCTTTTACCAGCCCAGCAAATAAGCAAAGATCAACGGCGCTACGATGGTAGCATCGCTCTCCACAATGTATTTGGGTGTATGTATATCCAATTTACCCCAGGTGATCTTTTCATTGGGTACGGCGCCTGAATACGATCCATAAGAAGTGGTGGAATCGCTGATCTGGCAGAAATAGCTCCAGAAAGGAACATCATGCCATTCTAGGTCCTGGTACATCATGGGCACTACACAGATAGGAAAATCGCCTGCAATACCTCCGCCGATCTGGAAGAAACCAACGCCTTTGCCGCCGCTGTTGGCGCGATACCACTCCGTAAGCATCACCATGTATTCAATACCACTTTTAACGGTACTGGCTTTCAGTTCGTTCTTGATCACATAACTGGCAAAAATGTTACCGGTGGTACTGTCTTCCCATCCCGGAACCACAATCGGCAGGTTTTTTTCTGCGGCCGCTACAATCCAGCTGTTTTTGGGATCGATCTCGTAATACTGTTTCAGCTCTCCGCTCAATACTGCTTTATACAGGAATTCATGCGGGAAATAACGCTCACCTTTCGCTTCTGCATCTTTCCATTGTTTTACCAGGTGTTTCTGCAATCTGCGGAAAGCCTCTTCTTCCGGGATACAGGTATCGGTAACGCGGTTGTAATGATTCTCCAGCAGATCCCACTCATCCTGCGGCGTTAGGTCGCGGTAATTGGGAACGCGCTTGTAATGGCTATGCGCTACCAGGTTCATCACGTCTTCTTCCAGGTTGGCGCCGGTACAACTGATGATGGCAATTTTATCCTGCCTGATCATTTCAGCCAGGCTRATGCCCAGTTCAGCGGTACTCATGGCACCGGCCAGGCTCACSAGCATCTTCCCTCCTTCCAATAAATGGGCTTCATATCCCTTTGCAGCATCTACCAGGGCCGCCGCATTGAAATGGCGGTAATGGTGTTGAATAAACTGCGAAACAGGTCCTTTACTCATTATTTCCGATTTTAGGGGGCAAAAGTAATTTTTTTGAAACTATTTTTGTTACCTGCCATCCTCTGCTCATGAAAAAAAAGGTCTCGATAGTCATACCAGCGTTCAACGAAGCAACCAATATTCCAAAAGTTACGGAAGCGGTTGCACATGTCTTCTCTGMACTGGATTATGATTTTGAGATCATTTTCATCGACGATGGCAGTACCGATGCATCGGCCARTGTGCTCAGGCARCTTGCTGCAGCTAACCGGCAAGTATCTTATATCCTGCTGTCGCGCAATTTTGGTAAAGACAGCGCCCTCAGCGCCGGGTTGTCAAAAGCCCATGGAGATGCGGTGATTACCATGGATGCCGACCTGCAGCAYCCGCCAACACTCATCCCTGCTTTTTTGGAACATTGGGAAAACGGCAATGAAGTGGTATATGCYTACCGTGAAAGCAAAAATGAGCACGCCAGCAGAATGAATAAAGTTAGTTCGGGACTRTTCTATAGTATTATTAACAACCTATCCGACCTGGAACTGGAAGATGGTATTTCCGATTTCAGGCTGCTCGACAAAAAAGTGGTAGACATTTTAAATACCATGTCTGAAGACGAGCCYTTTTTCAGGGGGCTGATCAAATGGATCGGTTTTGCCCAGAAGGGAYTGCCTTATGTACCTGAAGAACGTCACAGCGGCCGTTCCAAATACAATACCCGGCAACTGACCAAACTGGCCATCAGGGGCATCACTTCTTTCAGCACAAAACCCCTGTACATTGCTACTTACCTGGGTCTCAGCTTTTCATTGCTGTCGCTCTTATACATTCCCTATATCGGTTATAGTTATTATTTTGGCCATACGATYTCAGGATGGAGTTCCATCATCGCCACCATTGCATTCTTTGGGGGGCTGCAACTGATGATCCTGGGTATTATAGGTCTCTATCTTGGCAAGCTGTTCATGCAAAGCAAACAACGCCCCCATTATATTGTTAAAGAATCCAATCTTTCCTGATACTATGTCCCCTACTGATACCAAYCGTTCCTTCAAATCATTTTTCGCCAATATTCTTTACAACAGAAATTTTGCAACCGTACTCTGGTTCGGACTGGCCTTCATAGGCGTGGTGCTCGAATATGCCAAGAGTACAGGCAACAATTATCTGATTTTTAAAGGAGTCTTCGAACATACCATTCATCAGCAGAACCTCTACCTGGCCTATCCCGCCGAATACCAGGATTACAATCATTATGGCCCGGTTTTCAGCCTGGTCATTGCTCCTTTTGCTTTGCTGCCGAATTGGCTGGGCGTGGTATTATGGGTGATGTTGAACACAGCCATCCTGTATGCAGCTATCCGTATGTTGCCCATTGCCGAAAAATGGAAAAATGCCATCCTCATTTTCTCTGCCCATGAAATGATGATCGCGGCAGAATGGATGCAGAGCAATGCCATGATCGGCGCTTTCATCATACTGGGATTCGTATTCATCACCCGTGGGAAAGAAGCCTGGGCGTTGTTTTTCATCATGCTGGCCACTTTTATCAAATTGTATGGGGTCGTGGGATTTGCGTTTTTCTTTTTCAGCAAGAACAAGATCAAATTCATCGGATGGGCCATTGTATGGTCGGTGGTATTCTTCCTCGCTCCTATGCTGATATCTACCCGTGCATTCATTACACAATCTTATGTGGATTGGTTTACCGAACTGCGTTTCAAAGACCTCAGGAATGCGCGTATGGACATACGCAATGATTTCCAGGACATTTCGGTGATGGGTATGATCAGGCGTATCTTTCATTACCAGGCGCTCAGGAATTATTTCGTTACGGTTCCGGCTGTATTGTTGTTTGCATCCCAATACCTGCAGTTCAAATATTTCAACGATGTTCGTTATCGCTTATACCTGCTCTGCTCGGTGCTGATCACTACCGTAATATTTACCACCAGCGCAGAATCGCCCACTTATATCATTGCTTTCCCTGCCGTCTGCATCTGGTTCGTTCTGCAACCTGCATCCAGGTGGGCCACTGCTTTTTTTATTTTCGCTCTGCTGCTCACCAGTTTCTCTTATTCCGATATTTTCACTCCTTATGTACGGGAACATTTTGTAAGGCCATATTCGCTTAAGGCATTGCCCTGTTTCCTGCTATGGTTGGTCTTATTGATACAGATCTGGCGGAAACAATTCCTGCATATCAGCATGGACAAATTGAATTCACAGCCCGCTCATACATGATGCAACACCCTTCCCGATACATATTATTGAGCTTCGATGTAGAAGAATTTGATATGCCGCTGGAATACGGAATTCCCATCGACCCGGCCACGCAAATGGAAATGGGTAAAGCCGGTTTGGATGCCATCCTGCCAGTTTTGAATGAGGAAGAGATCACCGCCACGCTATTCACCACTGCAAATTTCGCCATGCATTATCCCGATGCCATCCGTGCATTGGCCGCAAAGCATGAAATAGCTTCCCACAGTTTTTATCATTCCAATTTTTCCAATGAGCACCTGCTTGAATCAAAACAGCARYTGGAGCAGATCAGCGGCCAATCAGTAGTTGGTTTTCGCATGCCCAGAATGCGCGCAGTGGATATAGAGGAAGTAAAAAAAGCAGGTTATCGCTACGATTCTTCGATCAACCCAACCTGGATTCCTGGTCGATACAACCACCTCAACCTGCCACGTACCATTTATACAGACCARGAGCTCACCCGCCTGCCAACATCGGTCTCACCGCATTTGCGCATCCCGTTGTTCTGGCTGAGCTTTAAAAACTTCCCCTATCCTTTTTTCAAAACACTGGTAAAACAAACCCTCCGGAAAGATGGCTATGTGTGCCTGTATTTTCATCCCTGGGAATTTGTCGATATCAGTCATTATGGACTGCCTGCTTATACCCGGAAACCTTGTGGTGCGCCCTTGCTCGAACGTTTATGGCAATTGATAAAAGATTTTCGTGAAGAAGGGGAATTCATTGCCATCAGGGATTACCTGCAATAAAAAAGCCCGGCGCATGGCCAGGCTGTAAACCAACTAATCGAACCTYGTTTATTTCCYATTGYTAAATAAGCTAACCCTGCCAWAYTCTGATACTTCCAGTATCCGCTTCAGGTTTCCGTTCTCGAGTGATACATAATAATTCGATTCGCCATTGAGATCCATTTTAACGGCCTCTTTCACCTGGTAATCGGGGTAATTYTTCTGGATCTTTTTAACAGCAGATGCGGGCAGTTTGTCGAAACTTACGTGGCGGCTCATACCGATCTGCTCTCCGTCGGATGAATAAAATGCTTCCATCTTTTCAYTGTTCAATTCAAAGGCAAAAGAAATGAATTGAGGATTGATGTGCCAGCTAACATTGGTTGCACCGGCGAATGTTGCTTCGAAAGCAGACTTAACACGATAATTCAGGTGTGTAATATCGGCAGCGAATGCGCTGGTTCCGATTGATGCAGCAATCAATACTGCAAGGAATAATTTTTTCATGGTGGTAGTTTTTTTATATAATGATTTGCTTTTCTCTCAATGGCAAGTCAAAAGTATCCTGCATTTTTYCYWTTTTTTTTCAATTATGACCGGTAACCGGCTTTCTRCTTTCGATTGTTATGAGCGGTGTTAATGCCAATGTTAAGGATCGTTAACAATAACCTGTAATCCAATACTGCAAAGCATTACAGCCGATCCAGCCAATTACCTGGAAATGTCGGTTCGCTGGATCAAATTGTAAACAGTGTGTTAACAGATGGGATGAACGGAAAGAACTAACTTCATATTCCTATGAATTATCTCGCACATGCATACCTTTCTTTTCACCAGCCCGATATCCTGATHGGGAACATGATCAGTGATTTTGTAAAGGGTAAGCAGCAGTTCGATTATACTCCCGGCATCCAGCAAGGCATCCGCCTGCACAGGGCCATCGATGCTTTTACCGATTCGCATTCAGCCACTTTAAAAGCCAAACAATATCTCAAGCCCGCCGCAGGGCGTTATGCCGGTGCTTTTATGGATATTGTATATGATCATTTTCTTGCATTGGATACGGGAGAAATGCAGGAAAAAGACTGGAGTATGTTCGCGGGTGAAGTGTATGACCAGTTGTTCCTTTCCCGGCCGGTACTTCCCGAAAGTTTCGCCAGCATGCTTCCGTTTATGAGCCGCCAGAACTGGCTCTATAATTACCGGTTCGACTGGGGTATCAGCAGAAGTTTCAAGGGGCTGGCATCGAGGGCCCGTTACCTGACTGCCGAGTCGGATAATGTTTTTGCATTATTTGAAACCCATTATCACAGCCTCGGGGAGGCTTATCAGCAATTCTTCCCCGATGTTAAAAACTTTGCTAAAGAAACCCTGGTTGCTCTCATGAAGCAATAGCCATTTATCTTTGCCAAAATTTTCTACATGAGATCGATTGTACTGGGCTGCCTGCTCATCGTGTGTTCCTTTGCTTCCCAAGCACAACAGAAACCTACCGAACTGGACAAATCYCCTATGGATATGAGTTATTGGCCAGACAATTATCCTATCCTCAGAATGAGTGGTAARGCCAAAGACCAGCCGGTAGCGCGACTGATCTACAGCCGCCCCCTGAAAARCGGCCGCGACATCTTTGGYGGCATCATCAAATACAATGAGTTATGGCGTTTGGGTGCCAATGAGTCTACTGAGCTGGAACTGTTTAAGAATGTACGCATAGGGGGTAAATTGCTGCCCGCAGGAAGGTATACCATGTATTGCATTCCCAGCGAAAACAAATGGACCATCATCATCAACCGCGACAATTATTGCTGGGGCAGCTTTACTTATGATAGCCGCAAAGATGTGCTGAGAACCGATATTGAAGTGGGCCGCAACAACGAAGTCGTGGAAGCTTTCACYATGTATTTCGATGATGCCAGGAACGGCGCCAATCTCATTATTTTATGGGACAATCTCAAAGCTGTAATGCCCATCACCCTYAATGGTGATAATCCGCAACCTTCCAAAAAGAACACACCAAAAAAGAACTAATTTAGTTTTATGAAACTTGCAACCAAATACATACATGCAGGCACTGAGCCTGACCCCTCTACAGGTGCCATCATGACACCCATTTACCAGACTTCTACTTATGTACAGGAAGCCCCTGGCGTAAACAAAGGATATGAATATGCCCGTAGTCAAAACCCTACCCGTAAAGCGCTGGAAGATGCTTACGCACAGATCGAGAACGGGAAGTTTGGACTGGCATTCAGCAGCGGTGTGGCTGCCACCGATGCTGTGATCAAACTGCTGGCACCCGGCGACGAAGTGATCGCTGCCAACGACATGTATGGAGGCACTTATCGCTTGTTCACCAAAGTATTTGCCAAATTCGGCATCCGCTTCACTTATGTTGATACTACGGATGCTGCCAATATCAGCAAAGCCATTTCACCCGCCACCAAACTCATCTGGATTGAAACRCCCACCAATCCGCTGATGAACATTACAGATATTGCGGCTGTTGCGGCCATTGCTAAAAAAGCAAATGTGCTGCTTTGCGTAGACAACACGTTCGCATCGCCTTACTTACAGAATCCGTTAGACCTGGGTGCAGACATCGTTATGCATTCTGCCACCAAATACCTGGGTGGGCACAGCGATGTGATACAGGGCTGCCTGGTGATGAATGATGCCAACCTGAGAGAACAATTGTATTTCATACAGAAAAGCTGCGGCGCCGTTCCGGGTCCGCAAGACTGTTTCCTCGTATTAAGAGGCATCAARACCCTGCACGTACGCATGCAGCGTCATTGCGAGAACGGCGAGAAGATAGCGCATTTCTTACGCAATCACCCCAAAGTAGGCAAGGTATACTGGTGCGGTTTCACCGATCATCCGGGTTATGCTGTTGCCGGCAAACAAATGCGTGGCTTCGGTGGTATGATGAGTTTCGAATTGAAAGATGACAGCGCGGAAACAGCAAGAAAAGTATTGGCCGGCACCAAAGTATTTGCACTCGCCGAAAGCCTTGGAGGTGTTGAATCAYTGATCAATCACCCCGCATCCATGACCCACGCTTCTATTCCGCGGGAAGAACGTATTAAAAACGGTCTCAGCGACAGCCTTATCCGCCTGAGTGTGGGTATAGAAGATGTGGACGATCTCATAGCCGATCTCAACCAGGCCATCGGGTAAACTGCCGGTTATGAAGCCTGCTTCATTAAAAGCTTTCTTTGATGAAAAAGCGGATCTGTACAACAGRCCCGCTTTCATCAAAGATGATCCCATCTGCGTTCCCCAYGACTTTTCTAAAAAGCAGGATATAGAAATTGCCGGGTTCTTCGCTTCCATATTCGCCTGGGGTAACAGAACCACCATCATYRGCAAATCMAGGGAATTGATGCAGTTGATGGATCGCAGGCCACATGAATTTTGTCTTCATCATAGCGATGCTGAACTGAAAAAATTGCTGGGCTTTAARCACCGGACTTTCAACAGCACCGACCTGCTTTATTTCATMGCRTTYCTGCAATTCCATTACAGCCGTTACGATTCTCTGGAAGATGCTTTTTTGATGGGTCCTGATCAGGGARYTTCTTCYACWGTMGAAAACAACCTGATCCACTTTCACGAATATTTTTTTTCGCTGGAGCATGTGCCTCTCCGTACTAAAAAACACATTGCCACTCCTTATAAAGGCTCTACCTGTAAACGGCTCAATATGTTTTTGCGATGGATGGTTCGCAGTGATACCAAAGGCGTTGATTTTGGTCTCTGGAAAAAGATCAGGCCGGCGCAACTGGTTTGCCCTATCGATCTTCATGTGGCCCGGGTTGCCAAACGTTTCCATATCCTGGAAAGAAAACAAATCGATTGGCAGGCGGCGATGGAATTGACTGCCTACCTGCATACATTGGACCCACAGGATCCTGTGAAATATGATTTCGCTTTATTCGGATTGGGTGTTATTGAAAAGTATTAATCATAGGATAACTTGCWRCAAAARYTGYAGCATCATATTTCTGCTAAATTGCAACATGAAAAAGTATTTACTGTCTCTTCTTCTCGTTTCTTCATTCCTGTTAACACAGGCACAAGTTGTAAACACTTTACAGGTACCGGGCCGGAATGCCTTTTGTACAATCGCCGAAAAAGGAGTGTCTGTACTGCCAAGCGGCAGGCAGGTAACACCGGCCGGCGAGCTGATCCGCATTACGCACGACCCTTTTGGCATGGCCTTATCTCCCGACGGAAAAAAAGCAGTAACACTGCACAATGGCGTATTTACCATCATAGACCTGCGTTCCCTGGATGCTACCAGGGTACCCAGTTACGATAAAAAAATCGTCTCTCCTTTATCCAATGGTTCTTTCCTGGGCGTTGCTTTTGCCAACGACTCCAAAACCGTGTACCTCAGCGGAGGTGATAATGGCGCTGTGATCATATATGATATAGAAAAGTTGCAGCGTATCGACTCTCTTTCATTGAACGGAATGGTCAATGGGATTGATTTTGAAGACAGCTTTACTTCAGACCTGGTATTGAATGAACAGGATCATGAGCTCCTGGTGCTGGACAGGGCAAATTTTCGTCTTGTGCGATATGACCTGGCTGGTAAAAAGATCWCCGCTTCCATTCCCGCCGGCCGTTTACCATTCGGGTTGGCATTAACGCCCGGCAATAAAATGGCCATGGTAGCCAATGTGGGTATGTACGCCTATCCGTTGATCGAAGGGGTTGATAAAACGAATTACGAGCGTACGATGATCCCCTGGCATCCGTATGCCGATAACAGCGCAGCATCCATCGAAGGCACAACGATCAATGGCGAGAARATACCTGGTGTGGGAAGTCCTTCTGCACCTGAAGCCATGAGTGTTTATACCATTGATCTTGCCAGCAACCAGGTGATAGACCGGTTTAAAACCGGCCACCAGATTGGCCAGATGGTAGAAGGWGCTGAAGTAGTAGGTGGCGCCAGTCCCAACTCCATTGCTGTAGGCAGCCGCTATGCTTATGTAACCAATGCAACCAACGACAACATTTCCGTCATCGATTATGCGAATCACAAGATCGTGGATCATATCCCCATCAAAGTAGATAACCGCATTGATCATTACCGTGGGTTGCTGCCCTTTGGCCTTACATTGAGTCGTGATGAAAAAACATTGTATGTAGYGCTCCTTGGCTTTAATGCAGTAGCGGTGATCGATGTTGCCAGCGGTCAAACAAAAGGACTTATTCCAACCGGCTGGGGACCAACACGRGTGCTGTTATCGAAAGATGAACAGGAAATCTATGTGATCAGYTGCCGTGGCCTGGGGGCAGGTCCCAATGGCGGCAAGGGTTTTATTAAACCCKTACAGGGAACTTATATTGGTGATATACAACTGGCTACTTTCCAGAAAATACGCATGCCCGATACCAAGCAGTTGGCTGCATATAGCAAACAGGCCATCGATAATACCATGCAAACCGTTGCTGTTACCGATGATGCTAAAAATCCTTTGCCTCCTTTGCCTGCACTCCGTGAAAGCCCGATAAAATACATTGTTTACATTACCAAAGAGAACAGGTCTTACGATGAAGTATTCGGACAACTGAAAACAGGTAAAGGAGATACCACACTGGCAAGATTTGGCGTAGGTGTGAATGTGTATGGAAAAAATGATACGCTGAAAGTGGCGAAGGCCAAGGTAATGCCCAATCATGCCAAAGCCGCTACTGAATTCGCTTTCAGCGACAATTATTATTGCGACAGCGATGCTTCTATCCATGGTCATCACTGGATGATGGGCGTAATACCTAATGAATGGGTAGAAGCCAATTCAAGCGTTAACAAAACAGCGAAGATTTTTTCAAAAGCCCCCGGGCGTCGGTTCCCAGGCTCTACTGGCAGTATGGATCCGGAAGATTATGCCGAGACGGGTGGTTTATGGGAAGCATTGGAACGGCATCATATTTCATTCTACAACTTTGGCGAAGCCAATGAAACAGCGCATGTAAGGGAAGAATGGTATGATACGCTTACCGGCGCYGCWCATGGYGTGATGGTACCCATGCAAAAAGCAYTGTGGAGCAGGACCAGTCATAATTACGCAGGTTTCAACACCAATATCCCCGATCAGTTCCGCATGGAGCAGTTCGAGAGTGAGTTCACCAAAAAATGGCTGAAAGGAAAAGAAAAAATGCCGCAACTCATCACCATGCAGGTACCCAACGATCATGGCGCCGGACCAAGACCGCAGGATGGTTATCCTTATGTGCATTCATACATGGCAGATAACGACCTGGCAGTGGGACGTATCCTGCATTTCCTCTCCCGCACGCCTTACTGGAAAAACATGTTGGTGATCATCACCGAAGACGATCCCCAGGGAGGTGTTGATCATATCGATGCGCACCGCAGTGTGCTGATGATGGCCGGTCCTTATGTGAAAAGAGGCTATACTTCACATACGCATGCGAACTTCGGATCGATCCTCAAAACCATCTATAACATCCTGGGTGTTTCTTATGTAAACCAGTACGATGCTACCGCTTCGTTGCTCAGCGATTTCTTTACAACAAAACCCAATTATGCCCCCTATACTTTTGTGATGCCGGATAAAAGGGTGTTCGATCCGCAGCAAGCCATGAACCGGTATCATAAAGACATCGACTGGCGAAAAATTGAACGTGGACCCGATATGGATGATGAAGACGAGATGCGCGTCAATCATTATAAGAAACAGCATTAATGTCTATCTTTRGGTTATGTCCGCCACCTATGAAATACTGGAATGGGAACAGATGGATGTTGCAGCGCTGGCAGCCCGCATCAACCGATTGATCACTGATGATTTTTCCGGTTTGATCAACCTGCTCTACCGCCTGGATATCAGTGAGGCAAAACTGAAAAAATTATTATCCGAACACCCGCAAGAAGATGCCGGCAAGATCATTGCTGAACTCATTGTTGAACGGCAGCAGCAGAAATTACAGGCTCGTCAGCAATTTCATCGTGAAGACAATATTCCGGAAGATGAAAAATGGTGATCGATCCGTTTAAAGCTATATCCTTCCTTCTTTAAATAATTGATCAGTTCATTCAACCGGTTATAGAATTTGTCTGTTCTTCGCGGGCCTGTTCCGGCGTGGATTAGCAACACAGCGCCGTTCAGCTTACCGGGTCTTGTTTCGTTGTAGCGGTATAAGCGCTGCAGGATCGTGTCGCTGCTTTTATAAGCAGCGCCCATCTCCGGCCAGGTATAATCTGCATTGGTAATGGTTCCCGGTGTAAAGCTGAACAGGTTAATACCTGTTTCATTACACCACCGCGCAATGGTGTTGTTCCACCATTCATAAGGCGGAATAAAATAACGGTACGATGCATCAGCTATACCCGCCTCTCGCATGGCTTGCAGGTTTTGATTGAGGTCATAAATAAAATCACCGCGTGCAATTAGGGTACTATCACGTTTTCGCCAATCGCAATACAACAGATGGGTATCGGAATGCGGACCCAAATAATGTTGCGCTTCATGCAATGCCCTGATCCCGGGTTGAAAGGATTGATTCCGGTAAAACCGGCCGGTGAAGAAGAAGGAAGCTTTTACATTTTGTTGTTGCAAGATCTTCGTAATCACCGGAAGCCCTTCTCCCCATTCATCACCGGTGAAAACGAGGCTTATTTCTTTGAGAGAAGAATCACCTCTTATGAAAGCCCCGTTAGATGATTCCCGGTTTTGTTGGCTTGCGCGGGTGTTTGTTCCCGTGCGTCTTTCTTTATCATCTTTCAATGCATCTGATTCTTTAGCCGCCAGCAAATAGATCAATGAGGCCGTTCCATCCATGGTAGGTTCATTTGTACTATAGTCGCCATAGTCATCGTGATAAACAGCCAGGTCGCTTTGAAAAGTTTCATATTCATCGGCATTATTCAAATGAATACCGATCAGGCTTTTGTAAATGCTGGTATATACCGGACCATCTACCAATCCGCCATCGATCGGGTAATTTTTCAGGTGTGTGAATGCGGAATGCGGATCTTCCGGCGTATCTCCCCAGGCAGGCAATCCGTATACCATACTGGTGCCCCAGGGGTTACAGCCGAATAACCAGTCGAGGTTAGCCTGTTCCAGTTCATCATAAGTATCATCATTCGTGAGTTGACGGTACCAATAGCATTGTGTTGTGAATGCAACGGTGAGGTTATTGCTGCACCAGATAAAAGGKATGGCCCTGAAAAAAGCATTGGTGTTGGCTTTCAGCCAGACTTTCTCTATCCCTTTTCGGTAATCATCGRTCAGTATTTCACGATTTTTTCCATTCAATTGTTTGGCCAGCTCATAATGACCAACATTCACAAAAGGATACCATTGGTAGTGGTTTGCAGAGTCGGCGCCGAGCCAGGGTGTAACAGGTTCTTCGCGTGCATACCGCAAGGCGGAATCTGTCATTTGTAAGGCTGCGGCAGCGAGTTCCATATCATCCGTCCAATTACCTTCTGCATAGATATAAGGTGAACGTACCGATGCGGTCTGGCAAACRCCRGGCTGTTTTTGTCCGGCTTCGAACGCTTTTTTCGCTTTATACAAGAGTCGTTCTGAGAAAGCCCSGTCACTGCCTGCATATAATYGCGAAGCCAATGCAAAACTGCTGGCAAATTTTCCGGCAGTGGAAGCAATGCCTGTTGTGGCATTCATGAATTTACCCCGCACTTGTGGYTTGCCCGAACAGAAATAAACCGGGCGCTCTAACCCGCGGCCRTAGTAATTGGTATCTTCTTTGGGAATRCGCATRCCCTTGTGGTCGCGGTCGTCTCCYAATTGATTGAACAACCATCCATCTTTCGGRTTCATTTTCAGCAACCAGTCGATCCCCCATCTTGCTTCATCCAGCACATCGGCTACTCCATTGGCGMCTTCYAGCCCGTTTGCCTGTTTGGTATCACCAAATACCTGTGGAAAATCGCGGTAAGCGGCGAGCAGGTGATAGGCYGCGTTGGCCGAAGTAGTGGTGTATTGCAGGTAATCACTTGCATCGTGCCATCCTCCTGTTACATCGATRTGTGTACTRTCGGGYATAGGGCCATACAATGTGTAGCCGTCGTGCGTGTGGCAGCTGTCTTTCAAAAAMGGGTTGAAACCGCTGCGTTGCTGGCGCATATAGCGCAGGCAAAAATCAGCGGCGCCTTTGTATACATTTTTATCAATGGGAAACACCGGTGATATGGCATCACCTGCTTTAATGAAATACTTGCCAGTTTTGCTGAAACCGGTAAAGTCTATGCGTACGGTTTGTGTAAAAGGTCCATACGCACCATAAGCCGCGGAAAGTTTRCAATWGTAAACAATCTCATGGGTACTGCTGTCTATCAGCACAGCCGTTTCGGGTAGCCGGTTTGTTTTAGCGCACCATACCGCCACTTTGATCCCATTGGGTGTATAACCGAGTTGGTTGATCCTGATCCATGATTCAGCCGGTTCATTTTCCTTGAAAGCAACAGCACCTAACAGCAGCAGYRCTATGMAAAAGATATTTTTCATATAAAGCATGTCGTCTTAAAGATACTGTTGCAGGAACAAGAACCGCCTGTTTTTTTACATTATTTTCGCCAGATCAATTGCGTTTCCATGAAGCTTGTTTCTTATCTCAACGACGGACACGACCAACTGGCTTTCTTAGCAGATGGTTATTTATACGATTGCGACCTGGTTCATCCCGAACTGCCCAACAGCATGAACATGTTCCTGCATTATTGGGATGATATGTTCCCGGTTGCCATGCAGGTAAATAAAGCCATYCTCGAWGGCAGGGTGGGCAAAGACAAAGCCATAGCGCTCGATTCTATCCAGTTGCTGGCGCCGGTACCTTTTCCCACATCATGCAGGGATGGTTATGCATTTCGCCAGCACGTGGCCGCCGCGCGCAGGAACCGCAAAGTGGAKATGRTTCCCGAGTTCGATCARTAYCCCATYTTTTATTTTACCAATCATCATAGCATCCAGGGRCCGGGYGATATYCTKTGCATGCCCGATCATTTTGAAAAACTGGATTTTGAACTGGARGCGGCGATCGTTATTTGCAGGCAGGGRAGAAATATCACCGCCGAAAAAGCCGATCATTATATAGGYGGWCTCATGATCATGAAYGATATGAGYGCAAGAAGGTTGCAGATGGAAGAAATGCTGCTCAACCTGGGGCCTGCAAAAGGAAAAGATTTTTCTACCGTTATYGGTCCCTGCTTAGTAACATTGGATGAACTGGAACATTATGAAATACCMGCCAAGCAAGGGCATAYSGGTAAGAGCTGGAACCTCTCTATGAAATGTTGGGTCAAYGGTGTTCAGGTGAGCGAKGGCAATGTGGGCGATATGGACTGGACCTTCGCCGAAATTATTGAGCGATGCGCTTATGGTGTTACCCTGCATCCGGGTGATGTGATCGGAAGCGGCACAGTGGGAACCGGTTGTTTTCTCGAACTCAACGGCACCGGCAAACTGAATAACCCCGATTACCCSGAACARTGGCTRCAGCCAGGCGATGTGGTGGAAATGGAGATYGAAGGTATTGGTAAGCTTACGAATACGATTGTGAAAGAGGAGAGCGATCACTCCATACTTGCGAAGAAGAAGTAGYTATTTCACGGCCCATTTCTATCGCTTTCTGTACGATCTCATAAGTTGAATGTGATAACTGCAAYGGCTTAACAGGTACGCCTGCCARCCACTTCATCACTTCGAAATAAAAGTCRGGCTTGATGCTATCRAYGACTACTRCRTTRAAATCTTTCAGTGCAGCRGCRTTACAYAATTGTTCGTATTGYCCTTTGATRGGCAGGGCCAGTAAYTTTTTYCCCAGGTAYAATGCTTCGGCCGGCGTTTCAAATCCAGCRCCYGTGATCACACCATGGGAATGAATGAGGCTTTGCGTAAATCCTTCGTTGCTGATGGGATACAAGGTAACATTGCCTTKCTGCACCCGTTCTTTTACCTTCTTTGAAAATACTTCAAAGCGAACATCTTTCACCTGTTGYARKGYCGGCACYACTACTTCATCRCTATAATGCGAAAGRTAAACRGTAATATGTCCCTSATCGGTWGGTGTTGCCTGSAGTATCTCCTGCTTGATAACCGGTGAGCAGATRAAATCGTCGTATTGCTTRAAATGCAATCCCAGGTATGCTTTGGAAGGTGCATATTGTTTCAGCACCCAYTCTCCTGCYATATCTTTTTTATTGCTGCGAGGTGTGTGTTTACTCTGAAAACTCGCCTGGTGTCCGAAGCCAATRCTGGRTACTTTTTTCAAGCGGCAGGCCAGGGCTGTGATGCTTTCAAAATCATTCAGTACRATATCGTATTGTTCAACCGGCAGGTCGCGGGCTTCTTTCCAGATGCGTYTGCAATTGAATGCTGACCAGATGCGRCGGTAATCGAGTCCGCCGGTATTACCGTAAAACAAACTCACACCATTACTGCGGTATGCAACAGGCAGGTTGGGTTGTAAATGRCTGTTACTGCCACTGAGGAAAACATCCACTTCTCCGTAAGTAGTGAGATAGGGCATCAGCTCCATTGCRCGGCTGATATGCCCRTTRCCWGTTGCCTGTACTGCATATAATATCTTCATGACTGCGCAGCTAAAGAGTGAATGAATAAAGCCACTTCATCTGTTACCACGTTCAGTTGCGGCAATTTCTTTTCCATGGTGATCACAGGCGCTTTCATGGCAGCGAACTCCTTTTCATCGTAGTGGAAAATGTTCCACTCGTTCTGKGWATATTCCAGTGMTGTGAGGTTTTCCACCCAATCGCCACTGTTSAGGTACATTACAGATCCATCTTTGGTTACCACTTCTCTTTTCTGAGGTTGGTGTATRTGACCGCAGATCACATAATCGTATTTCTTTTCTATRGCCAGTTCYGCAGCGGTTTGTTCAAAATCGCCGATCCAGGCAACCGCTTTTTTCACACTGTTCTTTACYTTYTTRCTGAAGCTCATYTTCTCTCTTCCCATTGTYTTCAGGCACCAGTTGATGAARCGGTTGAGYACKATCAGSAGATCATATCCRTGRCCGCCCAGTTTGGCCAGYAATTTGGCGCTGCCTTTCGTGGTAGCATCAAAYACATCACCATGGAATATCCAGGTCATTTTRCCATTGATCTCCATCACCACTTTATCGGTGAGCTGGAAATTACCCATTTGCATATCRCTGTAACGCCGCAGTATTTCGTCGTGGTTACCCGTAATATAAATTACCCGGGTACCCATGCTCAGCAGGTTCATGATCTCTTTGATCACCTGTGTATGTGGCACGGGGAAATAGCGCTTGTTGAACTGCCATATATCAATGACATCACCATTCAACACCAGTATTTGTGGGTGGATACTTTTGAGGTAGTTCACAATCTCTGTAGCGTGACAACCATAGGTGCCCAGGTGCAGATCACTCATCACTACCACATCTAACGAACGTCTTTCCATACAGGAAGGGGTTTAGCAAAGGTCCCGCCACTATATGAAGTACATGTTATGCGGTCGTTATGGAATTGTTACCCGGCCTCCTCAATCTTTGAGGCACAGTTGGTTACAGGTCGCCTAATTGGGGCCTTAATACGATGTCTTCCACTACTGCCATAGGAGAAAGTTGTGAAGCGGCATAGATCATTTTGGCAACATCTGCTGCTTCCATGATTCTTTTGGGGTCGATATTGAAACCATCCCAACTGGCGCTCATGGTGGCGCCGGGATGCACCGATGTTACTTTAATGCCGTTTGGTTTCAACTCTTCCCGCAGATTTTTGCTGAAACCATATAAAGCAAATTTGCTGATGCTGTAACTGCCTCCGTTGGCATACGCATGCAACGATGCGATGGAGCACATATTAAAAATATGGCCCGATTTTGCTTTGATCATGGCGGGCAACAGGGTTCTGGTGAGATAATAGGCACTGTAGAGATTAGATTGTAACATGGCTTCGAGCTGACCATCGGCTTCATCGTGTACCGATCCGGGTATGAAATGGCCGGCATTGTTCACCAGTACATCCGGTGTTCCGAAGCCCAGGCACCAGTTACCAAAAGCCCACGCTTCTTCTTTCACCGATACATCGGCAGGGCGGGCTTTGATCGTAGCTTGCGGATAAAGGGATTGCAGTTCGCTTACGGCATCGTACAGTTGCTTTTCACCCCTGCTGCACAGGAACAAAGTATTTCCCGCTGCTGCAAACTGTTCAGCCACTGCTTTTCCAATCCCTTTGGATGCTCCTGTGATAACGATGTTCATAATGCCGCGTTTAAAATCCGAAGTTAATACCTTTGCCCCATGAAATACCGTCACCTTTTCTTTGACCTGGATCATACGTTGTGGGATTTTGAAACCAATGCTAAGGAAACACTGAAGGACCTGTATCAATCCAATGCCTTGCATGAAAGAGGCATCACTGATTTCGATGCGTTCTATGAACGCTATTCTTATCACAATGAGCGTTTGTGGGACAGGTACACCAAAGGATTCATCAAACAGGAAGAACTGCGGTGGAAAAGGGTATGGCTGGCCATGCTCGATTTTAAGATCGCCGATGAACTGCTTGCCCGCGCTTTATCGCAACAATTCCTGGAGCTGTTGCCCAGCAAGACCAATCTCTTTCCTTATACGGTTGAAATATTGGAATACCTGAAAGCGAAGAGCTATCACCTGCACCTGGTAACCAACGGCTTCGAGAAAGTACAGCACAGTAAGCTGAAACAATCCGGACTTGATGGATATTTTGAGGCGGTGATCACATCGGAAGGCAGTAACAGCCTCAAGCCCAACAAAGAAATTTTCGATTATGCATTGGAACAAACCGGTGCCGGCGTAGAAGAAAGTATTATGATCGGCGACAACCTCGATGCGGATATCCAGGGGGGTATCAATGCCGGCTTGGATACCATTTTTGTGAATCATTTGAATGTGGTGCCGCATGTAAAGCCTACTTATACTGTTCACCACCTGAAGGAACTGGAATCTATCTTATAACAAAGGCCCTGCCATGGCGGGGCCTTTGTTATTTTAAATTCGTTGGCTTATGCTTTAGCCGGTGCTGCCTTTACAGTTGTTTTTGCAGCCGCGGGCTTTACTTCTTTTGTCTCTTTTTTGTCTTTGCTGCAGCGATTAGCGCCTTTTTTGCAGCAGGATTTATCACATTTTTTACCGTCTTTGCCTTCGTGTGCAAAAGCAGTACCTGTTACCAGGAAAGCAGCCATAGCCAATACCCATAATTTTTTCATGACTCGAACGTTTTATTTAAGAATTCTGTTATCGAATATAGTGTTATTGTCTGTTCTTTCATTAAGTTAATCCGTTAATTGTGCCAGACGGCATTGGATACGGGATTATATTATTGAATGACAATCATTTATAAGCAGCCRGTTTCATCYTGTYTATCAGAAAGGCAGCACCAGTTTCACGCAAATATTCCGGCCCATATTATACATTCCGCTGTRACCGTTGGGTGAYTGGTTGTAGTATTCAAAATATTTCAGCCTGCTCAGGTTSGATTGATATACTTTATCCAGCAGATTCATTACCTGTATGTATAGTTGCATGRACCGGCTTTTAYAGTACCTGATGTCTGCASTAARGCCTRYRTGCARCAAAGCATAACCAGGTGTTGGTGTTTCTGTATGATTCAATCCGAGAAACCGGTTTTGTTTCGCAGCCCATTCAACTTCTACTTTAGGTGTAATGGATGTAAACCATTTTGATGCAGTTGTTATTTTCTGTGTGATGCTGCTCCATATTTTCAACGGCGGAATAAGCGGCAGGTAAGCTCCCTGTTCGCCTTTGCCTTCATAGATCTCGTTTTTGTTGAAGCCATAGACAACCGACAGATTGTTATCGAAACTAAATCCTCTGAGTTTTACCGGGTTAAGGGAGAAACCTGCTTCCATTCCATACAACTGCGCAGCTGCTTGCTGGTATTGATATGTTTTATTGCCCTGTGCATCCGTGATCGGGTTTCCGTTATTATCTGCAAGCATCGTCAGGTAAATATAATGTTGGATATGATTGTTAAAGAGACTCAGCTCTGCTGAAAAATTGCTGAACCTGGCGCTTGCGCCCAGGTCTGTTTCCAGTGAAAACTCGGGATCGAAATTCCGGTTACCAAGATAAATGATGTGCGCACCGGGATCTAGGCCGTTGGATGCCATTTCCGTAATATTAGGAGCCCTGTAACCCCTGCCGATATTGAATTTGAGTCCGATATCCCTGGTAGCCTGAAAAGTAAACCCTACACTTGCTGATATTCCTTTGAACACTTTATCATAAGCCGGGAACTGTAAAACAGCATTGGCCGTATCCGGYAAWGCCACATGTTCATCGAARCCCGYARCAGMRTTRTTCCTGACRAAAAAATCTTTCCATYGCACCCGTCTCAGATCGTACCGGGCTCCGCCACTCACACYCCATTTSCCSGATTTCCATTTTGCATACCAATAGGCGCCKCCGTCRTACARCGCATAATCGGGRATGGGRAAATCTGTTGCATCRATACTTTTGTTCTGTTGCAGCATTCCATTGATGCCCACTGTARYCTCCATATTRCCCAACCGGGGTGCATCATACCGCAAMCCATARTTCAACGTATTCAACCGCACATGCATTCCAGCCTGGTTGGGCATGGTAGGGTGATTGTATTCACGCCTGATATTTTGTTGCAGTGAAAAAATAATATCTGCATTGCCTTTACCTAACTGGTAAAAATGATGGGTGTATATCCGGTAGTGATCGATGCGTTGATGGAGTGGCGAAAGCCGATACGTATTTAATTCATTGTATGGGATCAGCGGCCTGCTCTTGATGTCATCATTGTTTCTTTCCCGAACCTGTTTGGTAAATTGCCGTGTTAACGAATCGCGGCTTCCATCCGGGATGCCTTGCAGGTTGCTGTACAGGGTGAAATTAAAATGGGAATATCCTTTGTTGGTTTTAAAACCGGCCAGTGCCGACAGGTTCTTTTCGTCAAAATTGGTATTGTAAACCCTGTTGTCAATGGCATTGCGGTAATTGTTGGCCATACGATAAGAGCCTCTTAACACAAATAAAAATTTTCGTCCGTTGTATCCTATGCGCAGCCCATTCCCCACTAGGTTGTTGTTCGACTGGTATTCGCTTACGAATTTGCCATGCAGTTTTCCATCATCCATATCAGGAGTATAGGGAAACAAACTGATCACACCCGCGAGGGCATCAGACCCGTACATCAGGCTGGCCGGCCCTTTGATCACTTCTGCCCTGTTGATATCGTAAGCATCCACTTCAATGCCATGCTCATCTCCCCATTGCTGCCCCTCCTGGCGAATGCCATCGTAAAGCGTAAGTACCCGATTATAACCCAATCCACGAATGGAAGGTTTAGAAACATTCGGGCCTGTTTTCACCGTATGCAATCCAGGCACATTCCTGGCCAGTACATCCATCAGATCAGATGCCGCGGTACGTTCCATTGCAGGGGAAGAAATACCCATAATAGCAACCGGGTTTTCCCGGGCCTGCGTTGCCCTGGAAACACCTGTTACCACTACATCATTGAGCAATACATCATTGGCAGTCAAAACAATGCACAAAGTCAGGCTGTTGTTGCTTTTTACCGCTACCTGTTGTTCTGCATCATCATAACCCAGGCATGAAACCCTCAGCTGGTACGTACCCGCAGGTATGCGTGAGAGCATAAAAGAACCTAAACTATCTGACCATGCACCGAAGACAGTTCCTGCAAGACTAATGCTCGCCCGCTCAACAGCTTTGCCTTCCGACAAAAGCTTGCCAATGATCACTCCCGTTTGCGCACTTGCAGTAAAAGCAAGCAATAACAATATGGATAAAATGGGCTTCATAACCAGGTTAGTTGTTCGGTTGGTAAAAATATAAAGTTAGGTTAATCTAACAAATTGAATCCGGGAAATCTTTTCTATCTTTAATTCATGCTATCGCATACTGAAGAGAATTATCTCAAAGCACTGTTCCACCTTACGTCGGAAATCACCGGTAAATCCGAGGCGGGAACCAACGAGCTGGCAACTACACTGAATGTGAAACCTGCTACCGCCAATGATATGCTCAAAAAGCTGAAAGAGAAAAAACTCATCAGCTATGAGAAATACGGGAAGATTTCACTAACCGCTACCGGGAAAAAACAGGCTATACAGATCATACGCAAGCACCGGCTCTGGGAAACTTTCCTGTATGAAAAATTAGAATTCACCTGGGATGAAGTGCATGAAGTGGCAGAGCAACTGGAGCATATCCAGTCATCCAAGCTGATAGAGAAACTGGAAAAATTCCTGAACTACCCTGAAGTCGACCCCCACGGCGACTCCATTCCGAATGCCAATGGAGAAATGAAAACCAGGGCCCGGAAAACTTTAACGCAGGTTCCTGTTGGCAAAACCTGTAAGCTTGTTACCGTAAAAGATGGCAGTGCTTCTTTTCTGCAATATGTAATGAAAGTGGGGCTGGGTCTCAGCAGCAAAATAAAAGTGGTGAGCCGCCAGGATTTTGATGGAACAATGGAAATAGAAGTGGATGGCAGAAAATCCAGYGTCAGCCAGAAATTCGCCGATAACCTTTATGTTGTGTAATTCTTCTTTTATTGTCTGCCCTAATCCAATCAACATCCATCCATATTCGAGAGCTATTTGTTTTTTGATTCAAAATAAGCATTCCCCCCTGATCACGCCCGGATTTATCCGCTTTTTCATTTTACAATTATCTTGTCCACCCTTACATTCGTACTATTGTCGATACCGGAAGCAATACTAATCCCCATCAATGCATTTTTACTAATGGATGGGGTTATAGCTGTAGATACTTCCTGCCAGTTCACGCCGTCATAGGATACTGATGCGGTTACAACCTCTTTATTCCTTTCCAGCTTCAGCCAGTAATTGCCTGTTAGTCTGCCGAAGGTTATTGCCGGCGCTGTTAAAGTTTTCCTTTCTCCCAGCCGTTCTATTTTTCCCGATGTGGTTGCTCTTGTTTCCAGTTGTGTATGCCAGCTTGGCTCTTCAATTTGTCCGCTGTTCCCGGGATACAATGTGAGCGAAACAAAAGGAGATTTAGCTGTACTATCTTCGCGTAGCATAATTCCAATTACAGAGAACTGTGAGCTGGGCTGTGGTTGTATCCGGAATATAAGCGTTGCTTTTTCTTTTACAGGGAAGCAGGTATAATGAAACGCATCTCCGTCGTTACCAATTCCCTTCCCAAAAGATTCGATCGAATATTGAACACCATTGTAATAAGTATTACCGGGTCTGATATTACCAATGTCCATTTGTATCCAGTCATCCGGTAAACCAGCTACAACCGGCTGTACAAAGGCACCCCGGCTATTACCGTTTTTATTGACAGCGATAACTGTATAATAATATTGCCTACCACGCTTAACGGTTTTGTCAGCAAAATCCGTTGCACTAATACCTGTTGTAATGATTTTAAAAGGACCTGTTTTCCGGTCAGAGCGTTTTATTGTATAAGTAGCCCTGTCATCAGTGGTGGCTATCCAGGAAAGTTTTACTTCATTGTTAAACCCTTGGGCAATCAACCCAGCTGGAGTGGTAGTTATCTCCCTTTTATTTGAGGCTGATGTACCGGCAAAAAACAAAGTGCCATAACCGGGATGGTCAGCACCTGGCCTGCCTGCTCCTTCGGGGCGTATCTTTTYCACTGCTTGTTCTATATATGGTGCATTCAATCCCTTCAATACCACATAATGTGCAAACACTTGCTCATACAATGGCCGCAACTGTCCTCTGCCTTTATCTGATATTTTAAAATGATGATATTTCCCTGTCCTGTCCAACCATTCACTAAAAGGTATATCATCGTTACCCAGATTGTATTTTGCTACGTATTCAAATCCCTTTAATAACAGGTTATTGCTATAGCCATACAAGTCCAGTCCCTGGTTCCATGCAATGGCACAACACTCGGCCAGCATACCAATACCCAGTTGCGAATGCGGCTGGTCGCGGCCACTTTCCTGTATTTGYCCTKTTTCRCTGACAAYATAATTTTGYAAMCTGCCGTTRCCCCAKCCRTGTGTATAATATCTTAAAGCGTCTTCAAAAATCTGYCTGTCGTTACAGAAKACRCCAATAGCCATACAAGTTTTCATAGCAGCTGCATCCCAATTGCCATTGGCAAAAGGAGCATAGTTTTTTATTACCGGATAAATAACGGTTTTGAAATGTTTTTCTGTTTTCGCAATATCATCCGCCTTCCAACCGGCGTTGGTATAACGTATGATTTCGGCAGCGTTCAGCATTTTAAAAGGCCCCAAGCCTGCCATCAATACTGCATCCCGGCCGGTGATCGATTTTAACGTTACAGACCAGGCGTTGATGATCTCAATGGACTTGTTGGCATATCTTTTATCACCTGTAATAGTCCACATGATGGCATTCTGATGCGCTGCATTGGCATCATTATCATACATACCACTTACGCCTGGATTACGACCTACCGTTTCAAGCGGGCCTTGCATCCTATAAGTGTATTGCGATGCTTCATCTTTGATAAAAAGGCTATACCCCGACCACACAGGCTCTTGTTTATGCATTATAGCGTTACGCATTCGTTCGAGATCTGCTTTGCTGTGTAAAATTCCGGGATGGATAAATCTTTGCCCCAACACGTTGTCAGAAAATGCAGCAGCAGTTACCAATAAAATAAAAAACTGAACGAAGTATTTTTTAAGTTGCTTCATACTAAAACGCTTATTTATCAATCCAAAAAGTACGCTCTACCGGTTCGGCAGATTGTATTTTTCCTTTAATGCCATACTGCCAAGCAACTACAGTTACTTTTACCGGGAATTGAGTCCGTGGCGGTATTGCGGTAAGCATCAGCTCATTGCTTGCTATTTCCGCCGGGCCTTCTTTTACGTAATACGAAACTGGCAAACCACTATCCGCAATAGCATTGAGCTTAACAGACCGGGTACCTTTTTTTACATCTTTAAGCATTGGAAATATTATTCTTTGTCGTTTCCCTTCTATTAGGGGATAATTAATCTTAACATTAAACTGCTGCACGACACTTTTGTAACCTACATCCCCGCTGTTATGCGCCAAGAGCCAGATATCATTTGTACGTTTTGTATTGTTCAGACCCATCCGGTAAAATTGAATGCAAAAAGTTGTGTCGTTCACCTTTTTAACCGGCCCGCATATGCGATCAATATTGATCTTGGTAGTAGCATGCACTCTGGAAAAATGCCGATGGGTCGAATCTGTAAAAGCAGCCGATAAATAATATGTAATGCCGTCAGCACCAGGCCAAATATTAGTTATACTATATTGCGCATGGGTGGACAGGTCAAACGATAATAATTGCCCCTGCCAAGCGAATCCTATATATTGTGGTTTCTTATTCTTTTTCCTGGCATAATAACTTTCTGTAGCATCTGCCATCTCTTTATCAAAATACCAGAATGCATCATGAGCATCCCCTTTATAAGAGCTGAATGGTGCCTCCTTCGATCTTTTATCCTGCCCTGGATGCCAGCGCTCCGCCAGCCATCCTTGTTTTTTATCAACTTTCGTCAATTGCACTTTTTCATCCAAAGGCTGGTATTGCGGCAGGCGGTATTGGGCGGCCTTTCTTATAAATAAAGAGAGATAGTCCACCACTTCATCCGACACATCAAAGTGACCATGGCCTGCATCGCATAAAAAAGAGATACAACTTTCAGGATACATCATGCGAAATGCAAGCGCAGGGTTTACTCTGGCTTCCCACCATTCGTATTCGCCTTCAACCATTAACCCCGGAATACCATCAATATTCCTGTTCCTGCCCATTCGAGATTCTCCCTTCCATATCCGGTAAGATTGGTTCGGGGCGCATCACCATGATAGGAGATGATCGCCAGGGTTCGTTCCGGGTTCCAGGCCGCAAAGTTCCAGGGAAAGGTAGCCATGGCTGAATGACCCAGGGGAATGAACGGTGCATATTTTAATTCAGTATAACCGCTTTTATCCGACAGCGCATTCATCATATCATCAAATACTTTCTGGCAACCGTTCTTTACATCCCATTGCTGGTCGATGCCTGGAGATATCCATACAATAGCAAAGCCCAATTCAGTCATCGTTTTTCGAAAAGCAGTATGTTCAAAAATGGTCTCTTCACACATATTGTGTTGCCCTACTACCACTGCCCGCACCTGCCTGCAATCAGGTGGTATCCATAAAAATGCCTCAGGATTATCATTGGTTTCCGCGGAAATATATCCTTTTACTTTCACCGACCACTGGTATTCGGCACTTCTTGCAGAGAAAGAAACGAAAAGAGAAACCGGCAATAGGAATAGCAACTGTTTAATGTTCATGTATTATTTTTTTAATTGCCAGTAAACAACGTACCGCTCATGATGCACATCATATAAAGGTTTTACAATAATATTTTCATTAACTATCTTAAAAGTAAGCGGCCGGCCTTGGAGAGGCTGTATATAGTTATCAATTTTCTTAGCATCAAGCGTGAATGTTGTATCGATATTACCCGGAACCGTATAATTATAAGTAATATAGTCGTTGTGTTTTGTCGGGTCTGAATAAGGCTCCCTGCCCGAAAAACTTCCGGTACCCATTTCACCCGCCAATATCACCGGGCCATAAGCAATTGCCGCAATAGACGGGTTATCATTTGCAGGAACAATATGCAATTGCATGGGATAGCGCAATTCAATGCGGTCGTCTTTTTTCCAGGAACGGCTGATCGCTATATAGCTTCCAGGGGGCTGTTTTATTTTTAGTGATTTGCCATTTATTGATATCTCAACGTCTGCTTTTACCCAGGAAGGGTAACGGATATTTATGGTGATTGGTGATACGGGCGCTTCATCAACTGTAAAACTCATATTCCCATTTTCAGGGAATTTTGTTTGTTGTATAAGCTTAAATTTCTTCTCTTCCCAGTTCAATGTGGATGGAATAAAAAGATTTATAAATAAGGCATCGTTAGTGTGGTAATATATGCCCTCTCCATATTTTGCATGGTTCTCAAAACCCGTGCCCACACAGCACCAAAAAGAACTGTCGGGTGTGCTATACACTTTATGCGCACCTGGCAGCATCGGCAAAAAATAAGCGATCATGCCCGTTGCCGGATCTTGCTGACCCAATATATGATTGAACAAAGCTTTTTCATAATAGTCCGCATATTTTACATCACCACTGTGTATATACAAATGTCTTGTCAGCTTTAGCATATTGTATACATTGCAACTTTCACCGGTATAGCCTGTCAGATGTTGGGAAATCGCATCTGGTTCAAAAAAATGCTCCCGGTCGCTATTACTGCCTGTTGCAAAAGAATGGTGATCAACAACGGTTTGCCAGAAAAATTTTGTAATAGTATCCTGCCCTGCTTTATTTTCAATTTCATAATCACGCATTACGCCCAGCAGCTTGGGAATATAAGTATTGGCATGTGTACCCTTCAAATTATCAATACCGTTCTTCAGCGGATCAAGCATCCTGTTATCGTAGAAAAAATCTCCCAGCCATTGATCGTTGCGGTTACCGGTTATGGCATACAGGTTATAAAAAGTTTCATTAATGCCGCCAAATTCATTACGCAGCATAACAGCGCGTTGTTGTTGCGTCAATAGCTGCAGTTTTTTAAAGGCCCATGCCGAAAAGCCTTTTGCCACAGACAATGCCTGCCGGTTACTGCAGTATAAGTATTGATCAAGAATGCCGGCTAGGATTTTATGTAACGTATACCAAGGCGCCCATACTTTTTCGCCGCGGATATTACGGTTAATAAACTCCTGAGGAAAGGCGCTGAGGTAGCCATCCTGGTTCAACGTTTGCTGCACGGCAGCCAGTGCGGCAATAATGGTATCTCCCTTCAGCTTATATACTTCATCGCCGGTCGCGGCATACATCAAAGCGAGACCTGATAAAATATGACCAGTAGAATGCCCGCGCAATTCACAATCCAGTGATTCCCATCCTGCATATTTTTTAATCTCATCATAACCGCCTTCATTGGCATCATACATCCCTGCATTGGTATAAAAACTATGCAGCAGGCTTTGGGTACTAATGCGTAAAAGCCATTGCTGCTCCCGCACCATGTTATCTCTAAAGCGGCTATTAAGTAGTTTTATATCTTTAAGATCAAAACTGTATACCGCCGGTTTTAGCTGATCCGGTACGGTAAATTTATCTGCATGCTGGCCAGGATAGTGCGATTGAGCATTGATAACAAAAGGGGAAACGAAAACATATATGATCAGTAGCTTTTTCATTTCCTGTTTTTTTTATTAACAATATTCCTAACCATAAGGGCCAATACCGGGCTTGACAAAAAAGAATTAAATACGTTACCAGCCTCTCTTATATGCGTAAGAAAAAAACCATACACCCCATTTTTCTTATCTATCCACGGATAAGCGCCCGCCCATGACGGACTGCTGATAATTATAGCATTGCCAACCTTGTCTGTTTCTTCGCGCCATTCGCCTAACCCGTAAATATCATTTCTGTTGCTGTGTCTTACAGCATGTACAAAATTATCTTTGGGTATATTCGCGTTCAATACATGATCTGCTTGCATTACAGCAATTGCTTTCTCAGATAAAATGCTTTTGCCCTTAAAAGAGCCTTTGTTAAAAATCATCGATAAAAACTTTGCATAATCATCCAATGTTGATCTTGCGCCACCACCCAGCATCGGTGCATGACCACCGGCTGAATCTACTGGAGTAAAATGGGTGGCATTCATTCCTAACGGGATCGCAATCTTTTCCTGAAATATCATCTCCCAATCTTTACCTGTTGCCAGTTCCGCCATACGACCAGCCACATTCATTGCCAACCCTCCATATTTAAACTTTGTACCCGGCAATGTATCAGCTGGCAATGCTGCAGTTGCAGCAACAGACGCTTTTAATGTCTGATAGATATCTATAGGTTTATCTGCAGGCTGGTAATCGGGGAAGCCTGCTGTGTGCGACATCAACTGAGCCAAAGTCGCTTCACCTTTAACATCTGTAAACTCCGGCAACCATTTTTTTACTTTATCGCTCCAGGATAATTTACCCTCATCCACCAAAGATGCAATAGTAGCTGCTGCGAGCCATTTACCGGCTGATGCAATGAATACAACCGTTTCAGGTTTATAGTTCCCGAAGTATCTTTTATAAATGGTCTTATTATCTTTTGCGATCACAACAGACGCGCCGGAATAATAACCATTATTTATCCAACCCTTTATTTTTTGTTCCAACAGAACAAAATTGTAACGGGTACTCTCCGAGCTCCTTTGTGCCTGTGCTTTTAGTATGAAGAAAAAAAACAGTCCGATCATACCATATTTATAGCAGTATAGCTTCTTTTGAAACAGCACGTATTCACTTTTTATTAGTTCGTTTATTTAAACACTACATGCTCAACATGCTCTCCGATGAAGATACGGGCCATATCTCCGGTTTTATACCATTTCAGTTTACCGGGCATATTGTCTGTAATTTTTGTTCCGTTGATAACAAGGTTCTCGAAAGTGACATTTCTTACTTTACGTTTATCATCATAGCCGGCAATGATCGACAGTTCAGCATTTTTACCATTGTAAGTAATATTTCTAAAATACACATTCTCTACGCCAAGTCCCGGCGCTGTACAATACTTCTTATTGAAGACTATTCTTATATTCACTAACTGTCCCTGCCGGAAATCTTCAACCCGAATATTTTCGAACAATACGTTGCGTATGAAATTATTATCCCCTACGCTGATATTCATGCAGCCCTGGTAGTCAATTTGCTCTTCCTTCTGATCTAGGATATCTATGTTACTATATTTGAGATCCTCAATTGTATCCGGTTTTAGCTTATTACCATGTAAGCCAATCATAATAGGATGTGCCACATCTGCCCATAATGTTGAATTTTGCATCGTAATATTCTTACTGCCGCCTGTAAATCCTTGCCGGGTAGCATATACAGTAGTGCAATCATCGGAATTACGGCAAAACACACCATCATATAAAACATTCCTACTGGCAAAAACATTCAAGCCATCGCCCCAGCCATAATAGCTGATACTTTTCACGTTTCGTATTGTTACGCTATCCGAACCGCCAACAGGGCATTGTGTAAATGCCAGCCCTTCTACTAAAATGTTACGTGAATTTTCAATCCGAACCCCTTGTTTAACTGAAAAATCCACAATACCTCTTCCAATAATTTTTACATCGCGTACCCCGCTTACCAATAGTTGTCCTTTAATGACAGCGCCACCTGCCACATACACTGTTTTTCCCGAAGGGATTCTTAATCTGCCATCCGGAATCTCATGCACGCCAGGACCAAAGTAAATAAGGCTTTTATCGTTCCCATTCACTTTAAAAGTGTCAATAGGATTTGCAAACAAATGCAGGTTATGAAAGATATCTCCATTCAATTCTACCGAAAGATTGGAAGGCTTATTTAATTTAAAATAAAGTGTATTCCCCTTTATCTCGTGGGCGATATTATAGGATAGGGGGCGAATGCGTGCCATTTTTATCCTGCCTTTATTATTGGTTACTGCCAGTTCCACTGTCCCTGAAAAATCGAAGCTGCATTGAGAAGCATTCATTACCGTATGTTTTGCTTCTTTTACCTCCTCTACCTTTACATTGTACTCGTAAAGATCCTGCCAGGTGCCCCCAGGTTTTCTTACTTTAACAGTAAAATCATCATTGTGCAATGCACTTATTTGTGTAGTCGGCCCCGGATACACTACCAGTTGTTGGGCTTTTATAAATAGTGCAGGTATTAATAATAAAAACGTCACCATCTCATTTTTAAATCCTGATTTCCTCATTAATGACTTGCTTTAATACTATTTAAAATGCTTTTTCATTCCCATTACAGCAATTAACACAATACCATACTTCACTGTTCAATCTTCATGCTTCGCTAGTTTCTTTTCCAATGCTTCCAATGAAACGCCTTTGGTCTCTGGTACTTTCGTCAATATCCAAAGCAACTGCAGCACCATCATAAAAGCAAAGAAGGCAAATATGGGCCAGGGATTATCTTTAAAAATCCCATGATCTGCATCTAAGAAAACAGGAGTGATCAATGTGATCATCGCCGCAAATACCCAATGCACACTTGCGCCAAAAGCCTGACCGGTAGCTCTTACTTTTGTTGGAAATATTTCAGCAATAAATACCCAGATAACTGCGCCTTGTCCGATAGCATGCGAAGCGATAAATAACATCAAGAAAACCAATAAAAAAACGGAACCGGCGCCCGAGTAGAAGGCCCAGGCAACCATGGCCAGGCTCAAAATGTACCCCAGGGAACCCACTATCAGGAGCATTTTACGACCTACCCTATCAATAAAATACAATCCAACAAACGTAAATGCAAGGTTCGTAAGCCCTATCAATATTGAGTTACCCAAAGAATCTTTGGCTGCAAGTCCGGCACGCGCTAATATTTCCGGTGCATAATAAAGAATAAAATTGATGCCGCTCCATTGATTGAAAAAAGCAACAAAAAATGCCAGCCATACAATGGTGCGATACCTGCGGGCAAAAATTCCGGTTGAAGAAATGTTGGCTTCTTCTTTTTCTGCTGCCTGAATCTCTCTTATTTCAGCATCCGGGTCGGCTACGCCTAAACGAAACATGACTTTCTTTGCTGCTTCTTTGTCATGTTTAACTGATGATAACCAGCGCGGGCTTTCCGGGATACCGAACACCATCAATGTATAAATAACAGAAGGGATGGCCATTACGCCAAGCATCCAGCGCCAGTCATTAGCGCCTCCGATGCCTTGCAAAAAATAGTTAGACAAAAAAGCCACCAATATACCAAACACAATATTGAACTGATACATGGCCCCTAGCCTTCCCCGTGTTTTGGGTGTAGCTATTTCTGAAATATAAGTGGGCGCAGCCACAGACGATACCCCTATTCCAAGACCGCCTATAAAACGAAAGAAAGAAAAGACATATGGATCCTGTGCCAAAGCTGAGCCGATTGCAGAAACACTAAAGAAGATACCGATCCACAGCAGTACTTTTTTCCTGCCATACTTTTGTGTGGGCATACCTCCAAATAAAGCTCCGGCTACAGTACCCCATAGCGCCATTGACATAATGAAGAACCCATGAAACCATGGAGAAGTATGCCATAGTTCTTTAATCGGCAAATTGGCTCCGGAAATCACCACTGTATCAAATCCGAAAATGAATCCGGCTAAGGCGGCAATTAAAGAAAGGCCAAATAAACCCGCGCCGGATTTTTTATTCAGGTCTCCAGAAGATGAATTTTGTTGCATAAATGAATTTTATAAACCATCTAATTAGTTTTAACCGGCGTTAGCCATATTGCCAATCCACCGGAAGCCTTTAATGCAATGCTGAATTTTGTTTTAGATGTAATAATTTTTTTATCTACCCGTACTTTTGTTTTTGTCGCTACATAATCATCATCGCTATAAATATTGCCTTCATATTTTTTCCCTGGTGAAAGGAAACTAAAATCAATGGTTATAGTTCTTGCTTCATTATTTGTGATGGATCCCACAAACCAGTCGGCACCATCCCTCCGGGCAATTGTTACAAATTCACCAATCGCTCCATCCAACGCTTTCGTATCATCCCACACGGTTTTTACTTTATCGAAGAATTCAATTTCCGGCTCTCCGTTACACATTTTAGGGTTATCATACCAATACAAAAATTGTAGCGGGCTATAATAAACTGCAGCCAAAGCCAACTGATGTGCGTGTGTGGTTTTAATACGATTGTTATAGTAACAAATAGTGTAGTCTGCTGCTCCGGCTAAAAACCTGGTAAAGGGCAACGTAGCATTATGTGTTGCATCGGGCATCTCTTCATTGCCCCTCACTCCTTCTTGTGTTAGTAAATTAGGATAGGTTCTGCTGAAACCCGTAGGCCGGTACTCATCATGGATATCTACCAGCAACCCATAATCAGCACATTTTTTTACAGCGTTATGCAACCAGGTACTCCATTGCTGGCTGCCAATCTGAACAAAGCCAAATTTAATTCCTTTAATGCCCCATTGTTTATACAGCGGAAGAATCGAATCGAGCTGGCGATACAATGCACGTTGATTCACATATACGAATATGCCAACGCCTTTATCCGCCGCATACCGGGTTAAAGAAGGAAAATCAATACCCTTTTCTGCGCGAACTTTTGTGGCATCCGATTGCACACTCATTTCGGCGCCATACCAGCCAGCATCCAAATGCACATATTGCAACCCATGTTGTGCCGCAAAGTCCACACAGGCTTTCGCTTCTGCCTGGCTTAGCCCGGAGCGTATGGCCTTACCGGGTTTGATCCATGAAACGTCTTTGATCTTGTTTTCCGGGTTGAGGTTTAAAATAATATCGTTGTTATTGATCAGATCAACCGGGCGCTCGCCTGCCATCACTACCCTCCATGGCGTGTTATAAGGGGTAATGACATCGGCACTGGCATACATCGATAATTGAAGTGTATTGGCTTTTTTGTCACATAGTGCAAACTTACCCCGGGCATAGTCTATCATATTGGCTTCCGCCAAAGCAACAGTTAATCCATTCGGTAATTTTAAAGTAAGCGGGCGCTCCGCCTCATCTTTCCAGTCCTTTAAAGGCAATAAACTGATAGGTCCCTGCGCCCATTTTTCATAATAAGCCAGTGTGCCTTCGGGCAAAGTAAACTTCGTTTGTTCACCCTTTATATGCAAAAACAATCCATTCACTGCTTCCGGAAAATAATAACGGAATGCAACGCCTTCGTTGTAAGCGCGCAGCTCCACATTCATAAAGTAATACCTCCGTTTGTCATACGCATCGCTCATTGTTCCGGCTTCTTCATTGCCTTTTCTGAATTTCAATATCAACTGATGATATTGGTCTTTCACCTGGCTACGTTCCCCGTAAACAGGCTGCCAGGTTTTATTCACAGATAAAGTATCCACGCCAATCAGTTCCAGGTTATCGCCCCAATGTTCAAACGCATCATTGGGAATGCCAAGGGCCGATTCGAATAAATGGTTTTGAATAAGCACACCCATTTCTGATTCGAGCAGCACTTCTTTCCCTTTAAAAGAAACCGTATAATACATTTGCCGGGTGCCATCCTGTGCCCGCTTTTGATAAAATGAGATGCGGTAGTTACCATCCGGCGAAGCCAGAACCCTGCCGGTGCCGTTGATCATTCCCTGCGAAAAAAGCTGCAACGAATCCAGGAATAATACAAGTATCAAAAAATATCTTATCATATCACTCAATCTCATTTACTGTTTTGAAGAAATGTTTTTTAACCTCAGTATTGCTTCAATATAATAATAATCTGCATAAATAATGGAGGCGTCTACTTCACTGCCATTAGGCTTATGCCCTGTACTGTGCAACAAGAAAGCATCATTAACATTGCGGCTCTGGTATCTTTCGGAAGACAATTCCATTAACATACCCACTGCTTTGTCATAATACTTTTCTGCTTTTCCCTTATCTGTCAATAACGTAGAAAGTTCCAGTAACGCAGAAGCAACAACTGCTGCCGCTGAAGCATCACGCGTTACATTTGGAATGGCAGGATCATCAAAATCCCAATAAGGAATTAAATCTTTCGGCAGCCGTTCTAAATAAATATCCGTTACCTTTTGTGCAAAATCAAGAAAACGCAGGTCTTTGGTTTCTCTGTAAACCATTGTGTAGCCATAAATGGCCCATGCCTGTCCACGCGCCCATAAGCTGTTATCGTTGTATCCCTGGTGTGTGATAGCTTTTATTTTTTTACCGGTGGCAGTATCATACACGACTACATGAAAAGACGAATAATCTGGCCTGAATTGGTTATGCATTGTTACAAGAGCATGGTTTACTGCAATATCATATAGCTTTTGGGAGCCTCCATTTTTAGACGCCCAGAACAATAATTCCAGATTAATCATATTGTCCATAATGGTGTTATGGCGCAATGGCCAGTCTGTACCCGGCACATTACGCGGCCAGGATAAAATTGTGCCCACTTTTGGATTGTACAGTCCTGCCAGTGAATCGGCAGCTCTTAACAGCACCCGTTTATATGAACTATTCTTTGTTAACAGGTAGCCATTACCCAGGCTGCAATACAGTTGAAATCCCAAATCATGATCAATTGCAGCGGAATCCACCAATGGGAATAGGCCCTTGGAATATTTATCTGCTGCATCTTTCCATTTTTCATCTTTTGAATACGCATACGCATACCACAAGATACCCGGCCAAAATCCACTGGTCCAGTCGCGATAATTTACATAACGCCACTCCTTGCTTCCGGAAGCAATACTACGGGGATAATTTACCGTATCTTCCAGTTTCGTTAACGTTTTAGAAGCCTGCCGGAGACAATACTGCAACCCGGTATCTGCATTCAATGAAGAAGATTTGCAGCCGCACCATAGCAGGGCTCCCAAAAAACCAGTTATAAACAATTTCATATGCTTTTACTCCAAGCGATTAAATAATACGGAATCATGCAAGGTTATAGATCATGGATATCGTGGTGGAACTTTAGCGGGAATATAGGAGTGTCCCAAACCCAAGCTGGTCAAAACCTCCGCTGTTAGACCCATAGTCACCACCACCGCCTTCGGGTTGTGTTCTTTGAACCCCCATTGCAGTATAGGTCAGGTTTGAAGCAGTGACGTTCTTTATTTTGGCATAATGATTATAAATCATTGCCCACATAGGACGTAATGTGCCTCTGCTGGCACTCCCTATAGCAGGTAATTGTTCTGTAGTATTATCACACCTGGGATACCAGCTATAGGATGTATATGGTACACCTAAGAAAGCAATATTGTATTTTGCAGTGTATTCACTGGCTTTTAATACCATATTGTTATTAAACCCCCATAGATCATCTCCCTGGCCCCATGCCAACTGGCATATGGTTGTTAACAGCGCTAATGATAGTGTAGCGTGCCCCTGGTCTCTACCGCTTTCCTGCATTTGAGCCATTTGCGGTGTTATTGAATCATATATAAAAGGTATGGTTCTAAAAATATAGCCATTGCCAAGACCGCTTTTCTGAATGTAATTAATTGCGTAATTGTACATTGACCTGTTATCGGTCAGAATGCCAATTCCCATGAGCGATGCCAAATTACACAGGTCCCAGTTCGACCAGGTATGTTGAGGATTACAACCGAAATGGCCGGATAAAAAGCCATAGTTGATCGGATAGAAGACGTTCAGCATCCATTGTTGATATTTCGCAAAATCGGCTGCTGCCCATCCTGTATAATCGCGCAACTGTTCACCGGCTACCGCAAACTCATATCCGTAAATGCCTGCGCCAAGTGCCACATTCGGATCGCCACTCACTCCTGTGCATGTTCTGGACCAGGCATTTAAAATATTTACCGCAGTCTGGGCATAAGTGGCATCTCCTGTTATTTTCCAACGAATACCCAATTGATATGCGGCAGCCACATCGTTCATGGCATGAGAATAGTTATCAGGCAAAGGCTGTTCAACACTGTTGCCGCCACGTATCAATAATGTGGTTGGACTTGCCGTGTAGGTTGTTTGTGCATGTGAATTTGTGCAAAGTTTAGCCCAGCCGCTTTTCCAGGGTTCCGTGGCAGTGTCGGATTTGATTCTTGCGATATCGTCACCATTGATTAGTCCCCCTGCATGTTTTAAAGCAACTGAAGGAGCCAACGTATCAATATACTTTATTTTAACAGTTGCAGTACTATCCGTTACGGAGCTTCCGCTCTTTCCGGCACTTTTGCTACAGGATACCATAAATAAAAAGCAAGTGAGCACTGTTCCAGAAATAAAGCTGTTTTTTAAATATTTCATTTTCAATACTTCAATAGTAAAATATTAAAAAAACCTCACATAAAAGTGAGATTACTTAATTATTCTTTACCAATTTTATCCAGTCAATCCTTATATAGCTACCCGGATTAGCCGTTCCATTTCCCCATTTTATATTGGCTAAAAATCCTATTGAAACAATCTGCGATGATGATACTGTAAAATTGAATGATTTAATTTCTGTAAGATTAGGTGATGTGCTTCCAACATTTGCAGGACTTGCCAAAGCTACCGATCCTAAAGCGGTAGCAATATTGGCCAAAACAGGAATACCATTATTACCCGATGCTGCCACAAAATAAACAGACGAATTTGATTGAACTTCGGTGTAATAACGAACAGATAATGAATAATTTCCCGGAGTCAACGCCATTGAAGTAGGTTGATAAACAATCCCATCTGTAATCGGTGTATTATTCCAGGTCTCCCAACAAATATTTCCTTTAATTCCACCTGGTCCTACATCTGTAGAATATCCTCCTACGCCGCTTTTATTCTTTGCTGCAGCATTGGTAACCCATGGTGCAGCCAGTGTTCCCCATCTGTTCGAAACTAATGCATCTGAATTATTAATGAAACCTCCATTTTTTGCTGTATCACCGGTATTACTTAAAAAGTAAGGGGTAACATTACCTGGCGCGTTGGGGTTGATGATTGCAGGGCTTCCAGCAATAGCGAGTCCGCCTATTGTGAGCGTAATGTTGCCGGAAGAAAATACGGCAGGGGCAATAACTTTAATAAGTGTATCCGTAAAAAAAGGAACGTTGGTAGCGGCAATTCCACTAAATTGAATTGAAATTTTTGATGGATCTGCTCCAAAGCGAGTCCCTCTTATATAAACGGTATCGCCCGGAAAGGCAATATTTGAGGGAGACCTTAGTGTAAAATTCGAACTAATAGCAGGTGCGGGGTTAACGGTAAAAGTACCTATCGAATCAATTTTCGTAGTCCATACCCTTAAACTCACTTTGCCTGATACGGCATTGGCTGGCACTTGCACAATGATTTGGCTATTGGTGCAGCTTACCATATTGGTAGCCGGAATTCCGCCAAACCAAACTTGTACGGCCCCCTTAAGTGTATCAAAATTCGACCCGGTAATAGTAACATTTGTTGTGGGATAGCCCGTATTGGGACTCATGCCTGAAGATACAGCCGCAGGATATGTAAACGTCCGGTAGGCCGGCTCTTTTTCGCAGCTAACTATAATAATGGCCATTATTAGTAAAAGGCTCATTGAATAGATGAATTTATTTCGCATAAAATTTTCTGATTTAAAATTGAATAATGAACAACCGTATGATGCCAATTAATATCCCGGGTTCTGAAGCAGTTTGCTATTCAACGTAATCTGGCTCAAGGGAACCGGATACAAATAATGTTTTTTGGCAACAGAATGATTTGCTTTACTGTCTATTACCACGCAATTCAAAATGCCTTTGGGTGTTTGAACTGCTTCTTCGCCGAATACATAAGTAGACGGATGATAGTTGGCTGCTATCACGCTATCTGTGCCGTTAGAAGAGGCCGTTTTAAAGTTGGTGGTATAACTGGCACCGCCTACCACCATTCCAAGGCGTGACGGATTCAGCGCGGATTCCAGGATACCCCAGCGTTTCAAGTCATCAAAACGGCGGCCTTCGCGGTAGAACTCTACTGCTCTTTCCCGGCGGATCTCGGTAAGCATATCCAATCCATTTGCCGTAACCAGGGCATTGCTCAGGTGAGCCACACCGCCTCTGTCTCTCAGCTTATTAATAGAAGCATCCAACTGCGCATCAGTAATCACGCCATTCAATTCATACAGGGCTTCGGCATACATCAGGTATACTTCTGCCAAACGGATGATAGGGTAATTGGCTGATTCGGTATTGTCTGTTCTGCGGGCTCCATAACCGTATACAGCATATTTGCTATTGCCATACCCGCTGGAACCCAGGCTGCCGAAATCCAATGTACCACCAGTTGGAGGTGTACCATTTCCATACAAATAATTGATCAAACGGTAATCCCTGTTTTTAAATTCATCGCCTATTTTGTGGTATCCCTGAAACAGAGGAGATTTTTCGGGAGGCAGGCCGTCAGAACACACCGCCATATCCACAAATTTGCGGCTGGGGTACAGTTGCCATGATGTCCAGGTAATATTTTTCCCTCCTTTTTTCAGCGTATAATCATATACATTATATAAAATAAATTCGGTGTTGCTCGATTTATCAAACCCTCCGGGATTGCTTGCTGCGTCTTCCAGGTTGAACAGGTACCAGGAGCTGGCATTGGCCATACTGGTTACTGTATTCTTATTCCATATTGCATAACCACCATTGTTCATTACATCCTGGCATAAGGCTACAACATCAGCCAGGTATCTATTTACATTGCCTACATCATATCCGGCGGTGCCTCCGCCTGTTGCTTTACCATCTCCGTCGGTAGATTGGGCCACATATTTTTCCCAGGTAGCTTCATACAATTCTACCTGTGCTTTAACTGCTTCTGCTGCCCATTTGCTTACCCTGCCCTTATCAGCAGCGGCAATATTTTGTTCAGCAGGTAAATTAGGAATGGCCTGAGTCAGATCTGACAAGATCTGCTTTACCACTTCGTACCGGCTATTGCGGGGTGCAAATAATTCAGGCGAATTTGTAGTGAGTACTGTAGTGTCAATCGGTACACCGCCAAAGGTTTTCAGCAGGCTGAAATAAGCAAAAGCCCGAAAGAAATAAGCTTCACCTATATATTGGTTGATATTACCGCCGCCGGTATACGACCTGGCTTTTGATAACAAAATATTGCAAGAACGTATACCAGCATAATCCCAGGAACCGCTGGTACTGGTAGCAATCGTACCATGGCCTATGTCATAACCAGCGCCGTTGGCATTGGCCGACAGATCAGAACTATTATCCATGGCACCAAAATCCCAACCAGGCAACTGGCCATACAAACCGGTTGCATAAGTTTTAAAATCGTTTGGCTGTTTAAAATATACCGCATCGGTAAAATTTGCGGTGGGTTTTAGATCTATAAAGTTTTTCTGGCAGGCAGTAAGGCTGATCATCAACGCAGCCATAATGTATATTAACAGTCGTTTCATCTTATAAATATTTTAGCATGATTAGAGTCCTATGTTTACACCGAAAGACCAGGTCCGGGCAAACGGATAACCTGAATTTTGTGAAGTCTCACCCATTTCAGGGTCAAACCCATCTTTGATATGCGTCAGTTCCCACAAGTCGTTTCCGGAGAAATACACCCTTACTCTTTCCAGTCTCGCTTTTTTAAGCAAAGACGGCGGCAGGCTATACCCTACGATCAGTGTTTTTAAACGGATGTACCGATTATTCTGCAGCATAAAATCATTGTTGGCATAATCCCATCTTGCACGGTTGGGGTTGACCGTTAAACGCGGGAAAATTGCATTAGGGTTATCGGTGGTCCATGTTTTACCTAGGAATGCAGGGTTTTGATTGGTCCAAATCGCATTGAACGGGTAAGACATCCAGCCGTTGCGCATAATCAATTGCTTTAATTGTCCCTGGAAAAATGCGCTGATATCAAACCCTTTCCACGATGCACCCAGGTTGATTCCAAAAGTATAATGCGGTGTGCCATCGCCTGCATACACCAGCGCACTGGTACCATTGCCTGAACCGGTAATTGTTCCGCCAGGACCAGCTACTTTTTTAGTATCGCCGGGGCGTAATGCAACGGCTGTATTGTTTTGTGGCAAGCCTGACAGATCGGGGCTATTGCCATATTTGGCATAGTAGGCATCTACATCTGCCTGGTCTTTAAAATAGCCATTGGTTTTATATACAAACCAAGACTGATAAGGATATCCGTTCACAATACCCATTTTCCCGGGAGAATAGGAGTCCGCACCCTGAACACCAGTCACTTTTGTTGTTGCATTGCTCAGCGTTATTGCAATATTGTAAGCAAAATTTTTCACATGATCATCCCATTTAAGAATAGTTTCCCAGCCCTTGGTGTTGAACTTGCCGCTATTGGTTTTTGGAGCAGCGCCTCCCAGGACAGAAGGATAATTTACATTAACCAACATGCCGACATTATCCTTACTGAAATATTCAAAAGTGGCAGACAGCCTGTTTTTCAGAAATACGAGATCAAGTGCAATGTTTTTCATTACTACCCGCTCCCATGTCCTGTCATAACTGATGATACCATTATTAAGTAATGAAGAAGAATTTTGCAAAGCAGCAGGCAAGCCTAAAACCGTAGTGCCTATGTTCACCAGCGACAGATAGTCAAATTCACCGAGTCCGGCTGCCTGGTTTCCGGAGGAGCCATAGCTTGCCCTTAATTTTCCGAAATTAAGGACGGAGCTGAGACTGCGTAGAAAATCTTCCCTGGTAAATACCCAGCCCAGAGAAGCGCCACCATAGTTCTGGAATTTATGTCCTGTAGCAAAACGCGAACTTCCGTCGATCCTACCTTGCAATTCCAATAAATATTTTTCTGCATAGTTGTAATTGAACCTGCCCAGATAAGCATAGTTGCCATATTGCGAACTAAACCCATTGTTGGTTTGTACAGCAGTAGATGCCAGGCCAATGCTCTGAACACCCAGGTCGGTGAACCCAACACGGCTGGCATCGATCCAGTTGTAATTGGTTTTTTGGGCTTCCATGCCTGCAAATGCCGAGATGTTATGCAATTGTTTGAAAGTTGTGTTGTAACGCAGCAATGCTGAATAATATTGAAGCGTGCTGGTCCATGACTTGGCATAATAACTTGTTTTGGTAGTGTCTATACCACCGGCCCAACCGGTTTGTTTAGTGCCATACCAGTTATATATAGGAATGGCCAAAACATATTTTTCTTGCGTAAAACGCTCGTTCTGTACAGAAGCCTTCGCTTCAAGAGACAATCCTTTTACGATCTGGTAAGTAGCTTTTAGGTCTACCCGGCCCGTCAGTGAATTTTGATTGTCCCTTCCTCCATCTGATGTTAAAGCTGCAGGATTCCTGTTGGCACCGCCATCCACTCCATTAAAAATGGGGAACCACTGTCCGAAAGGATTCTTAGCAGGGAAGAAAGGCATATCATTTGCATACAAAGTGGCATCCAACCCTACAGAAGGTGTGGCAGTTTTAGCATTTACCACACTGACACCGGTTTCCAGTTTTAAGCGGTCCGACAGTTTAATATCATAATTAAAACGAAGATTATACTGCTTTTGCCCGTCGTAAGCCGTGGCAAGATTTCCTTTATTGTCTGCCATCAGGAAAGACAAGCGGTAAGCTGATTTATCATTACCGCCAGAGATACTCAAGTTATTTTGATAAGAATAACGGGTGGCGAACAACTCATTGATACGATTGGTATTGAAAATAAAATAATCAACAGTGGGCCAGGTAGCAAAATGATAAGCGCCTTCTACCCCCTGCTGCATTTTCAGCATATTGTCTTTCGTGCCCCAAACCCACCAGTTGGGCGTTACCTCTTCTTTGTTGGCATTAAGCCAGATGGTTGCATACTGCTGCATACTTGGCGAGTAACCAGTAATACCATTGGTGGTAAAGCGCATATTGCTTCCAAAATCATAGTGAGTTTTGCCTTTACCGCGTTTGGTAGTTACCAGAATAACACCGTTGGAAGCAGCACTACCATAAATAGATGCAGAGGCATCTTTTAATACGGAAATACTCTCGATATCATCGGGGTTCATATTTAAAAACGAATAGCTGTTGAGTACCGGTGTTCCGTCTACAACGATCAAAGGCGCACTGCCATTCACTGAACTCAGGCCCCTGATCACAAAGTTGAGCCCTTCATTTCCTGGCCTTGGTGAGGTACGGGTTACCACCAATCCCGGCGTTTCTCCCTGTAACGCCAGGCCAATATTAGATACCGCCCTGTCTTGAAACGCCTTTGCTGTAACGGTTTCTACCGAACCAGTTAGGGTGGCCTTTTTCTGGCTGCCATAGCCTACTACTACTACCTGCTCGAGATCCTGTGAAACAGGTGTCAGCTGGAGGTTAGACAAATCAGCACCCGCAGTTGTTTCCAGTTCCTTGTACCCAATCGCTGTTACCCGGATGACAGCAATGGTAGCGGATTTTAAAGTAAACCGACCCGATTCATCTGATATCGTTCTCGTTGTGCTTCCTTTGACGGACACAGTTGCACCCGCCACAGGCTTTTTAGAAACAGCGTCGGTTATGGTTCCTGAAATCCTCGACTGCGCATGAATAATTGTACTAAATACACTTAAAATAAAAAGCAAAAAAATTCGCTTCCTGCGCTTCAGTTTGGCTGCAATCGTTTTAAACATGATGTACTATTTAATTTTTAATATGGAAGGCTTTTTTTCAAACGGCTCTTTGTACCCCTTATTCTGCAAACCCAGGGGCAGGCGCACCAGATTCTCTGCAATGGCTTTTACCAGTTGCACTACTACTGTGATAAATGAGGAAAACAACATTGCCAGAAGCCCGGGTATCGGGGCTATGATAGATGATACGGTAATTGTTTGTATTGAATCCCTTTTTCTCATTTTTAAGCAATCGTTCCAGCGCTTGAACCCAAGTTCATTTCTAAAAAAATGAAACTGGTCTTACCGGTTTAGCAATTTTCGTGAGGTACAATATTAAGCTGCCGGTTAGGGGACAATCGGTGGGTATTTGTCAAAAAAAAGGGGGTAAACTGACATCTTTTGAAAATTATTTAGGGGGTAAATTTTCAATTACATTTAGTCAAATTCTTATAACTAATTGATTATTAATAAATTATGGAAATGATCGCTTACAACTCGATATAAAAGCAAATAATGATGGGCAGCCGTTGTTTTGCAAGCTTTCCTGCGCCGTTACACCTCTCCCTTTCCCAAAATATCTTTATTAACCGTAAACTTATTGGCAAAAGGCTTTCGGTATTTTTTAATAAACTCGGATGGGTTCATTCCAAATTGCCTGCTAAACTGTTCGCGGAAATAACGAGCATCGAAAATCCCTACAATGGCTGCCACTTCATTTACGTTATTGTTGCTATCAATAAATAAACGGGCGGCTTTCCTCAAACGGATAAAACGGATAAAACTATTAAGCGATTGGCCGGAAACTGCTTTTACTCTTTTGGTGATAGCCGAATAACTCATGCCCATTGCTGCAGCAAGTTTTTTACTGCTGAACATTTCATCGTCTAAATGGTCTTCTACTATCTGAATGCATTTTTCAAGAAATTCACGGTACTTTTCAGGGACTTTTGCATCCTGCTTACTAAGGGTGATCTCATTGTAAAAATACTTTTGAAGATTGGTTTTGTTTTTAAGCAAGCTGTTTACCCTGGCTAGAAGAAACTCTTTGTCAAAAGGTTTTATAATATAATCATCAGCACCGTATTGTACTCCCTGCAACTTTAATGTGGAGGTCCCTGTAAGCAATATAACAGGTATATGATTTAATGAAGGATCTTCTTTGATGGCTTTACACAAATCAAGGCCGTTTCGCCCCTCCATCATAATATCGCTAATAATGATATCGGGTAAAATTTTTTCGGCTTTGAGAATACCTTCTTCAGCATTAGCAGCTTCATAAACCTGGTACGAATCTGACAAAACCAAGTTGAGGTATTCCCTGATCGAAGCGTCATCATCTACAAATAATACAGATTGCTTATCCCCTGCCACCAGATTGCCCGTATCTTCAATTACGCTTGACAGTAAATTACCAGTATGCTCTTTTTCTCCTGTGTTGTCTGCTATTTCTTCTAAAACCGATTGGCCGGGTACTACGCTATACGACAATTGTTCCTTTGTGAAATGGTTGCTGCCCTTCAAAAGCCGAACATTGAACCTGGCGCCGCCATTCGCAACACCATCATAGAAAACAGAGCCGTGATGCGCTTCGGCAAATTGCCGGGCAAGATATAGCCCAATACCAAAACCGGGCTTTACCTCCTTACTATTGCTTTTGTCCTGGTAAAACTTTTCAAACACCTTATCTTCCATACCCGGTGAAACGCCCTGACCGCTATCGGATATTTGTACGATTACTTCGTTGGCTTCATTTATAATATGTAAATCAACCGTTCCGCGCGATGGAGTGTATTTCAGGGCATTTGATAACAGATTGTAAAAAATAATTTCCAGTTTATCCCTGTCGGCATACAGTTCAATATCGCTTTCCTCGCAATAAAAATTATAGTGAACGTTTTTTGCTTCTGCCTGATGGATGAAACACAGATAGACCTCTTTGCAAAGAGCAACCAGGTTTAGCTTTACCGGATAAACAATGTCAAGTCCGCTCTCCTCCCGTCGAAATAAAAGCAATTGGTTCGTGAGGCTTAGCATACGCCTTGCATTTCTATAAACGATCTCAATCTCCCTGTCTTCTTTTTCGGGTAGAAGGTTCCGTTTTTCCAGGATATCTTTAATAGGGTTAATGATCAATGTTAATGGCGTTCGGAACTCGTGAGAAATGCTGGTAAAGAAAGAAGCTCTTCGTTCATTAACCTCCCGCTCTTTATCGGCTATCGCTTTTTCAGTTTCTCTTTCGGCAAGTTCAAGAGCTCTTTGCGTACGTTCTGTTTCCAGCTCGGCTGCATGTTTTTCGTGTTCAGCTTTTTCTTTTTGCAGGTTTATTTTTTGCAGATTTATCTCATATTGCAATTTAGCCTGCCTGGCACGATAACCGATGTATATGTATACAAGCGAAGCAAGCAGGGATATATAAAAAAGCCAGGCCCACCAGCTCCGGTACCAAGGTGGGAAAACCTGAACCGAAACAGAAATTTCATTTTTCCAAACCCCGTTACCATCCGTGCTTTTTACCTTGAAAACATAACGACCTTCATTTAAGTGCGTGTATGTGGCAGTACGTATGTTGTTGGAGTAGGTCCATCCTTTATCCCAGCCCTCCATCATATACGCGTAAGCGATTTTATCGGGAACAGCATACTCAAGTGCGGCAAAAGTGAATGAAAAAGAAGCATTATTATAAGGAACCTCAATCGCTTCAACATTGCTGCCATTTGCTTTACTAATAAAAGACTGGTTCATTTCAATGGGCTTCCCATCTATTATCATCCCAGTAAAACAAAGCGGCGAATTGCTGGCAACCACCCCAATGCTATCCGGGAAAAATATATTATATCCTTTTATTCCTCCAAAAACAAACGCCCCTGATTGTAGCTTGGTTGCCGCATTAAAATGAAATTGGTCGCTTTCCAGCCCATCGCTTCTGTAATAATTCTTAAACCGATGTTTTTTAATATCAAACTTTGATAACCCATTAAAAGTCCCCAACCATAAATTTCCCTTAACATCCGACAAAGTGGAAAAAATACTATTATTGCTAAGGCCTTCAGATGTAGTGTACCGGGCTTCGATCCTGTTCCGTTTTCTGTCAAATAAAACCAACCCGCCGCCTTCTGTGCCTAACCACAAATGCCCCATACCATCATCCGTAATGGTTCTGATGAATTGCCCTATATAGAAAAATTGATTCCTGTGATTTACCCTGTCTATCTTTACAAGATTCGTAAGGCCACCTCCCCATAAATTTCCATCACTATCTTCTTTTATTGAAAACAGATCTGATAGGCTATCATCAAAAAGTTCGAAAACATCTTTTTGCCTATTATAACGATATAGTGCACCTAAATAGTTTCCGGTACGTAATGCTGATGCCCATAAGGTTTTATCACCATCTTCATAGAATGTATTGAATACTTTATTTTCAACACCGGTCTTGGCATTTACAGTCTTGTATCTTTTAAATTTATGCGTCTGTGGGTCAAATCGACAAACACCATCTGTATAAGTAGCTACCCATACATTTCTTAAATAATCTAAAGAAATACCATTTACATTGTTACTGGATATTGATGACAAATCCTTAGGATCATATTTATAATGTGTAAACTTATTTGTATTTCTATCTAGTATATCTAATCCATTATTTTCTGTTGCAATGAGCAGGTTTCCATTATTCATTTCGCAAACTGAAGTAATAAAGTTGCCCGACAGACTGTTGGGGTTTCCAGGCTCATGACTGATTGTCACAAATTTCTGTTTATCGCGGTTGATGATATTAATGCCACCCCTCCTGGTACCGATCCATAAGCGGGATACTTTATCCCTGAGAAGCGCATAAATACCGCTTCCAGATAAATCACTTCTTCCGAATCCGCTATGTATATAGCTTATTTGCTTTGTAATTTTATTATAATTATTGAGGCCGCCATCTATCGTTCCGATGTAAATATTTTGTGCACCGTCAGAGCATAAAGTAATATTAAGACTGGGATTAAGCTTTAAGTCTTCAATGGTAGACACCTGTTTTACCTGGTTTGTACTTAATACATAACAATAAATACCAGTCGTAGATGCCATCCATACCGTATCGCCATCAGGCAACATACTGCTTACATATTTCACATCTGCGTTTAGTAATTGTAATTTATGTTGAACGTAATTCAAATTGCACAACCCCTTCCCTTGTACAAAAACAAGTGTCCGCCCATTTTTATCAAAACAAATAGATTGTACGCCATACTGGTATTCATTTTCATTATTGGCGTCTGCAAAAGGAATTTGAACAGCTGTAAGTGAAGCATCATTACAAACCATTAAACCTTGCAATTCAGAAGCTATCAGGATATTATTCTTAGCATCACAGGTAACAGTCTTAATGACTTCCCTGTCTAGTCTTATGCTCTTTTTATTTTTGGCATTTGTATAATAAACTGTGCTAAAGTTGTCGTATAGCCTGTTTAAACGGCAAACCCCAAGACGTGTGCCCAGCCAAATATTCCCTTGCCTGTCTTCCGTAATTCCATAAATAACATTACTAAGCAGGGAAGAGGTATCCTGAAACCGGTTATGATACACTTTAAAAGAATATCCGTCGTACCGGTTGAGCCCATCAAGCGTTCCAAACCACATAAACCCGTTTTTGTCCTGATAGATAGATCTGATGGTTTCGTTGGACAATCCTTGTTCTACTCCTATTTTAGCAACCTGCAATTGGGCCATTGTTGTATGGCCGATCACTAGAAAAAAAAGCATGTTATATATCTTCTTAAACATCGTTTAAAGCACTATACTATAAATCAACATTGTATGTTGTTAAAGCAATTTGAACTATTCGTGGGTTGTTAGTGAGCACAAAATAGTATGTTATTTATATAAAAGCAGTACCAAAATGGGCTGCCCACAAAAAGTTAGACTCCTAATGGGGGCGATCTATTATTTAAGAGACTTTGAAACGGGGGCTATTTTACACTCTCCCATTAGCCATTTTTACATTACTGCTGGCAGCGCCAACTATGCTACCTGATGCTGTCAACTACCGTAGTCCATTGCATTCACTATACTAATCCATGCCGTCAGCTACTATAGTCCGCGGCTCCAACGCTAATGCAGAAACAGTCATTTGAACATAGTACATCATTATAGGTCCATTACTATAGCAATATTTCGTCTCAACTGGTCAATCTGATATGGGGCAAGCCTTCCTAATTTAAAAAAAACGAGGATTGGGGAAAAGCATGTTGTAACATTTTTTAACTTGTATGCTGTTATCTACCCTCAAATAAATAGTATTGAAGAATTTTATTGTTGCCATTCTATTGTTATTTGTTGTATTGTCATCTGATGCGCAGAAGAAAAATGCCTCTTATCGTTTACATATCCGTGAAACAAATGCATCAATTAAGATCGATGGTGTGATGGATGAGTCGTCCTGGTTGCAGGCAGAACCGGCCACACGTTTTTCCATGGTATTACCTATGGATACCAGTTATGCGCGGGTAACTACAGAAGTCCGCATGACCTATGACAGCCGTAATTTGTACATTATAGCCATTTGTAATAAAGCATTGTCGGGTCCGAATATGGTAGAATCGCTCCGGAGGGATTTTAGTTTTGTGAAGAATGACAACTTTATTTTTTTCATAGACCCTTTTGATGATCAAACCAACGGCTTCACGTTTGGCGCCAATGCTGCGGGAGCACAATGGGATGGTTCTATGTATGAGGGTGGTAAAGTAGACCTGAACTGGGATAACAAATGGGTATCCGCAGTAAAAGATTATGACGATAAATGGATCTTTGAAGCCGCCATCCCTTTTACTTCGATGCGGTATAAAAAAGGAATAACAGAATGGGGCATTAATTTCAGCCGCAATGATCTGAAGACCACAGAAAAATCGAGCTGGACGCCCATTCCGCGACAATTCCCTACTGCTTCCTTAGCTTATACAGGCGTGCTCGTATGGGACAAACCGCCGCCCACACCTGGAATGAATGTATCTGTTATTCCTTATGTATTAAGCAGTGCATCCAAAGATTATACAGCACAAAGCAAGACGGGATATAAGCAGGAAGTGGGCGTAGATGCAAAGATTGGTGTTACGTCTTCCCTCAACCTCGATCTCACCATTCATCCCGATTTTTCGCAGGTGGATGTAGACAAGCAGGTAACCAATCTCAGCCGGTTTGAATTATTCTTCCCGGAAAAAAGGCAGTTTTTCCTGGAGAACAATGACCTGTTTGCCAATTTTGGCTATGCGAACATCCGCCCTTTTTTCTCCCGGCGGATCGGCTTGGGTGTTCCCATCAATTTCGGCGCACGCCTGAGTGGTAAACTCAGCAAGGACTGGCGCCTCGGCCTGATGGACGTTCAAACAGGAGCAGTGGAAGAAAAAGGGCTTCCCGCGCAGAACTTTGCAGTAGTATCGCTGCAACGGAAAGTATTTAAAAGATCCAATATCGGGTTGATCTATGTTGATAAGACCTCTATGAACTATCATCCTGGTAATGATTCCGGCAAAACAATCTATTCGCAATACAACCGGAATATAGGGCTGGAATATAACCTGGCTTCTTCCAGTAACCTGTGGACAGGCAAAGCCTTTGTTATGCGCTCATTCAGTCCTGGCATACAGGGAAACAGCATGACCCACGCAGCTCACCTGTTATACAACAGCCGAAAATGGAACATACTCTGGCAACATGAATACGTAGGCAATGGCTTTAATGCAGAAGTGGGTTATGTGCCGAGGACAGGATATATTAAAGTCAATCCCCAGGTAACTAAGTATTTTTTCCCGCGGAGTGGTCATATACTAAGTCATGGCCTGCAGGTTAATACTACCTACTATTTCAATGAACAGTTTCACCGGACAGATAATGAGAACTTGCTGTCTTACCAGCTCACTTTCCGCAACCGTATCATTTTAACAGGATCGGCTATACATGATTATGTTGAATTATTAAGACCATTTGACCCAACCAATACAGGAAAAGATTCACTTGCCAAAGGCACAAAACACACCTGGAACACTGCGGGGCTTGACCTGGTATCCCAGCCCCAGCAATTATTTACGTATTCGGTATCTCTACGGTATGGTGGTTATTTTGCCGATGGCACACGGTTCACCATGAATACTGAAATAGGTTATCGCTTCCAACCTTATGTAAGTCTCGCGCTCAGCACCAGCTACGACGACCTTCATTTACCACAGCCGTGGGGACATACCGTTTTTTTTCTCGTCGGGCCGAAAACGGATATTACCATGACGAATAAATTATTTTTTACCACGTATCTACAATACAACGAACAGCAAAAAAATATCAATTTTAACGCAAGGTTTCAATGGCGTTATCAACCTGCTTCGGATCTTTTTATTGTTTATACGGACAATTATTATCCGGCACCTTTTTTTGTAAAGAACAGGGCGCTGGTATTGAAGCTGAATTATTGGTGGAACATGGTCAGGACAAAGAAGAGCGCTTAGTAGTAAACAAACACTTTATGTTTAATGATTAACGTGTTGTGCTATTGAAAACTCAGGGCATGTTTAATCTGAGCTAGTTTTTTTCCGTTTAAATGATTAATCCAGTGTAAGATTGACATTGAAGACAGTTTCGATGTCAATCTTGCTGCTAATCCGTCATAAGATTTAGCATAGTTTCTTTTCAGATTCAGTTGATCACACATTTGGGAAAAGAATGTTTCTACCATCTGCCTTTTTGATTTGTACTTTTTCGGATGTTTTTTGTAGTCATGCTGATTAATCCTGAATGGCACCCGCAATTTTACATTGAATTTGTCAAAAAGCTCCATCTGTAAAGGGTTTGAACGATAAGCCCTGTCTCCCAGCAGTTGCTTCCCTGAAGGAAGTTTACTGATTGATTTGAGATAATTAATGTCATGAATATTGCCCTTTGTAATACCGCTTTGCTGAACAACTCCATTATCAAAAATCACCACATGCAACTTGTATCCGATAAACCAACCTTTATTTACAGCACTGTAACCTTTAGCCGGAGCAGTATCAAAATCCTTTCTGAAAGCTTTATAGGTGCGCTCCCTGGCCAGTTTGACAACCGGTACGGGAACTGAATCAATCACCATCGCCTGGCTTTGATTCTCCAGTCGCTCTGATATTTTATCCTGAACCTTCACAATTTGACTACTTAGCCTTTTTCTTCTGCGGTTAAAACGTGTTCGGCAAATAAGCCTCGGGAATAAACCCGAATAGTCTGTTTTAAGCTTACTCCATAACAGATTCTCCGAATCGATGCTTAATGCTTCCATCAAGCAAGACAACGAAATCACCTCCAAATCACTCATATTGGGCGTTCTGGGATAAAACTGTAGGTTCCCTTTATTGTCAACTTCTTCTTCAAAGATCTCTTTGCATATACGATAAAATCTACCGAAATTCGTTTTGATGTTGTGCACGTGTTTTGGTTGGTTTGGTCACTTACCTAGACAACGACACAACATTTTTTGCTTCATTGATTATCAAATATTTTTCAATAGCACAACGCGTTAATGATTAGTATACTTTCTTTTTATTCTTTCACCGAATGGTTCCTGATCCTTCTGGCTTCTTTTATCATAGGGCTCAGCAAAGCCGGCCTGAAAGGAGTGGATATGCTGAGCGTTACATTGATGGCATTTGTTTTTGGAAGCAAATCATCTACAGGAATTGTTTTACCGCTTCTTTGTTTGGCTGATATCGCGGCGGTAAGGTATTATAACCGCCACGCACAGTGGAAACACTTTTGGAAACTTGTTCCCTGGATGATGATAGGGATATTGATGGGTGTATACATCGGAAAGGAAATGAATGAAGTTCTTTTTCGTAAAATAATGGCAGCGATCATTTTGGTGACCATCGTGATCGTTGTGTTGATGGAATATCGTAAATCAACACAGGTGCCGCAACATCCGATGTTTGCTGTAAGTACAGGCCTGGCTGCAGGATTAACTACGATGTTGGGAAACCTGGCTGGCGCATTTGCCAATCTATACTTCCTGGCCATGCGGATGCCAAAAAATGATTTTATTGGTACGGCAGCCTGGATCTTCCTGTTCATGAATCTTTTCAAATTGCCATTTCAGGTCTTCTTCTGGCATAATATCAATATGCATAGCTTACAAACAGACCTGATGCTCATTCCGGCACTGGCTTTAGGTTTTTGGCTGGGTTTACGTATTGTTGACAGGATACGAGACGAACAATACCGGAAACTGGTGATCCTTTTAACCCTGATTGGTTCTATTTTAATGTTATTCAAACGATAATTGTGATGCTGCTTTATAATTTCAGTACTCGGTTTATACCGAATTTGTATCTTTCAATCTCAAGCGTTTAATCAATTACGGCCATATGAAAAAAGAAGGAAAAAATAATGTCTCCCGCCGGGCATTTGTGGGTAACACTGCAAAAGCATTGGTAGGTTTTATGATCCTCCCGCGACACGTACTGGGCGGAAAAAGTCAAACAGGGTTGCTTTATACTGCTCCAAGCGATATGATCAACCTGGGGTTGATTGGAGGAGGTAAACAAGGCAAAATATTGTCTTCTTATTTTTTGAAAACAGAACAGGTTCGTTTTGTGGCATTGAGTGAAGTGTACAATGCCAAAGCCGATCTTACGCTTAAGCAAATAAAAGACACCTATGTTAAGATGCCTCAACTGGGCAATTATGCTGATATAGCGGTGTACAATGATTTCAGGGAATTGCTGGCCCGTAAAGAGGTAGATGCAGTGGTGATTGCCGCACCCGATCACTGGCATGCAGCTATGGCAGTGCGCGCAGCAGAAGCCGGGAAAGATATTTATTGCGAAAAACCGATGGCGCTTACCGTCAAAGAAGGAAGGGCCATGGTAAATGCCGCCCGTAAATACAACCGTGTGTTTCAAACAGGAAGCATGCAACGCTCCTGGCATGAATTCAGGCAAACGGCAGAACTCATCCGTAATGGTTATATCGGGCAGATCAAATCAGTAAAAGTGAATGTGGGTCCTCCGCCAAAGTCCTATGATCTTCCTGCAGAACCGATACCGGATGGACTGGACTGGAGCAAATGGCTGGGGCCGAATGCAGTACCTTCTGTTTTCAATGCAGAATTAGCGCCTCCTGTAACAAAAGACGTATATCCCAACTGGCGCAACTACCGCGAATTCGGTGGTGGTATGGTGACCGACTGGGGTGCGCACATGTTTGATATTGTACAATGGGCGCTGGACATGGATCATAGCGGCCCGGTAGAAGTCATTGCACCCGATGGCGGAGAACATCCATTCCTCACTTATAAGTATGCAGGCGGCATCACGATGACACATGAAAAATGGGAATGGAACAATGCCATTCATTTTATCGGTACCGAAGGAGAGATAAAAGTTCAACGCGGTAAGCTGGAAACAAATCCTGCTTCGTTGAAAGACCGGGTGATCGGTGATACGGAGAAGCACGTGTACCATAGCACAGATCATTACAAGGATTTCCTGGATGCCATGCGCAAAAGAACCAAACCCATCTGTGATGTGGAGATCGGGCAACGCACTGCATCCGTATGTAATATCGGTAACATCGCCTATCGTCTTAACCGCAGGCTTGAATGGGATCCGATGAAGGAACAATTCAGGAATGATGCCGAGGCCAATGCATTACTGGGAAGGAAGATGAATAAAGAGTGGGGAATACATATTGGATAAACATTGATTAGCAATCATAAATCCAATACGATAGCAATATTTCGTTTCAACTGGTCAATCCGATGCGGAGTAAACCTTCCTAATTTTTGGATCAATCGTTTATTATCAATGGATCGAATTTGATCTACCAGTACATCGCTTAATTTGTCCAGCTGATCCTTTTTGATTTAATTAAATGTCAGATTCTGCCACATGGAGAAATAATTACCCCTCAAATTAATTAAATCAGCATGTGTTCCTTGTTCGACAAGCCTCCCTTCCCACAATAAAAGGATTTGATCAGCATTTCGAATAGTAGAAAGTCTGTGAGCTATAATAATGATTGTTTTGCCTTGTTGTTTATACCATTCTAATGTCGCCTGTACCTTTTCTTCACTTATAGGGTCCAAAGAAGAAGTTGCCTCATCTAAAATTAAAATTTCAGGGTTTCGATATATTGCTCGCGCAATAGCTAAACGCTGACGCTGTCCTCCCGAAAGGTCAGCTCCATTTTCATTTAAAATTGTTCCATACGTTGCAGGGAGTTTCTCAACAAAATCTTGAATACCAAGCAAGTGTGATAAAGCTAAAATTCTCTGCATGTCCGGTTCGAAGTCACCAACTGCTATGTTTTCAATAATAGTTCCTGCAAATAAATCAACTTGTTGTGGCACTACTGCAATTCTCTCACGCAAACTTCTATTATTAATATATCTAAGGTCATTTCCTCCAATAGTAATATGCCCTTCTTTGGGTTGATATAAATTTTGCAATAAAGAGAGTAGTGTTGACTTGCCGCTACCACTTTCACCCATAATTGCTGTTGTCAGCCCTTTTTTTATAACCAGATTAAGTTCTTCAAAAACAACATTTCGGGTTCCATATCTAAAACTTACATTTGTAAATTTTATATCTCCGATAAGCTCTGGAGTCAAGTCTATTTTAGATTCATTCGAGGATTCTGTTTCTAGGTCTATAATCTCAAATAAACGATCTGCAGCAATAAGTGCTTCTTGCATATTCTTATTTGCACTGATAAGAGAAGCTGCTGGTCCTGTAAAATATCCGATTAAAGCATAAAACGACAATAACTCCCCTGGAGTAAGTTCACGGTTAATTACATAGTAACAGCCCATCCAAAGAATTATAATTGTAAAAATCTTGGTCACAAAGTCAGATGTTGTACCAAGATATATGCCTTTTATACTGCTTTTGTAGATACTTTGCAAAAGAGTAGTGAATTTGTTTTCTGTTTTGATATTGGCGTGAGATTCCAACCCAAATCGTTTGATTGTTCCTATAGCATTTAAGCTTTCTACTAGCTGAGTCTCCAGATCGGCACTATTCTCCATCAGCGTTCTTTGCCATTTTTTATTAACCTTATTACTAATCCAATAAATTAATAAATAAATTGGGATTATTGTGGTAATAATAATTGCAAGTTTCCAATAATAAAAAAACATTAAGCAAACAGAAAAACTAACAATTAAACAATTCACGATTATATTCGACGCTATATCATTGATAAATATCCTGATCTTGACTGCATCATTTACGCGACTAATAATTTCGCCAACTCTCATCGTATCAAAAAAACGCTGAGGGAGTTGTAATAAATGTTTATAATATCCTAAAATAAGTCTGGCATCTATATATTGCCCTGTCTGAAGGCCGAGTATTGTTTTAAAACAACCAATGAACATTTGAAATAACAATAAAAATATCATCGTGACACTCAATAAATTTAACAACCGGTGGTTGCCTTCTGGAATTACAAAGTCTATGATTTTTTGCACATAAACTGAGGTGGCTAAACCCATAATTGTGTAAACAATAGCACCTAATAATGCCTGAAACATAATACCCTTGTGTGGCTGAATAAGCTGCCAAAACCTAATAGAATTAGTAGTTACGGAGTTTGTTTTTGTAAAGTCTTCTTCGGGCAGTAATAAAATAATTATTCCTGACCATTCATTTAAAAAATCTTCGGTTGTTTTCTTATAGATGCTTCCATCAGCCGGGTCCATAATAGTAATATACTTCTTTGAAGCCTCATATATAACTATATAATGCTGTAATTGATTTTTTAAGACGACATGCGCAATACAAGGTAAAGGTATCTTTAAAAGACTATCTGAGTTACCTTTAGCCCCTTTAGCTTGGAAGCCTATTTTTTCTGCCGCTTCTATTAACCCTAACACATTTGTTCCTTTCTTATCTGTACTTGCATATTGCCTGATACGACTTAACGGTATTTTTAAATTATAATATTCAGCAACTGATGTTAAGCATGCTGCACCACAATCTTTAATATCACGTTGTTTTACTTTTTTTATTTTGCTCATTTAGCACTATTTGACAAAAGTGATACTTTATTTGGTGCAATAGGGTTCAACCAATTGTCCAACCGATCAAAAAGTAATTGCCACAAGTTTCTTTTGGCGACGATAAATCTTGCTTGAAAGTTTAATCCCTTTTTAAGTTGTCCATTAAATCCGTTCTTTAAGTGAAGTTGAATGCTATCGAAACTGCATCTAACTTTTATAATTGGAGTATTATTAATAACAGTAAAGTCATTATCAATCGAAATTATTCTACCTGTAAGGATTCCAAAATAGTTGTAGTCAAAGGCTTCGATCTGATAACGAACTTGTAAGCCATCTTTTAATAATCCAACGTCCCTTGTTTGCACGTAGCATTCTCCAATTAACTCTCCTTCAGGAGAAACCGTACAAATAGTCTCATTGGCTTGCAGCAAGTTCCCCGCATAACGAGTATTTATATTTTGTATCACTCCAGACACGGGGGCTTTCACAATATAATAGGACGCATCTACATTAACCTGGTGCAACTGCTGTTGATATTGAGATAGTTCTAATTTATATCTTGCTAAATCCTGTTGCCAGATACTTAACTGCGCTCTGATAAATGCTTTATAGGCAGATTGAGTTTTTTCGCTATTATTCTGAAAATCAAAAAACTCTTTAGGACTTATCACTTTTTCATTAGCTAATGAAGTGTTGATTTCGAGTTCTTTGTTTGCTTTTCTTAAGGACGCTTCCTGGTCATCTTTTTGATGAATAAATTTGCCCAACTCTTCTTTGTAAAGAGGCGACGATAATTCCAATATATTATCTTCAGATAAATTATCTATTGATGTAAGTATATTTAAATCGCGGATAAATTGTTGCCTTTGTGTTATTTCAAAGTGATTAAGGGCCTTTTTACTAGGTGTTGTAGGGTCTTTAAACCGTAGAATTGTATCTCCCTTTTTAACTCTATCTCCTTCTTTAAAAAATAAAGTATCTATAATACCATTAACTACTGGTTTTATTTCCGTTCGTTCATTTGCCGGGCGTGTAACACCTTGTACCGTTATAGCCATAGTAGTATACACAAAAGGTAGACAGATCAGAACTGATACAATCATTAACAGTATCATCCAGTATAAGATATTGCTTTGTTTGCGAAAATTTGATAGGTACGAGATTGTAGTATTAATATTCTGATCTAGAGGGAAAAATGTTTGTCGTAAATTATTAGACGTGTTCATGCCAAAGAATAATTGAAAAAATAATTAAACGCCTTGAAATGATGTTGGAAATGCCTCTTTAACTCTTTAAACCAATCACCTTGCTAAAATGATTTATCCGTTTATTAAGTTAATATGAAAAATATCTGAGTTAATCCTGAATGTCAAAAAGGTTTTAAGACAAATAATCAGTTATAAAAACTATAAGGTTAAACAATGAATGTAAAAAGACAGTAAATAAAAAACCAGATTTTTTCCTCCGGATAAAAATGCAATAACAACAAGCCAAATTAATACCAATAAAACTTGCCTGAACAAAAAGCATTAAGTTGTAACAATGTGAAAGTCCAAACAATATACTTGATATGAAAATGGGTGCAAAAGAAAAATGCTTTATCTTAAAAATCGCAACAATTCCTTCTATTATTAGGTATTGAAACAAAAAAGTTTCTATCAATGGGGCAACCAAAATAGCAATTGCAAACTTTTCTCCCCAACCAGCTCCTTTAGAGAATTGTTGAGCTCTATTAAATGGTTGAATATTGGGCAACAATCCAATTAAAAATGAGGTAATTAAAACACATAAAATCGAAGTAATAAGCAAAGTCAATATTATCAGAAGGGAAGATGATCTGATTTTTTTCAACAAATAATTATTTACAGTTAGTTGGGACATTGTATAAAGTTGATGAAATTCTATATTGGATAGATAGAACTTTTTGGATCAAAATGCAAAGTCTTATTAAAAATTGCAATTATCAATATTTGATCTTGAAGATGTTGTCAAATAAGTTTAAACTAGCCATACAGTTTTGACAATTAATATTTTTTTGACGATGCTCTTACACATTAAAAGAGAGGCTTGTCAAGAAGCCAAAATATTTAGGCTAATAAACTCAATTCTCAACAATTAAGACTGCTTGTAAGGTCAAATAAAGGCTTTTTTACACATGAATAATGGAGGCAATCTGACTGTCTCCATTATTCATAGAAATAACTATTTAGTTTAACGCCATCTGCATTGTTTGCGAGCCGGAGCTTTGTTGATACGTACCATTAAATGCTCCTTTGACATCGTCTACTACAGCATGAGCAAGATAACCAATTCCGTAGCCAATTCCATGTACTAAAGTATCCCAAAAGCCACCTCCATTTGTGTTTTGCAATTCAATAGTCGACATTGGTGTCAAGTCTAGTGTTTTTAGGTTTAATTCCTGTTTCATAGCATTCTGTTTTATGTGTTATTATTTTTTTTTATTACTAGCATTATGAAAAAGATAATCATTGCAACTCTAAATACAATAAGTAATATCTTAGTTGATATTGCATAATTGCTGTTTTGAAAAACTTGGTACAATGAATATCCGTTATCTATTGCTAGTAGAAAGAAAATGAATCGCAATAAAGTGCTTGAAGTCTTCATTAAAACATAGTTTTAAAATAACCTACATCGAAAAATAATTTAATTTCTCGGTTGATATGCATTCCAACCATCAACTATGCCTCTGCCTAATGAATATGCAGTATCAATTGCTGCTGCTGCTAAAATAGTACCGACCGTACCTGTTGTTAGCACAGCGGCAACTTTAGTCCAGAAGCTTCCTCCGTTTGTTGTTATCAATTCATTTTCGGAAAGAGCAGTAAGCTCCATTCTTTTCAAATCAATACTTTGCTGTTTCATAAAATTTAGTGTTTAAAAATTTCCTACTTATTCGTAATCAGCATGGGTTTCGGAAAATAATACCCATATCAATATTTGGCCAAAATTGATTATTTTACTTTTGTGTTTTCATAAAATACATGGATAATTCTGTTGAATTAATTTTCAGTTTTATACAATAAATACTGCTATTGGCAATTAGCCAAACAAAACAATTTGTTTAATTGTATTAATACTACTTAGAGAACTAAAATCGTTAAACCGGAACGCATATATCAAACCAAACTTACTATGGGGGGGAGATATAATTAATATGGTTTGAAAAACAATATTAATCTATAATAAAAAAATTATATTGCCAAATTTAATTGACTAAATTAATATTTAATCTTAACAGAACAATTAAAGCATTGATTTACAAGAAATATACTTAAGCTGTTTCTCCGTACAACAATACCTGCCAGGCGGCGGCAATGTTTCCCTCATTCAATAATGCCCCGGCATAGCGATGCAATTCTTTTTCCATCTCCTGTGGGTTCACGGCATAATATTGTACAATCTCTTTCAAGCGGTCATCGGAAAAAACAGGATCTATTTCGGGTAGTGTATGCACATTCGCCAGCATGCCCAGGTGGTTACCTGTTAAAAAACTACTGTTTCGTATTCCCGGAGGCAGGTTATCGATACCTATTCCCAATTCTGTATTGGGCTTGGGCACTTTGAACAGGTTGGTTTCATCTACCCGGCAATACCAATCGCCTCCCAAACGCGCTACCAGCTTCAGTTTGCGCTGGTCGATCTTTCCATCTTCATCCAATATACTTTCATCAACGTGCATGCACAGCACTTCAGCTATCACCAGTTGCCCGGCCCCGCCCTGCTCGCCCAGGCTTTTCACTTCCTGCACTTTGCATTCCAGTTTTACTTTGGCTTCCTTTACCATGGGTGGTTTTACCAAAGTAGCAGGTGTTTTCTGAAAACCCGCTTTGATGAATTCATCTACTCCTTTAGCATATTCGCAACTGGATAAACTGGTTTGCTGTACCATGTCGTAATCCACGATGTTGATTACGCACTCGGGCACTTCCAGTATATTCTGTAAAGTATGTTTGGTGGTATTGTTCCGCGCCCTTCTTGAAGGAGAAAAAATAACGATCGCGGGATTGGTAGAAAAAAGATTGAAAAAACTAAACGGGCTCAGGTTTACATTACCCGAAGCATCTATCGTGCTTGCAAAACAAATAGGCCTCGGTGCGATGGCTGCCTGTAACCACCGTTGCCTTTCCATCAGCGGTAAAGACTCAATATTGATYGTTATCATATCAGTTCCAGCTAGCCAGTACGGTAACGCCGCCTTTCACCACCTGGTTCAGTTGCACTTCTACTTTGGCATCAAGGGGTAATAAAACATCTACGCGGCTGCCGAATTTGATGAAGCCGTATTCGTCGCCCTGTTTTACCTGCTGTCCCACACCGGTATAATTACAGATCCGCTTGGCCAGTGCACCGGCAATCTGTTTATACAGGATAGCACCGTGGTGATTATTCACCACTACACTCCATCGTTCATTCTCGGTAGACGATTTAGGATGCCAGGCCACGAGGTATTTCCCTTTATGGTATTGGTTATAGATCACTTCTCCGCTCATAGGATTGCGGTTCACATGCACATTGGCGGGACTCATGAAAATGCTTACCTGTATGCGTTTGTCTTTGAAATATTCCGGGTCAGTCACTTCTTCAATAACCACTACTTTACCGTCGGCTGGACAAATCACCTGGTTTTCGTTGATGGTCAGTTGACGGTTAGGTATGCGGAAAAAAGAAATGATGAAAAGAAAAAGCGCCAATGAAACCACAAAAATGAGTATGGCCAACCAGGGTATTTGTGCGCTTAAAAAACTGAAAGAGACCAGGTTCAACAACCCGAAAATGAGCGCCGTAATGCCGATGGTCTTGTATCCTTCTCTATGAATGGTCATTGGGAACGTATTGAACGGCAAATGTAGGTTAAAGAATCAGTTTCACCACCAGCCAAACGAAAGGCGTGGCCAGCAGTAATGAATCGAACCTGTCGAGAAAGCCGCCATGTCCGGGCATAATACTGCCACTATCTTTAACACCTGCCAGCCTTTTCAGTTTACTTTCCAGCAAATCTCCCGCCGTACCTGTAACGGCCGCCACTGCCGATATCCATAGAAGCGGTTTCCAATCGAGTCCGCAGGTATAATGTCCCAGGCAGGCAATGGCCACAACGGCCAGCAACGCTCCTCCAAGGGTACCTTCCCAGGTTTTTTTGGGTGAAATAGAAGAAAATGGGGTTCTGCCAATGAAAGAACCTACGATATACGCCATGGTATCATTGATCCAGATGGAAGCGATGATCACCACCGGCAGGAGCCATCCGTGGGAACCCAGCACATCGTAAGCTATCAGTCCGCGCAACTGGACCATCAGCGCCCAGCTCAGCGAAATATAAATCAATCCTGCCAGCGAATACGCTATCAGTTTGGGGTTCAGTCGCTTCTTAAATACGATCTCTGCCGCCAGGAAAACAGTACTGACCACCAGGCATATCGCGCGGCCCCATTCGTGTATCACCTTCCCGCCGATATTGAATGTATCATCCGCCATCCACAACATCAATGACCAGCCAATGATCATGATACTGTATTTGTGTAAAGGCGTGATGCTCCCGTAAACCGGGTCGATCTGTGCCACCAATCGCTGGTATTCTGTCCAGCAACCGAAATGGATCACACTGAAAAGCAACAGGAAACTCCATTGATTCCACAAGAGACCCGCCAGCATGATCACTACAAATACMACTGCTGTCAGTGCACGGGTTTTAAAGGTTTCTATATTCAAAGCCATCGCAATCCTGTCTTAATGATATTAATTCAACATGCTTTTTTCAAGTAATTTTTTGGCCGTTTCTACCARRTGTTCCGGAACATATATTTCAATATACCCGAACATGGGATAACTGCTRTCCTGCTTATTCAGCAATTGAACCGGCACTTCGTTYTCTTCCAGCACACCTTGTATAATACTCGCCTCGGCATAACTGGTGCGCGTTAATATTTTCTTCCAGGCTTTCATTGTTCTATACTATTTTCATCAGTTGCAACCAGTGATTGTGTAGCCAATACTTTTCGGGTTTCYTTTTTGAAAAGCCTGAACAGTAAGAGCAATCCGGCTATTCCGAATAATCCTATCCACCAAATCGGCATATTCTCATCCATCGCTTTTTCGATAGATTGCCCGTGCTTTATATCCTGGTATATGCCCGTTACGATCAGTGCATTATTCAGAAAATGCAATAAAATATTGAGCCAGATATTTCTACCATAATAAAAAATAAAACCCAGCACCATACCTAATGCAAGCCTGGGTAAAAATCCAAAATAAGAAATATGGATCACACTGAAGACAATGCTGGTGATGATGATCCCGATCCATGCGTTTTTTGTCCAGCCAATAAATAATTGCTGAAATGTTCCTCGGAACAACACTTCTTCGAATATGGCAGGTGCAGTAGCCACGACCAACAACACCAGCAGGTATTCTTTAAAATTTTTCATCATGGCCATAGACATCATGGTGCTTCTGTAAGCATCTTCCATAGCCCTGGCTTTGGCCATCCATGTTGCAGGTAGTGGAATGCGYTGGTTCAGGTCTCCCAAAGCSCCRCTCGTRATCATGGCTGCCAGTGTAAGTACCACYACTATTCCTATTTGTTTGCCGYTCATKAGCCGGTTGAAYCCAAGGTAATCCAGCGGTTTGCGGCTGAGGATCCTTGCAAAAAGGAMYGCCGGCATAAAAAACATMAAAAAAGTAGCCAATGTATTCAGCCATCGCGCCAGGTTCGCATTTTCKGATTTATTCAGTAATTCCGGCACCMKGGTCATGGAGACATTCAGGTTCRTWCTGGCCAGCATGATKAKTRAAAAAGAASCWATAACCGTGAATACCCCAATAAGGGCCAGTAAAATGACAAACTGTCTGCGGTAACTGATCGTTGGCTCTTGGTTCATGCGGTTGGGAATAAGAACGTAAATTTGCGGGCTAAGATATGGTTAAGATAGATAAAATAGTGCTGCCCGAGTTTCCGCTCCTCCTGGCGCCCATGGAAGATGTCAGCGATCCGCCGTTCAGGGYGGTGTGYAAAGACAATGGGGCCGACCTGATGTAYACCGAATTCATCAGCAGTGAGGGKTTGATCCGTGATGCCATCAAGAGCCGGCAGAAGCTCGATATATTCGATTATGAGCGCCCCATCGGCATACAGATATTCGGCGGCGATGAAGAGAGCCTGGCACTGGCMGCCAAAATTGTGGATGTAACCAACCCCGATATRCTGGATATCAATTTCGGCTGCCCKGTAAAAAAAGTGGCCGGTAAAGGYGCMGGCGCMGGYGTGCTGAAAGATATCGACCTCATGGTTCGCCTCACCGATGCAGTGGTGAAAGCTACCCGTTTRCCCGTTACTGTTAAAACCCGKTTGGGATGGGATGAAAATTCCAAAAACATCGAAGAAGTAGCCGAACGMTTRCAGGATGTGGGCATYAAAGCCCTCAGYATCCACGGCCGCACSCGCTCGCAGATGTATAAAGGCGAGGCCGACTGGACCCTGATCGCCAAYGTAAAAAACAATCCGCGTATMCAYATKCCTATTTTCGGMAAYGGAGATATCGACAGTCCGCAAAAAGCGCTSGAATATAAAAACCGTTACGGGGTAGATGGTATYATGATCGGAAGGGCGGCGATYGGTTATCCCTGGATCTTCCGCGAGATCAAACATTATGTRARAACAGGTGAGTTGATGGAYCCGCCTACYGTWGATGAGCGCGTRGAAGTATGCCGCAAGCACYTGCGYAAATCGCTGGAGTGGAAAGGMCCCATCGTTGGCATCAACGAAATGCGCCGCCACTATGCSAATTAYTTAAARGGMTTRCCMGGCATCAAAGAATACCGCAACCGGYTGGTAGTATTGAAAACAATGGAAGAAGTAGAAGCTGTATTAGATGAAGTGCAGGAAAACTATGCAGGATATGTGATAGAACGCAACCCCATCGTGCTGGARAATTATCACCAGCATTGTCCGCTYTGATMTTATTKCARYACCGWCARYASTTCTTTACYGAGYGGTGAAACYGTATTGGGGAAAAATGCCAACAATGTCCCGTTTTCATCTATTATGTATTTGCAGAAATTCCAYACAGGCGCCTGGTTGCACCAGCCATTCCTGGTTGAATCAGATAACCAGTTGAACACCTCGTTTTGTTCACTGCCTTTTATCACCATACTTTTCTTCATCAGCGGAAAACTGACGCCATAGTTGATCTTACAGAATGCCGCAATGGCTGCATCGTCTTTCGTTTCCTGGTGTTTGAAATCATTGGCCGGAAAACCCAGCACCACCAGTTGTTCGCCATATTGCCTGTGCAGGTTTTCCAGCTCTTCGTACTGACCGGTATAGCCGCAATCGCTGGCTGTGTTCACCAGTAATACCTTTTTTCCTTTGAACGAATCGAATGTTATCAGGGACCCGTTATTCGCAACCATCTGCAGTGAATAAAATGAAACCGRTGGTTGTACCCCTGCTCGGTTACGAAGTATCTGACCYTTGCCCATCAATTTGCCCCTTAGCATGATCAAAGGATAAAAGGTCTTCATAACAGACTGTCGCCAGCTCATGTCTTTTCTTTTGATCAGCAGCAATACCACAGCCAGTATGACCAGTATGATGATCAGCTTTTTCATACAACTATCCCGTTATCCATTTAAACAATTTGAGCTTCCCCTTGAATGGAGGGTATTTAACGGCAGGRTCGAACCAGGTAGGTGTTTTCATTACAGCTTTGCGATGGCTGAATGTTTCAAACGAATATTTGCCGTGGTARGCGCCTGTTCCRCTAAACCCTCTTCCGCCAAAAGGCAAATGGTGGTTGGTCAGGTGCCAGCTGGCATTGTTAATGCAAACACCGCCTGCAGGTATTTCCTGTACCCATTGCTTTTCTTTATCGGGATTGGAAGCGAAGATGTAGAAAGCCAGTGGGTTGGGATTTTTTTTGATGATGGCTTTGGCTTCTTCCATAGTATCGAAACCAATAACAGGCAATACCGGYCCGAATATTTCTTCCTGCATYACAGGMGCATCCATYGCTACATGATCYAGTATAGTGGGTTCTATAAAAAGTGAAGTTTCATCCGTTCTTCCTCCATGCACAACCGTACCCTGTTTCAGATATGCAATAATTCGATGGAATTGTTTTTGATTGATGATCTTTCCATAATGATAACAGGTTTCCGGGCTTTCGGTAAAGAATCGCCCGATGGTTTGTTTCATCGCTTCCAGTAATTGATCCTTCACTGCATGATGCACCAGCAGATAATCGGGCGCTACACACATCTGTCCTGCGTTGGAAAATTTGGTCATCACAATACGCTTCGCGGTAACAGCAATTTTGGCATCTGCTTCCACTACACAGGGACTTTTCCCCCCTAATTCCAGTGTCACCGGCACGAGTTGCGTAGCGGCCAGTTTATACAGGATGCGACCCACTGCAGTGCTTCCCGTATAAAAAATATGATCAAACCGGAATTCATTCATCATAACCGGAATAACTGTGGCGCCATCACCTGTTGTATACCCTATGTATTCCGGAGGAAATGTATGGGTGATGATCTCCTGCATCACTGCCGATGTGGCCGGCGCAAATTCACTGGGTTTCAACATCACACAATTACCAGCTGCTATAGCTCCTATAAGGGGAGTAAATAAAAGTTGCAGGGGATAATTCCAGGGGCCTACGATCAACACCACACCCAGTGGTTCATACACGAGCTGACTACTACTGGGAAAATTGAGCAGGTTAGTGCGTTTGGCCTCTGCTTGCATCCAGGATCGCAGGTGGTGGATGGCATTTTTCAATTCACTCAATACAAAACCAATTTCAGTAATCCAGCATTCTTCCGGACTCTTCTTCAGATCGGTATACAAAGCCGCATATAGTTCCTGCTCCCTGTTTTCAATTGCTTTTTTTAAGGCTAACAATTGCCTGCTCCGGAAATCATAAGTCTTTGTAATACCGGTATCGAAATGCCGGCGCATCTGCTGTAGTATAGATAGCATATCATTAGACATCATGCGGCCTGGCTGATTATACTACAAGGTAACATTTCTTTGACAGGCTTAAAAACTCCTCAAAACGTTTTTTCTATTATGAAATCCATTTATCTTAACACATCCAATCAATCGCTATGGAAGAAATAGAAGTACCCACTGAACACCTGCACGAAACCATACACGAAAAAGTAGGCGAAGCCGGCTGGTTCCGTTATGTAGCCATTTCAACCGCACTGATGGCCGTATTTGCAGCCTTTTCCAGTCTCATGGCCGGGCATCATTCCAATGAAGCCCTGATCGACCAGATCAAAGCATCCGATCAATGGTCTTATTTCCAGGCTAAGGGCATCAAAGGAGAGATTAAAAAACTACAGGCCAATAACGGAATGGCGGATGCATCTGCCGTCGGTAAATATGCACAGGAACAGGAAGAGATCAAAAAAAGTGCAGAAGAAGCGGAACACAGTTCTGTTAGTCACCTCGAAAAACATGTTACGCTTGCCCGTTCGGTTACTTTGTTTCAGATCGCCATTGCCATATCGGCCATTGCCATTCTGATGAAAAGAAAATCGCTCTGGCTATCCAGTCTCGTCATAAGCCTGGTTGGACTGGTATTTTTTATCATGGGGCTCCTTTAATTTTTGATCACCCTTCCTTTCAATTTGTGCCGCCTGGGATGCGCTAACATGCTGCGTTTCTTGAAATCGTCGCTGATCACGCTGATGTTACCATCTACTTCCAGCATCGCGAGGTCTACATGTGCAATATCCTTGGCTCCATGTTCTCTTACAGCAGCTTCCAGTTCTGCCATAGTAATTTCTGCTTTTTTGCAATTTTCTTCATTGACATCTCCTTTATAGATCAACGGCATCGCTTCACCCTGTAACAGGCTGCTGAGTTTCTTGCTTTTATACAGGATCCGCTTCAGGGTATAGTTCACTGCAAACAAAGAACCTGCGGCTACCAATCCCCCGTCGAGTGAAGTATCCGGCCCAACCATAGCATTTTGCACCGCGTTGCTGATGAGCAATATGAACACCAGGTCAATCACCGACAACTGGGCCAGTTCTTTTTTCCCGAATATCCTTATGGCGATAATCATGAATATATATACCGCTATTGCCCTTACCACTACTTCCAGGTAAGCGTTGTGCAGAAAGGAAAGATCGATCTGTAGTATCATACGATAAAAGATATGGGCACAAATTAAGAAAGCTGCGGCAAAATAACCCAAACATAACCTGCAGCTAACAATSAWATCACAATCAATGTGAAATTTTATAYYCTTYCCAARYTTTAACTATGAAACAGCCTGCACTTCCTAAAGTATCGGTACTGATCCCCGCCTATAATGAGGAAAAATACATTTGYTATGTACTYGCCGCATTRCTGAAGCAGGACTATCCCAATATAGARATCATYGTTGCCAATAATGCRTCTACCGATCGTACGGYKGTAATGGTAGAAACATTCATCGCAACACACGCCRRTTCGCMCGTATCYATYMAGCTYGTWCACGAGATGMAGCAGGGCACTAATCATGCGCGTGAATGCGCACGCCTGCATGCCACCGGTTCCATCATTGCTCAAATAGATGCCGATTGCGTTCCGGGTCCCAACTGGATCAGCAAAGGACTGCGTTACCTGATCAGGAGCAAGCGGGTAGCCGTTACCGGTCCGTATGATTATTTCGATGGTAATTTCTTCATGCGTTATGCCACCATCATCACGCAGTGCCTTACCTATCCCATGACCAATGAAGTGGTACAGGTAGCGCAGCGGGGCGCCATATTGATTGGCGGCAATGCTTTCATCAGGGCCAGTGCGTTGAGAATGGCCGGTGGTTACAATACCGAACTTACTTTTTATGGAGATGATGTAGACCTGGGYGCACGTCTCAGCCGACTGGGTCATGTAATGTATGCACCCCAACTCATGATGCGCACTTCTTCACGCCGGTACCATGCRCTGGGTTTCTGGCAGGTGAATAAAAAATACCAGGATTGTTTCTGGAAACTGGTATTCAGGCAAAATCACCTGAATGAGACGGTGGAAATAAACCACCCCAGGTAAGTATTTTTTAAACTTTTATCCGTTTTCCCCCTCCAACAAGCGTTCTTATGAAGCAACGCTTGGTCTGGGATTTGTGTCATCTCTGAAAAGCGCAGAGCCAAATCACTTTAATTTACGTATTTTTACAATCTATTATATTTGGGGACTGCCTACCCGTTTATTTTAAAATCAATATCTGATGAGAAGAACACTGTTTCGGTTTGGATTACTATTCCCTGTTTTCTATTCGCTCGGTTGTGGTACAAGCAGACCGACTGCACACATCATCGTGAATAATGAGAACGCTTACCAGCAGCCGGTCTACCTGACCGTGCAGATGTCTGGCAAAGCAGAACATTCAAAAGAGGTCCTGGCCAACGCTACCGTTCAGCCCGGACTGCAATTCATTCCGGGAAAAAAGTACAAAAAAGGCACTTACGAGCTGAATATCGATGCGCACGATGGTACATTGAATGTCAAGCATCCCCTTACCCTGGATACGGACCGTTGGATTATCATCAACTACTTGCTGAGCGACTCTTCCAGTATCGTAAAAACTTATGGATACCTGGATACCACCAGCTTTAAAAAGGTGAAGGGCCGTTACGTTAACCTGGATGTTTATATTGATAACAGAAGACCTCCGAACCTGTAAAAATTATCGCTGCAACAACCATTCTTTCAGTCCGCTGAAGGAAGGTTCCATTACAATACGCTGTTTTTTCCGGCTGAACAAATATTGCGCTTCCGGGGGAACCGTTACCTCTTTACCGGTAGCTGCCGACACGGTTTCGGGAAACTTCACCGGATGGGCTGTTTCCAGTATCATTCCTTTCATTCCCGGGTGTGTATACAGGTAATCTGCCAGTGCATGATAAGCAACCGCACCATGCGGGTCCAATACATAGTGATAGCGATTGAACACCCCAGCGATCGTTTGTTCTGTGACTGCATCGCTGACCGTATAACCCGAGAGATGCTTACTAATATCTGTATGATCGTTGTGAAACAATTCCATCACCCTGATGAAATTACTCGGACTGCCCACATCCATCGCATTGGAAACAGTAGCCACTGCTTTTTTAGGTTGATACGAACCTGTGCGCAGGTACTCGGGCACGGCATCGTTTACATTGCAGGCCGCAATAAAATGCTTAACCGGTAATCCGCTTGCCTGTGCCAGCAATCCCGCGCAGATGTTACCGAAATTTCCGCTGGGTACCGCAACAACCGGCAGCTCCTGTTGGTGGGGCCATTGTTGATATGCGAAGAAATAATACAATTGTTGAGGTAACCACCTGGCTACATTGATAGAGTTCGCGGAAGTGAGCGAATAATGGGCGTTCAGATCGGCATCCATGAATGCATCTTTCACCATCGCCTGGCAATCGTCGAAACTACCTTTCACTTCCAATGCGGTAATGTTCTGTCCGCAGGTAGTTAGTTGCAATTCCTGCACRGGACTCACTTTTCCCGAAGGATACAAAATRATCACTTCCACGCCTTCYACACCAAGAAAGCCATTGGCTACGGCACCGCCYGTATCGCCTGAAGTGGCTACCAGTACGGTTACTTTTTTATCCTGTCCGCGTGAAAAATAGCCCAGGCACCTGCTCATAAACCTGGCGCCTACATCTTTGAACGCCATGGTAGGCCCGTGAAACAACTCCAGTGAAGAAATATTTTCTGTGATGGGCACCAATGGAAAAGGAAAATCAATGGTCTCTGATACGATCTGGTACAATACTTTTTCCGGTATGGCTGTTCCAACATAAGGAAGCATGATACGGAAAGCCAGTTCTTCTTTTGAAAAATTGGTGATATTGTTGATGATCTCTTTYTCAACTGTTGGTATCCTGCGTGGAAAGTACAAACCTTTATCCGGCGCTTGTCCACGTACGGCAGCCTCTTTGAAATCTACATCCGGCGCTGTTTTATTTAAACTGAAATATTGCATGATGATTAACTGGTAAATTTTACGCCTTCGTTRTTGATGGTGGTTACATAAGTGTGATGATCGAGTCCCAACCGTTGATAGGTCTGTTGCATCTGTTGCTCTACCGTGCGGGCGGTGGTTTCATCTTTACTGAGCATGAAAATAGAAGGACCGGATCCTGATATACCTCCTCCCAATGCGCCGGCTTCTTTGCTTTCCTGCTTGATGGTATCGAAACCGGGTATCAGTATGCTGCGTACCGGTTCTATCAACACATCTTCCAGCGAACGGCCAATCAGGTCATAATCGCTTTTCAGTAAGCCCGCTACCAGTCCTGCGATATTGCCCCATTGCCGGATGGCATCTTTCAATTGCACTTGCTGTTTCAGAATGCCCCTGGCATCGGCCGTGCGCACTTCTATCTGCGGGTGCACAATGGTTACATACAAGGGCGGCGCCTGAAGCGGTACAATATCAAGCGGATGAATAGARCGGATCAATGTTACKCCACCGTAAATACACGGCGCAATATTATCGGCGTGTTTTACACCCGATGCCACTTTTTCTCCGTTCATTGCAAAACGAACAAGATCCTGTTTGGGGAACCGGTCATTCAGTAAACGGTTGGCCGCTACTACCGCACCCGCGGCACTGGCGGCACTGGAACCAACGCCACTGCCCGGTTTGATCTGTTTGCATATACCCAATTCAAAACCCAGCGGTTCCTTTATTTCTTCCAGCATAGCCAGCAATGCTGCACCTGCTACATTTTTTTCCGGATCGGTAGGTAAACAATAATCGTCCTTATTAATGATGGTGATTCCCGGACGATCGCTGAACCGAATATCCATCACATCATAAGGTTCATGCACAGCAAAGCCCAGTACATCGAAACCGCAGACCATATTGGCAACTGTAGCCGGTGCGTGAATTGTTATGTGTTGATCATTCATGGTTATAGGTTTAGCATTCATGCTTTGGCAACACGGATAATGTCTGCAAATACACCGGATGCGGTTACTTCTGCGCCGGCGCCGGCGCCTTTGATCACCAGCGGCTGCTCGGGATACCTTTCTGTATAGAACAACACCAGGTTGTCTTTTCCATAGAGATGATAAAAATCAGAATCAGCAGGTATGTGCTGCAAGCCTACCGACGCCTTGCCATCCTGGTAACTGGCCACAAACTTGAGTTTGCATTTTTGGGCAGCTGCTTCATCATACAAAGCTTTAAAATGCTTTTCCTGTTTCTCCATTTCTGCATAGAAATCTTCTACGGTGCCATCAAAACAAGATGCGGGCAGGAAACCATTGTTGGTGATGTCTTCCATCTCTATCACCTGTCCCGATTCCCTTGCCAGGATCATGATCTTGCGCATTACATCGGTTCCACCCAGGTCGAGTCTCGGATCGGGCTCTGTATATCCTTCGTCCTGCGCCTGTCTTACTACTTGTGCAAATGGTTTCTTGCCATCGTAATGATTGAAAACAAAATTCAGTGTGCCCGACAATACCGCCTGAATCCTGTTTACCTGGTCGCCACTGCGCAAAAGATCGTTCAGGGTGCCAATTACCGGCAAACCGGCGCCTACATTGGTTTCAAAAAAGAAAGCCACATTGTATTCCCTGGCCAGTGATTTCAATTGCTGGTAAGAACTGTATGCAGAAGAACAGGCGATCTTATTACAAGCCACCACTGAAATACTTTTTTCCAGCAATGATCCGTATACACCAGCCACTTCTGCATTGGCGGTTACATCTACAAACACACTGTTGCGCAGGTTTTTGGCCTTGATACGTGTTACCAGGTCGTGTATATTACCAGGTGTAGCGTCTTGCAGCAGTGCTTTCCAATTCTCCAGGTCGATTCCGTCTTCGTTCAGTAAAACGCGTTTGCTGTTAGCCAATCCCACTACCCTTATTTGCAAGCGCAAGTGTTGTTGCAGGTAACTCATTTGTTTTTTCAACTGATCCAGCAATTTGCTCCCTACATTCCCCGCTCCTGCAATGAAAAGGTTCAGTTGTTTATAGGTAGTTTCAAAAAACTCCTCGTGCAGGATGTTGATGGCTTTTTTAACATCCGAAGCCGCTATCACTGCCGAAATATTTTTTTCCGATGAGCCTTGTGCAATGGCGCGCACGTTGATACCATTCCTGCCCAACGCACCAAACATTTTTCCGCTCACACCAGGGTGACTCTTCATCTTCTCTCCCACCAATGCCAGTATGGCTAATCCCGATTCCACTTTTACCGGATCTACTTTCCCAGTTTTGATCTCRAAATCAAATGCCAGGTCAATCACTTGTTTGGCGCGGGTAGCATCTGCATCATTGATGCCTACGCAGATGGAATGCTCTGAAGAACTTTGGGTAATCAATATCACATTCACACGTTCRTTCGCCAGGGCTTCAAAYAATCGYTTWGAAAATCCGGGGATACCTACCATTCCACCGCCTTCCAGGCTCAACAGGCTGATGTTGTTGATGCTGGAGATACCCCTGATGAAACTTCCACCGTTAACGGCAGTGGCGTTTTCAATCAATGTACCATAAGCGTCGGGCTCGAATGTGTTCTTTACAAATACAGGTATATTGGCCAACATCACCGGTTGAATGGTTGGCGGATAGATGATCTTGGCGCCAAAATGCGATAACTCCATCGCTTCCTGGTAAGAGATATGCTGGATGGGTTTTGCATTCTGTACCAGCCGYGGATCGGCAGTCATCATACCACTTACATCGGTCCATATTTCCAATACAGAGGCATTTAAAGCCGCTGCAAAAATGGAAGCAGTGTAATCRGAACCGCCCCTGCCCAGGGTAGTGGTTTGCTGCGCTTCATCCGCCGCAATAAAACCAGGCGCTATATAAAGTTGGTATTGATGCTCTTCGAAATAGCATTTCATTTTACTATTCGTAGCTACAAAATCAACCGCCGCATTTCCAAAATGGGAATTGGTGGTGATGAGTTGCCTCGAATCTACCCACTGGTAATGGGCATTCAACGATTGCAGTTTGGCTGCAATGGTAAGCGAGGATAACAATTCGCCATAAGCAACGATCCTGTCTTTGGTGCGGGGTGATAATTCGCGCAATAAAAAAACCCCATCGCACACACTCTCCAAGTCGTTGAAATGTTGTTTGATGAGGCTCAGCGTAGCGCTTTGTTGCTGGATGGGCAATAGCGATCGCACTGCATCCAGATGTTTTTGCTCCAGCTCTTTCAGGAGGGCTTTATATGCCTCATCGCCTTTTGATGAGAGATCACCTGCTTTTAATAAAGCATCGGTAACACCACCCATGGCCGATACCACCAGTATAACGGGTTCTTTTTTTGCTTCTTGCTGAACTATATCAATGACTTTGTTCATGTTGACCGCACTGGCCACCGAACTTCCGCCAAATTTTAAAACCTTCATGTTGTTTGTGTAATATCCCTGTTGGGATGGATTTGAAAATGGAATACGATGCTTCTGTTTTACAGATACAGCTTTTTGACGGCCCGCAGGTAATATGGAAATGTACAACCCTTTACAGGGTCGTAATAATAGTAATGATAGCAGTCCCAAACAGGAGCCCTGTTTGTGCGGAGAGATGAATATTTGACTGCTTCAGCTTCATTCTATTAAAAGATGTCTAAAGATACTACTATTTTTTAATTATTTATACAAGATAACCAAAAAGATGGTCATTTTTATTCAATTCGGTATAATTGATGTGGTATTGATCCATTTTCTTCATCAAAACATCATAATCCGAGCGGGACTTCAATTCAACACCTACCAGGGCAGGTCCTGCTTCTTTATTATGCTTTTGCATATATTCAAAACGCGTAATATCATCATGGGGGCCCAATACATGATTTACAAATTCTTTCAGTGCACCCGGTCTTTGAACAAAGCTGATGAGGAAATAATGTTTGAGCCCTTCGTATTGCAGCGATCGTTCTTTGATCTCCTGCATACGGTCGATGTCATTGTTGCTGCCACTTACAACGCATACCACTTTTTTCCCTTTGATCTCAGCAGCATAATCATCCAGCGCCGCAATAGACAACGCACCGGCCGGCTCTGCTACGATCGCATCTTCGTTGTATAATTTTAAGATGGTGGAGCAAACTTTTCCTTCCGGCACCAGGTGCATATCATCCAGTACTTCTTTGCAGATACTGAATGTGAGGTCGCCCACTTTTTTTACCGCAGCGCCGTCTACGAAACGTTCAATATCATCCAGCACAACCGGATGTCCGGCTTTCAATGCTTCTTTCATGGAAGGTGCTCCTTCGGGCTCCAATCCGATGATTTTTGTTTTGGGAGAGAAAGTTTTAAAATAACTGCCCACACCCGCACTGAGTCCGCCGCCACCTACCGGTACAAACAAATAATCCACTGCTGGCTGGTCTTCCAGTATTTCCATACCCACCGTAGCTTGTCCTTCTATGATGCGGATATCATCAAAGGGGGGCACAAAGACCATCTGGTGATCTACGGTATATTTCTTTGCCGCCTGTGCGCAATCGTCGAATGTATCGCCTACCAGCTTTACCTGAACAAAACCTTCACCGAACATTTTGGTCTGGTTCACTTTCTGGTTGGGTGTGATGATGGGCATGAACACCACTCCTTTCACATTCAGTTTCTTACAACTGTATGCAAATCCCTGTGCATGATTGCCTGCACTGGCGCATACTACGCCGCGATGCAATTCATCCGCAGAAAGGCTGCTCATCATATTATAAGCGCCACGCAGTTTATATGAACGAACCACCTGAAGGTCTTCCCTTTTCAGATAAACTTCGCAGCTGTATTTGCGCGACAGGTTGTGATTGAAGGTCAGCGGTGTTCTGTTCACCACCGGCTTCAACCGCTCTGCAGCAGCCTGGTAGTTCAGGGTATGTGATGTTATGGTTGACATGTGCTTGTATTAAAAGGCACTACCGGCAGTTGAACTACCGGTAGTGTTTATGTGCAGCTTACGCTTCTGTTGCTACTTTCTGATTTTCGGGGCGCAGGCTCCTTACTGTTTTACCTGCCTGCCACATTTCGCTTTCGCGCAGTTCTTTCAATTCTTCTTCGAGTTTTTCACGGTAATCTGCTTTACTGTTGCTCTCGATCGATTTGGCTGCTTCCTTACCGGTAGCTACGCTTTCATACAATTCTTTGAACACGGGCAGAGATGCATCGCGGAATTTTTTCCACCAGTCGAGCGCGCCGCGCTGTGCAGTAGTAGAACAGTTGGCATACATCCAGTCCATACCGTTCTCGGCAACCAATGGCATCAGCGACTGCGTCAGCTCTTCTACTGTTTCGTTGAATGCTTCAGAAGGTGTATGTCCTTTTGAACGCAACACTTCATATTGCGCCGCGAAGATACCCTGGATAGCGCCCATCAATGTTCCGCGCTCACCGGTAAGATCGCTGTACACTTCTTTTTTGAAATCTGTCTCGAACAGGTAACCGCTACCGATGGCAATACCCAGCGCTACTACTCTGTCGAAAGCGCGACCGGTTGCATCCTGGAAGATGGCATAACTGCTGTTCAGACCACGCCCTTNTGGATAGCGCCCATCAATGTTCCGCGCTCACCGGTAAGATCGCTGTACACTTCTTTTTTGAAATCTGTCTCGAACAGGTAACCGCTACCGATTGCAATACCAAGCGCTACTACTCTGTCGAAAGCACGACCGGTTGCATCCTGGAAGATGGCATAACTGCTGTTCAGACCACGCCCTTGCAGGAACATCCTGCGCAGAGAGGTACCTGATCCTTTAGGAGCTACCAGGAATACGTCTACATCGGCCGGTGGCACGATGCCTGTTTGGTCTTTATAAGTAACACCGAAGCCGTGTGAGAAATACAGGGCTTTGCCYGGTGTCAGGTGTTTTTTAACGGTGGGCCACAGGCTGATCTGGGCAGCATCGCTCAGCAAATAACAGATAATGGTTCCGCGTTGCAAAGCTTCTTCTATCTCAAACAATGATTCGCCCGGTACAAATCCGTCGCGAACCGCTTTATCCCAGCTCTTGGAATTTTTACGCTGGCCAACAATTACRTTGACGCCGTTTTCTTTCTGGTTCAGTGCCTGGCCTGGCCCCTGTACGCCGTAGCCGATCACTGCCACCACTTCATCTTTCAGCACCTGCTGTGCTTTTGCAAGGGGGAACTCTTCGCGAGTTATCACGTTCTCTTCTACACCACCGAAGTTTAATTTTGCCATTGTTCTGGTTTTTAAAATGATTGGTTGTTACTTTTTACTTTGTTTGTTACATGCTGAATACTTCGTCCTGCTTATCGAGGAATTCATTTTCTACCACAGTTTCTCCCGGCTCACTTTTCTCAAATGCCTTGATCTTGGCGTGAAAACTATCGCTGCCTTTGATGATGGCTACCCTTCCACTTCTCACAAACTCGATCAGTCCGCAGGGTTCCAATACTTTAACCAACTTGTCTATCTCTTCACGATGGCCACTGGTTTCGAAAATGGTATAGTCTTTACGAATGAGTATTGCTCTTGCCCCATATTTGTGAAGCAGCCTTTCCACTTTTATTTTTTCAGCGATCTCATCGGTAGATACTTTGTACAAAGCCATTTCCTGCCAAACGATCTCATCGTTGGTATTGTAATAGGCTTTCAATACTTCTACCTGCTTTTCTACCTGGCGAACCAGCTTGCGCACCACTTCTTCCGTTTCTTCAATGACGATGGTGAACCGGTGAATGCCTTCTATTTCCGATGGTGAAGTATTCARACTTTCAATATTGATCTTCCTCCTGGAGAACATGATCGCAATACGGCTTACCAAACCGATGCGGTTCTCCGTGTATACTGTTATGGTGAATTCCTGTTTGTTCATGTTGCTTATTTTAAACGTATTTCACTTACACTGCATCCCTGCGGAACCATGGGGAATACATTGTTCTCCTTTCCTACCATTACTTCCAACAGATAAGAGCCCTGGTGGTTCAGCATGGTGGCCAGTGCCTCGCGCAGGTTTTGCCTGTCTGTTACTTTTTGTCCCGCTATGCCATATCCTTTGGCTACTGTCACATAATCAGGACTCGCAATGTCAACAAAGGAATAGCGTTTATCGTGGAAGAGCTGCTGCCATTGTCTTACCATGCCCAGGAACTCATTATTCAGGATCAGTATTTTTACATCGAGCTCTGTTTGCATGATGGTGCCCAGTTCCTGTATGGTCATTTGAACACCTCCATCGCCAATGATCGCTACTACAGTTCGATCCAGTGCACCGAATTTGGCACCGATGGCTGCCGGCAGGGCAAAGCCCATCGTGCCCAATCCACCGGAAGTGATATTACTTCTTGTCTGGTTGAATTTTGCATAACGGCAACCCACCATCTGGTGCTGGCCTACATCTGTTACAATGATGGCGTCTCCCTGGGTAAGCTCGTTCAAATGTTTCATCACTTCACCCATCGTCATCTCTCCCGAACCCGGGTTCAACTCATGATCGATCACTTCTTCATTCTCTTCCTGCTGGTAATTTTTGAATCTTTCCAACCACTGTGTATGTTTTTTTGCTTCCACGAGTTTGGTCAGCATAGGCAACGTCTCTTTACAATCGCCCCATACACCCACAGTAGCTTTTACATTCTTATCTATCTCGGCGGGGTCAATATCCAGGTGGATCACCTTTGCCTGCTTGGCATATTTATCGAGCCTGCCGGTAACACGGTCATCGAAGCGCATGCCTATGGCGATCAACACATCGCAATCATTGGTAAGTACATTCGGACCATAATTGCCATGCATGCCCAGCATGCCAACATTTAATGGATGGTCAGTAGGCAATGCACTCAATCCGAGAATGGTCCATGCGGCAGGAATACCTGACTTCTCAATGAAAGCCCTGAATTCATCTTCTGCGTTACCCAATATCACACCCTGACCAAACAGTACAAAGGGTTTCTCTGCTGCATTGATCAGCTTGGCCGCTTCTTCAACATATTCTTTCCGCACAATGGGCTTGGGCCGGTAACTGCGGATATGATCGCATTTTTCATATCCTGCATATTCAAATTTTTGCAACTGCGCATTCTTGGTGATATCAATCAGCACGGGTCCGGGTCTTCCGCTCCTGGCAATGTAAAAGGCTTTCGCTAACACAGTAGGCAATTCCGTTGCATCTGTTACCTGGTAATTCCATTTGGTAACTGGTGTGGTGATATTGATCACATCTGTTTCCTGGAAAGCATCGGTACCCAGCAAGTGTGCAAACACCTGTCCGGTTATACATACCAGCGGCGTACTGTCGATCTGTGCATCGGCCAGTCCTGTTACCAGGTTGGTAGCGCCTGGTCCGCTTGTTGCGAACACCACGCCCACTTTCCCGGAAGAGCGTGCGTAGCCTTGTCCGGCATGTATACCACCCTGCTCGTGTCTTACCAGTATATGTTTCAGTTTATCGTGATAATCGTATAAGGCATCATAGATAGGCATGATGGCTCCGCCTGGATAACCGAAAATGGTATCCACGCCTTCGGCGATCAATGCTTCAAGCACTGCCTGTGAACCGGAAAGCGTTACCGTTTTTTTAGCGGGTGTTGCTTTCTCTGCTGTGATGGTATCTATTGCTTCCATTCCTTTATTATTAGGGGTTGATGGTTATGCTTCGTCTGTTACGCAGCCTTCTGAGGCATCTTTCACACACTGGGCATATTTGAATAATATTCCTTTCTCTGCTTTGAGCGATGGACGTTTCCACGCTGCTCTTCTTTTGGCTATCACATCCTCCGGTACTTTCAGGGTCATGGACCTGGTAGCTACATTCAGTTCAATGATATCGTCATCTTCTACCATGGCTATCAATCCCCCGTTGTATGCTTCGGGTGTGATGTGTCCGACGACAAATCCATGTGTGCCGCCGCTGAATCGTCCATCTGTGATCAACGCCACGCTCTTACCCAATCCTGCACCAATGATGGCAGATGTAGGCTTCAGCATTTCCGGCATACCGGGTCCACCCTTAGGGCCTACATAACGGATCACTACTACATCACCGTGTTTTATTTTTCCGCTGTTGATGCCATTGATCAGCTCATGCTCTCCATCGAATACACGGGCCGGCCCTTCGAAACGCTCCCCTTCCTTACCGCTGATCTTTGCAACACTACCGCCTTCTGCGAGGTTACCGTATAATATTTGCAAATGCCCTGTTGCTTTGATGGGATGCTCCAGCGGGAATATGATCTTCTGTTTTTCAAAATCGATCTCGGGTACATTGGCCAGGTTTTCGGCTAATGTTTTTCCGGTAACTGTTAAACAATCTCCATGCAGCAATCCTTTGTTCAACAGATATTTCATTACAGCAGGTGTTCCTCCATGTTCATACAGATCCTGCATGAGGTATTTACCACTGGGCTTGAAATCGGCCAGTACCGGTATCCTGTCGCTGATGGCCTGGAAATCATCCTGTGTTAACGCTACGTCTACACTCTTGGCCATCGCTATCAGGTGCAATACGGCGTTGGTGCTGCCGCCCAATACCATGATTACGATCATCGCATTCTCAAATGCTTTACGCGTCATGATGTCTCTTGGTTTGATATCTTTTTCCATCAGGTGACGGATGGCTTTTCCTGCCGCCAGGCATTCCTGTTTTTTCTCTTCGCTCAATGCGGGGTTGGAAGAAGAATAAGGCAGGCTCATACCCAATGCCTCAATAGCGGCAGCCATGGTATTTGCTGTGTACATACCGCCACAGGCGCCTGCACCCGGACATGAATGCTGAACGATGCCTTTGAAATCAGCCTCATCCAATTGTCCTGCTATTTTTTGTCCCAATGCTTCAAAAGCAGAAACGATGTTCAGGTCCTGTCCTTTGTAATGACCGGGCGCGATGGTTCCTCCGTACACCATGATGGCCGGCCGGTTCAATCTGCCCATAGCGATGATGGACCCTGGCATATTCTTATCACATCCTGGCAATGCGATCACCGAATCATAATACTGCGCGCCGCATACCGCCTCGATGGAGTCGGCAATGATATCGCGACTCACCAGGGAATAACGCATGCCGTCGGTTCCGTTACTGATACCATCGCTCACGCCAATGGTATTGAATATCAATCCTACCAGTTCGCTGTCCCACACACTTTGTTTAACCAGCTTGGCCAGGTCGTTCAGGTGCATGTTACAGGTATTGCCGTCATAACCCATGCTCACAACGCCTACCTGTGCTTTTTTCAGGTCTTCTTCTGTTAAGCCAATACCATACAGCATGGCTTGTGCCGCCGGCTGTGTTACATCCTGTGTAATTGTCTTTGAATATCTATTTAACATCATAATCTTTTTTCCCTTTTTGCCCCGAGCTTAAGCCCGGGGCAAAAAGGCAAGGAATAAAAAACCCCGCATTTTGAGGCGGGGCTTTATATTTTCAATGTTTTCTTTTTTATATAAGGGCTCCTCCTCCGTTCAGTGCAGGTACAATAATGACAACCACAATAATAATTGTGTTGATGATGCTGACATTATGGTTGATGCCTTTGAACATAGAGGACTCGTCGCCCCGGACTTAAGTCCGGGGCTATAAAAATACTCCCGCCTGTTGAAAAAACAAAGAACTTTTAAAAAAATTGTGCAATCGTTCTATAACGATCGTTCGTTCATATAATGGTTGAGCGATTCAGCGAGGCATTGTTGCTGCGCCTGTTCGCATCTGCATTCCTTTCTATGTGTTCCGTGATCAGGTCACCGATAGCCGTAGTGGTGTAATTGTTTACCGGATCAATGTCTTTCGATACAAATCCATTCGCCAGGGTCCAATCAACGGCTTCTCTTACAGCAGCAGCCTCTTCCGCCAGTTGGAAATGATCCAGTAGCATGGCCGCAGAAAGAATAGAGCCCAAAGGATTGGCAATGTCTTTTCCTGCAGCCTGCGGATAAGAACCATGTATTGGTTCAAACAGCGCCACGGTATTGCCTACCGATGCCGATGGCAGCAATCCCAGCGAACCACTCAATACGCTCGCTTCATCACTGATGATATCGCCAAACATATTCTCGGTGAGCACCACATCGAATTGTGCGGGATTCAGGATGATCTGCATAGCAGCATTGTCTACGAACATATAATCTACAGCTACGTCTGTATACTCTTTGGCGATCTCTTGCACCACTTTACGCCACAAGCGTGATGTCTCCAGCACATTCGCCTTGTCCACCAGTGTCAATTTTTTCTTTCTTCCCTGTGCATACTTAAACGCCAGGTGTGATACCCTTTCTATTTCTGCCTTTGTATAAGTGCATTCATCAACCGCGGCCGATTGGTCTTCACTCAATTCTTTTTTACCAAAATATATGCCACCGGTGAGTTCACGGAATACAATAAAATCAACCCCTTCCATTTGCTTGGCTTTCAGCGGCGATAAATGTTGCAACGCACGATAAGTCGTAACCGGACGGATATTGGCATACAATTGCAGCGCCTTTCTCAGCTTCAGCAAACCCTGTTCTGGCCTCACTTTTGCAGTAGGATCATTATCATATTTAGGGTGACCGATGGCGCCAAAGAGGATGGCATCGCTTTTCAAACAGGTATCAATAGTTTCATCGGGCAAAGGGTTGCCGGTTTTGTCGATCGCATCGGCGCCCATGATACCATAGCTGTATTCAAAAGAATGACCGAAGCGATCCGCAATCGCATTCAGCACTTTGATGGACTGCTGCGTTACTTCCGGGCCGATCCCATCTCCCAATATAACGGCTATCTTCTTTTCCATACTGTATAATTATTTGGTTGTTAGTTTTAGTTTACGCTGCGATTTTTCCCGATTCCAATAATAATGTCCTGGTTACACATGAAGGCACTTCTTCATTGTAATGGCTTACATAGATCAATGTCTTCTTCAATACTGTACAGATATCATTGACCATCTCAACAAATGCCGCTGCCATCTGGGCATCGAGCCCCTGGCAGGGTTCATCCAGTATCAACAGCGGCGGGTTCTTCACCATGGCCCTCGCCAGCAATACCAGTCTTTGCTCTCCATTGGATAATTGCAGCAACGGCCTGTTGGCAAAATCTGTCAGTTGCAATAATTCCATCCAATGCAGGGTGATCTTTTTTTGTTGACCGGTGAGCTGCCTGAACAAACCAATTGTATCGAACAAACCGGATGCAACCACTTCAAAGCAGGTAGCGCCCGTCTCAAAATGCTGGTGTAACTCGGGTGATACATAACCGATCTTCTGTTTGATATCCCAGATGCTTTCACCACTGCCTTTCCTCCTGTCGAACAAATAGATCTCATTGGCAAATGCCTGCGGGTTATCGCCGTTCACCAGGCTCAGCAAGGTAGACTTGCCTGCTCCATTGCCACCGGCTATGCGCCAGCATTCTCCACGCTTCACTTCCCAGTTAATATTGTGCAGTATCTTTTTATTGCCGTAGGTTACATTGGTGTTTACCATTTTAACGGCAGTAGCAAAATTGTCGTAACGATAAACTTCCGGTATACCCTGTTGAATAGGCAAAGCCTGCTTTGCAACAGTAGCTGTTACCGGTTTATGCAGATCAAATGCCTGATGTGTTATCCTGGGTTGCAGGTAACCTTTTTCCAGCACAGCCACATGGGTTACTGCAGGCGGTATTTCCGATTCGGTAGTAACCAGCAGTATGCCAATTCCTTTTGCAGCCAACTGTTCCATGATCATACTGAGCGAATGCCTGGAAGCCGTATCGAGTCCGGTATACGGATTGTCAAACAGCAGCCAGTCGGCCTGCCGAAGCAAAGCTTTCGCCAGCTGTAATTTTTTTTGTTCACCGTTCGACAATTGTATCAAACGGGTGTATCGCACATGCGTAATACCCAGCCACGATAATACATCCGTAATAGCCTGATCATCCGTAGTGATCTGTTGCAGCACATCATTCAACAATACCGTATCTTCTGCATCGGATGAATTGAACCGTTGTTGATAGTAAAAAGAAGAAACGTTAGAGAGGTTCTTGAATTTGTGTTGTTGGGTAATAGCCACAACACGGGGCTCACCATTGTGACGGGCCGTGAACGATATATCGCCGCAGCTAAAACAATGCCCCGAAAGCGCTTTGATCAATGTAGATTTTCCGCTACCCGATTTACCCACTACTGCCAGCACTTCTCCTTCATGTACAGCAAAAGAAACATCTTTCAGTATGGTTTTACCCGACAACTGAACCGTCAGATGTTCTACCTGTAATGAAGTTGTTTTCATCGTTGCAATTCAAATGCTTCAATATCTTTTTTAATGCTCAGCAGAAAATCGATGTCATCGTATCCGTTGAGCAGGCATGTTTTCTTGTATGCGTTGATCTCGAACTTTTCCTGTTCGCCCGTACCATCAATGGTAATGGTCTGCTGTTCGAGGTTAACCGTTACTGTAGCAGCTTCACCTTGTGCAAATAATTTTTGCAGGAAGTTTTCGCTCACCGTCACCGGCAGCACGCCATTGTTCAATGCGTTATTCTTGAAGATGTCGGCAAAGAAGCTCGACACCACCACTTTAAATCCATAATCCTGGATGGCCCATGCCGCATGTTCGCGTGAAGAGCCGCATCCGAAATTTTTACCGGCTACCAGTATCTCGCCGCTGTATTTCGGCTGGTTGAGCACGAAATCTGCTTTGGGTTTTGCTTCATCATTGTTCTCATAACGCCAGTCGCGAAACAGGTTCTTTCCAAAACCATCCCTTGTAGTTGCTTTTAAAAAGCGGGCGGGAATGATCTGGTCTGTATCCACGTTTTCCATCTGCAACGGAACAAATCTGCTATGTATGGTACTTAATGCCTGCATGTCTTCTGTTTGATTAGATTAACTCCCTAACATCTGTTACAACACCGGTGATGGCAGCAGCTGCCGCTGTAAGCGGACTGGCCAGCAACGTACGCGCGCCGGCGCCTTGTCTGCCTTCGAAATTCCGGTTACTGGTACTGATGCAATATTCACCGGCAGGTATCTTGTCTTCATTCATTCCCAAACAGGCGCTGCATCCTGCCTGCCTGATCTCAAAACCTGCTTCTTCAAATATTTTATCGAGCCCTTCTGCCTTTACTTGTTTGGATACCTGCTGTGATCCGGGAACGATCATCACCTGCACTTTATCGCTCTTCCTTTTTCCCTTGATCAATGAAGCCACCATGCGCAGGTCTTCGATCCTGGAATTGGTACAACTGCCAATGAATACATGCTGTACAGGCATACCCAGCAAGGGCTTGCCGGCTTCCAATCCCATATATTGCAAAGCTTTTGCATTATCGCTGCCTGAAGGTATTTTACCATTCACGGCAATGCCTTGTCCGGGATTGGTACCATAAGTGATCATGGGTTCTATATCCGCTGCATTGATATGCAATTCTTCATCGAACACAGCATCTGCATCGCTGTACAATGTTTTCCATTCGGCCAGTTTCTTTTCCCAGGCTTCTCCCTGGGGTGCGAATTCGCGGCCTTTTATATAAGCGAAAGTAGTTTCATCGGGGGCGATCATACCGCCACGGGCGCCCATTTCAATACTCATATTGCAAATGGTCATGCGGGCTTCCATGGAAAGTGAACGAATAGCAGAACCCGCATATTCAATAAAATAGCCGGTGCCACCGCTCGCAGAGATCAGTGCAATGATGTGCAGGATGATGTCTTTTGAAACAACGCCTTTATTCAGTTCGCCTTCAATGTTGATGCGCATCAGCTTGGGCTTGCTCTGCATCAGACATTGCGATGCGAATACCATTTCCACTTCACTGGTTCCTATTCCAAAAGCAATAGCACCGAATGCACCATGCGTAGAAGTATGACTATCGCCACATACAATGGTCATGCCCGGCTGTGTAATACCCAGTTCAGGTCCTATTACGTGTACAATGCCCTGGTAAGGATGTCCGAGCCCGTACAACTCCACACCATGATGCGCACAATTCTCTTTCAGTTGTTGTACCTGTAACCTCGACAGTTCATCTTTGATAGGCAAATGCTGGTTGATCGTAGGCACATTATGATCGGCAGTGGCCACTATCTGCTGCGGGCGRAAAAGCGAGATACCTCTTTTTTCGAGGCCTTTGAAAGCTTGCGGACTGGTCACTTCATGGATGAAATGTTTGTCGATATACAGCACGGAGGGACCACCTTCCACTTCCTTAACAATATGCTTTTCCCAAATCTTATCGAATAATGTTTTTGACATGAGATTGATCTTGAATAAAGGCGTGGCATGAGAACATGCCACGCGAACTAACTAAAACTATACATATGAGAAAATCCTAAATTGTTGCCGGCGCAGCTTTATAAGTGCTGGCCAGTTGATGCAGGTCTTCTTCCTCCACTTCTTTTTTCCTGTCTGCTACCTGTAGAAATGACTGGTATAGTACATCTATATCATTCCGGTTATATTGGTATCCCAATTTTTGAAGTCGATGTGCCAGGGCACTGCGTCCGCTGCGGGCGGTCAGCACAATCTTGCTGCCATCGGCGCCCACTTCTTCTGGGTTGATGATTTCGTAGGTCTGTGCGTCTTTCAGGAAGCCATCCTGGTGAATGCCGGAAGAATGAGAGAATGCATTGGCACCCACAATGGCTTTATTGGGCTGAACCGGCATACGCATGATATCCGATACATCGTGACTCATGGGGTTCAGCAATTGTGACTGGATATTGGTATAATAACCCAGGTCTTTGTGTTGTTTGATCACCATTACTACTTCTTCAAGTGAAGTATTTCCGGCGCGTTCACCCAATCCGTTCACGGTACATTCTATCTGGCGGGCGCCATTGATCACACCTGAAATGGAATTGGCGGTGGCCAGTCCCAGGTCATTATGACAATGACAGGAAATAATGGCCCTATCGATATTGGAAACGTTATTTTTCAGAAAAGCGATCTTCTCGCCATATTGATGCGGCAGGCAATACCCGGTGGTATCAGGAATATTCACCACGGTGGCGCCGGCTGCGATCACGGCTTCGATTACACGTGCCAGGTATTCATTATTGGTACGTCCGGCATCTTCGGCATAAAACTCCACATCATCGGTGAAATTCCTGGCCCATTTCACGGCCTGCACGGCTCTTTCCAGGATTTCTTCCCGGGTGGCATTGAATTTAGATTTGATATGAAAATCCGAAGTACCAATACCCGTATGGATTCTTGGTCTTTTCGCRTATTTAAGCGCCTGAGCGGCMACTTCAATATCTTTTTGCACGGCGCGGCTCAGTCCGCATACCGTTGCATTCGTAATCGCTTTGGCTATTTGTTCAACAGATTCAAAATCTCCCGGACTGGAGATGGGAAAGCCCGCTTCAAGGATGTCTACACCCAACGACTCCAGCTTCAGTGCCAGCTCCAGCTTCTCTTTGGTATTGAGTTTGCAGCCGGGCACCTGTTCTCCGTCGCGGAGCGTAGTATCGAAAATGTACACCTTTTCAGCCATGAATCTTTCTATTTTATTCGAATTTAGAGCGATATCACAGGCCGATAAGTTCAAAATTGGCGTTATTTTACATCCTGTAAACAGTGCCCGGGGCCTTGTAACCCTTATTGGTATTGGATTTTAGTATAAATRAATTACGATGCCCAACCGTTCTACCGATGCACTTTTCCAGCTGGTTCAATCGCTCGAAAGGTCTGAAAAACGCAATTTCAAGCTCTATATGAACCGGATTTCGGCCGGAGGGRGTGGTGATTTGAAGATTGTGCAGCTTTTCGATGCCCTGGATAAGATGAAACAATATGATGAGGAAGCCCTCCTGAAAAAGAACCCTTCCCTTCAAAAACAGCAGCTTTCCAATCTCAAAGCCCACCTGTATCACGAACTCCTGGCCAGCCTGCGCCTGTTGAAACAGGAAGAGAATATCGACCTGCAGCTGCATGAGCAGCTCGATTTTGCCCGTTTATTATACAACAAGGGGTTGTATCACCAAAGTCTGCGGATACTCGATCGCATCAAAGACCTGGCCCGTACCAATAACCAGGTCACTTATATCGGGCAGGTATTGTTCTTAGAGAAAAAGATCGAATCGCTGCATATTACCCGGAGTATGCAAGACCGGGCGGAGCGGCTCAGCGCCGAAGTGGAAGAAGTGAATGCGCGGCTTTCTGTTATCGGCAAACTGTCTAATCTTTCCCTGCAATTGTACAGTTGGTATATCCGCAATGGGCACGCCCGTAATGAAAAAGATACGGCAGCGCTGGATCTTTTTTTCAAGCAGGATGTACTGCAACATAGCCAGACCTGCAAAGGCTTTTATGAACGACTCTATCTTTATCAGTGTTACTGCTGGTATGCCTTCATTACCCAGGATTTTCTGATGTATTACCGTTATTGCCAGAAATGGGTAGACATTTTCGATAACGATCCCAAAATGATCGAAATAGAGACTGCTCATTATATCAAGGGCATGCACAACCTCATGAGYGCACATTTCGATCTCAGGAATTACCAGAAATTCAACGAGTCTATCGAGGTGTTTGAAAAATTCATCGAAACACCTGTGATTCAAGGCAACCAGAACAACCTCATTCAAACTTTCATTTACCTGGTAACCGCCAAGTTGAACAAGCATTTCATGGAAGGCACTTTTACAGAGGGGCTCTACCTGGTTCCTTATATTGAAGAGAAGATCAAAGAATACGAATTGTATCTCGACAGGCAYCGGATATTGGTATTCTATTATAAAATAGCATCACTCTATTTCGGTAGCGGCGATCATGATAAAAGCATCGATTACCTCAATAAGATCATCAACCTTAAAGTAGACCTGCGCACCGATCTGCAATGTTATGCACGCCTGCTTCACCTGATTGCACATTATGAGTTGGGCAATTTTGAATTGCTGGAATACCTGTTGAAATCGGTTTACCGCTTCATGGCCAAGATGGAGAACCTGAGCACTGTTGAAGAAAAGATTTTTGCTTTTTTGAGAAACTCTTTCCGGTTAACGCCCCGTCAGCTGAAACCGCAATTCGAAACGCTGTTACAAACATTGAAACCGCTCGAAAAAAATCGTTTGGAAAGTCGCGCCTTCATGTACCTCGATATCATTTCCTGGCTCGAAAGCAAGATCGACCAGAAACCGGTGCAGGATATTATCCGGCAAAAATTCCTGGATGCCAGGCGTAATAAAACCGATTAAACGGTTTGAGTAGGCGGTTCAATTAGTATTTCTCTTCCGGCAGGGAAAACAATATGCAGTTGGCATCCTTTGTTGGGAGCGCTTTTCAATTCAATACTGCCGTTGTATAATTCCACGCGGCTAAAAATATTGTTGATGCCGATTCCCTTTCTTTTTACAGCGGTGTCGAAGCCCTTCCCGTTATCGGTAATGGAAAGGCGGATGAAATCATCCCTGTAYAATTCAATAGTAACACAGTTCGCATTGGCATGCTTGATAATGTTGTTGATCTGCTCCTGCACGATCCTGAAAATATTGAGCTTRAACTCGTAGTTGATGTCTTCCTCATAAAAAGATTCGTAGAAAAATTCAATACTCATCTGGTTCGCCACCAGTATATCTTCTACCAGTCCGTCGATGGCTTTGGCCAGACCAAAATCTTTGATCAGCGGCGTTACGAGCGCCTTGGATAGTTTCCGGATCTCTTCAATGGCGTTGAAAATAAAACCAGAAGATTGTTTCAATAATTCCTGGTGATTATCGCTTCCCTTCAATGCCGTTGCGAGGTACATCATGGCAACCGTGAGTTGCTGGTTCACATTGTCGTGCAGCTCTTTGCTGATCTCATATCTTTCTTTTTCCTGCTCGCGTATAACAGCTTCYGTGATCTCCTTCTGCTTCATCTGCCTTTCTTCCTGCAGCTTTTTTTCCATCTGCTTCTTTTCGGTCACATCCCGCGAGTTCGACACAATGCCCCTGACAGAAGGATCCTCGATGAGATTGGTAAGCTTAGCCTCCAACCAGCGCCATTCCCCATCGGCATTCTTAAACCGGAAGGAAGATATTTCAAGCGATGGCTGCTGGCTGATCTGTTTGAACCGTTTGCGTATAAACGCCATATCATCCGGATGGATGAAATCGAATAAATTCCTGCCTACCAGGGTTGATGGSGTATAACCCAGCACTTTTTCTACCGTAGGGCTTGAGAAAGTGAAATGGCCATCTTCATCCAGTATTTTGATCATATCTGATCCATTCTGCACCAGCGACCGGAATCTTCTCTCGCTGTTGATGACTTTGAGTTCGGCCAGTTTGCGGTCTGTGATGTCCTGCATGGCGCCTATCATCCGGCGTGGTGTTTGACCATGATATAACAGGTATCCTTTGTCAACCACGTGCGCATAAGTTCCATCGGCCTTCCTGAAACGGAATTCATCCTGCCAGATGGAATGTGTATTACTGCTGATGGATTTGAACAAACCATCTATGACCCGCTGCCTGTCGTCGGGGTGGATACATTTCTCCCAGAAATCTGCCGAAGTTTTAAAATCGGTGACCTGGTATCCGTAGAGTTTGTAGATGTTTTCACCGGCCCAATAAATCTCGTTCGTATCGAGGTTCCAGTCCCACACCATATCATTGGTGGCCTTGGTAACAAATTCATAACGCTCATTGCTTTCGCGCAGGTTTTCCAGGTTCCGCTTACGTTCTATGCTGTATTGAATGGATTTGGAAAGCAGCTTCTCATCAAACTCTCCTTTTATCAGGTAATCCTGCGCGCCGTTRGCCATAGTTTCCAAYGCTACGTGCATATCTATCATACCTGTTAATACAATGATGGGAATAGAAACGGCATATTGGTTGATGATCTTGTAAGATTCCAGCCCATCGCTGTCGGGCAGGGTAAGGTCGAGCAGCACCAGGTTGATCTTTTGCAGTTGGAGTACKGAAATGGCTTGTGTCGCATTCGTTACCCTGAAGAGCCTGGCCACAGGCAACGAAGTAGCACCGAGCAACTCTTCCAATAAGAAAAGGTCTCCCGGGTTATCCTCTACAATAAGTATGTTCATTTGCAGGTAATGATCRGACATACTCATCTGTTATTTTGAACGGCCTTAGTTTTCCTCATACAAACAGGTATAAAATAACTTACAAAAAAACATAAACTATTCTGCTATTCCATGTCTTTCCTTTCATTTCATTGAAATGATGAAGATTATTTACCGATGGTCAGGTAAAAACAACTGCCATTCTCTTTGCCCGATTCCACCCAGATACTGCCGCCATGTCTTTCTGCGATCTTTTTACAAATAGCCAACCCTATACCGGTTCCGCTGTAACTGCCTTTACTATGCAGGCGTTGGAACAGCTGGAAAATCTTCTCATAGTGTGCTGCATCAATACCAATACCATTGTCTTTCACACTGAACAGGTACTGGCTCTCCATCTCTTTGCATGTTATTTTTATCGAAGGAATTTCCTTGCTATGGTATTTCAATGCATTGCCTACCAGGTTCTGAAACAATTGAAACATCTGCGTTTTATTCGCATTGATCATGGGCAGGTTACCTATTTCCACTTGTGCATTCGTTTCCTTGATCTCTTTTTCGAACAAGTTGTAAATATCTTTCAGCAACTCATTCATATTTACTTCCTCATACCCGCTTTTATCCGACCCTACGCGGGAATAAGTGAGCAGGTCGAGGATCAATTTCTTCATCCKTTCAGCGCCATCCAGCGCATAATGGATGTACCTGTCTGCCGTTTCGTCTATTTGCCCTTCGTATTTTTTCCTGAACAACTGTAAAAAGCTGCTYACCATACGCAAAGGTTCCTGTAAATCGTGAGAAGCTACATACGCAAACCGTTCGAGTTCAATATTTGAAGTAGTCAGTTCCGCAGCCCTTTTTTTCAGGCGTGTGTTCAATTCCCCAAGCAACGCTTCTGCAGCCCTTCTTCTCGTAATATCCTGCGTGGCGCCGATCATGCGAATAGCCTTCCCTTCCTGATTGCGTATGATATATCCCTTGTCGTAAATATAAGCAAAGCTCCCGTCCGCCTTGATGATCCTGTACTCATCATCCCAATAAGCATCCTGCGAATCATTGAGTGCCCGCGCCCTTTTATCCAGCATGGATTCGAGATCATCGGGATGCACTTTCTTAATCCAGAAATCCTTGTCTTTTGAAACTTCTACCGGATCATATCCGAAATTGGTTTTCAATCCATGCCCTGTTCTTGTAACAATATCCGACTCAAGGTCCCAGTCCCAGATGGCGTCGTTGGTTGCCCTGGCTACGTATAAAAAACGCTCATTGCTTTTATAAAGTTCTTCTTCTTTCTCTTTTTTTTCAGTGATATCACGCTGGTTGATGATCATMCCCTCCACACCTTTCATGTGCAACAGGTTAACCACCGTAGCTTCCACCCAAACAAAACCACCCTCTTTTTTTTTGACTCGATATTCTTTTTTGAAGCTCTTGCCCGGTGATTGGAGGACCTCTTCAAATTCACCCAATAACCGGTTGAGGTCTGCTTCATAGATCATGTCACGTAATCGCTTTCCTACTACTTCTTCTACTTCATAGCCCATGATCTTTTTTACAGCTGGATTGATATACGTGATCTCCCTGTGTATATTGGCATGGATAATAATGTCCATGCTATTCTCTACCAGCATCCTGAACCGTAGTTCACCGGCACCATCTGAAACAGCTTCAGCATTTCTAGTCATACGCAGCATTGGTCTTCACACAATTTCGCCAAGATTTGCAAAAGCGCCAAGAAGATTTATTGCACAACAAAAGCACGCTATGCAGCTTGCTATTAAACTGATTAATAGCAGTTTACGAAGATGCTCTATTTAAATGGAAACCGGGGTCAACGATAAATCTGCTCGATYGCTTCTCTGAATTTTTCCATCACCACTTTTCTTTTCAGGCTCAGCTTGGGTGTCATCTCACCTGTTTCGATGGTCCATTCATGTGGCAGCAATTCAAATTTTTTGATTTGTTCAACGTGGTTGAAACCGGTATTGTACTGATCTACCAGTTTCTGATACATTTCCAATACACGGGGTTCACGTATCGCTGCCTCATTGGTAGTAAAAGTAATATTATTTGCTTTCATCCAATCTTTCAGGGCTGCAAAAGTTGGCACGA
>BFBZ01000137.1_pt1 | contig 102391 bp, 93 predicted proteins | sample 1888401 | NCBI WGS metagenome assembly BFBZ01 (sample SAMD00112614, study PRJDB3348) | symbiont metagenome | host: Chara braunii
CTCATCACCTACGGCGGCGCGCCGATGTACGTGTCCGACCTCAAGCGTGCGCTCGATCTCCTGGGCAACAAGCTGATGCAGCTCTACGGCCAGGGCGAGAGCCCGATGACCATCACGCACCTGTCGCGGGAGTATCATTGGGATCGCCAGCATCCGCGCTGGGAGCAGCGTCTCGCCTCGGCCGGCCGCGCCGATTCCTGCATGGAGGTGCGGGTGGTCGACGAGGAGGGGCGGCAGCTCCCGGTGGGCGAGGTCGGGGAGATCATCTGCAAGGGCGATCCGGTGATGGCGGGCTACTGGAACAATCCGGAAGCCACGGCGCGTTCGCTGCGTGACGGCTGGCTGTGGACCGGCGATGTCGGCGCCTTCGACGAGGAGGGCCTGCTGACGCTCAAGGACCGCTCCAAGGACATGATCATCTCCGGTGGCTCCAACATCTATCCGCGCGAGATCGAGGATGTGCTAAACCTTCATCCGGCCGTCGCCGAGTGTTCGGTGGTCGGCCGGGCGCATCCGGAATGGGGCGAGGAGGTGGTGGCCTTCGTCGTGAAGCGCGGGACGGCGGTGGTGACGCCGGCCGACCTCGACAAGCTCTGTCTCGACAACGTCGCCCGCTTCAAGCGGCCGAAGGACTACAAGTTCGTCGAGGCGCTGCCGAAGAACAACTACGGCAAGATTCTCAAGACGGAGCTGCGCAAGCTTCTCTAAATTCGCGGGATCAACGAGGAGGAAGACACATGGCGATGATCGATTTCAAGCGGCCCGACGGCTCGACCTGCAAGGGCTATCTGGCCGAGGCGGGCAAGGGCAAGCCGGGCATCGTCGTGATCCAGGAATGGTGGGGCCTCAACGACCAGATCTGCGGCGTGGCTGACCGGTTCGCGCGCGCCGGCTACAATGCGCTGGCACCCGACCTCTACAAGGGCCGCGTGACGCAGAAGCCGGACGAAGCCAACCACATGATGAGCGGCCTCGACTTCGTTGGCGCCTCCGACCAGGACATCGCCGGCGCCGTGAAGCATCTGGCAGGGCTCGGCGGCAAGGTCGGCGTGATGGGCTTCTGCATGGGCGGCGCGTTGACGATCGCGGCCTGTGCCCGCATCGGCGGCATCGCCTGTGGCGTGCCCTTCTACGGCATCCCGCCGGGACAGCTCGCCGATCCGGCCAAGATCAAGGTGCCGCTGCAGGGCCATTTCGCCAATAAGGACGACTGGTGCACCCCGGCCGCGGTCAACGAGCTCGAGAAGACGATGAAGGGCGCGGGCCAGAGCCCGGAGATCTTCCGCTACGACGCCGCGCACGCATTCTCCAACGAGCGCAGCGAGGCCTACGACGTGAAGTCGGCCAGCGCCGCCTGGGAGCGCATGCTGCCCTTCCTGGGCAAGCATCTCGGATAATCCGGACGTTCCGATGACGCGTCGTCTCCTTCGTTCATTCTCCTCTCCCCCGTTGGGGGAGAGGCTGGGTGAGGGGGGATGTCTCAACGCGTCCACTATCTCCGTCGTTCGCGGCCCTCACCTCCCCCATGCTTCGCATGGGGCCCCTTCCTCTCCCGCGAAGCGGGAGAGGACAGATGAACGATGCGTGACTCCAACACGCCTCCCGTCGCGCACCTGACGTGACGCGCCCCCAGCTCGGCCTCGTCATCGTCGGACTCGGCGCCTCGCTGGCGCCGCTCGACATCGCGGTCAATGTCGCGCTGCCGGCCATCACTGGCCACTTCAAGCTCGCCCTGGGCGACGTGCAGTGGCTGGTGATCTGCTACGTGCTGGTCTACGGCTCGCTGATGCTGGTCGCCGGCAAGCTGGGCGACCTGTTCGGCCATCGGCTGCTCTTCCGCCTCGGCCTCGTGGTTTCCGCGGTCGGCTGCGCGGCCTGTGCGATCGCCCCCGACTGGCCGCTGTTCCTGTGGGCGCGGGCCGCGCAGGGGATCGGCACGGCGCTGGCGCTCTCCTGCACGCCGGCGCTCGCCACCTCGCTCTTCCCCGAAAGCGAGCGCACCAAGGCCTTGGCGGGGTTCGCCAGCACCATGGCGCTGGCGGCGGCCCTCGGTCCCTTCCTGGGCGGCGTGCTGGTCGAGCTCTGGGGCTGGCCGGCCGTCTATTGGGTGCGTGTGCCCATCGCGCTGGTGACCTTGGCGCTGAGCGGATTTCTGCCGGCGCCCAAACCGGAGTCCCGGCCGTTCGATGCGGCGGGGGCGCTGCTGCTGGCCGCCTGCATGAGCACCTTGCTGCTGTCCTTGGTCCTGTCGCAGCGCCGTGAGGTGCCTGGCCTCTGGGCGGCCGCTCTGTTCGTGGTGGCTCTTGCCTTGGTGGCCTTGTATGTGCGCCACGCCAACCGCGTGCCCGAGCCGATCATCCGGCCGGCGCTGTTTGCCGATGCCCGCTTCACGGTTCCCAATGTCCTGAACGTGCTCGCCAACCTCGCGGGCTTCTCAATCCTGCTGCTGACGCCCTACTACCTGACCAACGTGCTGAAGCTGACCGCGCTGGGCAGCGGCATCGTGCTGGCCATGGCTTTTGCCGGCAGCCTGACCGGGGCGCCGCTTTCGGCCTTTTTGGTGCGCAGGATCGGCCAGCGACGCACGGTGTTCGCCGGCGTGGCGTTCGTCGGATTGGGGCTGCTGCCGCTGGCCTTCACGGGCGTCAACACGCCCGTGCTGGTCGTCGCCTTTCTGCTGGTTCTCGAGGGCATCGGCCAGGGCCTGCTGACCGTCGCCTATACCGACATCGTGACGGCGACCCTGCCACCGCGCGATCGCGGTGTCGCCGGCAGCCTGTCGCTGCTGACCCGCACGCTGGGCATCGTGAGCGGCGCCTCGGTGCTCACTGCGCTGCAGGCGCGCGGGGCCGAAGGGTTCGCCGGCATGGCCGGATTTCTCGCCGGCTATCGCCTCGCGTTCCTGGTGGCGGGCGGCGGCCTGCTGGCCGTCCTGCTGCTGTCCTGTCTGTGGCCGCGGGTCTGGTCAAACAAGGAAGCGACGCGATCAGGCTGATCGCGCCGCTTCCTCGCCCACCGCCCCCACCCCTGGGGGCTTCGGTCGCCTTACATCTTCGGCAGCAGGACCGTGTCGACCACGTGGATGACGCCGTTCGATTGCTTGACGTCGGCGATGGTCACCGTGGAAACATTGCCGTTCTCGTCGGTCAGCGTGATCTTGTCGCCGTTCATCTTGGCGTGCAGCACGCAGCCGCCGACCGTCTTCACGGGATGGTCGCCCTTGTCGTCCCTGATCATCTTGGCGATGGCGCCGGACATGGCATTGGCCGAGACGACATGACAGGTGAGGATCTTGGTGAGCTTCGCCTTGTTCTCCGGCTTGACCAGCATTTCGACCGTACCGGGCGGCAGTTTGGAGAAAGCGGCATTGGTGGGGGCGAAGACCGTGAAGGGGCCGGGGCCGGACAGAGTCTCGACCAGCCCTGCCGCTTTCACGGCAGCGACCAGGGTGGTGTGGTCCTTGGAATTCATCGCATTGTCGACGATGGTCTTGGTCTCGAGCATCGGTGCACCGCCGACCATCGGATTGGCCGCAAGGACCGAGGTGGCCGTTGCGGCCGCGACGACCGCGATCACCGCGAGGAATGCACTGCGTTTCGTCATCTCTACCTCCAGGGATTGAGGACGGGGAGCATTGTCCGGCACTGGATACGGCCGAGGCGGCGGCCCGGATCACAAGCCAGGCCCGACCTGGCTACACGGTTGCGTGATCGCCGGGCGAGGGCGCGCCGGTGCTATACCGTGATCCAACCAGCGGGCCGGTGCGTAGAAGGGAAAATGGATGTCGCAAGGCTCCATCCTGAACAGGAATGCGTATAGACGAACCGGCCGACGGCGAGGGTACTGTCCTTGAGAGAGGCCGGACAGCAGCAGACACCGCCGTCCGCGGACGAGTTGTGCGGGATGGTGCGGGCTATTGCCGTCGGACAGGATCGGACGGCATTCGCGGCGCTGTTCGACCACTTCGCGCCGCGGGTGAAAGCCTTTCTCGTGCGCTCCGGCCTCGCCGACGGCCTTGCGGAGGAAGTGACGCAGGAGACCATGCTCGCAATGTGGCGCAAAGCTTCCTACTTCGATCCGAACCGCGCCGGCGTTTCGACCTGGATCTTCACGATCGCGCGAAACCAGCGCATCGATCGGCTGCGGCGTGAGCGCCTGCCGTCGGCCGAGCTTCCTGTCGAGACGATCGAGGCAACGGATCCTTCGGACACCGGAGAAGAGGCTGTCCTTGCGGCGGAACGCGAGGGGCGTGTGCGCGCCGCGCTCGGTGCGCTGTCGGCGGAGCAGGCCGCGATTGTCCGCCTCTCTTTCTTTGCCGACAAGCCGCATGCCACGATTGCCCGCGAGCTCGGCATACCTTTGGGGACGGTGAAGTCGCGGATCCGATTGGCGCTCGGTCGGCTGCGTGTGCTGCTGGACGGTGAGGCATGACGATCACGCACCATCCCAGTGACGAGACGCTGCTGCAGCAGGCCGCGGGGATGCTGAGCGCCGGGCCGGCGCTGGTCGTCGCCGTGCATCTCGAAGGCTGCGAGAGCTGCCGCCGCCGGCTCCTGGGCTTCGAGGCGACGGGCGGCGCCTTGCTCGAGACGATGCCCCCGCAGCCGATGAGGCACGACGCCCTGGCGCGCGCGCTCGGGCGGCTCGATCAGGCGCCGTCGCCGCCTCGGCACGCTGCGAGGCCGCCGACAGTCATGCGACATCGTCGGGTCGGGCTCGATCTACCGGCTTCGCTGCAGCACTGCGAGATCGGCCGCTGGCGCTGGGGCATACCGGGCTTCCGGTGGAGCCGGGTGACGATCCCTGGCTATGCCGACGCACGGGTCGTTCTGCTCAAGGGCAAGGCCGGGCTGCGGCTGCCGCTGCACGGACATGCCGGCACCGAATATCTGCAGGTCCTGTCCGGCGCGTTGTCCGACGCGCGCGGCCGCTACCTGCCGGGCGATCTCGACGAGGTGGGCAGTGACGTCGACCACCGGCCGGCTGTCGATGCCGACAGTGAATGCGTCTGCCTCGTTGCGCTGGAGGGCGATACCTTGCTGCGCGGTCCGCTCGGCCGCCTGCTGTGGTCCGTCATCGGCTTCTGATACAGATGGCCTTCTTCTCGGGGGGAGGCGGGCATGTTCTCGACGCGTCTGGTGAAGGTCGCGATGGTCGCGGCGACGGCGGCCTTTGCGCTGCTGGTCACCGGCAACAATCTCGTCGACTACGACTCCAATTACGCCTTCGTGCGCCACACGCTCTCGATGGACACGACTTTTCCCGACAACGCGCTACGCAGCCGGGCGATCACCGATCCAACGATGTGGGCGGTCGGCTACTGGGCGATCATCGCGGCGGAAGCGGCGACCGGCCTGGCGCTCGCTGTCGGTGCCTTCCGGCTGGCCGCGGCACTGCGCGCCCCGGCCGCGACCTTCAAGGCGGCCAAGCAATATGTGGTGATCGGTGTCGGCCTGGGGTTCCTGCTGTGGTTCGGCGGCTTCATGGTGGTGGGCGGAGAGTGGTTCGCCATGTGGCAGTCCAAGGTCTGGAACGGCCAGCAGGCAGCCTTCCGTTTCTACATCACCTTGCTCGCCGTCCTGATTTTCGTGAACCAGCCGGACGAATGAAGCTGCTGACTTGGGCGAGGTAGTCCTGCTTGCCGATCGCCACACCGTTGTGGCGCAGGATGTCGTAGGCCGTCACCAGGTGAAAATAGAAGTGCGGCAGGATCCAGGACCGCAGGAAGCGCAGCCCGTCCATCTCGATGGTCAGTTCGGGGGACAGCTTGATGCTGCAATCCCGCTTCTCCGCGCCGACGAAGGTCTCGGCCTTCACGCGCTTCAGGGCAGCGATCGTCGCGAGGACACGCGCCTTGAGATCGTGGAGGGTCTTTTCGTCGTTCTTGGCGGTCGAGGGCCTGCGCCCGGTCAGTCGCGCCGTGCCGTTTCGGGCATAGTCGCAGGCAAGCTGGACCTGTTGGCCGAGTGCGTACATGTCCGGTGCCAACCGCGCATTCGGCAGGTCGATCTTGCGACTGGCCGCGTGCTGAGCGGCCTTGTCGAGAATATCGGCCAGGCCCGCCAGCATGGGCACGAAGCTGTCGAGAGCCATCGTCTGCATGGAGATCTTCATGGACGGTCCTTTCGGATCCTGCCGCAATCGTCTTTCAACCGATTGTTTCAGCCTAATGCAGCTCCTGGAATACCGTCAAAGCGAAGACGAAGAGAACGGAGAAGCGGCGATCTCGAGGCGGGTGTTGCCAGTGGACTTTCGATCAAGCGGCAGCCTGCCGGGCCTGCTATCGATCCGGTGACATGAAGGCAGCCCCTATGACAGTCGTGGACAAAGCGCTTTGGGTCATGGAGCGCAATTCCGCCCAGCCGCTCACCCTGAACGCCATCGCGGCGGCCTGCGACGTGTCGCGGTCGCATCTTGCCAACGCCTTCGGCACGGCCAGCGGTTGGCCCGTCATGAAGTATCTCAGGGCAAGACGACTGACGGAAGCGGCCGGCAGGCTGGCGAGCGGGGCACCGGATATTCTCTCGCTGGCCCTGGAATTCGGCTACGGATCGCACGAAGCCTTCACGAGGGCCTTTCGCGACCAGTTCGGGCAGACGCCGGAGCAGATACGGGCGCGCGGGACCACGGACGGGCTTCCGATGACGCGTCCACTTCAGCTCGGAGCCCGAAGGGGCAGGGTACCGACGTCTCGCACAAAGGAGCTCGGCCGGCGGCGCTTTGTCGGGCTGCCTGCGCCATGTTCCTACGGCGAGGCGATCAACATCCCGGCTCAGTGGCAACGATTCATGTCGGAACACTACGACGCAATTCCCGACAAGGTCGAGCAGATGCCGGTCGGCCTGTGCGAGACTCCCGACGACGAAGGCAGCTTCAGATATGTCTGCACGGCCGAGGTCAAGGCCTTCGGCACCAGAAGCCCGGCTCTCAGCTACGTTGAAACAGAACCGCGAAGCTACGCCGTGTTCGAGCACAACGATCACGTCTCGACGATTTTCGATACCTACGCTGCCATCTGGAACGACGCTCTGCCCGACATGGCACGGTGGGTTGCCGTTGGGCCCGTGCTGGAGTTTCACAACGACGGCTTCGATCCCGACAGCGGACTGGGTGGGATCACCATCTGGATTCCCCTGGAAGGCTCATGATGTCGACGACCCGGGGCCGAAAGGAGAACCGAGGGGCCAACAATCGGGCGACTGTCGAAGCCTATGACAGGTACGCTCTCGACTATGCCCGGTCAACGGCCGAGGGAGGTGCGCGCCAAGGCCATCGCGCGCTTGCGCAGCTTCTCGAGGTGATCGAGCCGGATGGCAACATCCTGGAGATCGGCTCCGGTGCGGGGTGGGATGCCGACTGGCGGCTGGAGAAGGCCGGGTTTCGGGTCCGGCGTACCGATGCGGCAATGGCCTTTGTCCGTTTCCAGGAGTCGCGGGGTGTTCACGCAGAACGCCTCGACGTCGTGCAGGACGATCTGACGGGTCCTTACGATGCCGTCGTCGCTCTCCATGTCCTGCAGCACATCGATCGTTCGGCTCTGCCAGCGGTTCTGAGAAAAGTGTCGCGAGCCTTGAGGGAGGGCGGCGCGTTCCTGTTCTCGATCAGCGAAGGAAGGGGCGATGTCGTCGAGCAGGGCGCCAGCGGGCAGTACTACGTCGCGATGTGGCAGCAGGCGGAGCTCAGCGAGGTCCTGGTCCCGCTGGGCTTTCGGCTGCAGTGGTCGATATCGGATCAGGATAATGAGGGAAGTTGGCTTACCATGCTCGTGGTCAAGAAAGGCCACGATAGGAAGGAGACGGTCCGGCCCCTGGCTATTTGAAGATTGGGCGGGCCGTGCGATTTCGATCCCCGTCAGCGGCTGGCCGCTGTTTGCCTTGGCTGGCGTCACCGACGATCTCGCGCCGCTGGCCTCGATCGTCGCCGACCACCTTACGGCAGCTTGATGTCGCCCTTCTTGATGATGCCGGCAAACATCCGGCTTTCGCCGGCGATGCGCGCCTTGAAATCGGACGGATCGAGATAAGTCACGCGCATGCCGCCGTTATGCACTTTCTCGACGATATCGGGTGCCCGCAGCGCGTCGGCGATGGCCTTGTCGAGCCGCGCGATCGCGTCGGGCGACGTGCCGGCGGGGGCCAGGATGCCGAACCAGGACTCGCCGCCCTCCTTGCCGTAGCCCGTTTCCTGAAGCGTGGGCACGTCGGGAAAATCGGGGTGGCGCACTTCGGCCAGCATGGCCAGCGCCTTGAGCTTGCCTGCCTTGATATGCGGCAGGGTGGTCTGATCGAACTGCGCCTGGATCTCGCCCGCGAGAAGCGCATTGGTGGCCGGGGCGCTGCCGCGATAAGGCACATGGATCATCTTGATGCCGGCTTCCAGGCAGAGCATTTCGCCGAACAGATGGGTGATGGTGGCAAGACCGGCCGAGCCGTAGTTCAGCTTGCCGGGATTGGCTTTGGCGTAGGTCACGAACTCGGCCACCGTGTTGGCGGGCACCGAGGGATGGACGGCGAAGGCGCCCCACGAGGTCGTCATGCGCGACACCGGTACGATGTCCTTGTCGGGGTCGAACGGGATCGGCTGAAGATGGCGGGTGATGCAGACCATCGCCGTCGTCGTCGTGAGAAAGGTGTGGTGGTCGACCGCCTGACTCTTCACGGCCTCCGCCCCGATCATGCCCGACGCACCTCCCTTGTTGTCGAACAGGATGGGCTGGCCGAGCAGCTGCGCGGCGCGTTCCATGACGATCCGGCTCGAGACGTCCGACGGTCCGCCAGGGGGATAGGGGATGACCAGGCGCAGCGGCTTGGCAGGCCAGGCTTGAGCGATCGCTGGCGCAGCGATAGCGGCGAAGGCGGAAGCTGCGAACGCTCGACGCCGCATGGACGGTCCTCCCGAATTTCGCTTACGAGCATTCCATGAGGGCTCGCGTCTTGCCAGCGGCGTGTTAGGCTCGCGCGATGAAACGATTCGACGACGCCAGGGTGGCTGCTGTCTTCAAGGCCTACCCGCCAGCGGTACGAACCGACTTGATGGCGTTGCGCGAGATGATGTTCGACGTGGCCGCCGCGACCCCCGGTGTCGGGACGCTCACCGAAACGTTGAAATGGGGGCAACCCAGCTATCTGACGGAAGAGACCGGCAGCGGCTCCACCGTGCGCCTCGATCGGCTGAAGGGGCGGGATAACGGCTATGCCGTTTACTTCCACTGCCAGAGCGGCCTGGTCGGCCAGTTCCGCGAGCTCTATCCCGACACGTTCGAAGTCGAAGGCGAGCGAGCGCTTCATTTCACGGTCGGAAAACGCCTACCGGCGCGCGCGCTGCGCCACTGCATCGGCCTCGCCCTCACCCATCATTCGCGCCGTCATTCGCAAAAGAAACGGAAGAAGCCCCGATCGTGACCACCACTGTCTATTCGGCCCGTCGCATCCTGACGATGAATCCCAGCCAGCCCTTCGCCAGCCACGTCGCTGTGCGCGACGGGCGGATCCTGGGGACCGGCTCTCTCGATCAGCTCAAGGGCTGGGGCAAGTTCGATCTCGACGATCGCTTTCGCGACAAGGTGATCCTGCCGGGCTTCGTCGAGGGGCACAGCCATGCCTTCGAAGGCGGCGTCTGGAAGTATCCCTATGTCGGCTACTTCGATCGCATCAGCCCGGAGGGCAAGCGCTTCAAGGGCCTGAAGAACATCGACGAGGTCGTGGCAGCGCTGGCGGTGCACGAGAAGACCCTGCCGAAGGGCACGTCGTTGCTCGCCTGGGGCTTCGATCCGATCTATTTCGGCGGCCGGCGCATGGATCGTGGCGACCTCGACAAGGTCTCGACCGAGCGCCCGGTGGTGGTGATCCATTCCAACTTCCATGTCGCCAATGCCAATTCGCCGGTGCTGGCCAAGGCGAACATCACCCGCGACACCAACGTCCACGGCATCGTGAAGGATGCGGCCGGCGAGCCGACCGGCGAGCTGCAGGAGATGGCGGCCAAGTTCATGGCCTATCGGGCGGCCGGCGTGGAGCTCTCCGCCGTGCTGTCGGACAAGGAGGCAATCTGGCGCTTTGCCCGCGTGGCGCAGCTTGCAGGCGTGACCACGGCCACCGATCTGCACAATGACCTGCCGGAAAGCACGGTCGACGGCTACCTGCAGGCCACGCAATCGGCCGATTTTCCGATCCGCATCCTGCCGGCCTTTGCCGCCGGCAGCGTGGCGCCGGCCGAGGGCGTGCCGCGGCTGCAGGGCCTGATGAAGAAGAACAACGAGCGCCTGCGTTTCCAGCTCGTGAAGATCGTGACCGACGGCTCGATTCAGGGTCTGTCGGCGCGCATGCGCTGGCCGGGCTACTATGACGGCACACCCAACGGTGTGTGGAACATCGGGCCCGACGACATCGACCGCATCCTGCTCGCCTATCACAAGGCCGGCTTCCAGGTGCATATCCACACCAACGGCGACGAGGCCTCCGAGGTGGCGATCGAGGCGGTGGAACGCGCCCTGGTCGCCGCGCCGCGCTGGGACCATCGCCATACCCTGCAGCATGCGCAGATGGCCGATGCCGGCCAGTTCCGCCGCATGAAGGCCCTGGGCATGTGTGCCAATCTCTTCGCCAACCATCTCTTCTATTGGGGCGATATCCACTACGCCAAGACACTGGGGCCGGAACGTGCCGAACGCATGGACGCCTGCGGCACGGCGCTGGCGACGGGCGTGCCCTTCGCCATCCATTGCGATGCGCCGGTGACGCCGATCGGGCCGTTGTTCACGGCCTGGTGTGCCGTCAACCGGCTGACCGCCTCGGGGCGCACTTTGGGTGAGGCGGAAAAGATCTCCGTCGCCGACGCCTTGCGCGCGATCACGCTGGGGGCAGCCTACACCCTGAAGCTCGACGAGGAGCTGGGCAGCATCGATGTCGGCAAGCGGGCCGACTTTGCCATCCTCGACGACGATCCGCTGCAGGTCGCGCCGGACAAGCTCAAGGATGTCGGCGTCTGGGGGACGGTGCTGGGCGGCAGGATCTTCGAGGCGCCGCGCGCGTGATCCCCTTCACCGTCATCGGCGGCTTCCTGGGAGCGGGGAAGACGACGCTGTTGAACCGGTTGTTGGGCGAGGCGGTGGATCGGCGTTTCGCCGTGCTGGTCAACGATTTCGGCGCGCTCGATATCGACAGCCGGCTGGTGACCGCGCATGGCGGCGACACCCTGGCCCTGGCCAACGGCTGCCTCTGCTGCACCATCGGCGACTCGCTGGTGACGACGCTTCTCGATCTTCTGGAGCGCGCCGATCGGTTCGATCATATCGTGGTCGAAGCCTCGGGCGTGGCCGACCCCGGCCGCATTGCCGACCTCGCGGCGCTGGAGCCCAGGCTGCAGCGCGACGGTGTGATCGTGCTGGTCGACGCCGCCGAGGTGCGCGAACGCGCAGCCGACCGGCGGCTCACCGACACGATCGAGCGGCAGATCCGGAGCGCGGATCTGCTGATCCTGAACAAGGTCGATCTCGTGACTGATCCCGGGGGTGATCCTGGGGCCGATCTTGCGGCGCTACGCGACTGGCTTTACCGGCAGTCCCAGGCGCCGCTCTTCGAAGCCTACCGTGCCGCCGTGCCGCTGGGCCTGCTGTTCGGACTGGATCGCCTCGGTATCACGGCGGATGCGCCGCCCTCCGCCGATTTTGCGAGCTGGTCGTACACCTGGCGGGAACCGGTTCCGCGCCAGGCGTTGACGGACCTGCTGCACGATGCCCAGCGCGGTGTGCTGCGCGCCAAGGGCATCGTCCGTTTCGACGACTCGCCCGACCGTCGATCCATCGTCCATCTCGTCGGCCGTCGCATCGAAATCAGAGACGGGGGGCCTTGGGGCGATAGTCCACGGGGCGATACGCCCGATTCGCGGCTGGTGCTGCTGGGTCTCAAGCCCGTGTTAGGCTGCCTGAAACGGCAATGAGAACGCGGGAGTGAGCGCAATGGCAGGCAGATTGAAGGACAAGGTTGCGATCGTCGTGGGCGCGGGATCGAGCGGGCCGGGCTGGGGCAACGGCAAATGCACGGCCGTGACCTTTGCGCGGGAAGGCGCCAAGGTGTTCTGCGTCGATCGCAAGCGGGCCGCCGCCGAGGAGACGGTGGGCCTGATCGCCAAGGAAGGCGGCGAGGCCCAGGCCTTCGAGGCCGACGTTTCCCAGAATGCCAGCGTCAAGGCGATGGTCGATGCCTGCCTTGCCAAGTGGGGCCGTATCGACGTGCTCGACAACAATGTCGGTATCGGCTCGACCGGCGGGCCGGTGGAACTTTCCGAAGACGAATGGCAACAGGTCTTCGACGTCAACGTGAAGAGCTTCTTTCTGACGGCCAAGCACGTCCTGCCGGTCATGGAAAAGCAGGGCAAGGGCTCGATCGTCAATGTGAGCTCGATCGCCTCGATCCGCAGCCCCAAGGGCGTGGCCTACATCGCCTACAATGCGAGCAAGGGTGCGGTGAATTCGCTGACCCTGGCCATCGCCTCGCAGTACGCCGACAAGGGCATCCGCTGCAATGCCATCCTGCCCGGCCTGATGCACACGCCGATGATCGACTTCCTGGCCGAGCAGTACGCCAAGGGCGAGAAGGATCACAATCAGGCCTACGACAAGATGATCGCCATCCGCGACCGCGCCTCGCCGACCGGCAAGATGGGCACGGGCTGGGACACCGCCAATGCCGCGCTGTTTCTCGCGTCCGACGAAGCGGCCTACGTCAATGGCCACCTGCTGGTGGTCGATGGCGGCATCACCGTGAGGGCGTAAAAAACTTCCTCCGCATTCGAATGGGGAGGACTCAGTGATCGCGCTTCAGCAGCGTCCTGAAGACCAGGGGGCCGCTGAAGATGATCAGGAACAGGCGGAAGAGGTGGTGGGTCGCCACCATGGCGATCTCGATGCCGAGCGCCAGGCCGATCAGGCTCATTTCGGCGAACCCGCCTGGTGCGTAGCTCAGCACGGTGGCGTCGAGGTTGAGGCCGGTCAGCGCCACGGTGATCTTGGCGAAGAGGACGGCGCAGCCGATCAGGATCAGGGCGGCGCCGATCGAGGCCGCCATCTCCTTGTGCAGCCGGTCGAGCGCCGCGCCGACGAAGCGGCAGCCAATGGCGGTGCCGACCACGACCTGGGCGGCGGCGACCAGGAAGCCCGGCGGCTGGGAATTGGTCAGGCCGCCGAGATGCGCCAGCGCGCTCACGATCATCGGGCCCATCATGAAGCTCGCCGGCAGGCGCAGCAGGCGCCCGGCGACGGCGCCGACGATGCCGCAGGCGATCAGGACGCCGTAGTCCTTCCAGTCGTTGCCGGTCGGGCCGTGCACCATGGCCAGCACGCTGGTCTGCGTCCCGTTCACCAGCCGGTACCAGACGGGAATGGTCAGCACGACGGTCAGGATGCGCAGCGCATGGGCGAGGGCGATCGCGCGCTCCTCGCCGCCCATGGCGCCACCCATGATGGTCATGTCGTTCAGTCCGCCCGGCATGGCGGCGAAGTAGCAGGTGGGCTTGTCCCAGTCGGTGGTCCGGCGCAGCCAGGCGTAGCAGAGCAGCGCGCCGGTCATGGTCATGGCGCTGAGCACGCCGAGGCTCACCGCCCATTCGCCCAGACGCTTCACCAGCTCGGGGCTGAAGCCCGAGCCCAGCAGCACGCCCAGCACGATGATCATGCCCTGGCGCAGCCGCACCTTCATGCCGATGCGCAGACCGAAGAAAGCGGCCACCGTGGCGAAGACGCAGGCTCCCAGCATCCAGGCGAGCGGCATGCGCAGCCAATCGAACACGAAGCCGCCGGCTGTGCCGATCGCCAGCGCGAGCAAGAGCGGGCCATGACCGTCATGGCCGATGATTGTCTTCTTCTCGGGCTTGAAGGAGGGGGCCTTCCCACTCAAGGAACGAACTGCTCCTTGAGGATGCGTTCCTCGAGGTCGTGCTCGGGATCGAACAGCAGGGTGAGGCGGATGTCCGTCGCCTCGGTGACGGTCACCTTGGAGACGTTGGCAATCTCGACCGAGTCGGCGGCGGCGGCGACGGGGCGCTTGCTCGGCTCGAGGATGGTGAATTCCACCTGGCTGGTGCGCGAGAGCAGCGCGCCGCGCCAGCGCCGCGGCCGGAAGGCGTTGATCGGCGTCAGCGCCAGCAGTCCCGCGCCCAAGGGCAGGATCGGGCCGTGGGCGGACAAGTTGTAGGCTGTGGAGCCGGCCGGCGTGGCGACAAGAACGCCGTCGCAGTGCAGTTCCGGCAGGCGCTCCTTGCCGTCGACCGCCACGGCGATGCGGGCCGTCTGGCGGCTGGAGCGCAGCAGCGACACTTCGTTGATCGCCGTCACTTCGGTCGACTGTCCGCGGCCGTTGACGGCGATCATGCGCAAGGGGTTGAGCGTCACCTGGCGCGCCTTCTCCAGGCGCTGGTGCAGGCCGGTCTCCTTGAAGGTGTTGAGCAGGAAGCCGACTGTGCCGAGGTTCATGCCGTAGATCGGCTTCGACCGGCGCATGTTGCGATGGAGGGCCTGCAGCATCAGGCCGTCGCCGCCCAGCGCCACGACGATGTCGGCCTCGGCCGTGGTCACCCCGTGATAGCGTTTCTCCAGGCGAGCCTTGGCTTCCCGGGCGGTCGGGGTGGCGGCGCTGACAAAGGCAAGGCGGGGGAGGGACGACGAAGAGGGGCGGGCGGCCATCAGGATGTCAGCAATGCCGTGGGTGCAGGTTTCTTACTATAGCCGCCCCTCGTGGCGTTGCGATAAAATCCCGAGCAGAAAGATAAACCGCGAGGAGGAACGCGATGGAGTTGGTGCCGCTGGGACCGGGATTCGGCGTCGAGGTAAAGGGCGTCAGCCTGCTGGACGTCGCCGTCGATGCCGAGGCCTACAAGGCCGTGCGGGCGGCCTTCGAGACCCATTCACTCCTGGTGTTCCGCAACCAGACGATCGCCGACGATATCCAGGTGGCCTACAGCCGCGCCTTCGGGCCGCTCGAGCTCACCAAGCTGGCGTCGGTGGGCGCCAACAGCTTCTATTCGCGGCTGACCAATGTCGGGTCGCAAGGCGAGATCGTCCCGCTCGATCACCGCCAGGTGCTGGTCGCCAAGGCGAATGCGCTCTGGCACACCGACTCCTCGTTCAAGAAGACGCCGGCGCTCGCTTCGGTGCTGACGGCACGAGTCTTGCCGGGTGAAGACGGCGATACCGAGTTCACCTCGACGCGGCTCGCCTGGGAGCGCCTGCCGGCCGACCTGCAGGCCAGGCTCAAGGACGCCGTGGCGACGCACTCCTATGCCAACAGCCGCGACCAGATCCATCCCGACCTCGCCAATGCCGAGGAGCGCAAGGCCCTGCCGCCGGTGCGCTGGCGTCTCAACTGGCGCAATCCGAGCAACGACCGGCGTGCGCTCTATGTGGCCAGCCACGCCTATGCGATCGACGGCATGGACGATCGCGACGCGCGCCAGCTCCTGGCACAACTGCTCGACGAAGCGACCCGGCAGGAGTTCGTCTACACTCACAAGTGGCGGACGGGCGACGCCGTGATGTGGGACAACCGCGCCATGCTCCATCGCGGCCGGCCCTGGGATTACACCAAGGAACGCTCGATGGTGCGCACCACCATCTCGGCGACCGACGCCGATGGCCTCGGCGAAGTGAAGCCGCCGGTTCTGCACTGATATCAGATTCCTCCCCCGTTTTTGCGGGGGAGGTGCCCGCGTCATCGCGGGCGGAGGGGGTGTTGCGACGCGAAGGAGAGTCTGGCTTTTCGTTGAAGCACCCCCTCCGCCCCTGATTACAGGGGCACCTCCCCCGCAAAGACGGGGGAGGAGAACCCAACCTCACGCCGGCAGGTCTTTCAGCCCGAAGACCATCTGCGGCTGATCTATGTCCTTCAGCGTGTGCCGGCCGAGCGGCTCGACGGTCGCCGCGGGCAGGAGATCGGCGACCGCCTGCGACAGCACCACCGGGCGGCCGGTGAGGGCCGCGACCTTTTCGAGCCGCGCCGCATAGTTCACGGCCGGGCCGATCACGGTGAAGTCGAGCCGCTGGCTGGCGCCGATATTGCCGAACATCACCTCGCCGAGATGGAGTGCCAGGCCGAACCGCAACGGCTGATCGCCGGCCGCCCGGCGGCTGGCGTTCAGCACCGCGATCGACTGCGCCGCGACCGAGGCTGCCTGCACGGCGCGGCCCACTGTTTCAATGCGTCCCACGGCGGCGCGGTCGGCCGAGCCTGCGACCGGCAGCATCGCCAGCATGGCATCGCCCATGAATTTCAGGATCTCGCCGCCGGCCGCCGTGACGGCCGCCCCCATGGCGCCGAAATAGTCGTTGAGCAGGCAGATGACGGAGTCGCGTGACAGCACGTCCGACGTCCGGGTGAAGCCGCGCAGGTCGCAGTACCAGATCACGGCGTCCAGGGTCTGGCCTTCGCCGCGCCGCACCTCGCCGGCCAGGATGCGCTCGCCGGCGGCACGGCCGACATAGGCGTCGAGCAGGTTGGTGGCGGTGTCGCGCAGCGAGTGCGCCTCGACGATGCGGGTGAAGGCGAAATGCAGCAGGTAGAGGCGATCGAGGTCGCTGCCAGTGAAGCCGCCAGGCCGGTCCGAGACGAGGCTGAGGGCGTCCACGTGGCCGGTCGAGAAGAAGAGGGGCAGGGCCACGTAGTCGGTCGCGCCTTCGGCCTTGAGCTGGCGCAGGACGGGCGCCTGCGGCTCTTCGCCCTCCAGTCGGAAACGGAAGATCTTGCGCTGCTCGTAGACGGCCGGCAGCGGGTTGTCGCGATACTCGGCCCCTTCCTGGAAACCATGCGGGGTCGAGCCCCACTCGACGCCGCGGCCGCGCCGCCAGAAATAGCCCTTGCCTGCGAATTCCGGATGCCAGGTCCGCTGGAAGTAGGCGAGGCGGTAGAGCGGCAGCCCCGCCGCCACGATCTGCTCGCCGGTGGCGGCGATCAGCTCGGCGGTGTCGGAGATCCGGTAGGCCTCGGTGGCGAACCAGTGGGCCAGTGGATCGTCATAGACGCGGGACAGGGTCACTTCGTCCATGTCGGCATCATACCCTACCTCACCCGTCACAGCGGCTTGTTTACAAGCCGCGACGCGGGGGAGGTGGCCCTGTAATCAGGGCCGGAGGGGGAGTCTCGACGCGAAGATCATGACCCCCATCGCCCGCGATTACGCGGGCACTTCCCCCGCGCCGCGGCTTGTCACCAAGCCGCTTTGACGGGGGAAGAAAATCATGAAGCTGACAGTGCCTATTCGGCGGCAGCCAAGCGCTGCTGGTTCTGCTTGGCCGCGATCTTGGCGCGGGCAAGATCTTCGTTGCGGCGCTTGTTGACGGCGGCGCCGCCGCCCGCCGTTTCGGCGAACAGCGAGAGCTTGTCCATATCGTCGTCCATCACCGGCTGCAGGGCGAGGTCGGTGTACTCGTGGCGCCGGGGATCGTGCCTGACCCGCTGGCCGATGCGCCAGCCCTGCCAGGCCAGGCGGCCATAGATCTTGAGCTTCCGCACGGTCTCGACGGCCAGCTTCCAATGGAACACGCCGATCGGCTCGATCGGCATGCCGTAGCGGCGGTCGCGACGGTACTTCATGCGCACCACACCGCCTTCCAGCGGATGCACGCCCTCGGCCTCGAACATGATCTTGAACATGGTCATGAACTGGGCCGGCTCGGCCGGGTTGCGGCCGGGGATCGAGCCGTGGCGCTTGGCCACCGTCTCGATGTGCTCGGGCGTGTAGTAGGTGCGCCAGGCGTCACGGTAGGTCTGCTCGTACTCCGCATCGCTCATCTTCGGATGATGCACGACGCGGTGATGGAGGTCGTACTTGTTGAGGTCCGGGTCCATCCACACACCCTGCTTCCAGAGCGTCTGATGATCCTCGGAGCCGGGCAGCGGCGTGAGCATGAACAGCTCGAGGATGTCGAGCGGCAGCTCCTTCTTGATGATCTCCATGTCGCGCAGGATCGATTCGCGCGTGTCGCCGGGGAAGCCCAGGATGTAGCCGGCCCAGGTCGAAGCACCGCTGGTATGCCAGGCCTGCAGCATCTTGCGATATTCGGTGATCTTGTTCTGGCGCTTCTTGGCAGCGAGCAGATTGTCCGGGTTGACGTTCTCGAGGCCGATGAAAACGCGATAGACACCGGCCCAGCGCGCCTTGTGAATGAAGTTCGGGATGCGGTGGCACTGGGTGTCGACCTGGATGATCAGCGAGACGTTGATGCCTTCGTTCTCGCGCAGCTCGATCAGCCGGTCGAAGAAGTCCTCCCAGTGCTTGTTGCGGGCCATGTTGTCGTCGGTGATGAAGAACGACGTGATGCCCTGCTTGTAGTTCTCACGGACGATCGCTTCGAGGTCGTCGGGCGTGCGGAAGCGGCTCTTGCGGCCCTGCACGTTGATGATGGTGCAGAACGAGCACTGGAACGGACAGCCGCGACCGAGGTCGAAGCTCGACTTGCGGCCCTCGTTGCGCGCCAGCGCCGCCGGCGGCAGGCGCGGCGTCGGCGCTGCGTCGATTCCCGGCAGGTCGTCCATGTAGTTGTACAGCGGCTTCAGCGTGCCGTTCCAGGCATCGAGCAGCACCTCGTCGAGCCGGCCTTCCTCGGCTTCACCGGCATAGATCGAAACGCCCATGTCCATCGCCGCCTGGATCTCGGGCGGGATGACGGGAAGCATCGAGAGGCAGCCGGCAGCGTGGAAACCGCCCATGGCGACCGGGAAACCGCCCGCGATGAACTGGCGGGCGAGGTCGACAGCACGTGGAAACTGGTTGGTCTGGACACCGACAAGACAGATCAGCGCCTTGCCGCCGGCTTGGCGGACGTCGGCCATGATGCGGTCGGCGCGCACGCGCGTATTCGTCTCGTCGTACGGCTTCAGGATGATGTCGACGTCGGGCCCGAGAACCTGGCGCTGGCGGCAATCCTCGCCGAGGCCGTACAGGGCGGCGAGCGTGTTCGACGGAATATGCGAGCGCAACCACGTGATGGGGTAGCCATCATCGTCATAGTGCGTCGGTTTGATGAGGATCAGCTGAAAGGTAGTACGCGTCACGACACCGCCCATCGCGGACTTCTCCAAGATCAAACCCCGCGTGCGGTCCACTTTGCGCTTCTACCGCTTGACGGTATCCCAACCCACAATGCTCTGAGTTGATTCGCAACGCAACTGCGGGAACGCGGTTGGTGACTGCAATATTAGAACAAGTCCACAACCCTTGGGGTTTTGCGGACTTGAGCTTGTCCATTAGTGCGGGTGGGCCATGTCCGAGAGATTATTGCAGGCTGTGACCTGAAAGCGCAGCCTGCGGCGTCCTGAGCACCCGCGGAAAAGGGGCCGGAGCAGGGGGAAAGAACAAGACGTGAGCCTTATCGCGCGCGTGCCGGCGCTGGCGCCCTTCCAGATTCGCAGCTTTCGCTTCCAGTGGCCGTCCGACCTCCTGGCCTCCTGGGCCTTCGAGATGGAGAGCGTGATCCTGGGCTGGTTCGTCCTGGTGGTCACCGATTCGGTCCTGGCGCTGGCGGCGTTCGGCTCGCTGCAGTTTCTCGGCACGCTTATTTCACCGCTTTTCGGCATGGCCGGCGACCGGATCGGCAACCGGGCGGTCCTGCTGCTGATGCGGGCCAGCTATCTGGTGCTGGCGTCGGCCCTGATGATTCTGTTCCTGGCCGACCTCGCCGCGCCCGTGCCGATCTTCGCCCTGGCGGCGGTCATGGGCCTCATCCGACCGTCCGACATCACGCTGCGCAACCTGATCGTCGGCGAGACCATGCCCTCCGACTACCTGATGCGCGCGATGGGCGTCTCGCGCACCACCGCCGACACGGCCCGCGTCGTCGGGGCGCTTTCGGGGGCGACCCTGGTGGCGGCTCTGGGATCGGGCCAAGCCTATATCGCCGTCTGCAGCGTCTATGCACTCTGCCTTGCCCTTACTTTCGGTGTCGGAATCCGTCGTCTGCGGGTGCTCGGCGAGGACCAGGCGACGCAATCGCCGCTTGGCGCCCTGCGCGAGGGCTTCGCCTATGTCTGGTCGACGCCGGTGGTGCGGGCCGTGATGCTGCTGGCCTTTCTGGTGAACTTCGCCGCCTACCCGCTGGTCGGCTCGCTGCTCGCCTATGTCGCCAAGGACATCTACGGCCTCGACCAGACCGGGCTGGGGTGGCTGATCGCGAGTTTCGCCGCCGGCGCGCTGGTGGGCTCGATCGTCCTCTCGATGTATGGCGCCTATATCAGGCCGGCGCGCACCATGATCGTCTGCGGCGTGCTCTGGCTGTCGCTCAACCTCGTCTTCTCGTGGATCAAGGTGCCGGCGATCGGTGAAGCGGTTTTGTTCGTGGTGGGCTTCGTCCAGAGTTTCTGCATGGTTCCGATGGCGGTGATCCTGCTCCGGATCACCAACCCCGCATTGCGCGGCTGCGTGATGGGCGTGCGCATGCTCGCCGTCTATGGCCTGCCCATGGGGTTGCTGCTGTCGGGGCCGCTGGTCGAGCAACTGGGCTTCGAGGCGACCGGCACGCTCTACAGCGCGCTCGGCGTCGTGCTCATGCTGGCGATTGCCTATCGGTGGCGAACCGAACTCTGGGACCGCACGGCGCCTGCCAATCAACGCTGATCGCAACCGCCCCTGTAGGTGGACGTTTTCAGAGGATGGAATGTCGTATCGCGCGGGCCGTGACACCGGTGGCCGCCATTTTCTTCGCCGCCATCGCACCGGCCGCCGCCCAATCGATTCCACCTTCCGCGACCGAGGACGAGCGGCGCAGCATCTACACGATCCAGGTCGAGAACGACGTCTTCAATCGGTTCAGCCCGTCCGATCGCGACTATACGAGCGGTGTGCGACTGGGCTGGCTGTCGCCGGCGATCACGGAAATGTCGCCAGGCTGGGTCGCGCTCACGACGGTGCCGACCTTCTTCGGTGAGGCTCCGGCCGATTCGGTGATTCGCCGCTTTGCGCTGTCCATCGGCCAGGCGATGTACACGCCCGAGAACGTCTACACCTCGCAGCCGATCTACAACGATCGGCCTTATGCCGCCTGGCTCTATGCCAGCTTCGCCCTGCAGTACACCTACAAGCGGCACGATCCCAAGACCGGCGTGGACGAGCCGACCCGGCTCGACACCTTGCAGCTGGATGTCGGCGTGATCGGACCGGCCGCCGGCGGCGAGTTCGTGCAGAACAACTTCCATACGCTAATCGGCGTGGCCAAGAGCTACGGATGGGCCAATCAGCTGCACAACGAGCCGACGCTCGGCCTCACCTTCGAGCGTCGCTGGCGTACCGGACGGGCGGTGTTGATCGACGATCCCAAGCTGGAAGTCGATTTCATCCCGCGCATGGGGGCATCGATCGGCAACGCCGCGACCTATGCGGCGGTCGGCGGCACGGCGCGGATCGGCAAGAATCTGCGGGATGATTTCGGCCCGACGCGCGCCCGGCCGGCCTTGCCGGGGTCGGAGGCCTTCATCGGCGACGGCAGTTTCGGCTGGTATCTGTTCGTCGGGATCGACGGCTCGGCGGTCGCCCGCAACATCTTCCTCGACGGCAACACGGACGGGAACAGCCTCCGCGTGTCGCATCGGCCGTTCGTCGGCGAGCTGCAGGCCGGCCTCGCCATCCTCTATCGCGGCGTGCGGATTTCCTACACGCAGGTGCTGCGAACGCCGGAATTCTTCGAACGCGAGCGCTTCCAGCAGTTCGGCTCGCTCAACTTGACGTTTCGGTACTGAAGCGGTCGATGCTGGAACGGAGTTAAGTGCCTGGCCGGAAGAACCGCGCGGTCCCTCCGGCCGGGTGCCAGTATCAGCCCTCGTATCAGCCGAGGTTCTTTTCGGCGAAGGCCCAGTTGGCGAGCTTGTCGAGCCACGCCTGGATGTGGTCGGGGCGGCGGTTCTGGAAGTCGAGGTAGTAGGCGTGCTCCCACACGTCGGCGACCAGCAGCGGCGTGCCGCCATGCGCGATCGGCGTGTCGGCGTTGGCCGTGGTCTCGATCTTGAGCTTGCCGTCCTTGCCCTTCACCAGCCAGGCCCAGCCGCTGCCGAACTGGCCGACGGCCGCCGCCTTGAAGGCCGCCTTGAACTCGGCAACGCCGCCGAAGCTCTCATCCAGCGCGGCCTTGATCTTGCCGGTCGGTTCGCCGCCCTTGGGCGCCATCGAGTCCCAGTAGAAGGTGTGGTTCCAGATCTGGGCGGCGTTGTTGAAGATCGCCTTGCCCTTCTCGTCCTTGGCCGACTTCTTGATGACGTCCTCGAGCGACAGCTCGGCGTAAGCCGTACCGGCCGCCAGCTCGTTCAGCTTGTCGACATACGCCTTGTGATGCTTGCCGTAGTGGAAGGAGATGGTGTTGGCCGAAACCACCGGCGCCAGGGCGTCATCCGCGTAAGGCAGAGCCGGCAGGGTGAAATTGGGCTTGGCTTTGTCGAGTGGCATGACGCGTATCCTTACGGCTGGCCCGGAACCTCCCGGGCGGGCGGCGTTCGACATGAACGTTCTGCAACATAAGACGTCGCCGTTTGCGATGACGTTGCGGTTTGCTTCCTGACCTGGGTGAAAAGGTCGCGGTTGCCGTAGAGCCTGTCGGGTCTTGTTGGCGCGGAATTTCGTGCGGGGAGTCTCGGTCGGCGAACCGGAGTCTCGATCGGCGAATAAGAGGCATGTCGGTCGACGAAAGCGGCGAGTGAGAACCAGTCGCGCATTTACAAGGCCTTACGCGCAGTTTTTTAAGCGAACGGTTATCACTTGCGCACTCTGTGGTTGCGCCGTGGTGTTCCGTGAGTATCTGTACCGACCTACTCACACCAGAGGAGGTCCGCCGTGAAAGGCAATCAGCAGATCATCGCCGAGCTGAACAAGCTCCTGAAGAACGAGCTGACGGCGATCAACCAGTACTTCCTCCATGCCCGCATGATGAAGCACTGGGGCTTCGAGCGTCTCGGTAAGAAAATCTACGAAGAGTCGATCGGCGAGATGAAGCACGCCGACAAGCTCATCCAGCGCATCCTGCTGCTCGACGGTCTGCCCAATCTCCAGGATCTCGGCAAGATCGCGATCGGCGAGACGGTACCGGAGTGCCTTGCAGCCGATCTCAAGCTCGAGACGGCGGCGCGAACGGCGCTGGTCTCCGCGGTGACCCATTGCGAGGCCGCGAAGGACTATGTCAGCCGCGAGATCGCCGTCAGCATCCTCGAGGATGCCGAGGAGCATATCGACTTCCTGGAGACCGAGATCGGCCTGATCGGGAAGGTCGGCGAGCAGAACTATCTGCAGACGCAGATCGGCGAGGGCAAGGACCCGAGCTGAAGGTAAAGGAAGGTGGGGACTGGCGGGCGGCGCCCGTCAGTCGGCCGCGAGCAGGGTCGGCTGCGTCGTCCGCTCGTGGGAAATCGTGCGCGCAATACGGTCGCGCATGTCGCAGGCGCAGGTCCCACATTGAGGGCTCTTGCCGCAGGCCCGGAAGACGTCGGCGGGGCGACGGGCTCCTGCCCGGACGGCAGCGTCGACTTCGCGTTCCCGAATAGCCTTGCAGATGCAGATGTACATGCCTGGCGGCGTTCCCATGCTCTTGCGACTTACTCGCAGACGCAAAGATAGGATGCCGCCCAGAGCCGGTCAAGCACCCTCCGCGACGGCGGCCGAACCGGGCTAAAAGCCCTTCAGGCGGTACTTTTCCAGCTTTTCCCGCAATTCGTCGCCGATCGGATGGGGTGTTTTCCCCTTGAGCCGCACCATGGTCATCTCGGCGGCGGCGATGCACAGGTCGTCCCGGAACACCCCCGAAGCGACCGTCACCGAGCTGGCCCCGATCTTGAGGATGCCGGTGCCCAGCTCGACCTGGCCCGGCCAGTGCGATTCGGCGAGGAAGCTCACCATCATGCCGGCCGAGATGCCGCGCACGCCGTCCTCGCCGCGGGCCATCATGCCCATGTCGCGGCTGAAGGTGAGGCGCGCGGTTTCGAGGTAGGCGCAGATCGCCACGTTGTTGACGTGGCCGGCGGCGTCCTGGTCGGAAAACCGCACCGTGTCGTTGCACCAGTGCGGATAGATCGAGCGATCCTGCAGTCGTTTGTCGCGTGACATGCGGCCGAGTTTAGGGGCGGCGCGGACGGCTTGTCATGCGGCAGGCGGCGACGCATCTTTTTCCGCCCTGCACAGGGTCTCGTTTCGCTCAGGAAGACACATCGTGGCCGATCCCATCTTTACCGAAGAACACGACCTCATCCGCGCCCAGCTCCGGCGCTTCGTCGAGGAGGAGGTGAAGCCGCACGGCCCGAAGTGGGAAGAGGCGGGCTTCGTGCCGCGCGACGTGCTCGCCCGGATGGGTGAACTGGGCTTCTTCGGCCTCCGGGTTCCCGAAGCGCTCGGCGGCGCCGGCCTCGATGCCCGCGCCTCGGTGGTCCTCGCCGAGGAAGTCGGCCGGTCGACCCATGGCGGCTTCGCCATCACCGTGCTGGTCCATACCGACATGGCGAGCCCGCATCTGGTGCGCTTCGGCACCAAGCGGCAGCTCGAGAAGTACATGCCCGGCGTGATCGCCGGAAAGACCATCACGGCGGTGGGCGTGACCGAACCCGGTGCCGGATCGGACGTTGCCGGCATCCGCATGCGCGCTGTGCGTGATGGCAATCACTATGTGCTGAACGGCGCCAAGATGTTCATCACCAACGGCGTCTACGGCGATCTCTATTTCATCGCCGCCAAGACCGACCCCGAGGCCAAGGGCTCGCGCGCCATCACCATGTTCATCGTCGAGAAGGGCACGCCCGGCTTCCGGGTCGGACGCGCCCTCGACAAGACCGGCTGGCGCTCCTCCGATACGGCCGAGCTGGTCTTCGAGGATTGCCGCGTGCCGGCGGAGAACGTGCTGGGCGAGGAAAATCGCGGCTTCTACTCGATCATGGCCAACTTTCAGACGGAGCGGCTGGTGATCGGCGCCATGGCGATGGCGGAGGCCCGCGAAGCGATCCGGCTGACCTTCGACTATGCCAACCAGCGGACGGCGTTCGGCAAGTCGCTATGGGACAAGCAGGCGATCCGGCAGCGGCTGTCGCGCCGGCTGGCCGAAGTCGAGGCCGCGCGACAACTGGTGCATCACACGGCCTGGCTCGACGCCGAGGGGCGCGACTGCGTCGCCCAGGTGTCGATGGTGAAGGCCCTGGCCGGCGACCTCGTGAACGAGGTTCTTTACGATTGCGTGCAGTTCCATGGCGGCATGGGCTTCATGCGCGAGACTGCGGTCGAGCGCATGTCGCGCGACGCGCGCGTGCAGGCGATCGGCGGCGGTGCATCGGAAGTCATGCTGGAGGAGATCGCCAAGCGCTTCGGCGCCGTCGTGGCCGACTGAAGTGAATCAGCTCGTCGATTAGTTCGGTGCCACCAGGAAGGGGCCGATGGCGGTGACGGCGCAGCCCGTCCCACCGGCCTGGCCGCAGGCCCGCATGGCCTCGGCCTTGGCCTCATCCTCGCTGGCCTTGCCGCTCACGATGCCGACGCGGCCGTTGCCGGCGATCGCGACGGCACGCCAGTCGTTGGCGATCAGGTACTTATCGAGCGCCGCCCGCTGGTCGGCCGGAACATTGGCCAGATCCTGCGGAATGAAGACGTCCACAGGGCGCATCGTCTGCGGGGTGCGCACCAGCACGTCGTTGTTCAGGGCGTAGACCACGCAGGGCCGGCCGGTGATATGGCCGCAGATCTGCAGGTTGCGCCGGATGACGTCGGCCTCGTTTTCGCCGGGGGTCCACCAGTCGAACCGGTTGTGGCCGAGAACAAGCGCCCTTTTGCGTTCTGCCTTCTCGTAGTTCTCGGTAAGCTTTTGCCGCGCATTCGAGTTGGTCAGCGGCACCTTTGCGCCCTCGAAAGGAATGGGCGGCTCGGGCCGCGCGGCGGGGACGTAGGGCGGCGGCGGCATCGCCGGCGAGCGGAACGACCAGACGACCTTGTCGCCCACGGCATAGAGCATGCAGCGGTCGTAGTCGCGCACGACCGCGATCTCGCGCTTGACGATCGTGTTGCACTCCTCGAGCGCGGCGCGGCGGGCGGTGGCGTCGTCGGTGCGGCGTGTCGACATCGCGAAGATGCCGCGTGCATTCAAGGCAAGCGCCTTGAAGTCCGTGGCGCTGGCGTAGTTCCTGAGCGCCCGCGACCGGAAGTCGGGAACGAACGGGACTTCCGAAGGATCGAACGCTCGGGGCGGCGGTTCGGCGGCGGGCGGGGGCGATGCGGGAGCTGCCGCCGGAACTGGAGTTGCCGCCGGACCTGGAGGTGGAGCAGGAGCCGGAGCGGCAGCGGACGGTGCGGACGGTGCGGTCGGCGCCGTGGCGACGGATGCCGGCGGGGCTCCGCCGGGCGTGGACGGCGACCCCACGTCGGCTGTTTGTATGTCCCGCGTTGCCGGTCCCTGGCGGAGATAGAGCATGCCGCCGACGGCCGCGACAGCAAGTGCCGCAACGGCGCTGCCCACCAGGATGAGGCGCGAGCGCGGGCTCGCTTTGGCGATCTGCTGGGCGGGATACGGCGCAGCCGTGGGCTTGCTGCCGTCGAGGGTGAGCCGATAGGCATGGATCGGCCGGGGGATGTTCTTGACGTGCTGCTCGCCGATGTCCTCGGCCCCCAGAGTGAGCTTGCCGGTGATCTGCTCGAACACCGAGGACGACACGCAGATGCCGCCGGTCGTGGCGATCGACTCCAGCCGCACGGCGACATTGACGGCATCGCCCATCAGGTCCTCGCCGCTCTCGACGATGTCGCCGAGATTGACGCCGATGCGCAGATTGAGCTGATCGTTCTCACCGGCCGTCGCATTGGCCGAGCGCATCGCCTCCTGGATCTCCAGTGCGGCGCGCACGGCTTCGACGGGGCTTGCGAACTCGGCCAGCAAGCCGTCGCCGGTCAGCTTGAAGACGCGGCCACGGTGATGGCGGATGAGCGTGCCGGCGGTGTCCATGCGCGTGCCGAGCAGAGCCAGGGCGTGTTCCTCGTCGCGCGCCGACATGGTGCTGAAGGCCACGACGTCGATCGCCACGATCGTGGTCAAGCGCCGAACGAGTTGAGTATCGCTCATGGATGCAGTGCTCCCAGGGCAAGCTACCACAGGGCGGGCCGGAGGACATGCTTGCGTGGCGACGCCTGCTCTGCGAAGACCGGGCCATGCAGTCCGAAAGCCCCCGCTATTGGGAAGACTACGAGGTCGGGGCCAAATATCCCCTGGGTTCGACCGGCTTCACAGCAGACGAAATCGTCGATTTTGCCCGGCAGTTCGACCCTCAGAGCTTCCATGTAGACGCCGAAGCTGCCAAGGGCTCGCTGTTCGGCGGCCTGATCGCGTCCGGCTGGCACGTCGCGGCCAAGCTGATGCGGCTGTTCGTCGACAACTACATCGACAAGCGGACGGCGTTGGGATCACCGGGGCTCGACGAGCTGCGCTGGCTGAAACCCGTGCGGCCGGGCGACACGCTGACCGCCTGGGTCGAGTGCGCCGCCAAGGTGCCGTCGCAGAGTCGTCCGACCCTGGGCGTCATCCACGAACATTGGACGGCGACCAATCAGAAAGGTGAGCTGGTGATGACAGCCAAGGGTATCAACATGGTCCGCCGGAGGCCGGCATGACGCGCGCCGTCAAGGGCCTCGACCATGTCGTGGTGATGGTCGACGGCATCGATGCTGCCGAGGCGGCCTATACCAGGCTCGGCTTTCAGGTGCAGCCGCGCGGCTTCCACAAGAAGCTCGGTACGGCCAACCACCTCATGATCTTCGACACCGACTATTTCGAGATCCTGGGCATCGTCGAGGACACCGAATTCAACGCCGAACGGCGGGAGTGGCTGAAGGCGGGCGGCGGGCTCGCCAACGTGGCGCTGGCGACCGATGGCGCCGATCTCGCCTACGAGGCCTTCAAGGCGGCCGGCCTCGATCCGGACGCACCGCTCGCCTTCGATCGCGCCGTCGAGATTGACGGCAAGATGGAACTCGCGCAGTTTCGCACCGTCCGCATTCCCAAGACCAACATGCCGGTGGTCGGCTTCTTCGTCTGCGACCATCTCACGCCGCAGTTCGTCTATCGCCCGGAGTGGGCGAAGCATCCCAACGGCGCCCGCGGCATCCTGGGCGTCACGGTGATCGCCGAGCAGCCGCAAAAGTGGGCGCCCGAGCTCGAGAAGTATTTCGGCGAGGGCTCGACCAAGCGCGAAGGCGACGGGCTGATGGCCAATACCGGCACGCAGCCCATCCACTATCTTTCGCGGCGGGACTACATGGCGCGTTATCCCGGCGTCACGCCGGTTCGGCCGGGCGACCATCCGGCCCTGCTCAGCGTGCGTGTCGAGAACCTTGCAGCCTGCGAGGCGCTGCTGAAGCAGAACGGCGTCAAGCTGCTGAAGCCCGACTCGGGCCGTATCGTCGTGCCGCCGTCGGAGGCAGCCCATCTCACTCTCGAATTTGCGGAGCGTTAGACTTTCAATGGCGTTCGATCTTGCCGACCGCGGCATCTATGGATTCTCGACTTCAGAAAATCTTCGATTTGCCGATGTGGATGCCAACGGCCACATCAACAACGGTGCCTTCCTCGAACTGCTCGAGAATGCCCGCGTTTCCTACCTTCGCGAGATCGTCCGTTCCGGCCTGCCGCGCTTTCGCATGGTGGTGGGCCGCATCGAAGCCGACTTCAAGCGGCAGATGTTCTTTCCAGGTCTTGCGACGGCTTGCGCGCGCCTGGTTGAAGCCCATGAGCGCAAGTGCGTGATCGGCCAGGGCCTGTTCGACGGCGAGGGGAACTGCACGGCAGTGCAGCGCGTGCTTCTGGTGTCGCTCGACGGCGAAACCCATCGCGCCACGCCGTTCGCGCCGGAGGTGCGTGACATGATCGGACGTCTTGCCGCTTCCAAAGATGGCCTGACCCCATGACCGCCGGCGTTTCCGTCGAAATTCCGGAAGGGTTCCGCAAGCTTGCCGTGCCCGACCAGTTCGTGGCGCTGGCCGGGCCGCTCTGGGTCAAGGCCGAAGCCGATGGCCTCAGGGTCGGCCTGCCGCTCGAGGAGCGTCACGGCAATCCGATGGGCTGGGCCCATGGCGGACTGCTGGTCACGGTGGCCGACATGGTGATGGGCCTGGGATCGGGCTTCGCCACCGGCATCTTCTGGCCGCATCCCACGATCTCGCTAACCAGCGAGTTCGTGCGTGGCGCCAAGCTCGGGCAGTGGCTCGAAGGCAAGGCGCGCATTGCCCGCCGCACCGTCAATTTCTGCTTTGCGAGCTGCGACCTCGTCTGCGGCGGGGAGATCGTCCTGGTCTCTTCCGGCGTCTTCAAGGTACCCGATATCGACAAGATCCCCGAGCAATTCCAGACAGCCGCGCTGTCACCGCCCTGGAAGAGCTGACGCTTTTTCGCCTCCCCATTCAAATGGGGCGGTGTCGGCGTAATCGCCGACGGAGGGGTCAAGAGCTGTCGGATTTTTGAGGGATATGACCCCTCCGCCCGCGTGAGACGCGGGCACCTCCCCATCTGAATGGGGAGGAGAATGATGAAATCACTTCTTCTTGCGCCGGAAGATCCTGTAGCGGTCGAAATCCATCAGGTGTTCGTAGTTCTCGAAGGCGTCGGCGAACACCCGGTTCTGCAGGAAGTATTCCAGGTAGTCGAATTCCTTGCCCTGGCAGCGCGGCACCCCGGCGATGCGGTCGACGATCAGCAGGTCAGGATGCTCGCGGGCGAAATCCTCGCCGACCGCGTCGAATACGAACTTCTCCGAATCGCCCATCGTGTCGGGGGGATTGTAGAGCGCGGGGAAGTCGTCGCAGGTCGCGTAGACACCCTGCAGCACCCACATGGTGAGGAACCGCGAGGTCATCCGGCCGCCGACATAGTTCACCATCGGCCAGAACGGATAGATGCCCGGTGACAGAACCATGAAGGTCCGGTGCGGGGCATTCTGTTCGATGATGTGCTGCAGGCGGCCGCCGATCGAATCCTCGAACTGGCGCTGCTTGTAGAAGGGCGGCGTGTAGAGCGCGGCCTGGAAATAGAGCAGCACCATCAAGGTGGCGCAGATCACTGCCACCGGCAGCCGATGCGCACTGCGGCTGATCGGCAGGTAGCGGTCGACGGTCTGCGAGACGGTGAGGGCGGCCAGCAGGATCGCCGCCGATAGGGCAGGCAGGACGTGATAGGGCCAGCCCTTGGCCTGGCCGATGGCCGACAGCGCCGCCCCGATGCCGAAGACCACGAGCACCCGGGCGGCGATGGTCTTGGTGAAGAAGATGGCGAGCAGGCCGAAGATCAGCAGCGCAAGCAGCGTCGGGCCCAGCACGTTGCTGGTCAGGACCTCGCGCCACCCCGAATCGCCGATCGGCGCATAGGATTCGATGGCGAGCGGCAGGACGAAATGGCCGAATTCGGAGAACAGCGTGTACATCGACACGACATGCGCCACCGCCAGCACGCCGATCGCCCAGGGGATGGGGTCGGCGAGGGTCGGGCGCCAGCCGCGCCGCACCAGCAGATAGAGCTCGACCGCCGCCGGAATGGCGAGGTAGTGCGGCTTCATCGCCAGAGCCAGGCCGGCGACGATGCCGATCGCAAGGCTGGCAAGCCGCGACGGCGAGACGCCTTCGGCCCGCGCCATCGACGCGATCAGGTAGGGCGCACAGGCCACGAACATGATGTGCTCGCGCTGACCGAAATGCTCGTTGGGCAGCACGGAAAAAAGGAACAGCAGGACCGGCGGCAGCAGTGCCTCGGTGAGCGCATGATCGGCCGACGGAACCAGGTGGATCAGCCGGCGGCAGGCCCAGAAGGACGCGAAGATGCCGGTGACCACCCAGGCGGTGAACCAGAAGGTCACGGTTCCGGGCAGGATTTTCGCGGTCAGGACCGGCAGGCCGTGGATGATGAAGGTCAGCGGCAGATTTTCGTCGATAACCTCGACATAGAGCTGCTCGCCGTTGATCCAGCGGGTCGAGACGTCGAGGATCGCCGCGACGTCGTGGTTGATCGGCGGGAAGAAGTAGCCCGCCAGCCAAAGGACCGGCAGGATGAACAGGGGCGCCAGCAGCAGTCGCTCGATGCGCGGCGGAATTGTCGGGGGTTTGGTCGTAGCGGTTGGCAAGGCCCGGGGAAGATATCATAAGCGGGCGATAAGACGAGGTTTCTGGAGGCAATCGCAGCGTGGAGCGGTCGGAATACGAACGCATGCATGCGGTCGAGGATCGCATGTGGTGGTATCGCGGCTTGCGCGCGCTGGCCTCCCGCGAACTGGCGCGCGCTCTGGCCGGTTCGAAGGCGGTCGGACCGGTTCTCGATGCGGGCTGCGGAACGGGCGGCATGCTGCGCGTGCTGGGCGCCTCCGTGGCCGGACGGCCGACGGTCGGCCTGGAGTACGACGCGGTGGCTGCCTCTCTTGCCGCCGGCAAGGCCGGCCGCCCCGTGGCTGCGGGATCGGTCACCGAAATGCCCCTGGGCGATGGTACGCTGGGCGGTTACCTCTCGCTCGATGTTCTCTGTCACGGCGGTGTCGAACCGATGCGTGCCCTGAAAGAGGCGCATCGCTGCCTCCGGCCGGGCGCGATCGCGATCTTCAATCTGCCCGCCTACGGCTGGATGTTGTCCGCGCATGACAAGCGCGTGCACAATGTCCGACGCTTCACGCGCCGCCAGGCCGGGACATTGCTTGCCGGCCAGGGGTTCCGCGTCCTTCGCTCCAGCTACTGGAACACGTTCTTGTTTCCCCTCATGCTGCTTCACCGTTTGATCGAGCGCGACGATGCCGAAAGCGACGTGCGCGACTATCCCCGCTGGCTCGATGCCCTGTTCTCGGCGGCGCTAGCGGCCGAACGTGCCCTCATTGCGATGGGCCTTCGCCTGCCGTTCGGCGGCTCCCTGATCGTCGTGGCGGCACGCAATGACTGAGCCCGAGACGCCCGCGCCCGCACTGTCGATTGTCGTGCCGGTCTATAACGGGGCCGCCACGATCGGCGGCCTGGTCAAGGCCCTGCGGGCGCTCGACATCGAAGGTGGCCTGGAAATCGTGCTGGCGGTCGACGGCAGCCCGGACAACAGTCTCGACGTCTGCAAGAGGCTTGCCCAGGAACCGGGCGCGCCGGTCATCGTGATGTCGCTCAGCCGCAATTTCGGCGAGCACAATGCCGTCATGGCCGGTCTGTCGCGTGCCCGCGGCGCCTTCGCCATCACGATGGATGACGACCTGCAGAACCCGCCGGAAGAAGTGAAGCGCCTGTTCGAGTGCGCGCGCGACGGTGGCTACGATGCAGTTTACACCTACTACGAAGAGAAGAAGCATGCGGCCTGGCGCAATATCGGCAGCCGCTTCACCAACTGGTGTGCCGACCGGCTGATCGACAAGCCGCCAGGCCTTTATCTCTCGAGCTTCCGCTGCATCTCGGCCTTCGTGCGCGAGCGCATCACAGCGAGCTACCAGGGCCCTTACCCCTATGTCGATGGCCTGGTCTTCCAGGTGACGCAGAATGTCGGGCGCCTGCAGGTCAGCCATCTGCCGCGTGCCGAGGGTCGCTCGAACTACACGCTGCGCCGGCTGATCCGGCTGTGGCTGGCGATGTTCCTGAACTTCTCGGTGATGCCGTTGCGGCTCGCCACCCTGGCGGGGCTGACCTTCGGTGCCCTGGGCGCTCTTGCAGCGGTCATCGTGATCGTCGAGGCGATCATTTCAGACAAGCCGCCGCAAGGCTGGGCCTCGCTGATGGTGGCGGTGCTGGTGCTGGCCGGCGTGCAGCTCGTGGTGCTGGGCATGATCGGCGAGTATCTCGGTCGCATGTTCCTCGCGGTGAACCGCAAGCCGCAGTACCTGGTGCGCGAGGTCTTCCGCCGCGGCGCGGACGGGCTCGATGTCGAGCGGCCCAAGGTCGACACGCGGGCGGCGGGGCAGCCGCACCGCGAACCATCGCACGGCGAGGACGAGGGGAGAGCTGAGCGATGACGATCTACTACGTGGCGCTGGGGATAGGCATCCTGGCTGGTATCGGCGGCCAGATGCTGCTGAAAGCCGGCGCCGACGCCCCCGATTTCGTCGCCCAGCTTCTGCGGCCCTCGAGCATCGCGGGCCTCGCGCTCTATGGCTTGGCGGCCTTTCTCTACATGGTGGCGCTGCGCAAGATCCCGGTGTCGGTCGCCTTTCCCAGCGTGTCACTCTCCTATGCGATCGTTGCAGTGCTCGGCCACTTCCTTTTTGGCGAGCCGTTCGGCATCAAGCAGCTCGGCGGCATCGCTCTGATCATGGGCGGCGTCGTATTGATCAATCAGCATTGAGGGTCAGGCCGTGGATTACGAGCAGATAAAGTACGAGAAGAAAGACGACATCCTCACCATCACGCTGAACCGGCCGGACAAGCTCAATGCCTTCACCGGCAAGATGCTGTCGGAGCTGCTCGACGCCATGGATCGTTCCGATCGCGACGACGACGTGCGTGCGGTGGTGTTCACCGGAGCGGGCCGCGGCTTCTGCGCCGGCGCCGATCTCTCCGGCGGCGCCAACACCTTCAACGCCGAGAATCGCGGGCCGGTCGATCCCGGTCTCGACGGCCATCGCGACGGCGGCGGCCTCTTCACCTTGCGCCTCTACGAATCGCTGAAGCCCACCATCGCGGCGTGCAACGGCCCGGCCGTCGGCGTCGGCATCACCATGCAGCTCGCCATGGACGTGCGCCTGGCCTCCGAGGCGGCGCGCTACGGCTTCGTCTTCACCCGCCGCGCCATCGTCATGGAGGCCTGCTCGAGCTGGTTCCTGCCGCGCCTGGTGGGCCCGCAGCAGGCCCTGGAATGGGTGCTGACCGGCCGCGTCTTCCCGGCCGAGGAGGCGCTGCGCGGCCGGCTGGTGCGGTCGGTTCACAAGCCCGACGATCTGCTGCCGGCGGCCTATGCGCTGGCCCGCGAGATCGCCGACAACACGGCGCCGGTGTCGGTGGCCCTCAACCGGCACATGATCTGGAAGATGCTGGGCGCCGATCACCCCATGGAGGCGCACAAGGTCGACTCCAAGGGCATCTACGCGCGCGGCAAGTCGGCCGACGTGAAGGAAGGCGTGGTGGCCTTCCTGGAGAAGCGGCCGGCGAAGTTCCCGATGAAGGTGAGCGACGGCATGCCGTCCTTCTTCCCCTGGTGGGACGAGCGCGCCTTTAAGTAGAGGCGCGCAGGAAAGGGCCCGGTTGCCCCCCGCGGAGGCTTGCGGCAAGCTGCCGAAAAACAAGCCTTTTGCGGAGGAAACGATGAACAGGCTGCAGATGCGGCGGCGGGCGCTTTTGGCCGCCGCCCCCATGGTTCTGGCCGCGCCTTACGTGGCGCGCGCCCAGACCAAGCCGGAGAAGAGCAAGGTCGTACTCGCCGTCGGCGGCAAGTCGGCGCTCTATTATCTCTCGCTCACCATTGCCGAGCGCAAAGGCTTCTTCAAGGAAGCCGGCATCGACCTCGAGATCAACGACTTCCAGGGCGGCGCCAAGTCGCTGCAGGCCCTGATGGGAGGCAGCGCCGACGTGGTCGCCGGTGCCTACGAGCACACGATCCGCATGCAGCAGCGCAATCAGGACGTCACGGGCTTTGCCCTGATCGGCCGCGGCATGCAGATCTGCATCGCCTTGCGCAAGGATGTCGCCGCCAAGGTCAAGGGACCGGCCGACGTCAAAGGCATGAAGTTCGGCGTCACGGCGCCGGGTTCCTCGACCCACATGCTGGTGAATTTCTGGGTCGCCAAGGGAGGTCTCAAGGCCAGTGACGTGGTTGCGATCGGCGTCGGCGCCGGCGCCTCGGTGGTCGCGGCCATCGAAAAGGGCGAAGTCGACGGCGTTTCGCAGACGGATCCAGCGCTCACCATTCTGACCGACAAGGACCTGGTCAAGGTGATCGTCGACACCCGAACGATGAAGGGCAATCAGGAGGTCTTCGGCGGTGCCTTCCCGGCCGCGAGCCTCTATTCGCAAAGCGACTTCCTCAAGAAGAACCCCGGGACGACACAGGCGCTGGCAACGGCGATCGTGCGGGCCAATCAGTGGCTGCAGACGGCGTCGCCGGCCGAGGTCGCCAGCGCCGTGCCCGAGGCCTACTTGCTGGGCGACCGGGCGATCTACGAGAAGTCGTTTGCGGGCGTGCGCGAGACCATCTCGCCCGACGGCACCATGCCACCGGGCGCGATGGAGAATTGCCTCAAGTTCCTGGCCGAGAGCGATCCCGCCATCAAGCCGGCCAGCGTCAAGCTGGCCGACACCTGGAACAACGAGTTTGCCCAGCGCGCCGCCAAGCGTAGCTGATCCACCGTGGTTTCCAACGACGCGCCGGCCCTGACGCTGGCCGACATCACCTGCCGCTTCGCTGCCCGCGACGGCAGCGGGCCGTACACGGCCGTCGCCAACACGACGCTCAATGTCGCCAAGGGCGAGTTCGTGTCGGTGGTCGGGCCGACCGGCTGCGGCAAGTCTACTCTGCTCAATGTCGCGGCGGGCCTCCTCGAGCCGTCGTCCGGCACCGTCCACGTGTTCGGCGAGAAGCTGCGGGCGGCCGACGGCGTCAACCGGCGCGCCGGCTACATGTTCCAGGCCGATGCGCTCATGCCCTGGCGCACCGGCATCGACAATGTGATTGCGGGCCTCGAGTTCCGTGGTGTGCCGCGCGGCGATGCCGTCGCCCAGGGCGAAGCCTGGCTGCGCCGGGTCGGCCTGGCGGGCTTCGGCGACCGTTATCCGCATCAGATGTCGGGCGGCATGCGCAAGCGCCTGGCCCTCGCGCAGACCCTGATCCTGAGCCCCGACATCCTGCTGATGGACGAGCCTTTCTCGGCCCTCGACGTCCAGACCCGCCAGCTGATGGAGAACGAACTGCTGGCGCTGTGGGCGGAGGATCGCAAGTCTGTGCTGTTCATCACCCACGATCTCGAGGAGGCGATCTCGCTGTCCGACCGTGTCGTGGTGCTGTCTGCCGGACCTGCGACGCGGCCAATCGGCGATTTCCGGGTCGACCTGCCGCGGCCGCGCGACGTGTCGGAGATCCGCATGACGCCGGCCTTCCTGGCGCTGCATCGCGAGATCTGGGCGGCCATGAAGGAGGAGGTCCTGAAGGCCTATGCTGCGCAGAAAGCGGCCTGAGATGCGCCTTCGGATCCTGCAAGTCCTGGTGCTCGGCCTGCTGATCGTCTTCTGGTACCTGATGACGGCGCCGGGCCTCATTCCGCCCTTCTATTTCGACAAGCCCAACCGGGCGGCCTTCTTCTTCGGCGAGCCGCAGAAGGTCTTCTGGGTGATCGTGGACTGGTTCGCGACCGGCGAGATCTTCGGCCATCTCGGCGTCACCCTGCTGGAGACGGCGCTGGGTTTCGTGATCGGGGCGGCCTTCGGCCTGGGCATCGGCCTGTGGCTGGCGCTTTCACCGACAGCGTCTGCGGTGATGGATCCCTACATCAAGGGCTTCAACTCCATGCCGCGTGTCGTGCTGGCGCCGATCTTCGCGGTCTGGTTCGGGCTCGGCATCTGGTCGAAGGTGGCGCTGGGCGTTACGCTGGTCTTCTTCGTCGTCTTCTTCAACGTCTACCAGGGCGTGCGCGAGGTCAGCCCCAACCTGATCGCCAATGCCCGCATGCTGGGCGCGTCGCGTCGTCAGCTCCTGCGCTCGATCTACCTGCCGAGCGCCATGAGCTGGGTGTTCGCGAGCCTGCACAATGCCGTGGGCCTGGCCTTCGTCGGTGCCGTGGTCGGCGAGTATCTCGGCTCGGCGAGCGGCGTCGGCTACCTGATCCTGCAGGCCGAGGGGACGTTCGACATCAACACGGTCTTCGCCGGCATCCTCGTGCTGACGGCCTTCGCGCTGGCGCTCGACGCCGCCGTCGGCGCCGTCGAGCGGCGGCTGATGACCTGGCAGCCGCGGGCCAGCGAGACGGAGAAGGTCTGACGATCCGGCTACTTGCCGGTGAAACGCGCGGCGCGCTTCTCGAGATAGTGCGCCACGCCTTCCTTGAAGTCGGCCGTCTGGAAGGAGAGCTCCATTTCGTGATTGGCGTGGGTCGTCGACTCGGCCAGCGTCTGGAACTGGGCTTCCCAGAGCTGGCGCTTCATCACGGCGACCGACCGCGGTGAGACGGTGTTGGCGAGCAGGGTGGCGTAGGCCCGCGTCTCGGCCATCAGCTTGTCGTCGGGGATAACCCGGTTGACCAGGCCGAGCTCCAGGGCCTCGGGTGCCCGGAACTTGCGGGCGGAGCAGAGGAGGTCGAGCGCGGCGGGCAGGCCAACCAGCCGCGGCAGCAGCCAGCTGATGCCATGCTCGGCGATCAGGCCGCGCTGGGCGAAGGCGGTGGTGAAGACGGCCGATTCGCCCGCGAAGCGCAGGTCGGCATAGAGCGGGATGACCATGCCCAGCCCAGCAGCCGGGCCATTAATTGCAGCGATAATGAATTTGGGAATCGCCGGAAAATACGAGTAGTTCATCCTGAATTCGGCGAGGCCGCTGCCGCCCGGCAGGCCTTCCTGGGCCTTGCTGGAGCGATCGGTCGAGGCACCGGCGCCGATTGCCTGCAGGCCGCCCATGTCGGCGCCGGCGCAGAATCCCCGGCCCGCCCCGGTCAGAATAATGGCCCGCACCTCGGGATCGGCCCCCGCCTTGTACATGGCGTCCTTGAGGTCGAGGTGCATCTGGCGGGTCCAGGCATTGAGCTTGTCTGGCCGGTTCAAGGTGATCGTACAAATACGGTCAGCAACGTCATAAAGGATCGATTCATACGCCATCCGGGGGGCTCCTAATGTGCATTCTTGTAGATGGCATGATGAGCAAATCCCCGCGACGATACAAACGGGACGCCATGGGCTGGCGGCAGAGGTTTCTGCCGGCGGGGAAGGCTGTGGAATACTGCAGTGTAGTGGCAATAAGTAAGACTGAGGTTGAACATGGCCAAGCGTGAATTCGCTCACCCGAGTGAGATGCACAAGCACGTCGGTGAAGAGATCGGCGTCAGCGACTGGGTCGAGATCACCCAGGACCGGATCAACCTCTTTGCCGATGCGACCGGCGACCATCAGTGGATCCATGTCGATGTCGAGCGGGCCAAGAAGGACATGCCGGGCGGCAAGACGATCGCCCACGGCTTCCTCACCCTGTCGCTGATCCCGATGCTCAATCACCAGATTTCGCACATCAACAACGTGCGCAACGGCATCAACTACGGCTGCAACAAGGTGCGTTTCACCAGCCCGGTGCAGGCAGGTTCCCGGGTCCGCGCTCGGGCCAAGCTGCTGGCGGCCGATGCGATGGACAAAGGCGGCGTGCGGCTGACCAATCAGGTCACCATCGAGGTCGAGGGGCAGGAGCGTCCGGCCTGTGTGGCCGAGACCATGTCCATCGTCTACGGCACCTGAGGGCCGGCCGTTGCTCAAACGCGAAGAGCTGACGTCGGAGCGGATCGACCAGATCGTCGCCGATGCCCGGGCTGCCGGCTACCACTTCTTCCTCTCGTCCGAGCAGCGCGAAGCGAGCCTGAAGGAAGCGCTTCTGCGCCATCAGCCGGGCGACGAGGTCTGGGTCTTTGCCTACGGCTCCCTGATGTGGAACCCGGCGATCGAGTTCGCCGAATCGATCCCCTGCAAGGTCGAGGGTTGGCGCCGCTCGTTCTGCTTCTGGGTGCCGCTCGGCCGCGGCACGCCGGAAATGCCCGGGCTGATGCTGGCGCTCGAGGGCGGCGGCGCCTGTGAGGGCATCGCCTACCGCCTGGCGCCGCACCAGGTGCAGAGCGAATTGGCCATCCTGTGGAACCGCGAGATGCTGGCGGGCGTCTACCAGCCCCGCTGGGTGACCACCAAGCTGCGTGACGGCCGCTCGGTCACGGCGATCACCTTCGTCGTCGATCCCCAGCACTGCCAGTATTGCGGCGATCTGCCGATCGAGAAGGCCGCTCACCACATCGCCTTTGCGGAAGGCCGCCGCGGCGCCTGCCGCGACTACCTGTTCAATACCGCCGAACATGCCCGCTCGCTCGGTATCCACGATCCCTACATCGAGGACCTGATGGCCCGCGTCGCTGCTCTGCGCGGCGAGCCGGTACTGGATGAAGTCCAGGTCAATGGAGCGCTCGCCGGACAAGCCTGACCTCGCTTATCGGAAGCGAGGTCGATGTGCGAGGTGCAGGTCTTCAGGGTGTGTGACATAGTCACCGCGTGACTGCTCTTGTCGACCGCTGGCTCGCGCTGCCACCCAATCTGCGCGGTATTCTCTGGGTCGGTCTTTCGGGCATCCTGTTCGCCCTGCTCAACGTCTTCACGCTGATCCCCGCACAGCACCTCAATCCCTACGTGATGGCGTTCCTGCGCTATCTGTTCGGCGCGATGTTCCTGCTGCCGATCGTGTTTCGGCTGGGGCTCTACCGTTCGCTGCACACCCAACGGCTCGGCCTGCACGTCACGCGCGGCGCGATCCACACCGCCGGCATGGTCCTGTGGTTCATCGCGCTGCCGCTGACCACCCTGGCGGAAATCACGGCGCTGGGCTTCACGGGGCCGATCTTCGTCACCATCGGTGCGGCCTTGTTCCTGCGCGAAGACGTGCGGATGCGGCGCTGGATGGCGGTCTTCGTCGGCTTCATCGGCGCCATGATCATCATCCGGCCGGGCTTCAGCGCCCTGCATCTCGGCGTGCTCTGCATCCTGATCTCGACGCCGATCTTCTCGGCCTCGAACCTGATCTCCAAGGCGTTGGCGAGCACCGATTCAGCCAACACGATCGTGATCTGGCAGAACATCGTGATCGTGATCTGCGCCTTCCCGATCGCCCTGTGGTTCTGGCAGACGCCGGACTGGGGCGACATCGTCTGGTTCCTCGCGGCCGGACTCGCGGGCACGCTCGGCCATCTCTGCCAGCAGCGCGGCTATCAGCTGGCCGACATCACCTTGCTGCAGCCGATCGGCTTCCTGTCCCTGATCTGGAACACGATGCTGGGCTATTTCCTGTTCTTCCAGAGTCCCGATGTCTGGACCTTCGTCGGCGCCGCCGTGATCTTCGCCAGCGCCATGTACATCTCGCATCGCGAGGCAGTTCGAAAGGCCCAGATCAAGACGGCGACCGCGCAAGCCAATCCGCAGGCCTGATGCTCTTCGCCTTCATGTCCTCTCCCACGCAGTGGGAGAGGAAGGGGACCCACGCAAAGCGTGGGGGAGGTGAGGGTGCGAGCGACGGAGAAGGTGTGTGCGTTGAGAGGTCCCCCTCACCCAGCCTCTCCCCCAGAGGGGGAGAGGAGGATGAACGAAGGAGATCGAACCTGACTGCAGCCAGTCAGCCGCCGGTCACGCTCATGTGGCGGGGGACGGCGGGGCCGCTGTGGCGGCGGTCGATGATGAAGTCGTGGCCCTTGGGCTTGCGGGCGATCGCCTCGGTGATGGCGCGGTCGAGCACTTCGTCGCTCTCGGACGCGCGCAACGGCCCGCGCAGGTCGGCGGCATCCTCCTGGCCCAGGCACATATAGAGCGTGCCGGTGCAGGTGAGCCGCACGCGATTGCAGCTTTCGCAGAAATTATGGGTCAGCGGCGTGATGAAGCCCAGGCGCCCGCCGGTCTCCTCGACGCGAAAATAACGTGCCGGCCCGCCCGTCCGGTAGTCGGTCTCGGTGAGGGTGAAGTGCCGGGCGATCTCGGCACGGGCGAGCGACAGAGGCAGGTATTGATCGAGCCGCGCCTCGTCGCCGATCTCGCCCATGGGCATAACCTCGATCAGCACCAGGTCCATGCCGCGGCCGTGGCTCCAGCGGATCAGCTCGTCGAATTCCATGTCGTTGACGCCGCGCAGCGCCACGGCATTGATCTTGACGGCAAGACCGGCGCGCTGGGCGGCGTCGAGGCCGCGCATCACCTGGTCGAGATCACCCCAGCGTGTGAGCTGGCGGAACTTGTCCCGGTCGAGTGTGTCCATCGAGACATTGACCCGCCGCACGCCGATGTCGGCCAGCTCCTGGGCGTACTTGGCGAGCTGGCTGCCATTGGTGGTCAGTGTCAGTTCCTCGAGGGCGCCGCTTTCGAGGTGGCGGCCAAGCCCGCGGAACAGGGACATCACGTTCTTGCGCACCAGCGGCTCGCCGCCGGTCATGCGCAGCTTCCTGACGCCGCGGCGGACGAAGGCAGTGCAGAGCCTCTCCAACTCCTCAAGCGACAGCACCTCCGCCTTGGGCAGGAAGGTCATGTCCTCGGCCATGCAGTAAACACAGCGGAAGTCGCAGCGATCCGTCACGGAGACGCGCAAATAGGAGATGTGACGGCCGAACGGGTCGATCATGGAGCTACTGTTACAGGACGCCTGGATAATGGGCACGCCGCAGACCCCCTGCAAGGGGCGAAAAACCCTAGGAGTGCCCCTAGAAATCCTCCCCCTAAGAATCTAGGGCCGATGCCGGGACGCGGCCGTCGTTGATGGCGTCGAGGAGGCTCGCGTGATCGCGTTCCGTCTGTCGTGCATAGGCCAGCGCAAACGCGCCGATTGCTTCGTCGAAGGACGTGCCCCTGCCCAGGTAGGCCGACAGGATCACGGCGTCGGCGGTGCGCGAATGGGCACGCGCCAGCACCTCGCCACAGATTGCCGCATAGCGGCGGTAAGTTCCGGGCGACATGGTCTCGACCGTCGGCTTGATCTTGGCATCGCGCAACTGGCGTACGTAGATATGGCGCCCGGTCGGGCCGGTGGCGAACCCCAGCAGGATATCGCTGGCGGCCTGCAGCAGACGCTGGCCGCGCACCACGCGTTCGCCGTGATGGGCATAGGGGCTCGATCCGGCGACAGTCTCGAGGACGGAACGGTTCGCCTCCTTGAACTGCAGATAGAGCGCCTCGCCGTCGCCCGACACCATGAGCAGCACTCCGCAGAGCGTGCCGACCGAGCCGACACCCACGACCTTGTAGGCGGCATCGGCCAAGGTGTAGCGCTCGACCAGGGTCCGGCGCTCGGGAATGAGAGAGGCGCGATAGTCGTCGAGCATTGCTTCGACCGCGGCCTGGAACGCGGCTGCTGCAGCGGGCACCGGATGGTGCACGAGCGGCGGCTCGTCCTTGATGCGCGGTGCGGGGCCGGCATGATGGCCGAGCGAGGCGATCTCGACGGCGTGCATGAGCGCACTGTCGGCCTTGCGCAAGGTGCGGGCATCGATGCCCATTGCGGCGGCCTTGTCCGCGTCGTCGACGGTGAGGGCGCGGTACCAGGCATCGAGCACCGGCATCTCCGCGATCGTCGCCATGGTCTCGCGGTAGGCACGTGCGGTGATCGCGGCGAGGTCGGCACGGGCCTTCTTGTCGAGCAGGTCGCGCGTGGCGACGGCGAAGCTCGCGGCCAGACGCTTGAGGTCCCATTCCCAGGGCGCGACCGAGGTCTCGTCGAAGTCGTTGATGTCGAAGGCGAGACGTCGCTCGGGCGTGGCAAAGCCGCCGAAGTTTAGACAGTGGCAATCGCCGGCTGCCTGGACCACAGCGCCCGTCGACGGCGTCTCGGCGAGATCGGTGGCCATGATCGCCGCCGCGCCGCGCAGGAAGGCGAAGGGCGACGCCTTCATGCGGGCGTAGCGCAGCGGCAACAGATCCGGCAGTCGCGATTCACCTTGCTCGATCAGGATCTCGACGGGATCGCGCCGATGATTCGGCGGCGTCCACGCTGCATGGTCCTTGCGCGGACAGCGGTCACGCAAAGCGCGGCCGCGCGCGACGCGTTCATCGAGGGACAGGGTATGTGTTTGCGGCGGCAGAGCGCCGTGGGACGTCTCGACCATGCGAGAGTCATGGCACGAGGCGCAGCAGGCTGTCGACGGTGTCTGCTTCGGCAGCCGGTTTATCAGTCCTTATGCGATTGATGCGAGGGAAGCGCATCGACACGCCCGACTTGTGGCGTGTGGAACGCGCGACACCGTCGAACGCGATCTCCAGCACCAGTTCGGGGGTGACTTCGCGCACCGGGCCGAACCGATTGGTCGTATGATCGCGGACCCATTTGTCGAGCCAGCGCAGTTCATCGTCGGTGAATCCGAAATAGGCTTTGCCGACCGGCGCCAATTCGCGCGTGCCATCCGCGCTATCGCGCCAGCAGCCGAAGGTGAAGTCCGAGTAGAAGGAGCTGCGCTTGCCATGCCCGCGCTGGGCGTACATCAGCACGCAGTCCACCAGCATCGGATCGCGCTTCCACTTGAACCACGGGCCTTTGGGGCGTCCGGCGAGATAGGCGCTGTCGCCGCGCTTCAGCATCAGGCCTTCGATGCCGTCGATGCGCATGGCCTCGCGCTGCTGTGCGAGATCGGCCCAGTCGCGAAAACTCACCAACGGTGAGAGATCGAAGCGCGGCCGTTCCTTCAAGGCGATCCAGGCCTCGAGCCGGGCGCGACGCTCGTCGAAACTCAAGGACCGCAGATCGCGTCCCTCCAGCCACAACACGTCGTAGAGCCGGACGTGTGCAGGATGCTCCTTCAGCATCTTCGGCGTAACGCTCTTCCGATTGAGCCGCTGCTGCAGGTCGTTGAAGGGAGCGATCGCCGTTTCCCTCCGCACCAGCAGCTCGCCGTCAAACACGCCGTCGAAGTCGATTGCTTCGATGATGTCGGGAAAGGCCTTCGACACGTCTTCGCCGGCGCGGCTGTAGAGCCGTTTGACGTTGCCGGAGGAGGCGACCTGGACGCGGATGCCGTCCCATTTCCACTCCGCCCGGAAATGCAGCGGATCGAGCGTATCGAGTTCGGCCCGGTCGATCGGATTGGCGAGCATCGGCGGCAGGAAGGCACCGCCTGCATTCGTGCTGGGCCGCGGGCCGTCCTGCAGCAGCCAATCGAACAGAGGACGATAGGGGGCACTGAGGCCGTGCCAGATTTCTTCCACCGCGTCGACCGGCTGGCGGCCGATGTTGGCGGCGGCCTGCTTGGCGAGGCGGGCCGAGACGCCGACGCGCAATGCGCCCGTCAGGAGCTTCAGCAGAGCCCAGCGGCCAGTCGCATCGAGCGCGTCCAGCCAGCGCTTCAGGATGGCCGGCGTCTCGCTGCGGCTGGCGCGCTGCAGCGTCTCGACGACTTCACCCAAGGTCGGCGGCGGCCCGGCGGCGGGATCGGTCTCCCAGATCAGCGCCAGGGTCTCGGCCAGGTCGCCGACATAGTCGTAGGACAGGGCAAAGAGGTCCTCACCGATCTTCTCCTGGCCGAAGCCGCGCAGCAGAGCCGGTTTGGCGGCGGGAAAATCGAGACCGCCGGTCAGGGCCGCAAGGGCCCAGCCGCGATCGGGATCCGGCGTTTCGGCGAGGTAGGTTTCGATCAGCCGCAGCTTGGCATTGCGCGCCGGCTGGAAGGAGAGGGCATCGAGCAGGTGGGCGAAGGCCTGCACCGCTCACGACTCCTCTTCGTCGCGTCCGCCGAGATGCAGGGCTTCGGCATCGATGCCGATCGAACGGGCATAGTGCACCAGCGCTTCCTCGCGCCCATGCGTCACCCAGACCTTGGGCGCGCCGACGTCGGTCAGGGTGCGGGTCAGCTCCGGCCAGTCGGCATGGTCCGAAATGATCAAGGGCAGCTCCGCGCCGCGTTGGCGCGCCCGCGCCCGTACACCCATCCAGCCGGAACAGACCGCGGCGATAGGATCGGCGAAGCGCCGCGTCCAGCGATCGGCGAGCGCCGAGGGCGGGCATAGCACGATGGCGCCCTTGAAGGTTTCGAGGATCGCGTCTGAGACGGGCGCCACGTCGCCGAGATCGATCCCGTGCTCCTGATAGAGCTTGCAAAGCGGCACCAGGCCGCCATGCAGCCACAGGCGCTTGTCGTAGCCCGCCTGGCGCAACAAGCGGATGACGCGCTGGCACTTGCCCAGGGCGTAGACGCCCACCAGATGAGTCCGCTCGGGAAAGGTCGCGACCGAACGCAGGAGCTTGCCGATCTCGCCCGCGTCGGAGGGATGGTGAAAGACGGGAAGGGCGAAGGTTGCCTCGGTGATGAAGACGTCGCACGGCACCGGCTCGAAGGGCGGGCAGGTGGGGTCGGGCCGGCGCTTGAAGTCGCCCGACACCACGATGCGCTGGCCGCGGTATGCAAGCACTGCTTGCGCCGAGCCGAGAATATGGCCGGCCGGTGCAAATCCCACGTCGACGTCGCCGATCCGCACACTCTCGCCGTATTTCAGCGGCTGCTGGGCGGTATCGGGCATATCCTGGAAGCGGGACCGCATGATCGCCAGGGTCTCAGGCGTGGCCAGGGCGGCCCGATGGCCGGGCCGTGCATGGTCGCCATGGCCGTGGGTGATGACCGCACGCGGGACAGCCACCGCCGGGTCGACGTAGAAATCGCCGGGTTCGCAATAGAGGCCGCGTGGCGTCGGATAGAGCCAGGACCTCGGATCCAGGGGAGCGGGAGCGAGAGTGTCGGTCGTCATTGAGTGCGGTGCATCTTACCCGGCAGATATGGGTCTTCCCGACCTGTTTTCACGCTGGTTCGAAAGCCGTGGCTGGACGCCGCGCCCCCATCAGCTCGCTTTGGTCGGGCTGGCGCGGCAGGGGCGAAGCGCCCTGCTGATCGCGCCGACCGGTGGCGGCAAGACCCTGGCGGGCTTCCTGCCGTCGCTGATCGAGCTCACGGAACGGCGTCAGGCAGGTCTCGATCTCGCCTACAAGAAGGGCCAGGGTGAACTGCATACGCTCTATATCTCTCCCCTGAAGGCGCTGGCGACCGACATCCGGCGCAACCTCGAACTGCCGCTGGCCGAGATGAAGTTGCCGGTCCGGGCCGAGAGCCGCACTGGCGATACGCCGCAAAGCCGCCGTCTGCGCCAGCGCGAGCGGCCACCCGATCTTCTGATGACCACGCCGGAATCGCTGGCGCTGCTGCTGTCCTATCCCGATGCGGCGCGGTTCTTCGCGACCCTGCGCTGCGTGATCGTCGACGAGCTGCACGCCTTCGCCACGACCAAGCGCGGCCACCATCTGGCGCTCGGCCTGTCGCGGCTCGCCACCTTGGCGCCGCAGGTGAGGTTCGTGGGGCTTTCGGCGACGGTCGCCGATCCACCGGCACTGGCAGAGTTCCTGAACCTGCGCGAGGAACCGGTCGAGATCGTGATGGGCGAGCCCGGTGCGCCGCCGGTCGTCAGCATCATCGACGCTCAGGACCGCATTCCCTGGGGCGGCCATATGGGGCGCCATGCGGTGCCCGAGATCTACAACATCATCCGACAGCACAAGACCTCGATTGTTTTCGTCAACACGCGCGCCCAGGCCGAGCTGACCTTCGATGCGTTGTGGCGCATCAACGACGAGAACCTGGCGATCGGCCTGCATCACGGCTCGCTGGCGGTGGAGCAGCGCCGCAAGGTCGAGGCGGCAATGGCCGCCGGGAGGTTGCGCGCCATCGTGGCGACCTCGTCGCTCGACCTCGGCATCGATTGGGGCGACGTCGATCTCGTGATCCAGCTGGGCGCGCCCAAGGGGGTGAGCCGCCTGATGCAGCGGATCGGTCGCGCCAACCATCGGCTCGACGAACCGAGCCGCGCCATGATCGCGCCGGCCAATCGTTTCGAGGTGCTGGAGTCGCTGGCGGCGTTGGAGGCGGTCGAGGCGCGCGAGCTCGACGGCGATCCGGCGCGGCCGCCCTGCCTCGACGTACTGGCACAGCACATCGTGGGGACCGCCTGTGGCCAGCCGATCGACAGTGAAGCTCTCTTCGCCGAGGTCCGCCGCACCCAGCCCTACCGCGACCTGCCGCGGCAGGACTTCGACGATACTTTCGACTTTGTGGCGACCGGCGGCTATGCGCTCGCCGCCTACGATCGCTGGCACCGGCTGAAGCAACTGCCGGACGGTCGCTGGATGCTGGCCTCGCCCCTGGTGGCGCGGCAGTTCCGCATGAATGTCGGCACCATCGTCGAGCTGCCGCTGATCAAGGTGAAGATGCGACGCGGGCCGGTGCTGGGCGAAGTCGAGGAGAGCTTCATCCAGGGGCTGGTGCCGGGCGACACCTTCGTCTTCGCTGGCCGGCTGCTGCGCTTCGAGGGGGTGAAGGAGCTGATGGCGCAATGTTCGGTGGCCACCGGCGGCGATCCCAAGGTGCCGGCCTATGGCGGCGGCCGGCTGCCGCTGTCGACCTTCCTGGCTGACCGCGTGCGCGGCATCCTGCAGGATCCGTCGCGGCATCCCAAGCTGCCGGCCGAGGTGCGCGAATGGCTGCGCATCCAGCGCCTGCGGTCGACCCTGCCGAGCGGCGACAAGCTCCTGATCGAGGGCTTTCCGCGCGGCGGCAAGCAGTTCGTCGTGGCCTATTGCTTCGAGGGCCGGAACGCCCATCAGACGCTCGGCATGCTGCTGACGCGGCGCATGGAGCGGATGGGGCTGCGGCCGCTGGGCTTCGTCGCGACGGATTACGTGCTCGGTCTCTGGGGGCTGCGGCCGCCCACCAAGACGCAGCTCGACCAGCTGTTCGACGAGGACATGCTGGGCGACGACCTCGAAGCCTGGATGGACGAGTCGACAATGCTGCGCCGCTCCTTCCGCAATGTCGCGGTGATCGCTGGCCTGATCGAGCGGCGCTTTCCCGGCGAGGAGAAGTCGCGTCGCCAGGTGACGTTCAGCTCGGACCTGATCTACGACACGCTGCGCCAGCACGAGCCCGGCCACATCCTGCTGCGCGCCACGCGCCAGGACGCCGCCTGGCAGCTCGCCGATCTGAAGCGGCTGGGCGATCTCCTGAAACGCGCCAAGGGCCGCATCGAATACCGCCGCCTCGACCGCATCTCGCCACTCGCCGTGCCTGTCCTGCTGGAGATCGGCCGCGAGAGCGTGCTGGGCGGCACTGCCGAGGACGAGCTGCTCGACATCGCCGCCCAGGAACTGATCGACGAGGCGACGCGGCTCTGAGTTCGCGGTGCTCAATGGAAGTCGCGCGAGGCGATCTTGATCTTGGGGCGGTCGAGGACGATGCGGCTGGGATCGTAGCCGGGCTTGGTGGGAGCGGATTTGACGGGGGCGGTTCTGCTCGATCGGTGACGCGTGGCGTTGGCTTCTGCGATCTTCAAGGTCCGGCGGTCGCCCGGATCGGTCCGGACCTCGTCGCCGCGGCCCTGGGTCAGGTGGAGCGTATCGAGATCGGAGATCGAATCGAGCTCGGCCGAAAGGTCCCAGAGTTCTTCGGCGACGAGGTGAGTGACGATATGCTCGCCTTCGCCGACCCGCTGGATCCTCCCCCGTACCCCCAGCAGCCGCGCGCCCATGACGATGCGGCGATGCGCCTCGAAGACCTTGGGCCAGACCACGAGGTTGGCGATGCCCTTTTCGTCCTCGATGGTGACGAAGACGACGCCCGACGCCGTTCCCGGCCGCTGGCGCACCAGCACGAGGCCGGCCAGGGTGAAGACGTCGTCGTTCTTCGAGTTTTTCAGAACCTCGGTGCTGGAAATCCTCCTCTGCGCGAAGGTGGACCGCAGCAATTCCAGGGGATGCGATCGTAGCGACATGGAGAAGCTGCCGTAATCGTCCACGACTTCCTCGCCGAGAGTCTGGGCCGGCAAGGTCACGGCGGGTTCCGGATCGCGCTCTTGCACTCCATCGAGCGGCGGCCCATCGAACAGCGGCAGATGCACGTCGGAAAAGCCGCGGACCGCCCATAGCACGTCGCGGCGTGATAGCCCCAGCGAGGCGAAGGCATCGGCGCGGGCCAGCGCCACGATCTGGCGCTTGGTGAGGCCGGAGCGTCGCCACAGATCGGTCGGGTCTCGATAGGCCGCCGCGTCTCGCACGCGCACCATGCGGTCGACATCGTCCTGGGACAGTCCTGAAACCTGGCGCAGGCCGAGACGCAAGGCGCAGCGGTTGTTCTGGCTCGGCTCCAGGGTGCAATCCCAATCGCTGGCGTTGATGTCGGGCGGCCGCACTTCGACGCCGTTCTTGCGCGCATCGCCCACGATCTGCGCCGGCGCATAGAAACCCATGGGCTGGGAGTTGAGCAGGGCGGCGGCGAAGACCTCGGGATAGTAGTATTTCACCCACGAAGAATCATAGACGAGGAGCGCGAAGCTCGCGGCATGGCTTTCGGGAAAGCCATAGTCGCCGAACCCTTCGATCTGCTTAAAACAGCGTTCGGCAAAGGCGCGTTCGTAGCCGTTGTTCACCATGCCCTCGATGAAATCTTCCTTGAGGGTATGGATGGTGCCGTTTCGACGGAACGTCGCCATGGCGCGGCGCAGCTCGTCGGCCTTGGCGGCACTGAACTTCGCCGCGACCATGGCGATCTGCATGGCCTGCTCCTGGAACAGCGGCACGCCCAGTGTCCGGTCCAAGACAGCTTCCAGTTCCTTCTTGGGATACTCGACCTTCTCCAGCCCATCGCGTCGGCGCAGGTAGGGATGCACCATGCCGCCCTGGATCGGGCCGGGGCGCACGATCGCGACCTCGATCACGAGGTCGTAGTAGGTCCGGGGCTTGAGACGCGGCAGCATCGACATCTGTGCCCGACTTTCGACCTGGAACACGCCGAGCGATTCGCCCCTGCACAGCATGTCGTAGACAGCCTTGTCCTTGGCATCCATGCCGATCGTCAGCTTCTCGCCGTAATGCTTTTCGATCAATGCGAAGCCCTTGCGCAGAGCCGTCAGCATGCCGAGCGCCAGCACATCGACTTTGTAGATGCCGAGGACGTCGAGATCGTCCTTGTCCCATTCGACAACGGTGCGATCTTCCATCGCCGCATTCTGGATCGGCACCAATTCGTCGAGCCGATCCTGGGTCAGGACGAAGCCGCCGACATGCTGGGACAGGTGACGGGGGAAACCGCACAAAGCGGAGGATAGTTCGAGGGCCAGCATGAGGCGCTGATCGGTGGGATCGAGGCCGGCATCGCGCACATGATCGACTTTGATGCCGCTCGATCCCATGCCCCAGACCGTGTCGGCCATCACGCCCACCGTATCGGGCGAGAGGCCGAGCACCTTGCCGACTTCGCGGATGGCGCTGCGGCTCCTGTAGGCGATCACCGTGGCGGCAAGGGCCGCGCGTGTGCGACCCTTTTCCTTGTAAATCCACTGGATCACTTTCTCGCGTCGCTCGTGCTCGAAATCGACATCGATATCGGGAGGTTCGTCGCGGGCATTGGACAGGAAGCGTTCGAACAGGACCGTCGTCTTGCTGGGATCCACCGACGTGATGCCGAGGCAGTAGCAAACGGCGGAGTTGGCGGCAGAGCCGCGGCCCTGGCACAGGATCTCCTGGCTGCGGGCATATTCGACGATCTCGTGCACGGTCAGGAAGTAGGGGGCAATCTTCTTGTGCTCGATCAGCGCGAACTCGTGCCGGATGGTGGTGGCGACGTCCGAAGGAATTCCATCGCGATAACGCTTTCGAGCCCCTTCCCAGGTGAGGCGGATGAGCTTGTCCATCGGTGTCTCGCCGCCTTCGTACAGGACAGGATACTGATAGGTGAGCTGCCGCAGCGAGAAGCTGCAGCGCTTCACGATCTCCTGGGTGTGCGCGATGGCATGCGGATGGCGATGGAACAGGCGCGCCATTTCACGGCCGTCCTTGAGATGACGTTCGGCGCTGGCGAAGCGGCGGAAGCCCAATTCGTCGACAGTGCAGCCCAGCCGAATGGCGGTCACCACGTCCTGCAGGGCCCGTCGTTCGGGAACGTGATAGTGCACATCGTTGGTGGCCACGAAACGTACGCCGAACTCGGCGGCGAGATTGTCGAGCCGGGCGAGACGGCGGGCATCGTCACCGCGAAACAGCATCGAGCCGGCGAGATAGCAGCGGTCGCCGAACAGGAGCGCGAGCGCGCGCAGCCGCTGGTGGAAGGCCGGGTCGTCGAGGTGACGCGGCGGCAGGACGATCGCCAGGATCCCTTCCGCGTGGTCGGCGAGGTCGGCGAAGGTGAGATCGCATTCGCCTTTTGCCGCCCGGTGATTGCCCTGGCTCAGCAGCCGTGACAGGCGCTTGTAGGCATCGAGGTCAGTCGGATAAACGAGCAGCGAATAGCCGTCGCGCGTCTCGATCCGGCTGCCGACCAGAAGCTTGATCTTGTCGGGGTCCGTCTTGGTTTCACCGCGCGACGCCGCAAAGGCCCGCACCACGCCCGCCAGGGTGTTGCGGTCGGTGATGCCGATGGCGGTGTGGCCGAGCGCGATCGCCTGCTCCACCAGCTCCTTCGGATGCGAACCGCTGCGCAGGAAGCTGTAGTTGGTCGTGACCTGGAGCTCGGCGTAGTCCATCGGTCACGTCCCGGCGAGCTCGTGCACGCGCGCCAGCGGCACGCCGCGCAGCTCGATGCCTTCGAGCCTGAGGGCCTGCAGGAAGGTCTCGTCGGTGCTGACCAGCGGTGCCGCCGCCGCTTCGGCGCAGGCGGCATAGAAGCAATCGTGCACCGGCCGGCCGCACTGCAGCGCAATGGCGAAGGCGCGATTGCGCAGGCGGGGCGATTCGACGAAGGCCGAAATGAAGGCGGGCAGGGCAATGTTGCGCACGATCGGTTCGGCCTGGGCGACCGAGATCTCGCCGCGCGTCACCTTCTTCCAGGCGAGCTCGGCCACCCCGGCAACCAGGATGTCGGGGGCGATCAGTTCGTGCCGGTCGGCCAGCAGCGAACGTGCCTGCGGACGCAGCGGTTCCTCGACGAACCATTTGATGGCGACACCGGGATCGACGACGACGATCATGGCTCGCTGCCTGTACGGGCCAGCAGGAGGCTGTCGGTCTGCGGTATGCCGGTCGGCGTCATGGCCGCGATGCGATCGGCCTCGACCAGCGGGTCGAGGATCAGTGGCTGCTGCGCGATATAGGCGAGCAGGTCGCGCATCTCGGCTTCGAGCGAACGCCCCTTGGCCTGTGCCCGCGCCTTCAACTGCTCGATGACCGCGTCATCGAGTCGGCGAATGGTGATGTTCCCCATCGTCTTCTCCTTCGGCTCTAGGCGCAGAAACCATGGAGGTACCAGCGGGCTGTCGGCTGGCCGTTGGCGGTGGCCTGATAGGCACCGTCGCGGAACAGCCAGAACCGGCCGCCATCGTCGTCCTCCACCCGGTAGTAATCGCGCACCAGCGGCGTTTCGCCGGCCGGCGGACGGGTGCCGTCGGGGCGCGGACGCCACCATTCATCGGCGATCCGTTCCGGCCCTTCGGCGCGCACGATGCGGTGCTTGTGCCGGCGCCAGGAGAAATGGCGCGGCGGGTCGTCGGGGATCGGGGCCACGACATCGACCGGCTCAGGGCGCTGCAGCAGCCGTGTCGGCCGCGCGCCCTTGAGGCCGGCCACGCGCGCCCAGGCGCCGGTCGCGGCGGGCTTCGCTGCGATGGGGGCTGCGACCTGCACGCGCTCGGGCAGGTGGCTGTCGCGCGTCAACAGCCGCACCACGTTCTCTGCCCCCAGCCGCAGCGCCAGCCGGTCGGCGAGATCGGTCGTGCCGTCGACGCCTGCGGGAACGGCGGGAGCGTCCTGGTCGGGCAGCGCATCCTGCGTGCCGCTCCAGGCCTCGACTTCGGGAGCGCCCAGGATCATCAGCTCGACGCCGAAACCGGGATCGAGCTCGCTGAGCTTCTCTTCGAAGAGCTTCATCAATTTCGGATTGTCACGGTTGGGACGGCTGGTGCCGATCGAGGTGCGGTCGACCGAACCGTCGACGCGGTAGAGGGCGATCTCGAGCTTGCGGGCGCCCACACCGGCTTGCTCGAACTGCCGGCAGAGCGCGGCCAGGAGACGGCTGGTGGCGGCGGCAATATCCTCCGGCCGGCTGATCGGCTCGGCAAAGGCCAGCCGCGTGCGGAAGGCCGGCGGCACACGGCGCGGCTCGATCGGCTCGGCGAGCGTGCCCAGCGCCTGGTCGAGGCGGGTGAGCGGCTGGTCGCCGAAGCGGCGGGCAAGTGGCGCCCGCGGCAGGGGATAGAGATCGCCGATGCGGCGCAGCCCGAGCTTGAGGAAGGTTTCCAGGGTCGGTGCGTCGAGGCGCAGCCCCTCGACCGGCAAGGTCGCGAGCGCGGCGCGCTGGCCATGGCGCGGACAGAAGAGGTCGGCCTGGCGTTCGGCGAAACGGGCCAGCGCCCAGGCGGCGCCCGCGGTATCGGCCATCGCGGCGCGGCAGTTGAAATCGTGACGCACGAGCCGCCGGGTCAGATCGGCCAGCAGAGCGCGTTCACCGGCTTCGTCAGCTCCGAAAAGATGCGTGCAGCCGGTGACGTCGAGCAGCAGGCCGGCATCGCCGCCGAACCCGCCGGCGCTGCAGGCTTCCGTGCCGTGTTCGGCGAGGGCACCGCCCAGCGGGTCGATCGCCACCCAGGGGGTGTAGCGGTCGCACCAGCTGGCGATCGTCTCGATCAGGCGGCGGTCGGCCTGCGGCTCGCCGGCCAGGGTGACGAGGTCGGGCAGCAGGGCGCGCGCATCGGCCAGCCGCATGTGCGGCCGCAGGCCCGCGGCATGGGCATGGTTGTTGACCGCGGCGAGACGCGGGCAGCCATCGTGCCACACGACGGTGACGGCCGATTTAGCCGACCAGTCGCGCGGCGTCGGACTCTGGCCAGGACGCGCCAGACGATCCGTGGAGAGCTTGGGGAACCACAGAGAGACAATGCGTTTCATCGTTCCACTCCACGAGCCAGGACGGAGTTTCAGCGGTCGACGGTGTGCCGAAGCGGTTGCGCCTGAGTTCGAGGCGCCAGCGGGCTGCCCCGACGTCGCCGAGGCCGGGGGTCGATTGCGACGGCGCCGAAGCGATCCGCCAGCGCGTTGTGCAGACGCTTTGCGGCGGCGCCGGCTGCGCGCGCAGCAGCAGGGCCGGCACGCCGCTCTTCTCGGCCGCCAGAGACAGGCGCCGGCCGGCCGTCGGATCGGCCGCCCGCGTCTCGCCCAGGACGGCGACGATGCCGGGGCAACGCAGCCCTTCTTCCATGGCCCAGAAGAGGTCCTCGTCGCGCCGCGCCGTGACCATCAGCAGGCGGGCCGGATCGAACCAGGTCGAAAGCGCAGGGGCATAGGGCAGGGCATCGAAAACGCCCGTGGGGCGGCGGCACCACAGGATCGTTCCGCCGGCCCGCTGGGCGAAGCGACCGATCACGTGCCCGGCAAAACCCAGGGCGGCGCCGTCATGCGCGGCGACACGGCCGGAAGGGGCGGGACCCGCTTCGATCTCGTGCAAGGCGCCCGTCAGCAGCCCGCCTTCGGGCAGGAGGGCATCGATGGCCGGGACTCCCAGGGGTACGCCGGCGGCGCGGCCACTCCTTTGCGCGCTGTGAGCGCGCTCCAGGCGGCGCACTTTTTCCCGCAGGCCGGCCGGAACCGTGGCCGCCGTATCGTTAGCCGCCTGGGAGGGGCTCAACGAGGAGGCAGGGGGAGCAAAGGCATTCGGGGAAATGACGGGCATCGCCCCCTCGACAAGGCTGATTGGAACGCGGTTGGGGATACAGAAGAACAATGTTCTTGATTTGTTCTAGTTCCCTCAGCATCGAGAGTCAACGGGAGTCCCAAAGGAAGAAGAGGCGTGTCGGAAGGAAAATCCCGAAGACTTTAAGGGCTGGCATACCGCCTGCATTTTGCTGAAGCTGGGAGACTTTCCTGCGAAGCCCGCGCTGGAGATCCGATGACCGCACGCCTTTCCGTCGCCGCCCTGCTGGCGGCATTTTTCACCCTGCTGGCCGGGCCTACCCTGGCGCGGTGTTCCAAGAACGTGGCCGAGCTCGGCCCGAGCCTGTTCGCTCCCACCTTGCTCGGGCGCAGCGTTCAGGTCGCGTCACTCGACGGCGCGCAGATGGCCGCCGACGATGCCAGCCGCGCCATCATCACTTTCCTCGGTCACGCCAGCTTCGAGATCAATACGCCGCAAGGCGTGCGGGCCATCACCGACTACAACGGCCTGAACGGGTTCGGTCGCAGGCCCGACATCGTGACGATGAACAACTCGCATTCCACGCACTACACGGATCATCCCGAGGACGGGATCGCCTATGTGCTGCGCGGCTGGCCGAGCAATCCCGGCGAGACCGAAGCCCGCCACGACGTCACCCTGAAGGATCTCAAGGTGACGAACCTGCCGACCAATGCGCGCGACTGGGGCGGCGGTTCGGCGCGCATCAACGGCAACTCGATCTTCACCTTCACGATCGGCGACCTCTGCATCGCCCATCTCGGCCACCTGCATCATCGCCTGACCAAGGACCATCTCGACGAGCTTGGCCGCATCGACGTCCTCATGGTGCCGATCGACGGCGCCTATACGATGGGCCTGCCGGTCATGGTCGAGGTCATCCGCCAGATCCAGCCGCGCATCGTGCTGCCCATGCATTACTGGGGACGCGGCCAGGTCGCCCGCTTCGAGGAGCTGATGCAGGATCAGGATCCTGTCTTCATCTGGCCCGATCGCCGGACCATCGAAGTGGCCCATGACAGCCTGCCGGAGAAGCTCACGGTCTACGTCGTCGGCGGCAATGGTGGCGACTGACCCCGATCGCTACGTCACGCGCTGGAACCTCGAGCCCGACGGCAAATCCTTCAGCACCCGCAGCAGCGACCTGTTTCCGGTCCGACAGGCAGGATTGCCGGCCATCCTGAAGATCGCCAAGGAAAGCGAAGAGTGGCGTGGCGGCCGGCTGATGATCTGGTGGCAGGGGGAAGGCGCGGCGCGCGTGCTGGCCGAGGATGACGGTGTGCTGCTGCTGGAGCGTGCCACCGGCCTGCGATCGCTCGTCGAGATGGTGCATTCAGGTCAGGACGACGAGGCCACGCGCCTTCTCTGTGCCGCCGCCAACCGCCTGCACGGGCACCGCGCGCCGCTGCCGGCCGAACTCGTGCCTCTCATCGACTGGTTCGCGCCCTTGCTGAAGGTTGACGGTCCAACCGGACTCTTCGCCGAGGGCCAGTCCATCGCCCGCGAGCTTCTCGCCGATCAACAGGAGATCGTCGCGCTGCACGGCGACATCCATCATGGAAACATCCTGGATGCCGGGCCGCGTGGCTGGATCGCCATCGATCCCAAAGGATTGCTGGGCGACCGCGCCTTCGACTTCGTGAACATCCTGCGCAACCCCGACGACGCGACGGCGCTGGTTCCCGCCCGCTTCGCCCGGCAGGTCGAGGTCATCACCGAAGCGGCCGGGCTCGATCGGCAGCGCCTGCTGCGCTGGACCCTGGCCTTCGCCAGCCTGTCGGCCGTGTGGATCCTGGAGGAGGGCGACACTCCAGGATCGGATCTTGCTGTCGCCGCGATGGCGAGGGCGGCGCTTGAGGCCTGAGCCCGTCAGAGCCTCAGATTGGTGCGTGCCAGGTCGATGATCTGCGTGGCGCGGCCATCCATGACGGCTTTCATCAGGAACAGGCTGAAGCCGTAGGCCTGTTCCAGGGTCGCCTTGGGCGGCATGGCGAGTTCCTGGCGGGCGCTCACCACATCGACCAGGGCGGGACCCTTGTGGGCCAACGCCTCGCGCAGGGCACCTTCGAGCTTGCCCGGATCCTCGACGCGGATGCCCTTGATGCCCATGGCCTCGGCCATGGCGGCGAAGTTGGGATTCTCGAGGTTGCAGCCGGTGTCGAGGAAGCCGCTCGCCTTCATCTCCATCTCGACGAAGCCCAAGGTGCCGTTGTTCAGCACCACGACCTTCACCGGCAGGCCGAGCTGGGAGAGGCTGATGAAGTCGCCCATCATCATCGAGAAGCCGCCATCGCCGGACATCGAGACGACCTGGCGATCGCGGTAGGCCGCCTGGGCGCCGATCGCCTGCAGCAGGGCATTGGCCATCGAGCCGTGATTGAACGAGCCGATCAGCCGCCGCTTGCCGTTCATCTTGAGATAGCGCGCCGCCCAGACGGTCTGGGTGCCGACATCGCAGGTGAAGACGGCATCGTCGTCGGCGAGTTCGCTGATCAGGCGGGCGACGTACTGCGGATGGATCTGCTTTCCGCCGGCCGTGCCTTCGGCGAGCTTGTCGAGGTCCTGTCGGGCCTGGCGGTAATGGGCCAGCGCCGCATCGAGATACTTGCGGTCGGTCTTCTGCTTCAGCCTGGGCAGCAGGGCTTCGACGGTCGCGGCGACATCGCCCACGACTCCCAGCTCGATGTGACAGCGATTGCCGAGACTTTCCGCCCGGAGGTCGATCTGGGCCACCCGCGCCCCCTCGGGATAGAACTGGCGGTAGGGAAAGTCGGTGCCCAGCAGGAGCAAGGTGTCGCATTCCTTCATGGCGGCATAGCCCGAGGCGAAGCCAATCAGGCCGGTCATGCCGACATCGAAGGGATTGTCGTATTCGACATGCTCCTTGCCGCGCAGCGAATGCACGATCGGGGCGGCGAGCGTCCCGGCCAGCTTGGTGATCAGCTCATGCGCGCCGGCGCAGCCCGCACCGCACATCATGGTGACCTTCTTGCCGTCGTTCAGCAGGGCGGCCAGGCGATCGAGGTCGGCGTCGGAGGGGCGGACGACCGGCGGCTGGGGCGCCAGCCAGCCCGCCGCCTTGGCGTCGGTCTTCATCAGGGCGATGTCGCCCGGGATCACGATCACCGCCACGCCGCGCTGGGCGATAGCGATGCGGATCGCCTTGTCGAGGATGCGCGGCATCTGGTCAGGATTGGAGACCAGTTCGACGTAGTGCGCGCACTCGGCGAAGAGCTGCTCGGGATGCGTGGCCTGGAAGTAGGACCCGCCGATCTCCGCACTCGGGATGTGGGCGGCGATCGCCACCACCGGCACACGGCTGCGATGGCAGTCGAACAGGCCGTTGATGAGGTGGAGATTGCCCGGACCGCAACTGCCGGCGCAAACCGCGAGCTCGCCGGTCAGATGCGCTTCGGCGCCGGCCGCGAACGCGGCGGCCTCTTCATGGCGCAAATGCACCCAGTCGATCGTCTTCTGGCGGCGCAGCGAATCGGTGAAGCCGTTCAGCGAATCGCCGACCACGCCGTAGATGCGTTTCACGCCTGCGGCATGGAGGGTTTCGGCCATCAAGTCGGCGATCGTCCGTGCCATGCTGAACTCCGTGATCGGGGGAGGGGAGGTGGAGGGGTCTGCTAAGCGCGGCCTTTCTCGAAGCCGGCCAGGAAATGAACCAGGTTGCGGCCGAGATCGTCGCCGAGATAGCCGCCTTCCTGGACGAGGACCGTAGGCAGGCCGAAGCGAGCAATCTTTTCGGCCATGGCGTGGAAGCCGGCGCCGGTCACCTTCAGCCCCTGCAGAGGATCGCTTTCGCTGGCATCGAGTCCCAGCGCCACGACCAAAGCGGTCGGCTGGAATTCCTTGATCTTCGCCAGGGCCTTGTCGCCGGCGTCGAGCCAGGGCGCGTCGGCCGAGCCCAGGGGCAGCGGCAGGTTGACATTGAACCCCTGGCCTTTGCCGGCGCCGTACTCGTGGGCGTAACCCCAGAAGAAGGGATAGTAGTTCGCGGGATCGGCATGGATCGAGACCGTGAGCACGTCGTCGCGCTCGTAGAAGATGCCCTGCGTGCCGTTGCCGTGATGCACGTCGACATCCAGCACCGCGACGCGGGCGTGCTTGCTGCGCAGGCGCTGGGCGGCGACGGCCGTGTTGTTCAGGAAGCAGAAGCCGCCCGCCATGTCGGCATAGGCGTGATGGCCCGGCGGCCGGCAGAGCGCGTAGGCCTGCCGCTCGCCGGCGAGAACCATGTCGGCCACGGTGGTCGCCACTTCCGTGGCGGCAAGGGCTGCCTCCCAAGTGTGCGGCCCGATCGGACAGGCCATGTCGACCTGATGCCAGCCGGCACGGCCGGACAGCGCCTTCGGATAGGAGGCATGGGCGCGCGCGGGATGGACGTTGGGCACGACCTCCGGCCCGGCGCCGGGCAGCTTGGCCCATTCGCGCGCCGCGATCTGCAGGAAGTCGAGATATTCCGGCGTATGCACCGTGGCGGCAGGGGCGCTGCCGAAGGCCCGGGGCGGCAGGACTTCGTGGCCCGCGGCCGTCGCGGCCGCGAGCAGGCGTGTGGCACGTTCCGGCTGCTCGGCGCTGCGCTGCGTCACGCCACGGACGATGAAGGTCTGCGGGTCGTGGCCGGCGTGCTTGTCGGAATAGACGATTTTCATGAGGTGGCGATGGCCTTTGCGTCGCGGAGGGCGGCGATATCGGAATCGCTATAGCCCACTTCGTGCATGATCTCGACCGTATGTTCGCCGACCGCCGGCGCCTTGCGCCGCGTCTCGACAGCCGCGTCGGAGAGCTTCAGTGGATTGGCGGCCGACTTCACCGGCCCGATGCCGGGATAGTCGATCTCGAGCACGCTGCCGCGCGCCTCGGCATGCGCGCTCACCATGACGTCGCTCACCTTGTAGGCGGCGCCGCAGGCCATGCCGGCCGGGATCAGCTTGTCGAGCAGCTCGTCCGCCGTGTGCTCGAGGAAATGCGCCTCGATCATCGGCTCGAGGATGGCGCGGTTGGCGACGCGGTCGGCATTGGTGGCGAAGCGTTTGTCGGCCAGCCAGTCCTGCTTGCCGAGCGCCGTGCAGAGCAGGCGCCAAAAGGCATCGTTGGTGCCGGCCACGAAGATCGGCCGCGTCTTGGTCGGGAAGACGCGCAGCGGCGAGAGGATCGAGTTGGAGGTACCCATGCGGATCGGGTCCTCGCCGGTGAGGCCGTGATTGGTGATCCAATGGCTCATCATGTGCATGCCGACATCGAACAGCGAGAGGTCGAGGCGCTGGCCCTTGCCGGTCTTGTGGCGGCCGAGCAGCGCGAAGGCGATGCCGGCGGCGCAGAACGAGCCGGTGCAGTAATCGATGGCGGCGGTGCCGACGCGGCACATCTCGCCGCCGTCCGGCCCGGTCGCATCCATCAGGCCGATCTCGGCCTGGATGCAGGGATCGTAGCCGGCGCGGCCGGCATAGGGGCCGGTCTGGCCGTAGCCCGAGACCGAGGCGTAGACGAGCCGCGGATTCTCCTGCGAGACAACGTCCCAGCCGAAGCCCAGCTTGTCAATCACGCCCGGCGTGAAGGCCTCCATGAAGACGTCGGCCTTGCGCACCAACCGCATCAGCACGTCGCGGCCGCCCGCGGTCCTGAGGTCAAGCGCGAGGCCGCGCTTGTTGCGGTTCATCGAGGGAACCCAGGCGCCGCCGAAATGCGGGCGGAAATGTTCGCCGTTCAACGGTTCGACCTTGATCACGTCGGCGCCCATGTCGCCCAGGATCTGGCCGGCGGTCGGTCCGGCGATGACTTGCGTGAGGTCGAGAACGAGCGTGTCGGACAGCGGAAGCATCAGTTGGGAACTCCTCTGCCCGCACCCTTGCAAGACGCTGACCTGCGGCTCAAGCACTTCGTTTCGCTGGCTGGCATTTGCTATGGTCGCGGGTCCTGCACTGCCTGGAGTTGCCATGAAGCCCGCCGCCCCCGCCGATTCCCGAGCCAATCTGCGCGTCGATTTCGACCGGCTGTGGGCGAGCCTGATGGAGCTGGGCCAGATCGGCGGCACCGAGAAGGGTGGCGTCTGCCGCATTGCGCTGACCGATCTCGACCGTCAGGGGCGCGATCTCTTCGTGCGCTGGGCCAAGGAGGCGGGCTGCACCATCAAGGTCGACCAGGTCGGCAACGTCTTCGCGCGCCGCGAGGGCCGCGATCCCTCCAAGCCGCCGGTGATGACCGGCAGCCATCTCGACACCCAGCCGACCGGCGGCAAGTTCGACGGCGCCTACGGGGTGATGGCAGGCCTCGAGGTGCTGCGGGTGCTGCACGATTCCAACTACGTCACCGAGGCGCCGATCGAGGTCGCCGTCTGGACCAACGAGGAGGGCTGCCGCTTCGCGCCGGCGATGGTGGCGTCGGGCGTGTTCGGCGGCGCCTTCAAGCTCGACTATGCGCTCGCCATCAAGGATCGCGACGGCGTCACCTTCGGCGAGGCCCTGAAGCAGATCGGCTACGACGGCAAAGAGCCGGTCGGCGGCCGCCAGGTCGGCGCCTTCTTCGAGGCCCATATCGAGCAGGGGCCGATCCTCGAGCGCGAGAAGAAGACGATCGGCGTCGTGACCGGCGCACAAGGCCAGCGCTGGTACGAGATCCATTGGACGGGCATGGAAAGCCACGCCGGGACCACCCCCATGGAAGGCCGTCGCGATGCGCTGGTCGGCGCTGCCGAATTGATCGTCGAGGCCCGTCGCATCGGCAACCGGCCGAACGGCCGCTCGACGGTGGGCGTGATCGACAGCCTGCCGCAGGCGCGCAACACCATCCCAGGTCGCGTGTTCATGACGCTCGACTTCCGCCATCCCGACAATGATGAGCTCACCAGGATGGACGCCGACATGCGGGCCGCAGCGGCGGACATTGCCAAGCGCCATCGCCTCGACGTGAAGATCGAGCAGATCTGGCACTTCCCGGCCTCGCCCTTTGCCCGGGAGCTGGTCAGCGCCGTGCGTCGCGGGGCAGAGCAGGCAGGCTATGCCCACATGGATATCGTGAGCGGCGCCGGGCACGACGCTTGCTACGTCAGCCGCGTCGCGCCGACCGCCATGATCTTCGTGCCGTGCAAGGACGGCATCAGCCACAACGAGATCGAGGACGCGACCCGCGACGATGTCGGTGCCGGCGCACAGATTCTCCTGCAGGCGATGGTCGATACCGCCAACAAGTAGGAGTCGGTCGTGAAGTCGGGAGGATTGGTTTCGGTTGCGGCCGCTGCCTTGGTCGCGACCATCGCCGGCGCGGGCGGCACGCTGCCGATCATTTTGGCCGCCGCGCAGACAGTCGGCGCCACGCCGGAGCAGGCGAGTTCGTGGGTGTCGGGCCTCTCGCTCGCCACTGCGTTCAGCGCGCTGGTGCTGAGCCTGCGCTATCGCATGCCCATCATTGCTGCCTGGTCGACGCCCGGCGCGGCGCTGATCGCCTCGACCACCGGTGTGCCAAGCTTCGCGGCGGCGGTCGGCGCCTTCGTGCTGGCGGCCGTGCTGATCCTGCTCACCGCCGCGGTGCGGCCGCTCGGCCGGCTGATCGAGCGGATCCCCGCCAGCATCGCCGCCGCCATGCTGGCCGGCATCCTGCTGCGCCTGGTCATGGCGATGGTCGAGCATGTGCCGACCTCGCCGCTGCTGGTGCTGCCGCTGCTCGCTTTGTTCTTGGTCGTGCGCGCCTTCCTGCCGGCGCTGGCGTCGCTGGTCGTCCTGGTGGCCGGCGGCCTGCTCGCCTGGTCGCTCGGTCTCGTGAAGCCGTTGCCGCCGATCGGGCTCACGTCCGTCGTGTTCACTGCACCGGCTTGGGATCCCGCCACCCTGATCGGGCTCGGTGTGCCGCTCTATCTCGTGACCATGGCGTCGCAGAACCTGCCGGGCTTCGCCGTGCTGCGCGCGTCGGGCTACCAGCCGCCGACCCAGCCGATCCTGGCGGTCACCGGTGCGGCGTCGCTCGGCACGGCGTTCGTGGGCGCCCACACCTCCAACCTGGCGGCGATTTCGGCCGCGCTCTGCACCGGCCCCGACGCCCATCCCGATCCCGCGAAGCGCTGGATGACCGGGCCGTTCTATGCGCTCTTCTGGGCACTGATCGGCCTGTTCGGCGCCTCGCTGGTCGGCCTGTTCGGCGCCCTGCCGCCGGCCTTGCTGGCCACCGTCGCGGGCACGGCGCTGCTGGGCTCGATGGCCGGCGCGATGGGCAGCGCGCTGGCCGGCGACCAGGACCGGCTAGCGGCGGCGGGAACGCTCGCCGTCACGGTCTCCGGCGTCACCCTGATGGGGGTGGGCTCGGCCTTCTGGGGCCTGGTCTTCGGTCTGCTCATTCTCGGCATCGACAAGCTCGTGAAGCGCTGAGGGCGCCTGCAACGCTGCCCGGCAGGTGCCGCTGAGTCGTTTGACAATCCATAAGTAAATACTTATGGATTCGTCATGCCCCCCGCCGGTGACCTCGCGACCGTCCTGCGTACCCTGGCCGATCCGACCCGGCGGGCGGTGTACGAGCAGATCGCTGCGGCGGGCGAACTGACCGTGGGCGCGCTGACCGCGCGCAACGACGTCTCGCAGCCCGCGATCTCGCAGCATGTGCGGTCCCTCAAGGAGGCCGGCCTGCTCGTCGAGCGCCGGGAAGGGCGGCACGTTCACTATCGCTGCGAACCGCATGGATTGGCGCCGCTGGTCGACTGGATCGGCCACTACGGCGCCTTCTGGCGCGAACGCTTCACCAATCTGAGATCCCTGCTCGAGGAGATGGACGATGACCGACCCCGCAAGACGCCCCGCCGCGGTTGATAGCGTGCGCGACATCGTGGTCGAGGAGATCCTGCCGCATGCGCCGGAGAAGGTCTGGCATGCCCTGACGGAATCCGAGCTGGTCGGCCGCTGGCTGATGCCGAACGATTTCGCGCCGGTTGTCGGCAAACGCTTCACCTTTCGGACGCAGCCGATGGGAAATTGGGACGGCGTCGTGCAATGCGAAGTTCTGGAGGTGGTGCCACACGAACGGCTCGCCTACAGCTGGAAGGGCGGCTCGACCGACAACGCGAAGTACGGCTCGGTGCTCGACAGCGTCGTCACCTGGACACTGACGCCGTCGGGCAGCGGCACGCGCCTCAGGCTCGTCCATGCCGGCTTCCGCTCGCCGCAGAACGATTTCGCCTACGACGCCATGAGCTCGGGCTGGGGCCGCATCATGGGGCGGATCTCGGAGATCGCGGCGGGCTGATCGAAAGACGCAGCCGCGCAAAGCTTTGCCGGTCGATGACGCATCGGCCGGCGAGCGGCGGGATTGACAAGCTCGTCCGCATCTTCATTAATGTTACTAGAGTAACAAAATGGAGATACGGCAATGGCAGCCCGACTTTCCTCCATCCAGGTCGAACAGTACGCGCGCGACGGCTTCACCGGCTCCGTCCCGGTCCTGACGGCCGACGAAGTCCGATCGTTCCGCGGTGAGCTCGAGGCCTACGAACGCGCGGCGGGCAAGGCCATCGGCTTCCCGGAGAAATCGAAGCCCTATCTGCTGTTCGGATGGGCCGACGCCATCGTCCATCACCCGAAGGTGCTCGATGCCGTCGAGGACCTGATCGGTCCCGATATCCTGGTCTATCACACGACCTTGTGGACCAAGGAAGCGCACGCGGAAGTGTTCACGCTGTGGCACCAGGACGACGCCTATTTCTTCCTCGACCCGCCAGAACAGGTGACGGCGTGGGTGGCGCTCTCCGACGCATCGGAGCTGGCGGGCTGCATGCGCATGATCGCCGGCAGCCATCGCGGGGGCTTCGTCGAACACACCGAGAAGCCGGGCGGCGGCAACATCATCCGGCGTGGCCGCGCCATTCATGACCGCTTCGCAGACAGCGACGGAACCCTCGTGCCGCTGCAGGCCGGCGAGATGTCGCTGCACAACACCTATACGATCCATTCCTCGGGGGCGAACAATAGCGACGATCGCCGTATCGGTCTTGGGATCAGCTACGTGCCGGCGCATGTCCGCCCGAAGAACGGGTTGCGCTCGAGCGCGCTGCTGGTCCGGGGCACGGACCGCTACGGTCACTTCCATGCCGAGACGCGGCTCGAGACGCCGCTGTCGGCGGAGGCCCGCGCTGCCCACGAGCGCGCCTACGGCTTCTATATGAAGGCGGCGCAAATACCCGAAGGGTCGCCCTAGATCGCAGGACGAGGAGGGCGCCTTGAACGACCCGGTGCTAGGAAGCTCCCTGCCGCGTGGGGCCGGGCTGCAGGACGTTGCGGACGAGCTTGACGGCGGCCGCTTCGCTCAGCGACCCGACCTTGAAGAGGAAGCGGTAGAAAAGGGCGCCGTAGAGCTCGTCGTGACGCTCTTCGGCTGTGCCGGGAAAATCGAACGATCCGTCGGCGAGGCCGCGCCTGATGATCTGGATCGCGGTCTGTCGGCGAAGGGCAAGGTAGCGGTCGCGGAAGGCGACGCGGGCGTCGGCGTCGGTCAGGCTCTCGGCGATCACCCGCTCGAACAGGACCCCGAGCGTGCCGCTCAGGCCCCGCGTGAAGGCGATGACGTGCCCGACGATGGCGTCGTATGGCGGCACCGACGTGTCGAGCGGCGCCGTCTTGCGCAGTTCATGAAGGAGCGCGTCGGCAAGCAGGGTGCCCTTGGACGGCCAGCGACGATAGAGCGTTATCTTGGTGATGCCGGCACGTCGGGCGATCGCGTCCATCGTGGCCAGCGCTGCGCCCTCGTTCTTCACCAGGTCGATCGCCGCGTCGAGAACCGCTTGCTCGTCGGTGGGCGGTCGCCCTCTTCGTTTGGGAGCTTCTGCGCGCGCGGCCTTGGCCAATTTTCCTGTCTCCGAGGGAAAGAGCGGGCCTTCGTATCTGCCTCGGCGCGACCTCCTGTCAAGCGCACCGCCTAGAGGGGTATCGGCATTGGTGGAAGCTTCCTACCTGGATCCTGCGCTGGCAGGGCGCCGTCTGCTGGTGATCGGCGGCGGATCGGGAATGGGCCTGGCGACGGCAATACTTGCCGCCGAGCGAGGAGCTCGTGTGGCGGCGACCGTCTTGTCGGAAGCCGAGGCGAGCGACGTTGCCGAGCGTCGGCCGGACATCGCCACGATGCCGCTCGACATTACCGACCGTGCGGCGATTGCCGGAACGATCGAAGCTCTGGTCACGAGCCTCGGCGCCCTCGACGCCGTCGTGTACTCGGCCGGCATCCTGACACGGACGCAGACCAGCGAGATGAGCGATGGCGCCTGGGATCGCTTGCTGGAGATCAACCTGACAGGGGCCTTCCAGGTCACGCGGGCCGCTCTGCCCTTTCTGCGGGCGAGCACCGCCACGGCGCCGGCCATCGTCGTCATCTCCAGTCAGATCGGCCTGGTCGGCCATCCCTCCGCGGCGGCCTACGCTGCCAGCAAGGCCGGCCTCAACGGCCTCGTCCGCTCGCTGGCGCTCGAGTTCGCGCCGGTGGGCCTGCGGGTAAACGCCGTCGGGCCCGGCCCGATCGCCACGGCGATGACGGCGGCGGCACGGCAGGACGCAACGCGCCGCGCCGAGTTGATCGGCGGCATTCCCCTCGGCCGCTTCGGGGAGCCCGGTGAAGTCGCCGAAGTGATCCTCTTTCTCGCCTCGCCGCGGGCAAGCTTCGTGACGGGGCAGGTGTGGTGCGTCGACGGCGGCTTCGTCGCCCGATGAAAACGACAGCGCAAGGAGACAGGCACGATGTTGACCAGAAGAGCAGCGCTCGCGGGTTCGGCCGCCTTGGGCATGGTCGCGCATTCGGCGCGGGCACAGGCGAAACCGACGCTCAAGGTCGGTGTCCTTAACGACCAGTCAGGGCCCTATCGCGACAATGGCGGTCCGGGCTCCGTCGCCTGCGCGCGGCAGGCCGTTCAGGAAATGGCGGCCACGCTGGGGCTGAACGTCGAGGTCGTGAGCGCCAACCACCAGAACAAGCCTGACATCGGGGCCAGCATCGCCCGCCAGTGGTACGATCAGGAAGGCGTCGACGTCATCCTCGACATCCAGAATTCCGCCATAGCGCTCGCCATCGCAGGCCTCGCGCGCGAGAAGGACAAGATCGTGATGCCCTGCGCCGGCGTCAGCGACCTGACGGGCAAGCACTGCACGCCGAACACCGTGCATTGGTGCTACGACACCAACATGCTGGCGCGCGTGATCGGCGATGCGCTGGTGAAGAACGGCGGCGACACCTGGTTCTTCATCACCGCGAACTATGCCTTCGGCCATTCGCTGGAGAACGACACGGCCCAGCGGGTCAAGGCGGCCGGCGGCAAGGTGGCGGGAAGCGTCCGCCTGCCGTTTCCGACCACCGATTTTTCGTCGGCCCTGGTGCAGGCGCAGGCGTCCGGCGCGAAGATCATCGCGCTTGCCAATGCCGGCAACGACACGACCAACGCCATCAAGCAGGCCGCCGAGTTCGGCGTGACGCGCGGCGGTGCCCGGCTGGCGGCGCTGCTGCTGCAGATCTCGGATATCCATGCGATCGGCCTCGAGGCGGCGCAGGGGCTCGCGCTGACCGAGACGTTCTACTGGGATCTCAACGATCGCACGCGGGCCTTCTCCGGGCGCGTGCGCCACGCGCTGTCCGGCGCCGCACCGACGGCGCCGCAGGCTGCCTGCTATGCCGCGACGTCGCATTACCTGAAGGCCGCCGCCGCCATCGGTGCCGCCGAGGCCAAGAAGTCGGGGCGTGCCGCCGTCGAGCGGATGAAGGCGATGGCCCCAGACGACGATGTCTTCGGCAGGAGCCAGATCCGGGCGGATGGTCGGGTCCTGCACACGGCCTATCTCTTCCAGATCAAGTCTCCCGCTGAAAGCCGTCAGGGATGGGACTATTACAAGACGGTCGAGACCATTCCTGCGGACCAGGCCTTCCGGCCGCTTTCGGAGAATGGCTGTCCGCTGGTGCAATAGCCGTTCAGGAGAAGAGACATGACCGACGAAGAAGCTGGCCGCGTTCGTGATTTCGTCGGTTATGGACGAAATCCGCCGGATCCGCGCTGGCCGAACGGCGCCCATGTCGCCGTGAACTTCGTCATCAACTACGAGGAGGGAGGCGAGCATGCCATCCCCGACGGGGATGCAGCCTCGGAAACCGGCCTGACCGAAGGGGCGACGGCCGCCGTGAAGGGCCGCGATCTCGCTGCCGAGAGCATGTTCCTCTACGGCAGCCGGGTGGGGTTCTGGCGGCTGCATCGCATGTTCGGCAAACGAAAGCTGCCCTGCACGGTGTTCGCGATCGCGCGTGCCCTCGAACGCAACCCGGAAGCCTGCGCCGCCATGCGTGAGGCCGGGTGGGACGTCGCGGGCCACGGCCTGCGCTGGGAGTTCCATACCAATCTCGACGAAAGCGCCGAGCGCGAGCATATCCGGCTGGCGACCGAGAGCATCGCAGCGACGATCGGCACGCGGCCGGCCGGCTGGTACACGCGCTACGCGCCGTCGATCCATACGCGCGCGATGCTGCTCGACGCCGGCTACGAATACGACAGCGACGCCTATGACGACGACCTGCCCTACTGGGTGAAGGTGGGCGCACGCCGGCAGCTCGTCGTGCCCTACTCGCTGGTCCACAACGACGTGCGCTTCGTCCGCCAGGGGATCACCACCGGCGACGACTATTTCACCTACATCCAGAACGCCGTGCAGTGCGTGCTCGAAGAGGATACGCCGCGCATGCTGAGCTTCGGCCTGCACAATCGCATCATCGCCCATCCCGGCCGGGCGCTGGGGCTCGCCCGTATCCTGGACTGGCTGGCCAACCATCCGCGGGTCTGGGTGACGCGCCGCGTCGATATCGCCCGGCACTGGAAAAGGGCGCATCCCGCGGCGTGATGCCGGGCTTTAGCCTGCAGAGGGTACTTCCGGAAAGCGGGCAGCGTAACCTTCGAGCGGCAGATCGAGCGCACGGCAGAGGAAGCTGATCGTGTGGTAGTAGCCCACGAGGGCGATCACTTCGAGGATCTGTGTCTCGTCGAAATAGGTGGTGAGGCCCGTCCAGACGGCCGGCGCGATCGCGTGCCGGTCGACCAGGTCGTCGATCGCGGCGATCAGCGCCTGTTCCTCCTCGGTCCAGCAGGGCGCCTCGGCCACGCCCTGGACGGTCGCCGCGACCTGCGCCGCGTCGAGGCCGGCGCGCTGTGCAAAGAAGGCGACATGGACGCCCCATTCGTACTCGCAGCCGAGGCGCGCCGTCGTGCGGTCGATCACGATCTCGCGCTGGCGCAGCGAGAGGGCGCCTTTGTCGAGCAGGCCGCCGGCGAACATCCGGGCGAAGATGCGGGGATTGCGCGCCAAGGTACGGAACAGGATCAGCGGCTCGACGCCGGCCGGCATGATGCGCTCGAGCTCGGCGGCAATGGCGGTCGCATAGGGGGCTTCGGCAGGGGCAATACGCGGCATGACAAGTCTCCATCGTGTGCTACAAATTATGTAGTGTCATAATTCGATTGTTGCTACACAATTTGTAGTAACGGAGTGAAACAGATGGTGAAGCGCGTACGCGGCTCACGGACCGGCCGGCCGATCATGCGGCTGCTCGACCTCCTGGGGCGGCGCTGGACCTTGCGCATCGTCTGGGAGCTGCGCGACGAACCGCGGCGCTTCCGCGACCTGCAGGACCTGATCGGTGCCAGCCCGACGATCGTGAATACGCGACTGGCCGAGTTGCGCGAAGCCAAGCTGGTCGAGCTCGACGAGGCCGTGGGCTACCGGCTCACGCCGCTCGGCCGCGAGCTGCTGCATCTCTTCCTGCCCCTGCACGCCTGGTCGGAGAAGTGGGCGGGGGCGGTGTCATAAGGGCGGATCGTGGGTCTGCAGACCCTCCCTCATGAGCGGATCTGGAGATCCGCGGTCCGATGACTACTTGAGGAAAGGGTTGTCGCTGCCGCGGCCTTTGCGGCGCGGCGGGAACTGCTCGGCGAGATAGTCGAGGATCTCGGCGCGGTCCTCGGCCTTGACCGGTGGCATGCGGTGCTTTTCCAGCATCAGGTCGAAGGTCGAGTCCCAGAGATCGCGTGTCAGGCCCTGCGCCTTGATCAGCGCCACGCCGTGGCAGGCCGTGCAGGTGTAGAAGGTGATCTCGCGGCCCTTGCCGTCGGGCAGGTCCTCGATCTTGTCGTTGTGCGGCGGCGGCTTGCCTTTGTCGGGATCGACAGCCTGGGCTTCGACCTTGGGTGCCGGCGGTACATAGACGAATTGCTTGCGCCCCAGCTCGCCCGAACGGTCCAAGGCGAGCAGCAAGAACGTCGCCGTCAGGGTGACGACGACGACGTGGGTCATGGTGAGTCGGGTCAAGATTCGACGAGCACCCGGATGCGGTTGATCGGGTTGCCGCCGTAGCCTTGCGGGTTCCAGTTCGCCGCGGCGAAGGGCTGCGTCACGCCCTTGCTGTCGGTCGCGCGCGCCCACACCTCGTAGTAGCCGGCGGTCGGCAGGTCGATCGAAGCGGTGAAGCGCTGCCAGGCGAACTTGTTGGCCGGCGGATTGACCTTGGCACTCTTCCAGGTGACGCCGTAGTCGGTCGAGATGTCGACCGTCTTGATGTCGTAGTCGCCGGCCCAGGCATGGCCGCGCAGGTCGAGCTTGCGGGCGCCGGCGGCGAGGCGGGTGCCGTCGGCCGGGAAGGTGATGACCGAGCGCACCGGCATCGATTCCAGGATCGCCATGTCCTTCTCGTTGCCCTTGCTGCCGGGCACGATCGGCGTCTTCGGCACGCGATAGGAGAAGCCGCCCATGCCGGGGCCGTCATGTTCCTTGTCGCGCACCCAGATGCGCTTCAGCCACTTGGTCGAGGCCGAGGCGGGCCAGCCGGGCACGACGAGACGCACCGGGGCACCGTGGATCAACGGGATGTCCTGGCCGTTCAGCTTGAAGGCGATCAAGGTGTGCTCTTCCATCGCCTTGGCCATCGGCACGCCGCGCGAGATGGTGGGCTTGTCGGTCTCGCCGGCGAGCGTGGGGTCGGCGCCGTAGTGGCCGGTATAGACCGCCGACGGCTTCACACCGGCCGCCTTCAGCACGTCGGCCAGGCGTACGCCGGTCCATTGCGGGCAGCCCGCGCCGCCATTGGTCCACTGATTGCCACGCGCTTCCGGTGCGAAGAAGGAGCGGCCGTTGCCGCCGCACTCCAGCATCAGGTTGTAGGTGACGTTGGGGAAGCGGCTGGCCAGCTCGCCCACGCTGATCTCCAGCGGCGTATTCACCTCGCCGTCGATCTTGATCTTCCACGCCTTGGCATCGCCCGTGACGTCGGGCACCTGGCCGTTGTTGCGGATGAACAGCTTGTCGGTGGGCGTGACGTCGTCGTCCATCAGCTCGGCCTGCGTCTCGGCGACCAGCGGCTTGTCGCCCAGGATCGCGAGCTTGGCCTTGCCGTCCATTTCCAGGAGCTTGGGGCCCTTGGCCGCGGCGGGCGTGCTTTGCGCGAACGCCGCGCCGACCGGCGGCAGGGATGCACCGACTGAAGCACCGACTGTGGCCATTCCGACCCCCTTCAGTACGTTACGACGCGACGGCTTCAATGTTCCCTGCTTCGGCATTTTTTCCTCCCAATCGGCCGATTCTTAGCTCAAACTTTCCTTCGCGTCAGCCATCCCGACAGGATCAGTGCACAGGCCGCCACGCAGACGATGATGGTGGCGAGCACATTGATCTGTGGATCGACGCCCAGGCGAACGCTGGAATAGACGCGCATCGGCAGGGTTTGGGACTGCGCGCCGGCGACGAACTGGGTGAGGATCAGGTCGTCCAGCGACAGGGTGAAAGCGAGCAGCCAGCCCGAGCCGACCGCCGGCGCGATCAGCGGCAGGGTGATGGTGCGGAAGGTCACCCATGGCGTCGCGCCGAGATCCATCGCGGCCTCTTCGAGCGAACGGTCGAAATCGGCCAGGCGCGACTGTACGACGATCGCCACGAAGGCGATCGAGAAGGTCGTGTGGGCGAGTGCGATGGTGAGGAAACCGCGATCCGGCCCGCCCAGCACCTGCTCGGCGCCGACGAAGAGCAGCAACATGGAAATGCCCATCACGACCTCGGGCATCACCATGGGGGCGATCACCAGGCTGCCGAACAGGGTTCGACCGAAGAAGTTCGGGGCCCGGGCAAGCGCATAACCCGCTGCCAGGCCGATGACGGAGGCGGCTGTGGCGCTTACCAGGGCGATACGCAGCGACAGCCAGGCGGCGTCGAGCATTGCCTCGTTGGCGAACAGGGCCCGCCACCATTTGAGGGAGAAACCGGCCCAGACCGTGACGAGGCGCGAATCGTTGAACGAATAGACGATCACCAGCGCGATCGGCAGGTAGAGGAAGGCATAGCCGAAGGCGAGTGCCGAGAAAGCGAAACGGCTGCGGCCCGTCATGAGAGGATCCTCATCGGAAGCTCCTCATGTTCGGCGCTCCAGGCTGCGGGCCTGCTGGCGCTGGAAGAGTGCGATGGGCCCGACCAGCAGGACCAGCAGGCAGATCGCCACCGCCGAGGCAAGCGGCCAGTCGGCGTTGGTGAAGAACTCGTCCCACAGCACCTTGCCGATCATCAGGGTCTGGGTGCCGCCCAGCAGGTCGGGGATGACGAACTCGCCGACCGAGGGGATGAACACCAGGAGGCAGCCGGCGACGATGCCGGGAAGCGACAACGGCAGCGTCACCGTGAGGAAGGCGGCGAACGGCCGGGCGCCGAGGTCGGCCGCGGCCTCCAGCAGGCCCATGTCGAGCTTTTCCAGGGTGGCGTAGAGCGGCAGCACCATGAACGGCAGGTAGGCGTAGACGATGCCGAGATGAACCGCCCATTCGGTGCCGAGAATGCTGCCGGGGTTCTCGGCGATGCCGGTCCAGCGCAGGAACTGTTCGATCAGGCCGTTTTTCGCCAGCAGACCCATCCAGGCATAGATGCGGATCAGGAACGACGTCCAGAAAGGCAGGACGACCAGCATCAAGAGCAGCGGCCGCCGCTCGGGCCGCGCGCGGGCGATGGCGTAGGCCATGGGATAGCCCAGCAGCAGCGCGACCAGGGTCGAGGTCGCGGCGATGCGCAGCGAGGAGAGCCAGGCCGCGAGGTAGAGATCGTCGGAGAAGAGCAGGGCGAAGTTCTTCAGGCTGAAGCCCAGCTCGACCGGCGGTGCCACGTCGGGCGCGTTGGTGCCGAGCGCGATCGCCAGCACCAGGACGAACGGCAACAGGAAGAAGACGATCAGCCAGAGGAAAGGCAGCGCGATGGCGTAGCGCATGGCTTAGCTACAATCCTCCGCCGTCGACGCTTTCATGTTCCTCTCCCCTGAAGGGGGAGAGGCTAGGTGAGGGGGCATGGGCTCATCGACACGCACACCATTTCCGTGATCGGCAACCCTCACCTCCCCGTTGCTATGCAACGGGTCCCTTCCTCTCCCGCTGCGCGGGAGAGGACATTTAGGCGCGTAACCCTCCATCACCGTCATTCTTCGAGTCTCTGCCCGGCATCGGCCGACCAACCGAGCCAGACGGTCTGGCCGCGGCTGAAGGCCGACGGCTGGTGGCGATCGATGTTGGTCGTCGAGACGATCATCGCCCCGCAGGCTTCGGTCGCGACGCGATAGAGGGATCGGTCGCCTTCGTAGGCGATGTCGAGGATCTTGCCCGTGGCGACATGGGCGGCGTCGGGGCGGGTGGCCGACAGTGCGATCTTCTCCGGCCGCAGGGCGAGCCAGCCGCCGTCGGCCTGCAGGATGTTGGCGATGCCGATGAAGTCGGCGACGAAGCGCGTGGCCGGCCGCTCGTAGATCTCATGCGGCGTGCCGGTCTGGGCGACACGGCCGGCATTCATGACGGCAAGCCGGGTCGCCATCGACATGGCCTCTTCCTGATCGTGCGTCACCATGACGAAGGTGAGGCCGAGCTCCTCCTGCAGGCGCACCAGCTCGAAGCGCGTGCCTTCGCGCAGCTTGCGGTCGAGGGCGGCCAGGGGCTCGTCGAGCAGCAGCAGCTTCGGCCGTTTCACCAGGGCGCGGGCCAGCGCCACGCGCTGCCGCTGGCCGCCGGAGAGCTGGGCCGGCCGGCGTGCGGCGTGGTCGGCGAGCTTGACCTGCTCCAGCGCCTCGGCGACGCGCTTGGCGATCTCGGGGGCGTCGACGCCATCGCGGCGCAGCCCATAGCCTACGTTCGCTGCCACATCCATGTGCGGAAAGAGGGCGTAGGACTGGAACATCATGTTGACCGGCCGGCGGTACGGCGGCACGTCGGTCATGTCCTGGCCGTCGATCACGATGCGGCCACCGTCCGGCGTTTCGAAGCCGGCCAGCATGCGCAGCAGGGTGGTCTTGCCGCAGCCCGAGCCGCCCAGCAGGGCAAACAGCTCGCCGCGCCTGATCTCGAGATCGATGCCGTCTACGGCGGTGATGGCGCCGAAGCGCTTGGTCAGTCCTTCGATACGAACGATGGAATCGTCATGAAGTCCAAGAGGCAATTCATCGACCTGTCTTGATGGCTGTCCACAAACGCGTGCGCTCGCGCAACTGATCGGCAGTACCGGCCGTGATGGTGTAGAACTTGGCCCGCACGTCGGCCGGCGGATAGATCAAGGGATTACCCGAGACGTCCTTGGGAAGCAACGCAAGGGCGGCCTTGTTGGCGTTGGCGAAGCCGGTGACTTCGCTGGAGGCCGCCGCCACCTTGGGTTCCAGCATGAAATCGAGGAAGGCGTAGGCGTTGGCGAGGTTCGGTGCGTCCTTGGGAATGCCGGCCACGTCGATCCAGAGCAGCGAGCCTTCCTTGGGAATGGCATAGGCGATCTCGCGCTTGTCGGCGGCCTTGGCGGCGCGGTCGCGCGCCTGGAAGATGTCGCCGGAGAAGCCGAAGGCCAGACAGATGCTGCCGCCGGCCAGCGCATTGATGTACTCCGACGAATGGAACTTGGAGATGAAGGGCCGCACCGCCTTCACCACCTCGGCCGCCTTGGCGAGGTCCTCCGATTTCTTGGAATCGGGATCGAGGCCGAGATACTTCAGCGCCGCCGGCAGCACGTCGGTGGCGCTGTCGAGCAGCATCACGCCGCAATCCTTGAATTTCGAGACGACGGCGGGATCGAAGATCATGCGCAGCGAATCGACCGGCGCATCGGGCATGCGCTTCTTGATTTCGGCGACGTTGTAGCCGAGGCCGGTCGTGCCCCACATCCAGGGAATGCCATGGGCATTGCCGGGATCGTACTTGGCCAACGCCGCCAGGATCTCGGGATCGAGATTGCCCCAGTTCTTGAGCTTGGCCCGATCGAGCGGCGTGAACAGGTTGGCCTGGAGCTGGCGCACGAAGAAGGGCGAGGCCGTCGGCACCACGACGTCGTAGCCCGACTTGCCGGTCTTGAGCTTGGCGTCGAGGATCTCGTTGGAATCGTAGGTCGTGTAGTTGACCTTGATGCCGGTCGCCTTGGCGAAGTCCTTGAGCTGGTCCTCGGCGATATAGTCCGACCAGTTGTAGACATTGACCGAACCCTGGGCGACGGCAGGGCCGGCCGACAGGATCATCAAGAGAGCGGCAAGCAAGCGCATCCAAGGCTCCGGAATCGACGGGCGCATCATTCCGGTGCCTCCTGTGAAAGGCAAGCGGCCCTGACGCCGCGGAGAGCGCTCATCTCCTCCCCATTTGAATGGGGAGGATGTCGGCGTTCCGGCCTCAGGCGGGCACGCGACGGCCGAGATTGCGCGTCAGCCACATGGCGATCGACAGCACGACGAACAACAAGATCGAACCCGACAGCAGCGCCGCGTCCTCGAGCTGCAGCAGGCCGTAGAGCGTGCCGTAGAGCGCGGCCAACAGGCCGGCGAAGGCGAGGCCGATCAATCGGCTGCGATGAACGGCCCAGTTGTAGGCGGCCGCCTGCGCCGCAACGGCGGCGGCGCTCAAGAGATAGGCTAGGCCGAAGCCGATCCGTTCGCTGAGCGAGAGCAGCAGCAGGTAGAAGATGCCGAGGGCGAGCCCGATCAGGCCGTATTGGGCGTAGTGCGGCCGCACGCCGGTCGCCAGTTCGAGCATCAGGCAAACCGCAAAGGTGAGGCTGATGAACAGGATTCCGTATTTCAGGGCGCGGTCCGTTTCACGATAGGGCCCGACGGGGCTCAGCAGCCTGACGCCGAACGCGGTCTTTTGGACCATGGCCGGCGACGGTTCGGACTTGCGTTCGGAATCCCAGAGCTGGCCGTAGCCGCGCGCGAGAAAGGGCACCGACCAGTGCGCGCGAAATCCCTCGACGGAAACCCTCTGCTCGGACGGAAGGTAGCGCCCGATGAAGCTCGGAGACGGCCAGGGCGAGGTGACGGTCGCTTCGGTATGGGCGCCGGTCGGCAGGAAGGACAGGGAGTCGCTGCCGGTCAGCGACAGGCGGAAGCGGACCGTGATCGTCTCGCGCTGGGGCAGATTGGCGAAGTCGAGCGGGATCTCGAGCTGCGAGAAGGGGCCGTTGCCGCTGCGCGGCAGCCAGTCGAGCGGCCGGCCGTCGATTTCGACCGTGCCGCCGCGGATCGTCCTGACGTCGCTGAGTCCAAGCCCGAGCGCGATTGCCGCCCAGTTCATCGTGCGGCCGTCGGTCCGATGCTCCTTCAGCGGTTTCAGGGCGAACTCGGCCACGACGTCGAGCGTGGTCGCGTAGAGCGTGACGTCAAACAGGCCGCGCCGCCTGACCTCGGGGGAGAGCTGCGCGGCGAGATTGAGCTTCTCGGGGAGCAGCATCAGGCTGCCGTCCAGTTCGCGAATGTCGCCCGGACCGGCCGTCCACTTTTGCCGATAGGGCAGGACGATCGCCACACCCTCGAACGTCTGCTGCCTGCCCCACGATGCCGTGACGCTGTCGATCGCGTCCGCCTCGTAGCGTTGGCGATCGTCGACCAGACCGTTGATCATCTGAAGAGGCAGCAGGAGCACCAGGGTGATGATGCCGATAATCGTCGCGCGCGTGAGCAGGCTGTCAGGAGGAAAGAGAGTCCGTCTGGGCCTGATCGGTTGCCTTGGCAGATCGGAGGGGGGCGGAACGGAGGGAGGTGGTGCGGCAACGTCCGTCATCGGAAATCCTTCGTTGTTGAACGGCGCGTGTTGGCCGAACGACGGGACGGTGTCGGAAGGTGATGCAGAAGCCGCGGAGAGGATGTGCAAATTTCGTGCATTTCAGGCGCCCCGGCGGTCCATCGGCCGGATCGCCGTCGACATCGCGAGGGGCTCGGCTAGACTCCCGGCATGCAGAAAGTCCTCGTCGTCGACGACGATGCGCATATCCGAGACGTCGTCTGCTTTGCCCTGCGGCGCGCGGGCTACGAAACCCTGCAGGCGGCAGACGGCCTGGCCGCCCTCGACCAGGCGGCCCGTGAAATGCCTGCACTGGTCGTCCTCGATATTCTGATGCCCGAGCTGAACGGCACGGATGTCTGCCGCCGCCTGCGGGAACAGACCGACACGCCGATCATCTTCCTCACCTCCAAGGACCAGGAGATGGATCGCATCCTCGGGCTCGAGCTCGGCGGCGACGACTATGTGGTCAAGCCCTTCAGCCCTGGCGAGCTGGTGGCGCGCGTGAAAGCCGTCCTGCGCCGCAGGGGCGCGCCGGTCCACGAGGCCGGCCAGAAGCTGAGGCACGGACGGCTGGTGATCGATCTCGAAGCCCATGTCGCGTTGTGGGACGGGGCCGAGGTCGCACTGACGGCGATGGAATTCGCGTTGCTGCGGACTTTTGCCGCCCACCCGCGCCGGGCCTTCACGCGCGACAACCTCATGGTCACGGCCTATCCGGGCGGCCGCTACGTGAGCGACCGCACCATCGACAGCCACATCCGCCATATCCGTTCCAAATTCGGCGCTTTGGGAGGCGATCCGATCGAGACCGTTCACGGCGTCGGCTACAAGCTCGCCGTTGCATGAGATGGTGTTGGTGGCAGGTGTTGGAATTTTTTCTCTGCCCCCGACTTTGCGAATCGACGATGGAGCGCCGCCACCTCTTCCAGTTTGCTCTCCCCCGTTTCGGGGGACAGGTCGGGTGAGAGGGATGTCTCAACGCGCACGCCATCTCCATGGCTTGCACCCTCACCTCCCCGTTGCTGCGCAACGGGTCCCTTCCTCTCCCGCCGCGCGGGAGAGGACGAATGAGCGATGTGTGAAGACGACAGCGCAAAGACGGGCGAGCAGGGGGGTGACATGATCACTTGGCCGCGCACCCTGCCGCGTATCCGGACGCTGCTGCTCGCCACCTATCTCGTGGTGCTGCTGCTGCCGGTCGCCGGCATCGGCATTCTGCGTCTCTACGAAAGTGCGCTGATACGTCAGACCGAAGCGGAGCTGCTGGCGCAGGCGGCTGTCCTGTCCGCGGCTTATCGGGCGGCCTGGCTCGAGCGGTCGACAAGGACGGATCTCGACGCCATGCCGCGTGCGACGCGGAGCTGGACGGCGTCGGACTATCCGCCGTCGGCCGAGCGCGGCATGGCACTGACGGCGCAACTCGACCTCGCGGATACGACCATCCTGCCACCGCCCCCGGCCGGCCGGCCATCGACGCAGGCGGCCGAGCCGATTGCGCGGCAAGCCGCCGTGCCGCTGGCATCGGTCGTCGAAGAGGCCAGGCGCATGACCTTGGCGGCGCTGCGGCTTGTCGATGCGCATGGTGTCGTCGTGGTGTCGAGCACGCCCGACGAGCTTGGCCTCAGCCTCGCCGCCCAGGACGAGGTGGCGCAGGCGCTGCAAGGCGCACCGATGGCGGTGTTGCGTGCCCGTATCGGCCAATCGTTTCCGGGCTGGGAGACGATCAGCCGCAACAGCGAGCTCCGGGTCTTCGTCACGGTGCCCGTTCTCGCCGACGGGCGCGTGCTGGGCGCGGTCCTGGTGTCGCGGACACCGCGCAACATCGCCCAGACCTTGTATGCCAAGCGTTACGCGCTGATCGAACTGGCGGCCGTGTTGTTCGTGGCCGTTGCTGCCCTCGCCTGGTTCACTGGCCATACCATCGTGCGGCCAACCCGCCAGCTCGCTGCCATGGCGACCCGCGTGGCGTCGGGTGACGTCCGCGCGGTCGAGCCGCTCGGCGCCCCGATGACGCGCGAGGCACAGTCGATTTCGGATTCGATCCTTAGCATGGCGCAAACCCTCGAAGCCCGGACGGACTATGTGCGCGACCTGGCGCTGGGCATCAGTCACGAGTTCAAGACGCCGCTGACGGCAATCCGCGGCGGCGCGGAGCTTCTGCGCGACCATCTCGACGAAATGTCGACGGAAGAACGGCAGCGCTTCCTCGGCAATATCCTGGCCGACACGGCGCGCCTGGAACGGCTGGTGCGCCGGCTGCTGGAACTGGCGCAGGCCGATGCGCTGATGCCTACGGGCCAGGAGTCCTGTGACGTCAGAACGGTCATTCTCGACAAGGCGGATGAATTCCGTCGGCAGAGCGCCCAAGTCGCCGTCGACGGTGGCCCGGCAACGGCCATGGCCGCCGTCGATCGCGCGTCGCTCGATATCGTGCTGTCGAACCTGCTGGAGAATGTCCGCCAGCACGGCGGCGCGCAGGCGACGGCGCACCTCGCCTGGCGCCTCGATGGCGGCCCCAATGGCGGCCCCAATGGCGGCCCCAATAGCGGCCTCGTCGTCATCGAGGTTTCTGACGACGGTGCCGGCGTCTCCGCAGCCAACACCGGCCGCATTTTCGATCGTTTCTTCACGACGGCTCGGGACACGGGTGGCACGGGCCTGGGCCTTGCCATCGCACGGCGCCGGCTGGCCGCCTTCGGTGGCAGCCTCGTGCTCGTGCCTACCCTACGAGGCGCAAAGTTCGAGATCAGGCTGAGGCGTGCGGCTCAGACGCCGAGGTAGCGGTGCTGCAGGTCCCTGTCGCCGGCCAGCGCCTGCGACGTGCCGGTCCAGACGACGCGGCCTTTCTCGACGATGTGATGTCGGTCGGCGAGATTGATCAGGGCACCGACATTCTTGTCGATCACCAGGATGGCCTGGCCTTCGCCCTTGAGACGGCCGAGGCAGGACCAGATCTCCTGGCGGATCAGCGGCGCCAGGCCTTCGGTCGCTTCATCGAGGATCAGCAACTTGGGATTGGTCATCAGCGCGCGGCCGATCGCCAGCATCTGCTGCTCGCCGCCGGACAGCTGATTGCCCATGTTGCGCTGGCGTTCGCCCAGCCGCGGGAAGAATTCGTAGACGCGCTCGATCGTCCAGGGGCTCGGCCGGCTGGTGCGGTTGGCGCTGGCGGCGATCAGGTTCTCGCGCACCGACAGGTTGGGGAAGATCTGCCGGCCCTCGGGCACCAGCCCGAGCCCCAGCCGGGCGATGCGGAACGAGGGCAGCCCCTCGACGCGCCGGCCCTCGAACTCGACGATGCCGCGCCGGGCCGGCAGCAGGCCCATGATGGCGTGCACGGTCGTGGTCTTGCCCATGCCGTTGCGGCCCATCAGGGTCACGACCTCGCCGGCCTCGATGCCGAGCTCCATGCCGAACAGCGCCTGGCTGCTGCCGTAGAAGGCGTCGAGGTCGCGGACCTGCAGCATCAGGCCACCATCCCGTCATCGCCGAGATAGGCCCGCCGCACGGCCTCGTCGGCGCGGATCTCGGCGGGCGTGCCGCTGGCGATGGCGCGGCCGTAGACCAGCACGGTGATGCGGTCGGCGAGCTGGAAGACGGCATCCATGTCGTGCTCGATCAACAGCATGGCGCGCCGGCCCTTGAGCGCCCGCAGGAAGGCGATCATGCGCTGGCTTTCCTCGACGCCCATGCCGGCCATCGGCTCGTCGAGCAGTAGCAGCGAGGGATCGCCGGCCAGGGCCATGGCGATCTCGAGCTGGCGCTGTTCGCCGTGGCTCAGCGCCGAGGCCGGCATGCCGGCGCGCGCGTCGAGGCCTACTTCCTCAAGGCAATGGCGGGCAGGCCCGCGCAGGCTTTCGTCGCCGCGCACGTCGCGCAGGAAACGGAAGGAGTGGCCGGCATGCGCCTGCACGGCCAGCGCCACGTTCTCCAGCGCCGTGAATTCGCCCAGCACCGAGGTGATCTGGAAGGAACGCGCCAGGCCGAGATGGACGCGCCGATGGGTTGGCAGACGTGTGATGTCCTGGCCGGCGAAGCGGATGGTGCCGGAATCCGGCGCGACATTGCCGGTGAGCTGGCCGACCAGGGTGGTCTTGCCGGCGCCATTGGGCCCGATCAGGGCGTGGATCTCGCCCGGCGCGACGTCGATCGAAACATTGTCGGTGGCGAGCAGGCCGCCATAGCGCTTGACCAGCCGGTCGGTGCTGAGAAGCGGTACGGTCATGGCGTGCGCCGTCCCAGCAGCGAATCGATGCCGCCGCGGGCATAGAGGGCGATCAGCACCAGCAGCGGGCCGAACACGATCTGCCAGTACTCCCCCCAGCCCTTGCGCAGGAGATCGAGCAGGGGTGGCAGCGATTCTTCCAGGGCGAAGAAGGCGATGGCGCCGAACAGCGGGCCGAACAGGGTGCCCATGCCGCCCAGCACGACGATGACGATCAGGTCACCCGACTTCACCCAGGACATCATGGCCGGCGAGACATAGGCACCCTCGTTGGCCAGCAGGATGCCGGCGAGGCCACCGAAGGCACCGGAGATCGTGAAGGCCGCCAGCCGGTAGCGGAAGACCGGGAAGCCCAGCGCCATCATGCGCAGATCGTTCGACTTGGCGCCGCGGATGACATAGCCGAAGCGCGAGTTGGCGAAGCGGCCGCAGAACCACAGGGTGCCGCAAAGGGCGGCGAAGCACAGCCAGTAGAACGACGGCTTGTCGCGCAGGTCGATCAGGCCGGAGAAGCGGCTGCGGCTGATGTTCAACCCGTCGTCGCCGCCATAGGCTTCGAGGCCGCCGCCGACATAGTAGACGAGCTGGGCGAAGGCCAAGGTGATCATGATGAAGTAGAGGCCGCGGGTGCGCAGCGACAGCGCGCCGATCAGTGCGGCCCACAGGGTGGCGACGGCGAGCGCCACCGGCCACTGGATCCAGCCGCTCGACACGCCGTGCGCCGAGAGGATGCCCACGGCATAGCCGCCGATGCCGAAGAACACGGCATGGCCGAAGCTCACCAGGCCGCCATAGCCCAGGATCATGTTGAGGCTGACGGCGGCGATCGACCAGATGACGATCCGCGTGCCGACCGACAGCAGATAGCGCTGATCGAAGGCCTGGGTGAGGAGCGGTAGCACCGCCAGCACCAGCAGGATCAGCGCCGTGACGAGGCCGCGCGGCGTGCGCAGGGCGGCGATCACCTGAGGGCCCTCACGTGCAGGGACCTCATGTGCGCTGTCCGAACAGCCCGGTCGGCCGCCACACCAGGACGCCCGCCATGACGATGTAGACCAGCACCTGGGAGATCGCGGGGGCGGCACTCGACGCGGCACTGGCGCTGAGGAACGTCTTCAGCAGGTCGGGCAGGAAGGCGCGCCCGACGATGTCGATCTGGCCCACCACCATGGCGGCGATGAAGGCGCCTTTGATAGAGCCGATGCCGCCGATGACGATGATCACGAAGGCCAGGATCAGGATGTCGTCGCCCATGCCGATCTTCACCGAGGTGATGGGGGCGGCCATCAGGCCGGCGAGGCCCGCGAATACGGCGCCGAGGCCGAAGACCAGGCTGAAGAGCAGCTCGATATTGACGCCGAGCGCGCCGATCATGCGCCGGTTGGAGGCGCCGGCGCGGATCAGCATGCCGATCCGGGTGCGCGCCACCAGCCAGGCCAGCAGCACGGCAACAACGGCGCCCACCACGATGATGGCGAAGCGATAGGCGGGGTAGGGAACGCCGGGCAGGATCTCGACCGTATGATTCAGGAAGGTGGGTACGGCGATGCTCTTGCCGGCCGGTCCCCAGATCACCCGCACCAGCTCGTTGAAGAACAGGATCAGGCCGAAGGTCGCCAGCACCTGGTCGAGGTGGTTGCGGACATAGAGCCGGCGCGCCACCACTGCCTCGACGACGAGACCCAGCAGGAAGATCACCGGCAGCGCCAGCAGCGCGCCCAGCACGAAGGAGTCCGTCCAGCCGATCGTCGTCCAGGCGATATAGGCGCCCATCATGTAGAGCGAGCCGTGCGCCAGATTGACAAGATCCATGATGCCGAAGGTCAAGGTCAGCCCGGCCGCGAGCAGGAACATCAGCAGGCCGAGCTGCACGCCGTTCAGCATCTGGAGCAGGAGGTAGTCCATCTTTCTGCTGGTCTCGCCGTTTGCAAGGGCCTTGCTGCCGTTCGGCCCAAACGTCCTCTCCGCCCGCGTAGCGGGGGGAGAGGAGGGGGCCCCGCGCGAAGCGCGGGGTAGGTGAGGTGGGTCAAGGACCTTTCAGCCCGCACACCATTGCTGTGATCGACACCACCTCACCTCCCCGTTGCTGCGCAACGGGTCCCTTCCTCTCCCCCGCTGCGCGGCGGAGAGGACGATGAGAAGCAAAGGCGGTGTTCGCCAGCCCTACTTCATCGAGCACTTCTCGTAGAAGGGGTCCTTGGCGTCCTTCATGGCGGTGGCGATGGTCTTCACCGTCATCATGCCTTCCGGATCCTTGACCGCTTCCTGGATGTAGAAGTTCTGGATGGGGAACTGGTTGGTGTTGTATTTGAAGTCGCCGCGCACCGACTTGAAGTTCGCCTTCTTCATCTCGGCGCGGACCTTGCTCTTGTCGCTGACGTCGCCCTTCAGTGCCTCGGCGGCCGAGGCGATCAGCATGATCGCGTCGTAGCTCTGCGCGCCATAGTAGGAGGGGTAGACGCCGTGCTTCTTCTTGAAGTCGGCGACGTACTTCTTGTTGGCGTCGTTCGGCAGGTCGTTCACCCATTCCTGGGCGCCGAGCGTGCCGAGTGCCAGGTCCTTCTGCAGCGGCAAGGTGATCGCGTCGATCGAGAACACCTGATAGAGCGGGATCTGGCCCTTGAGGCCGGCCTGCGCGTACTGGGTCAGGAACTGAACGCCGTGGGCGCCGGGATAGAAGATGAAGATGCCGTCGGGCTTGGCGGCGCGGATCTTGGCGAGCTCGGCCGAGAAGTCGAGCTGGTCCGGCCACTTGGTGAGATCCTCGCCGACGATCTGGCCCTTGAAGGTCCGCTTCACGCCCGCGAGCATGTCCTTGCCGGCGGCGTAGTTGCCCGCCATCAGGTAGAGGCTCTTCACGCCCTTGCTCTGCAGGTACTCGCCCATCGCCATCGGCGTCTGGTCGTTGACCCAGGAGGTCGAGAAGAAGTTCTTGTTGCAGAGCTCGCCCGCGATCTGCGACGGCCCGGCATTGGCCGAGATCAGGATGGTGTCGCCTTCGTCGGTCACCGGCTTCAGCGAGGCCAGCAGCACGTTCGACCAGATGTAGCCGGCGATGAAGTTCACCTTGTCCTGCTGGACGAGCTTCTCCGACTTCTGCTTGCCGACATCGGGCTTGAACTGGTCGTCCTCGTAGACGATCTCGAACGGACGCCCGCCCATCTTGCCGCCGAGATGCTCCTTGGCGAGCTCGACCGAGCGGCGCATGTCCTCACCGATCGCCGCCTGCGGACCCGAAAAAGTGCTGACGAAGCCGATCTTGATCGGGCTCTGAGCCACCGCCGGCAGGCTGCCGGCCGCAATGGTCGCCAGCGCCGCAATTGTTGCGGTGCCAAACAATTTGCTTTTCACGCTTCTTCTCCCTGTGAAGCCCCGTTTCCCTTGGGCGACATAGAAGCGGAAAACGCTGCTAGCAACAACGGCTTATTGGCTGGTTACGGGGCCGCGCAGCAGGGAAAGAGGCAGGGCGTCGAGGGCGACGATATCGGTTGGGCTGCCGTCGATCGGCATCCAGTCGAAGCCCTGCAGTGCGGCCTCCCGGCAACTGGCGCTGACCACGATCCGGACCTCGTTCGTCGCGGTGACGGTCCGGCCGAACTGCTCCAGGCGGGAGGCCACGTTCACGGCCTCGCCGATCGCGGTGTAGTCGACCCGGCCGGCAAAGCCGACATTGCCCACCAGGGCCATGCCGGTATGGAGGCCGATCCGCATGCGGCAGGTGGCGAGCCCGCTGGCACGGCGCTGGCTGTTGAAAACCTCGACCTCGCGGGCCACGGCGAGGGCGCCGTTGCAGGCAGCGCGGGCATGGTCCTGGCGCAGTTCCGGGGCGCCCCAGAAGGCCATGAGGCCGTCGCCGATATACTTGTCGATGGTGCCGCCATGAACCTCGATGGCCGGCCCGATACAGGCCAGCAGATCGTTCAGGTATCGCGCCGTCTCGACGGCTGGCCGGCCGTTGGAGAAGGCGGTGTAGCCTTCGAGGTCGCAGAACATCGTCGTGATGACGCGATCCTCGCTGACCGGCAGCGCGCCGGTCTGCGCCGTGAGCCGCGCCACCAGGGTGCGCGGCAGGTAAGTGGCCGACAGACGTAACCCGCGCGCCATGCGCTCGAAGGCGCGGTTGGCCAGGCTGAGCTCGCGGACCCGGCTGCCGTCGAGCTGCGGCATGCGCTCGAAATCCAGCCTCTCGACGGCCCGTGCGGCATCGGCCAAGGCGAGGATGGGGCGTGCCAGCCGGCGGCCCAGCAGGATGGCGACGATCGCCGTGAACACCATGAGCAGCACGCCGGCGATCAGGATGCCGCGCACGATCCAGCGGGCCCAGGCCGACTCGCGGCCGGGCGTGTAGTACCCGACGATCAGGTCGGCCGGTGCATAGTCGCCGACGCGGCGATAGATCCAGGCGAAGCTCGCATCGCCCACCCAGTTCCAATGGGCGTCGAACGAGGTGTGGTTCTCGAGCCAATCGATCTCCCGTTGATCGGGTGCCCAGATCGCAGCCATGACCGGATCGCCGACCTCGGCCAACGTTGCCGCATGCCCGCGCGTGCGTTGCAGGGAGATTTCCTCGGGCTGCGCGAGGAGGGGATGGGCCAGAACCTTGTCGCGATCGAACAGGATGAACGGTGTGATGGCACCCGGTAGCTGCAGGTCGACCAGGAACCGCGAGAGGTCGGAGGCCCTGATCGCCGCGCTGACCACGCCGCGGAACTCGCCGTGAACGCGAATCGGGACCACGAGCGGCAGGATCGTCTCGCCCAGCACATTGGACCAGGTGGGCCGCAGCCAACCCGGTCCCTGCATGGTCCGGGCGCGTTGCAGAAGCTGATCGGCCATCGGGACGTTCTCGCGCCGCTCCAGCTTCGGGTGCCGGTCGGCGCGGGAGAAACTCACCGGCTCGCCGTTGGCCGGCAGCACGACGAAGCCGGCTGCCTGCGGTGTGGCGGCCAGGGCGCCGACGGCGAAGGCCGTCCATTGCGCGTGGTCGTCGAAATCGATCTCTCCCTTGGCGACGGCCTCACTGATGTAGCTGAGCTGCGCTTTGACGGGGTCGAGATGCGAGCCGAGGCTGCGGATTACGAGATCGGTCATGACCTCGTTGATCTGCCGCGCCGAGGTTTCGTAGTTGCTGCGGGCAGCGAAGTAGGCGAGGCCGATGATCGGCACCATCGCGAGGAAGACGAGGGCGACCAGCAGGACGGGCAACAGACGGGCAATCGGCCAGCCGGCCAGGCGGGAGCGGTCGATCGTCATGCGCCGCAGACACTCGGGGGTGAGCTCGGCAAAAAGGTGGCAGCGACCGCTCGATGACGTTTTGTTGATCTCGAAGATGCGTTACGCCTTGCGGCCCATCCAAACCGTGCGTCCTTCCGGCACACCCGCGAGCGTCAGTTCCGTGAAACCGAGAGATTGCCAGAAGGGAATGGCGTTCCTGTTTTCGCGATTCACGCCGACGTGAAGAGCGCTCGCGCCCTTGGCGGCAGCAGCGGCATGCCAGACCGCGAACAGTTTCGAGCCGATGCCGCGCCGTTGCAGACGCGGCAGAAGATTCATATGCAGATGACCCGGACAGGTCGACACGACTGCAGAAGGCGTGCGGGCCGGATGGTGGATCATGTACATCCGTCGCTGATCGGGCGTACGCGCCTCCGGCGACAGATGAGCCGGGTCTGCGTAGTTTTTGCGCAATGCCGGCCACCAGACCTGCTCGAGCCTCGCTTCCCAGGCGGTAGTGTCCGGCGTGCCGGTAACGAAACCCGCGACTCCCTCATGGTCTTCGACGACAAACGTCAGCTCAGGCTCGAGCAGGGCGTAGGGAGCGATGTAGATGTGTCCCATCAACCGTCCATCGCGATAGAGCGACGAGGCGTCGCCACCGGCCAGCCCGGTTGCCAGCGAGATCGCATAGCAGGCGTCGAGATCTTTCGTTTCGACGCCGCGAATTCTCACGGAGGTTGCTCAGGTCCTGAGCTTGAAACGCTGGATCTTGCCGGTCGCCGTCTTGGGCAGCTCGGCGACGTATTCGATCCAGCGCGGGTACTTGTACGGTGCCAGCGTCTTCTTGCAATGCGCCATCAACTCGTCGGTCAGCGCGGCACCGCCATCGTCCGGCTGCTTCAGCACCACGATGGCCTTGGGCTTGACCAGCGCCTTGTCGTCGGGCTGGCCGACCACGGCGGCCTCGAGCACGGCCGGATGGCCGACCAGGCAGTTCTCGATCTCGACGGGCGAGCACCAGATGCCGCCGACCTTCAGCATATCGTCGCTGCGGCCTTCGTAGATGAAGAAACCGGCCTCGTCCTGGCGATAGGTGTCGCCGGTGTTGAGCCAGCCGTCGACCATCGTCTCGGCCGTCTTCTCCGGCTTGTTCCAATAGTATTTCGCGGCCGACTCGGAGCGGATCCACAGTCGGCCGCTGTCGCCCTGGCGCACCGGCGTGCCGTTCTCGTCGAGGACGCGCACGTCGTAGCCCGGCACCGGCTTGCCGCTGGTACCCGGCCGATAGTCGTCGAGACGGTTACCGATGAAGATGTGCAGCGCTTCAGTCGAGCCGATGCCGTCCAGGATCACCGTGCCGGTCTTCTCCTGCCAGCGCCGGAACATATCGGCCGGCAGCGCCTCGCCGGCCGAGACACAGGCGCGCACCGAAGAGAGGTCGCGCGACGTCTTGTCGAGCACCGCGAGCTGGGCCGCGTAGAGCGTCGGCACGCCGTAGTAGATCGTCGGCCGGAAGGTCTCGATCATTTCGAAGGTCGTGTCGGGCGTCGGTCGCCGGTCGTCGAGCACCGCCGTGCCGCCGACCCAGAGCGGGAAGGTCATGGCGTTGCCCTGGCCATAGGCGAAGAAGAGCTTGGCCGCCGAGTAGCAGATGTCCTGCTCGGTGACGCCGAGCACGCGCACGCCGTAGAGCTCGCTGGTCACCACCATGTCGCGCTGCGTATGGACGGCGCCTTTGGGGCGGCCGGTCGAGCCGGACGAGTAGAGCCAGAAGCAGTCGTCACCCGGTGCGGCGGGGCGTGCCTCGAGCCCCGGCGAGGCTTTCGCCAGGGCCGAGAGGAAGGCATCGACCGCCATGGCCTTCGGCGCCTTGGCGCCGAGCTGCTTCAAGGCCGGCTCGATCTCGCCGGCGAACTCGGTCGAGTAGACGACCAGGCGGCAGCCCGAGTCCTCGACCATGTAGGCATAGTCGTCGGCGCGCAGCAGCGTGTTGGGCGGCACCGGGACGATGCCGGCCTTGATGGCCCCCCAGAAGAGATAGAAAAAGGCGGGGCAGTCCTTCACCACCATCAGCAGGCGATCGCCCGGAGCCAGTCCTGCTTCAAGCAGCGCATTGCCGGCGCGGTTCACCCGCTCGGCGAGCTCGGCATAGGTGACGGTTTCCTGACGTGTGGCGATGGCAACCTTGGCACTGCGGCCCTCCCCGAGATGCCGGTCGATGAACGGCTCGGCGACGTTGAATCTCGAGGGCAGGGAGACCTTGTGGTCGGGCGAGAAGGCAATGCCGGAGGGAAGGGCCATGGCCTTCTGTAGCTCAACTGGCCGGTCGCTGTCATGGCGCCGTCATGGCGTCGTCGCGTCAGACGCCGCAAAGGCGGCGTCCGACGGCAAGATAGGGACGACCTAGAAGCTGATGACGACCTGACGGTCGGTCAGATTGCTCATGCCGTCGCCGACCTTCAGCAGCGGCTTGACGGCGACGGGGCGCATGGCGATGCGATCGGCGGGGACGCCCTGGCGCAGCAACTCGTCCCGCACGGCTTCGGCGTAGTCGGCACGCCCCGAGACCTCGATGACATGCGAACGCGAAGCCGTGACAGCCTTGTGGATCGTATCCTTGGCGGCGGCCGTCAGGGGCTTGTTGCCGCTTCGATCGATGAACACGGTGTAATCAGATTTCGCGCTCTGGCTCATTGCAGCCGAGAAGGGCGCTGCCATGAGAACACTTCCGAGCACGATGGCAATGCCGAGCTTACGCATCATCGCTCTCCTTTCCTGTACCTCGATAACGCTGGCGGCACAGGAAAGGTTTCTGTGTGAACGGAGGTGAATCCGGGCCGAAATGGGGCGGTTTCGCCTCAATGATCGTTGGCTACTAATAGTCGGTCGAGCGGATCATCTGCACGCGATAGGTGCCCTCGGCCGTTTCCGGACCCACAGGCTCCAGGCGCACGGCGGTTGCCCGGACGGTCAGGCTGTTGCCGCTGGCGACGGTGTAGGTCTTGGCCTTGCGGCCATCGCCGTCGTCGCTCTCCTCGGCTTCTTCTTCGTCCTCTTCGTCTTCCTCGTCTTCGTCCTCATCTGCCTCGTCTTCGTCCTCTTCGTCGTCGGACTCGTCCGAAGCTTCTTCCTCTTCCTCGACTTCCTCGCTCGCCTCGACGTCTTCCCACGAAGCGAGGCAGTGCAGCATGACGGCGCCGTTACGCACCTCGACCGTGGTGAGGGTGGTATAGGTCTCGTCGTGCATGTCGACGATGATGCCATCGGTGGTGAGTGGGTCGTCCTTCCGCATCCGGAAGATGCCGCTGGCTGTGTCCGAATGAGCCCTGTTTTCCATGCTGCAATCCCCTCGCTCGGGCGGCGCGCCTGTCGGCCACCCCTGCGGAGTCCTAGCAGCCCGAGCTTTGAGGATCGTTGACCGGAAGATGAACGTTGGGCGTCACAGCCTGGCGCCGGACGATTGAATTCATCGGTCGCGTCACGAAACCCTGGTCGGTCTGATAGCCGGTGACGTGGCCGCCACCGGGGGCGGCCTTACACCGGCCCCAGTGTGACGACGATCGTGTGCGTAGCGCGGTCCTCGCACAGCCGAACGAATGCCCGACCATTCGCCGGTGCCTGGGCAACGCCATCGAGAGCGACATGGACGACACCGCGGCTGACACGCCGCGGATTGTGGACGGCGATCTCATAAACCACTCCGCGATGGCGCAGCGTCATTTCAAAGCCCGGCCACGACGTTGCCACGCAGGGGTCGATCGAAAGCCAGCCAGCTTCCAGCCGCAGGCCAAGGATGGATTCAATGCCGGCACGGTAGAGCCATCCTGCCGACCCCGTGTACCAGGTCCAGCCGCCGCGCCCCACATGAGGCGTCGTCGAATAGACATCGGCGGCCACGACGTAAGGTTCGACCTTGTAGCGGAGTACGCCGGCACGGCTTGATGTGTGATTGATCGGATTGACCAGAGAGAACAGCTCGTTTGCCTTGTCGCCTGCACCGAGCGCAGCGAAGGCCATCACCGACCAGGCCGCGGCATGCGTATATTGGCCACCATTCTCGCGAATGCCGGGAGGATACCCTTTGATGTAGCCGGGATCGAGGTGTGTCCGATCGAACGGCGGCGTAAACAGCAATGCCAGACGGTCCCCGCGATGGATGAGGAAGTGATCCAGCGCCTCCATCGCCGCTGCGGCCCGCGCCGGATCGGCGGCACCGGAGAGAACCGCCCATGACTGTGCGATCGCGTCGATGCGGCATTCCTCGCTGGCGGCAGAGCCGAGCGGGGTTCCGTCATCGTAGTAACCGCGGCGATACCAGCCTCCATCCCAGGATTCACGCTCTTGTGCGCTGCGCAGTGCCGTGGCGTGTGTGCTCCAGTTTTCGGCGCGTTGGTTCTCGCCACGGGACTGGGCAAACGGCACGAAGGCCGTCAGGGCGGCATAAAGGAACCAACCGAGCCAGACGCTTTCACCACGCCCTGCCTCACCGACCCGATTCATGCCATCGTTCCAGTCGCCCGCACCGATCAACGGCAAGCCATGCGTACCGGTCTGGAGGCTGCAATCGAGGGCGCGGGCGCAATGCTCGAACAGTGAGGCGGTCTCCTCAGTACGTGTGGGTTGAAAGTAGAGATCGCGTTCGCTCGAGCGCAGCGTCGGGCCGTCGACGAACGGCACGGACACGTCGAGAACCGCCGCATCGCCTGTTGTCCTGATGTAGTGGGCGACGGCCGTGGCGAGCCAGGCCTTGTCGTCAGAGATGTGCGTACGAACGCCCTGGCCGCCGATCGGAAACCACCAATGCTGAACGTCGCCCTCGACGAACTGCTGCGCCGCGGCTCGCAGGATGTGGTCGCGCGTCAGCTCTGGCCTCGCAACGGTGAACGACATGGTGTCCTGGAGCTGATCGCGGAAGCCATAGGCACCGCTCGCTTGATAGAAACCCGATCGCCCCCAATAGCGGCAAGCAAGAGATTGATAGAGAAGCCAGCCGTTGAGAAGGATGTCCATCGCGCGGTCCGGCGTCCTGACCTGCACAGCGCCGAGCATGTCCTGCCAGAAAGCAACCACGTCGCGGTGAACCGACGCGAGATCGGCTGCGCGATAGCGCTTGATCAATTCACGCGCTTCGGCGGCACTGGCCGCTTGCCCCAGGAAAAAGACGATCTCCTGTGAACTTCCGCCGGCAAGTTCGATTGTCGTCTGCAGTGCGGCGCAGGGATCGAGGCCCGCGCCGAGCCGTTGCGACAGCGGGGCGGCCACGGCAAGCGTGGCAGGATTGTCGGCTGTGCCGTTACGGCCGATGAATTCACTGCGATCGCCGGTCCATGTCGTCTGTCGACCGGCGAGATCGGCGAACGCCACGCGCGACCCATGGTGCATGTTCCACTTATTGGAGGCGAAGATCGCACCGGTTTCGCTGTCGAGTTCGGTAACGATCGTCGGCGCGGAGGCGCCTCGCGACAGGCCGAGCACCCATTCGATGTAAGATGTCACCGATAGGCGGCGAGGGTGGTCGGAGGTATTGCGAAGTGTAAGCCTCGATATCTTGATCGAGTCGCCGAGCGGCACGTATTGCAGCAGATCAAGGGCGATCTCGTTGACGGTGACCTCGAACCGGCTGTAGCCCCGGCCATGACGAGCGACATAGGTCGCTTGGTCATGGCGAATAGGCTGCGCAGTCGGGCTCCACAAGGCGCCGCTCTCCAGATCGCGTACATAAAGCGTCTCGCCAGGGCGGTCGACCACCGGATCGTTCGACCAAGGGGTCAACTGATTGTCTCGGCTGTTCTGTGACCAAGTGTAGCCACCGCCGTCAGCTGCTGCCTGGAAACCGAACGAGGGATTGGACACAACGTTAATCCAGGGTGCGGGCGTCGACTGGCCGGGACCGAGGACGACGACATATTCTCGGCCGTCGGAAGAGAAGCCGCCGAGGCCGTTGAAGAACTGAAGGCTATCGGGAGCGACGGACGGTGCGGATGGAACCTTCGCCGCTGCCTGTGATGTCGATTTGCGCTGAGGCGGAGGACGGCCCCGTGGCACTGGCAAGCGATCGATTTGATCGGCCAGATTGCCGCGCCCACCGCGTATGACCACCCGCGACAGCGCTAGAAGGAGGGCGCGGGTTCCGCTGGAGATCAGGTCGGAGCGCAGGACGACGATACGGCTCCCTTCGGTGCCCGTGCCGATGGGAGCTCTGGACCGACTGGCACGAACCAGCGTTTCCAGCGCTACTTGAAGATCCTGGACATAAGAGGCACTTCGTTCGTTCAACACCACGAGATCGACCGACAGCCGCTTCAGTTGCCAGTATTCCCAGACACGAAGCAGTTCACGGACGATGCTGACGTCCTCGACCTCGTCAATCCGTACCAGCACGATGGGTAAATCGCCCGAAATACCCTGTGCCCACAATGTCGGAGGGCCGGCCAGGCCGCGCCGAATCGCTTCCGGAGACGAGCGCAAGGCCGGATTGGCGTACAGCACATGACCCGCCAGGCGCTGGTACTGGGCCGCCTCGGCAGAGGTTATGTCGAGATGGCGAAGCTGTACTTGCGCCTGAGTCCACGCGAGAGTGGCCGCGCGCGTGAAGGCATTGGCATCCTGGTGTTTGTCAACGACGTCGAGCAGCGCCGCGCGCGACGATGCCGCAACCGTCCAGAAGGCGATTCGGGCGGTACAGCCTGGAAGTATCCGCAGGCGTACACGCAGTGCAAACACCGGATCGAGGACCGCGCCCACCGTGCCGGACAGGGGCCGGCCGTCAGTTGCGGCCACGGCATTGCGGACTTCGTTGCCGCGGCCGAGAAAGCGGGCACGGTCAGTCTCGACCTCGATTTCGCCGACGGTCTCGCCTTCGATCGCAGCCAGATGGGCAGCCCAAAGTTCGGGCTCGTCGGGGTTGCGGCGTCGCCGCGTCGCCAGGATGGCGCCGACAGCGGGCAGATACTCGGTGTGCACGAAGAGCTTGGAAAAGGCTTGATGGGCTGCATCGGCCGCCGGCGGTGCCAGAACGACTTCAGCATAGGATGTGACCTCGACAGTGCGAGGTCCGGTGCCGGTATTTGCCAGAGAGACACGTCGCACCTCCGCATCGTCTTCCGGCGATACGAGAACGTCGAGGGTTGTGACGAGCGTGCCGTCGTGCCGCACAAACTCCGCGCGATCTTCGGCGAACATTACGTCGTAACGATCGGGCCGCACGCCGGTCGGTTGATGGGCGGCAGACCATACTGCACCGCTGTCGACGTCGCGCAGGAAGATGTAGCTGCCGGAGTCGTCTCGCGTCGCGTCCTCGCGCCATCGCGTCACGGCATGACTTCTCCATTTGCTATAGCCGGAACCGGCGGCCGTCAGCATCACCGAGTAACGCCCGTTCGATAGGAGGTGAACGGAGGGGCTTGCAGCGTGCGCGTTGTGAAGACGGCGCACGACCGTCGGCTCGAGGTCTCCCATCGGCGTGCCGAGGCCGACTTCTTCGGCGCGCGGATGGGTTACCACAACATCACGAGGCGACCGCTCCTGGAGCAGAAGTTCGGCCGCCTGGACCTTTGGTTCGGCATGGAAGCGAGAACGCATCACGCCGCCCAGCAGGGCGTTGGCGATGGCGACTACGATCATGCCCTGGTGATGGGCCATGTAGGCCTGCACGATCGCCTGCGACTGTCCGTCCGGCAAACGCGACGGCGTAAAGTCCAGTGCCTCGTAGAAGCCGTAGCGAGCGCGTGCTCCGCGGGCCGTCAGTAGCGCAAAATTGGCAGTCGCGGCTCTTGGATCGACCATTGCCGCGAGCGCCGTCGCATAGGGGGCGATCACGATATTCTCGCTCAGGCCGCGCTTGAAGCCGAGCCCCGGCACGCCGAAGTTGGAATATTGATAGGTGAATTCCTTGTCGCGCGCGTTGTAGGCCGATTCGGAGATCCCCCAAGGGAGACCAAGGAGGGTCGCATACTGTATCTGCCGTCGAACGATGAGTTGGTTGGTTCTCTCGAGCAGGCTGCCGAACGGCGCACGCATGATCAGTGACGGCATCAGGTACTCGAACATCGAGCCCGACCACGAGACCAGCGCCGCACCACGACCGACCGACGTCACCTCTCGCCCCAGCCGGAACCAGTGCCGGGAGGGGATTTCGCCTGCAGAGATCGCCATGAAACTCGCCAGCCTGGCCTCCGAGGCAAGGAGATCGTAGCAGTTGGTGTCGAGCCGATCTTCGACGACGAGGTAGCCGATCGACAGCAGCCGACGGCGGCGATCGAACAGGAAGTCGAACTTCATGGCCGTCGCCATGGCGCGCGCAGATGTCTCGATCGCCATAAGCCGGCGTTGCAGATCACCCATGATGTCGGTATGCGCATCGAGACGCTGATGGCTCATAATCGACCGGTGCGCCGCTTCGACCCAATAGAGCATGTCGGTGCTTGCATCGTCGCCGCGCTCGTCGGCAAGCGTGCGGGCCAGGTCGACGGCGGTGGTAGCTTTGCCCAGCAGCACGCTCGGCGGAGACGATCGGCGCAGTAACGCCGTTGCCAGGCTTTCCAGTGCGCCGGCGAGTTCACCCGATGTGACCAATTGCGTGCGTCTGTCGTCGGGCAATGCAAGCAGGGCCTCGCGGGCAAGGTCCAGGGCGTCGGCCGCGCCGCGGTAAGGGTTGGATGCGATTGCCGAATCACCACGCCAAGCGGCGCAGGCGTTGGCGAGCGCGACCAGATGCCCGGCCAGGTTGCCGCTGTCGACCGTCGAGATGTAGGGCGGATCCAATGGCCGAAGATCGGATGTATCGTACCAATTGAAGAAGTGGCCCCGATAGCGCTTCAGCTTCGCCATGGTTGCCAAGGTGGCTTCGATACGCTCAACGGCCTCGAGTGTGCCGATCCAACCGAATTCGCGGGCGGCCGCGGTCGACAGGAGCAGGAGCCCCAGGTTGGTCGGCGACGTTCGCCGGGCCAGGACTGGCGTCGGAGTTTCCTGGAAATTATCCGGCGGCAACATGTTGTCTGCCGTCGTGACGAACGTCTCGAAGAAACGCCATGTACGGCGCGCGATCAGGCGAAGTGCGATGCCATCTTCCGCAGTGACCCGTAGGCTGGCGGCGTCGCGTGACGGACGGCTTACCCAGTGAGCGATTGCCGGCGCGAGGAACCATGCCAACACGAACGGAGCGGCAACAGGCAGCGCCGCCCGACCAGCATACTCGACGGTGAGGGCCGCCAGGATCGCGACCACTACGCTTCCAGCCATCTTGCCGTAGAGGCCCAGCCAGCCACTGCGTCGGCTCTGCTTGGACTGGGCAGCCGTTATCCATTCGAGAAGGCGGCGATGGCTGATGGAGATGCGGAAGAGTGTTCGCCCGATCGCATCGATCATCAGCCAGGCATGGTGAGCGAGGAACGTGACCAGAAGCGCAGTTTGAGAGAGAGCCGTGAGAATATCCGCCCAGAGTGCCCCCAGATGACTGCGGGGCGTGGTTGCCGCATGCCGTGGAAGCAGCGCGGCTACTACCGGCAAGAGCGTGGGCATGGCGATAGTCAGAAGCACGAACGCCGTCCAAATGGCGGCCGCCGGCAGTGGCAGAGTCCACCCTACGAGCAGGGCCAGCAGGGCGGCTGGAGCGGAAAGCGTGCGACGCAGGTTGTCGAACATCTTCCAGAAGCCGATCGCCGTAAGATAGCTCGCGCGGCCATGGGTCACTGTCCCCTTCACGAGGCCCATCATCCAGGGCAGAAGCTGCCAGTCGCCTCTCGCCCAACGATGCTGGCGTGCTGCCGCCACGTCATAGCGTGCCGGAAATTCGTCTACGACCTCGATGTCGGACACTAGGCCAGAACGGGCAAAGATCCCCTCGAAGAGGTCGTGGCTGAGCATCGTGCTGTCGGGAACGCGACCCTGCAGCGCCGCTTCGAAGGCGTCGATATCGTAGATCCCCTTGCCCGAATAGGAACCTTCGCCAAACAAGTCCTGGTAAACGTCCGACACCGCCGACGCGTAGGGGTCGATCCCGCTGCGGCTCGAAAAGACGCGCTGAAACAGCGAGCCTTCGATGCCGATCGGCAGCGAGGGCGTAACTCGTGGCTGCAACACGCCGTAGCCTTCGACGACCCTGCCTTTCGCTGCGTTGAGGCGCGGCCGGTTGAGCGGATGTGCCATCTTGCCGACCAGCCGCACGATTGCGTCTCGAGGCAGGCGTGTGTCCGAGTCGAGAGTAATGACGTAGCGCACGTCAGTCGGCAGGGGACGGGCTCCGGTGTCCAAGAACGTCGTCCTGGTCGATCCGCGCAGCAGATGGTTGAACTCGTGAAGCTTGCCGCGTTTGCGCTCCCAGCCGATCCACCGTTCCTGGGCCTGATTCCAGCCGCGGCCTCGATGCAGGACAAAGAAGCGATCGACGCCATCGACAGTCGGGTAGAGAGCGTTGAGGCGGGCAATGCCCTCGCGGGCAACGACAAGGAGAGCCGTGTCTTCCGGCACGGATTCCGACTCTGCGTCTGTCCAGTCGGACAACAGGGCGAAGTGTATTGCGCCTGCAGGATTTGAAAGGTGGTGGATCTCTAGACGCTCGATCTGCTCCTCGACTGCCGCCTTCGACGACAGCAGAGTTGGGATGGCGACCATTGTCCGAAAGTGAGGCGGCACGCCGTCGCGAAGGGCGAGCCCGGGCAAAAGGGTCGCGCCGAACCCGCCGGTGATCACGCGGTTCACCAGCAACTGTGCGGCGTCAAGGGAGGGCAATAGTCCCGCAAAAGCCATCGCAGCGAGCGGCCAACCGTGCACGCCCAACAGCGACAGGCCGAGCAAGGGCGCGAGGAGAATGACGGCGGTCGTCGCGGCGATGCTTGCGACATAGCCGCGAATGCCGGCTCGTACGAACCGGCGACGCAATGTCAGGCCACGCGAACGAAAGCCGACCGATCGTTCAAAGGCGTGCCGACCACCTCCAATCAAGTGGTAGCCGGGCTCGCGTTCGCGACTGTCCTGGTCGCCGGACGGCGTGGAACATGCTGCGGCAGCAAGAGCGTGCCTGGCGATATCCGGTTCGGATAGGGCGGTCCGTCGTGAGATTTCCTCTATGGCGGTGCGATAGAGATTGCGGGTCGCGAAGTCCATCTCCGCGAACGTGCCGCCGTTGCGCAGCACGTCGTCGACCGGGCTCGTAGCCTCGAAGATCCTTGCCCAATCGATGTCGGAGACGAGGCGCATGCTGGTGATAATGTTCCGAACTGTGACGTTCGTGGCACCCTGACGCTGGTGCTCGAGGCGCACGAGTTCATCGGCGGTCGTGCCCTCGCGGGCCAATCGCCGTTCCAACCATCCAATCGCCGGCGTTGCCTCGGGGTCCTGGTCACGCAATCGCTGCACGAGTTGGACGATGAAGCCTTCGGAGAACGGCGCTTCTTCGTAGGGCGTCAGTGCCGCTGGATCCACGACGTGGTCCTTCACGCCCAACAAACGATCGGCGACGAGATCGGCCTGCGCACGTGCGGATCGGCGGTTCACAATTCGTCCGGCGGATCGCCGAAGATTCTCGACCAGCACGATGCGTAATGTAATGGCAACAGCCCACAATTCGCCGATCCGCAGTGGCTGCACCTCCTGATAGGCCCGCACGAAGCGGATGAGCGTCTCCGCGTCGAATAGGCTGTCGGTATGGGCGACGAACGCCCACATCAGTCCCAGCACGCGCGGATATCCCGCCAAAGGCCCGTCACTTAGCTTGGGAAGCTCGCGATAGTATCCTGGCGGCAGATCGGCACGGACTTCGCGCACCTGCTGCTCGACAAGATGAAAATTGTCGAGGAGCCATTCGGCGGCGGGCGTTGCGGATCGGCTTTCGTCGGCGGTCTTGGTAATCGTCCGGTAGGCGTACAGAAGAACGCGCTCATTGTCTCGAAGGCGCGTGACGAGTGACTTGCCGGCAATCGTTGATTTGTGAACGGGCTGGTTGGCCGCGAGGCTTCGCGCGTGCTGTTCCAGCCGTTCGGCGCTGAAAAGCTCGCTGCGGATGGGATGTTCGTCCTCCCCATAGGAGGCATATCGCGCGCGTCCAAAGACACGCGATGCAAGCGATTTCAATGAGTGCGGCCTTTCCGGCTTTAACGCGCGGCCGCTGGCGATCGTTGCGCGCGCATGAGGTATCTCTGCAGCAGATCGCTGGAGATGATTGCTTGTACAGCAAATGACGGATGCTGCCGAATCGGGCTGACGATGCGACTCGAGGAGTGAGGAAAAGAGGACCGAGTTTGAGGCTTCGGCATCAATCGGGCGGTCTATCGGCTACGTTTGGGTCGCAATGCCGGTCAGCATCGCCTCATTGCCAGTAGCCCGAGGGCATCCGCCCAGCGACGTGGTGAGGGAAAGAGGGGGATCTGGGCCCTGCAATGCCACCACAAGTCATTTTAGCTGATTCAAAGCTCACTTATCGCTTGTTTGTTACTCGAAGAGCACCATGTTTCTATCAATTACGGCATGCGAGTGGCCAACCCTCATGCTCAAAAGTCGAGAATTGGAGGGAAACGTCGTCGAATTCGCGTAAATGCGCGATCGAGCGACCGATGGCTGAGATGGGCTGGCCGACGAGTTCGTGATTTTCGACAAACGTCGGCGAAGGGAGTTCCGCCCAGGGGCGGCGCGATCGCTGGACCTTCAGTCAGGCGGCGGCATCCTGTTCGACAAACGGGTACGGGTTCCAGGCGACTCCTGACGGCAGGAGCCGCTGGTCACAAAAGAGCTGGGCATAGTGAGCGTTGCCTCAGTTAGGCTCGCTCATGCAGGTGTAGTCGGCTGCTTTTGACCAAACGTTCGGGCTCCGGACATACAAGCAGGGAAACAAGAACATGTCAGCGAAGGAAGTACGTTTCGGCGGCGATGCCCGCATCCGAATGATTCGCGGTGTCGATATTCTGGCCGACTCGGTGAAAGTCACGCTTGGTCCCAAGGGGCGCAACGTCATCCTCGACAGATCATTCGGCGCGCCGCGCATCACCAAGGACGGCGTCACCGTTGCCAAGGAAATCGAGCTTTCCGACAAATTCGAGAACATGGGCGCGCAGCTTGTCCGCGAAGCGGCGACACGCACGTCGGATGACGCCGGCGACGGCACCACCACGGCGACCGTGCTCGCCCAAGCGATCGTGCGCGAGGGTGCCAAGTCGGTGGCCGCAGGCATGAATCCCATGGACCTCAAGCGCGGTATCGATCTCGCCGCCGATCTGGTGGTGGAGGAGCTCAAGAACCGCTCGCACAAGGTTTCGACCCGTGAGGAGATCGCGCAGGTCGGCACCGTCTCGGCCAATGGCGACAAGTCGATCGGCGACATGATCGCCGAGGCGATGGACAGGGTCGGCAAGAACGGTGTGATTACCGTCGAGGAAGCCAAGAGCTTCGAGACCGAGCTTTCAGTCGTCGAAGGCATGCAGTTCGACCGCGGCTATCTCTCGCCGTATTTCATCACCAACGCCGAGAAGATGATCTGCGAGCTCGATAACCCGTGCATTCTCATCCACGAAAAGAAACTGGCGAGCTTGCAGCCGTTGCTGCCGCTGCTCGAACTGGTCGTGCAAGCCGGGCGGCCGCTGCTGATCATTGCCGAGGAAATCGAGGGCGAGGCGCTGGCCACGCTGGTCGTGAACAAGCTACGTGGCGGTTTGAAGGTCGCGGCCGTCAAAGCGCCAGGCTTCGGTGATCGCCGCAAGGCGATGCTTCAGGATATTGCCGTCGTCACCGCCGGTCGTGAGATCAGCGAAGATCTCGGCATCAAGCTCGAGAACGTGACCTTGGATATGCTGGGCACCGCCAAACGCGTGCACATCGACAAGGACAATACCACGCTCATCGATGGCGCCGGCAAGAGGAAGGAGATCGAGGCCCGCATCGCACAGATCAAGGCGCAAATCGAGGCGACGAGCTCGGACTACGATCGCGAGAAGCTCCAGGAGCGGCTGGCCAAGCTGGCGGGCGGCGTGGCCATCATCAAGGTGGGCGGCTCCACCGAGATCGAAGTCAGGGAGAAGAAGGACCGGGTCGAGGATGCCATGCACGCGGCCAAGGCCGCGATCGAGGAGGGGGTCGTCGCTGGCGGTGGGGCGGCGCTGCTCCATGCCACCCAGGTCCTTCGGAACAAACGGGGCGCCAACCACGACCAGCAGGTCGGTGTCGAGATCGTACGCCGTGCCTTGCAAGCGCCGCTTCGCCAGATTGCGGCTAATGGCGGCTTCGACGGTGCCGTGGTGGCGGGCCGGATACTCGACCAGAAGGACGATAATTTCGGCTTCGACGCCCAGAAGGGCGAGTACGTGAACATGATCGCGGCAGGTGTCATCGACCCGACCAAGGTCGTGCGTTCGGCACTACAGGGTGCGGTGTCCGTCGCGGGTTTGCTGATCACGACCGAGGCAATGGTGGTGGAAGCGTCGGCCAAGAACGGCCAGCAGGCGCTGTCAGCCGACGATATGGGCGCCTAGGCCGCTAGAGGGCGGATTGCGCCATGAGGAGGTCGCCGTGACTTTGCGTTCGGAATACACTCTCGGTCATTCGCCCTACAACGCGTTCCTTTTTGCTTTGGTCGGCGAAGAAAAGGTCGGTGTACCGCTCACGGTTTTCAGCGCCTTGACGCGCCTCGGGTTCGATCCGTGGGGCGAGGCGGCCCGGTTGGCCGCACTGCCGAAAGAAACGGCGGCCCGGGCCTTTGCCGTGACGATTGCCATGCTGCCCGAAGGAAACTGGAACGCAACGGACGTGGAGGCGATCGCTGCGCGTCTGGTGGGGTGGTTGCCGGACGGGCGCGTTCCTTCCATTCCGGAGATGGACGGCGTCAGGACGGACACGAAGAGGACCGAAGGGAGCAGGACGATGAGCATCGGAATGATGCTGGCCTGGGGCGTGCTTGCCGTGGCCCTGGTCTATTTCACGGTGAACCTCGCGACCGACAACAACCTCGAGCAGAGTTGGAAGCCGATCGTGTCGACACTCCAATAGACGCCAGGCAGGCCGGTATGCCCGTGGCAGGAGATTTCATGACGAGCGACGCGTCGGTCGCGAAGGCCGAAGTGGCGCCGATCAGGCTGGTATGAATGTCAACGTTGAGCGCTTCCCAGCACCTGATCCGCCGTTCGTGCCGGGGATCGGCTGAAGCCCGATAGACAAAGGGCCGGTCGGATACTTTCAAAGCGGCGCGCGCAGCAGCGCATAACCGGCAATGAGCAGGACAAGGAAGATAGGGAACAGGACCGGCGGATCAGACCAGTGCCATTTGTTCATAGTTTTTTCCTTGGTTTGCGCGGTATTCGCCGCGGCTTGGACGGGAGATCGATATTCGTTCCCTCGAGCCACCGGACTGGATGAGGCACCGCTAGCGTAGCGCGCCGAGGTCCAATCCCGCCGACAAGAGGCTCAACACGACGCCCAGGCCGGCGAGAAGCAGCGCGGCAGCGAGCGTGTCTCTGGCCAAAGCCAAATTCGATGCGCAACGGAAGCGGCTGACTTCCTTCTCGGAGGCGAGCCGTCGTGATCGCTGGGATGGCAGTTCGATTCGTTCGGGCGCCATGAAACCCTCTCTCTCGTTGGAGGACTGGGCTAACCCGATTGTGCGAGCGAGCATGCCGGCAGGTTGTCAGATCTAGGTTTGGCGCCCAATGCGGACCGCCTGCCGGTGTCATTGAACATGGGGGGGCGCGCGGCTTTTACAACGACAATCGTCGGTATCGTCGGCGAGTTGCACTTTTTGGCCTGCAGGGCAGGAACCTGTCGGCTCGTCACCGACGAAAAGTCCGTCGCCGACAATGGGAGACGACCTCGCAGAGGCCGGATGCCGTGAGCCCTTCGCCGCGCGCGCCGTCGGACAGCCGAAGGCGCCAGAGGCGCCGACGGTGCTCGCGGTGAGCTGCCGGCCGTCCGGGCCGTGCCGCTCGACCTTGATTACGAGTGCGGCGATGCCGTGTGAGACGCCGAAGACGTGGATCGAGATCCGCCCGCCTTAATCCTCAGTTGAACCTCACATACTCGAAGTCGGGGGCCTGGTTGTTGATGCCGCGGGCCGGCGGCGCGATCCAATGGGCGAACTTGCCGGGCTGGACGACAGCGGGGCCCATCAGCGAGGTGACGTAGGCGCGGTCCTCGGCGGTCGGCAGCCACTTGCCCTCGTTCTGCTTCCACTCCGCTTCCGTGAGCAGCTTGCCGTCGGGCGAGACGCGCTGGCCGGCGAAGGCGCCGATATGGCGGTCGAAGCCACGGTGCGGCAGCTTCATCTCGAAGTTGACGCCCGCTTTCTCGATCGCCTTGTTCCAGCGCACCACGCCCCGGGCACAATCTTCGATATAGTCCTGGCGCAGCCGCTCGTTCAGCGCCTGCAGCGCCGGAACCGTCTTCTTCACGAGGCGGCCGTCCTCGACCGTCTCGATCTCGTAGGTGTCGTTGGTCAGGAGATGGTCGTCGGTGATGCGCGTCTCGAGATACCGGCCCTTCACGCCCTGGGTGTAATAGTTGGCGGCGTTGGTCGACGCTTCCTGGCCGAACAGGTCGAGCGACACCGAGAAGTGGAAGTTGAGGTACTTCTGCATGGTCGGCAGGTCGATGGCGCCCAATGCGCGCACGTCGTCGGTCTTGTGTTCCTTCATCAGCTCGCAGGTG